>Ga0306920_100006212_pt1 | contig 15543 bp, 16 predicted proteins | sample flu12Cox44000170_FD_204666 | JGI IMG/M metagenome (GOLD analysis project Ga0306920, IMG submission 204666) | Lab enrichment of tropical soil microbial communities from Luquillo Experimental Forest, Puerto Rico - flux4day.12C.oxic.44.000.170 (v2)... | ecosystem: Environmental > Terrestrial >... | reverse complement strand
CCTCCGCGTGCCGGCCTGGTCCGTCATGGCATTGGAGCCGTCGGGACGACGACGAATCGATGCGCTGCGGCGGATCGTGGGTGAGGGGCCACACCGTGAGGCATGGAGGTGGGTGCGGAGTTGGTTGTCGCGTCTTCGGCGCGATTATCCGGATCCAGATACGATCTTGTTCCGGCGAGACGTTAACGACGTGCTGCGCGACGCGCGTATCGACTTCGTCGTGTATCCTCAACCCAATCGGCTCTCGTTCGAAGCAGGGATCCCATACGTGATGGCAATCCACGACCTCCAACACAGGCTCCAGCCGGAGTTTCCCGAGGTGTCCTGCAACGGAGAGCGGGAATGGCGTGAGTATTACTTTCGCAACGGCAGTCGCTTTGCGACGTTGCTGCTCGCCGACTCTGAAGTTGGGAAGGAAGACATCCTCAATGTCTATGGGTCCCACGGCGTCACTGCCGATCGCGTCAAGGTCTTGCCGTTTCTTCCCGCCTCCTACTTGGCCGTCGAGGTGTCCGAGCGCGAGCGGCAACGGGTGCGCGAGGCGTATCGGCTGCCCGCGCGGTACATCTTCTACCCGGCTCAATTCTGGCCGCACAAGAACCACATCAACATCGTCCGCGCCGTCGGACTGCTGAAGCAGCAATATCGGCTCACGATCCCGATGGTGTTCGCCGGTTGGCATTCGGGTGACATCCGTGAACGGGTCTTTCGTGACGTGATGGTCCTCGCGGCGCGTCTCGGCTTGCAAGACAACCTTCGGTACCTCGGCTACGTTGCCGACGACGATATGTCGGCACTTTATGCAGAAGCGGCCGCCCTCGTCATGCCGACGTTCTTCGGGCCGACGAACATTCCGGTGCTCGAGGCCTGGGCGTATGGCTGTCCGGTGCTGACCTCCGACATTCGAGGGATTCGCGAGCAGGTTCAGGATGCGGCGATGCTCGTGGACCCGCGCTCCAGCGAAACCATCGCGGACGGCATCTACCGGCTGTGGACCGATGAACGTCTGCGTGCCAATTTGAGCGAGCGCGGGCGAAGGCGGCTCGCGGCTTACACGCCCGAGGACTATCGGCGAACGCTGAGACAGATCTTGGCGGAAGCGAAGGCCCGGGTCTCCTCGGAGCCAAGTCGGATACCGGTCCGGTAGTATCTGGGGGACGGTGGTATATCCGTCGGTATATTGTGCTGCGCGCCGGTGTTCTCCTAGACTCCAATATCGGTCTTCTCTTCCGGGATCTGCGGACCTGGCGCCTGCCGGAGTGGAAAGTAAGAAGCTCAACAACGATCGTTGGCCGGCTGGGGGGTTGAGGAATGAACACACCTGCAACGGGCGTCGCGATCAAGGACGCTCAGGACCTCGTCGAAAAGATCATGTGTGCAGATGTCCCGCTCGCCTATATCATTCGCGGCGATCTGATGCCGAGCCGCACCACCTTCGTGACGCCTCCGCAGTTCAAGCAGCAAGTTGGATTCATCGTCTATCCCGCCGGAGGCGAGATCCAGCGCCATGTGCACCGCCCCCTGAGCCGCCACCTGATCGGCACGTCGGAGGTGCTGATCGTGCGACGCGGACGGTGTGAAATCGACATCTACAACGACGATCGCGAGCTCGTCGCGACGCGGGAGCTTCGCGAGGGCGACGTCATGCTGATGGTCGGGGGCGGGCACGGCTTTCACATGCTCGAAGACACCGTTTTCCTAGAGGTGAAGCAAGGGCCGTACACGGGCCAGGACGAGAAGGAACGATTCTAACCGGCACGTCTGAGCCGCTTGCCATGATACCGGTCAACGAGCCGTTGCTCGGCGAAACCGATCTGCACTACGTCACCGAGTGCGTTCGCACGGGATGGATTTCCTCCTCCGGCAGGTTCATCGACGAATTCGAGCAGCGGTGGGCGGCGTACTGCGGAAAGCGCTACGGCATCGCCGTCAGCAACGGAACGACCGCGCTGCAACTTGCCGTAGGCGCGTTGGATCTGCAGCCGGGCGACGAAATCATCATGCCCTCCTTCACCATCATCTCCTGCGCGCTCGCGGCCGTGTACAACGGAGCGGTGCCCGTCCTCGTCGACTCTGACCCAGCGACCTGGTGTATGGACGTCACGCAGGTCGAAAAGAAGATCTCCGAACGGACGCGGGCCATCATGCCGGTCCACATCTACGGTCACCCCGTAGACATGGATCCGATCCTCGAGCTGGCGCGGGCGCGTGGGCTCGCTGTCATCGAGGACGCCGCCGAGGCCCATGGCGCGGAATACCTGTCGGGCCGGGACACGAACCCCGTGTGGCGACGGTGTGGTGGCTTGGGAACGCTGGGCTGCTTCAGTTTCTACGCCAACAAGCTGGTCACGACCGGAGAAGGCGGTATGGTCGTCACGGACGACACGGGACTCAACGACAAGGTGCGGTCTCTGCGCAACCTGTGTTTCCGTCCCGAGCGCCGCTTCTACCATCTCGAGATGGGGTTCAATTTTCGCCTGACGAACCTGCAGGCAGCGCTTGGGCTGGCGCAGATCGAGCGAATCGACGACATCGTCGCGCGGAAACGCTCGATGGGCGAGGAATACACTCGGCGGCTGAAGGGGCTTGGCGGTCTGCAGCTACCCGTCGACGAATGCTGGGCGCGGAGCGTCTACTGGATGTACGGCATCGTAGTGATGGAAGAAACAGGAATGGACGCCACCGCGCTCGCACAGACGCTCAGACGATCGGGTATCGAGACGCGGCCGTTCTTTCTCGGCATGCACGAACAGCCAGTCTTTCATCAGCGCGGGCTGTTCGTCGACGAACGTTACCCCGTCGCGGAGCGCCTCGGGCGGCAAGGCCTGTATCTGCCCTCTGGCTTAGCCTTGACCGAAGAGCAGTTGTCGCGTGTCTGCACGGTACTGCACGAGGTGCTCTCGTGAGCGTGTTCGGCCACGACTACGCGGACTGCTATGACGTGCTCTACGGTGACAAGGATTACTCCGCCGAATGCGACCTGGTGGAGGCGGCGTTCCGGAAGTACGGCGACGGCTCGATCGTCAGCATCCTCGATCTCGGGTGCGGGACAGGCAACCATGCATTGCCCCTGTCTCGCCGTGGTTACGACGTCACCGGCGTCGATCGTTCCGAAAGCATGCTGTTTCAGGCACGGCAAAAGCAGGCCCTCGCCGGCGAGAACGGAACACTGACGTTCCGGCACGGTGACATACGAAGCGTCGATCTCGCCCGGCAGTATGACGCCGTGCTCATGATGTTCGCGGTTCTGGGCTATCAGGGCGAGAATGACGACGTGCTCGCCGCACTGAAGACCGCGCGGCGGCACGCACGGCCGGGCGGTCTCTTCGTCTTCGACGTCTGGTACGGTCCGGCGGTGCTTCACGAGCGGCCCTCACAGCGCGTCAGAGTGGTTCCGACGAGAGAAGGAAAGGTCGTTAGGTTTGCGTCTGGAGCGATCGATCCTATGCACCACACGTGCACCGTGAGCTATCAGATCTGGAAGATTGCGGACGCGCAGCTGGTGGCCGAAGCTGAGGAGACACACGTGATGCGGTATTACTTCCCGCTGGAACTGGATCTCTTCCTCGCGTTCTCGGGGTTCAGGCTCCTTCGCCTCGGCGCGTTCTCCGACGTCGACCGGGATCCGGACGAGACGACGTGGTGTTGTCTGGGGGTGGCGCAGGCCATTTGACAAGGCAGCCATGCAATTCCTCGCGAGTGGCGCGGGTCTCGCCACTGAGACGGTGGTTGCGACGATGCCAGGCACTCTGGTGATCGGTGCAAACTTTCTGAACCACGACAGCGCGATTTTCTGCATCGACGTCGACCGGCAGCGCGCGTTCGGGATGTCCACGGAACGCATCACGCGCTACAAGCACGACACGCTGGCGCCGGTGCCCGTTGTCCGCGCGCTGCTTGCGGAGTGGGGTCTCGATCCCACGACGGTCCGACGGGTCGTCGTTGCGACGTCTCTCCAGTCGCAGATGCGGTCGTACGTCAGGCGTGGGCTCTATGCCGAAACGTCGTCGTTGCGGGCCGCGCTGGGAGCGCGTTATCTGAAGGAGGTCGTCAGCCGAACGAGCGAATACAACGAGCTCACCCAATTGCGCCGTCTGGGGCGGCTGATGACATCATCGGCAGGGCGTCGTCACCTGCTGCAGCGTGCCGGCGGCAGCGGCCGGCTGGTGCCTTTCCCCCGGATGGTGGCCGCGGAGATCGGCCGGCTGTTTCCTCGCGCGAACGTCGACGTCTGTGCCTTCGATCATCACCGTGCCCATGCCGTCGGCGCGCTCGCCCTGTCCGGATTCGACGACCCGTTGATCGTGACCGTGGACGGTTGGGGCGACGGGTGTTTCGCGAAGGCGTTTGTCCGCGAGCGAAGCGACTTGCGCCAGGTCAGCGCGTCGGCATCGGTACGATCGGCGGCGACGGCGCGCACGCGCCTCGACGGCGTCGTGCCTCCGCACATTCTCGCTACGGGAATCTTCGATCATCTCAGTCTCGGCCACTTCTACTCGATCATCGCGTGGCTGCTCGGCTTCGAGCCGGTGAGCGACGAGGGAAAAGTCGAGGCGTTGGCCGCATACGCGAACCCCGACAACGAGTTCCTCGAGGCGCTGCGCAAGACGGTTCGCATTGAGCCCGAGGGGCTGCGCATGGTCGTCTCGCCCGAAGAGGCGTACGCGCTCTATTTCGACATTCCGCGGCTCAAGGAGTTTGCGCAGCGTTTGGGGCGGGAGGCGGTGGCGTCGGCGGCGCAACGGTTCCTCGAGGAACAAGTCCTGGAATACCTTCGCCTCCTGATGGCGGACGTTCCGCGCGACGCCATCGTGCTCAGTGGCGGGTGCGTGGCGAACGTCATTCTGAACATGCGCATTTTCGAAGAGCTCTGTCCGAACATCTACGTCGTCCCGGCGATGGGGGACGACGGCACCGCGCTGGGCGCGGCGGTGCTCGCGCTCCGACAACTCGGCGTCCCCGATGGACAGTTGGAATTCGTCCAGCACACGGCTCTCCCGTATTTCGGCAACCAGCATCCGCGCAGCGCCGCCCTCGCGGCGCTCGAGCGTGTCCGACATCGCGTCTCGTTCGAGGATCGGACTTCCGATTGGCCTGAGACCGCCGCGCGATTCGTCCACGCGGGCCAGATCGGAGCCATCTATCAGGGCCGAATGGAGTGGGGACCGCGAGCGCTCGGCAACCGGAGCATCGTCGCGAACCCGTGTCTCGCCGAGACGCGTCAACGGATCAACGAGATCGTGAAGAAGCGGCCGTTGTTCCAGCCGTTCTGTCCGACGATCATGGACGAAGAAAAGGATCGCCTGTTCGAGCGCGCGTACCTGAATCGGCACATGACGTGTGCGTTCAAGATGCGGGAGTCGTTCTGGAGCAGCCTCCCCAGCGCCATCCACGTCGATGGAACGGCGCGAGTGCAGTTCCTCCGCGCCTGCGACAATCCGACGTTCTACCGCATGCTGGCCGAGTTCAAACGCCTGTCCGGCTTCGGCGTCGTCGTGAATACGTCGTTCAACCTCCACGGGAGGACAATCGTGAACACCCCGCAGGACGCGATAGACGATTTTCTCGACTCGCAGATGGATTTCATGATCCTGGATGGCTACCTCGTGCGCCGTTCTCGCGGGGCGGCGTGAGGACTGCGACGACGGGTTGGGCGTCGATCTATGCTGCACGGTAGGGTGTACCAGGTGGTATATTGCGCTGGACGGTACCGTCCGGTAGCGTGTCGGTATTCGCCGCAGTGTGGTCGAGGTCCGGTGTGAACACACACGAATCCCTGGACATTCCGAAACGGGGCGCGATGACGACACGCGCCACACCGGCGGAATTGTTGGAGCAGATCTCGCCGCTCCAGGTGTATCTCGACGTCCTCAAGGCGCACTGGCTCAAAGTGCTCGCCGCATTCCTGCTCACGATGGCCTCGGGGGTCCTGTTCACGTCGTGGCAGACGCCAGTGTTTCAGGCAGTGGCCACCGTGATCATCGAGCCCGAGCCGCCCAGGGTCGTGAACATTCAGGATGTCGCCGCGGACAACTCGCGTGACAGGTCGTCCGTGCAAGATTACTATTCGACGCAGTACAAGCTCCTTCAGAGCCGACCGGTTGTCGAGGCGGTGATCGACCACCTGAATCTCAAACAACGAATGGCCCGCGTGGGGGGGGCCAGAGACCCGTACCTTGCGTTCATGAACTGGCGCGATGGCGGATTGACCATCGAGCCGGTGAAGAACACCCGTCTCGTCCTCGTTAAGTTCGACGATCCCGATCGCGACCTCGCGGTGGAGATCGCTAACGCGGTTGCCGCCCAGTACGTCAAGTACGGACTCGACATCAAACAAGGGGAAGCGCAGACGGCGACCGCGTGGCTCACCGAGCAGATCGAGAAGCTGCGCACGAAGGCCCAGCAGTCCTCGCAGGCGCTGCAGGCCTACCAGGCGAAGGCCGATCTACTCGGAGTCCAGGATCAGCGCCAGATCACGCAGGCGAAGCTGGTGGATTTCAACCGTGCGTACCTCGATGCCCAGAATCAGCGCATGGCCGCCGAGTCGAAGTTGCGTGAATTGAACCGCATCGCCAAGGATCCGACGACGTCCGAGACGCTCTCCAGCGTCGTGAACGATCCGCTGATCCAGAAGCTGAAGACCGAAGCGTCCGATCTCACAATCGAACGCTCGAAGCTCGCGGAGATCTACAGACCAAAACACCCGGATCTCCTCCAACTCGAGGCGCAGCTGCAACAGGTGAAACACCGTCTGCAGGAAGAGATCCAGAAGACCATGCGCGCGGTCGAGTCGGAAGCCAAGATTGCGAGGGCGCGAGAAGAGACGCTGCTGGCGAACATGAACGACCTCAGGCGCGAAGCTCGGGTGCTGAACGAACGTGAGGCGCAGGCCTCGTCGTTGCAGCGCGAGAAAGAAACGGCTGACGAGCTGCAGCTGACCGTCCTGAAACGATTGAAGGAAACAGGCCTGGCCAGCGCCATGACCGCGAGCAATATCCGCGTGGTCGAGCGTGCGACACGGCCGACGTCGCCGGTTCGCCCGCGAACGCAACTCATCTGGGCGCTGTCTGGCGTGGCCGGACTGGCGCTTGGCGTTGGCGTCGCGTTCCTCTCGGAATCGCTGGACAACCGAATCAGGTCCCGAGACGAGGTCGAGCGGATACTTGGCGTTCCGGTTCTGGGCGTCGTGCCCGTCCTCCGCCCGCGGCGCAGGTGACGGGGGTGTTTCGGACGTGTCACTCGATCCGTGTGGCCGAGGCGAGCGCATGTTCCTGAAGTTCTTCGGGCTCACCAGCAAGCCGTTTGAGCTCACGCCGAACCCGGAGTTTCTCTTTCTCAGGGCCGCCTCGGCTGGTGTCGTGGCCGTGGCGGTCGTCGGGGCCGGAGCCACGTCACCATCGGGGCATTCGCGGGCGCCCCATGCCGCGCCCGCGACACTCGTTGCAGCGATTCGTGGCGTTGTCCGCTGGGTAACACCGTGGGAGGGCTCATGAGCCGATTCTTGAAGGCGCTCGAACAGGCCGAGCGCGATCGGCTGCGCGAGGAACAGGCCGCTGATACGGCAAGTCCGCCGGCGCCGGCGGAGCAAGCCGCCAATACGGCAAGTCCGCCGGCGCCGCGGCCCACCGCCCCGCCGCCCGTCGCCCCGCCGCCGGCGCCACGGCCCACCGCCCCGCCGCCCGTCGCCCCGCCGCCCACCGCCCCGCCGCCCGTCGCGGCGCCTACCGGAGAATCGAGAGTCCAGAATGAGCCCGTCCCGTCGAACGGGCCGTCGGCCTGGCCGCAGCCACGAGCAACGACGACAGCGGTATTTCGATCGGCACTGCGAACGCCTGAACGGCGGTGGGGTCTCCGCCGCAGAAACCATCGAGAGCCGCTGCTGATCGCTCTTACGGACCCGGGGTCAATGGAAGCCGATGCCTACCGAACCGTTCGCGCCAACATCGACCTTCTCTCGGAGCAGGAACGGCCGCGCGTCGTGGCCGTCACCTCGGCGACCGCCGGGGAAGGCAAGTCGACCACCGCGGCGAACCTCGCTGTGATTGCCGCGCAGGGCGGCCGACGCGTCTGCCTCGTCGACGCCGATTTTCGTCATCCAACGCTGCACGATGTCTTCGGGCTCGCAAACGTCGGTGGCTTGGAATCGGCGCTCGAACACGGAGCACCGCTGAAGACCGTGGCTCAGGCGTCCGACGTCGCGAACCTTTCCGTCGTCGTCGCGGGCCATGGGACGCGCGAGGGATTCCACGATCTCGTCACGGCGCACCGCTTGGAGAAAGTCCTCCGCGAGTCGGAGGCGGCATACGATCTGATCGTCTTCGACGGGCCGCCGGTCGTCCCGGTGGCGGATGCCGTGAGCCTCGCCGCGGCCTGCGACGGCGTCATCTTGGTCGTCCGGGCGCAACGCACACCGCTCGCGGCTGTTCGGCGGGCAATCACGCAGATCCACCAGGTCCACGGTCGTGTACTCGGTGTGCTTCTGAACGAGGCTGATCGACGGTCAATGGGCGCCGGCTCGTATCAGTATCACCGTGTCTATGACAAGGCGCGCGCGAAATAGCGGGAACATCCCGCATGAACGAGAGGTTCACAGTTCTGGAAACCTCAATCGATCCTAACGCTCCGACCGTTCCCGAATTGCGCTCGTTTGGTGAGCATCGAGTTACCGCCGGGCTCGTTCTGGGCGGCCGTCATCGCCTGACTCTGTGCGGGCTTTCGCTGGTGCTCGGGCGCGAAGAAGGTTTCACAGTGCTGGCCGTGGCGACGACACCCGAGGCGATACTCGAAGAGGTTCGTCGACACCGGCCACGTCTCGTGATTCTCGACCTCGATCAGAACGCGACGTTCAAATTAGTGCGGCGTCTCCAGCGCCACGGTATGTCGATCGGCGTTATCGTGCTGACTTCTGCATCGGAGTACAACAAGATGGCGGACGCCCTCCTGATGGGCGCTCACGCTGTCATCAAGAAGGAAGTTTCCGTGGATGCAGTCGTCGCATGCATTCGTCGTGTGTGTGACAGCATGCACCTCGACGACGGAACCGCGCACCGGTCCGCCGGTGGTATGTTCAGCGCCGGCACGATGCTGCGACGTGCCGCGCGGCAGCTGACGCCCCGCGAGACCCAAATCGCGCGCATGGCGGCGTTCGGGGTCTCCACGCGAGAGATCGCCGACCGTCTCGTCGTCAAGCGGGGAACGGTGAAGATTCACCTGCACAGTATCTACGGCAAGCTCAGTGTCGGCGGTCGGCTGGGATTGATCCGGCTCGCCCACCGCCACGGCCTGCCCTAGTGTCCTGAATTTGAGATTCGATGACAGAAGCGGACACTAGGCCAGCGCCTTTTCTTTCAGGTACAGGAGCAGCGCGAGTCGGCCCTCGAGCCGCAGTCGCTCGTAGATCGCATGCAGGTGATTCTTGATCGTCCCTTCCGATACACCAAGTCTCTGCGCAAGCTCTTTGTTGCTCAGCCCGCTGACAGCGGCACGAGCCACCTCGATCTGACGCCGCGTCAGTGTGTCGAGCGCGTCGCCACCGGAAGCGATCGCAGCAGCTTCATTGACCTTCGCGTCGAGCCATCGTCGCCCGGCGTGAACGTCGCGCACGCAGCGGATGAGGCGCTTCGGCTCGGACTGCTTGAACACGACCCCTTCTACGTTGAATGCCAATGCCTCCATCAGCTTCGAGTTGTTAGCCGTCGCGAGCAATACGACCGGTGTCTGATCACCGGCCGCGCGCAGTTGCTTGAGCACGTCGACGCCGCCCATTGCGGGCATGTCCTCGTCAATGATCAGCACATCCGGCGCGTAGATGCGGACGCACCGCAACGCTTCGTGCCCGTCGGCGCATCGCGCCAGCACGGTAAAGTCAGCGGCAAGCAGGAAGTTGAGTCCAGCGAGGGTAATCGGGTGATCGTCCACAACGACGATCCGAGCTCGGGCAGCCGCTCTGCGCCGCTCGGAGAGGGTAGAAACCGCGGTCTTCGTCGCGGATCGGACCTCGTAAGTGGATAACATATATGGCTGACTGTGCCAGGAGCCCGGAGGAGCCGACAATCGGGAAACTCCTCAAAGTCGGAGAGGGAAACACCTACAGCCGACCGCCGCGCCTTGAGGACCCCTGGTCGAGGAAGACCGAGCCGTAGCGAATGAGAGTGCAGAATCGGCGATGCGACAGTCGTCCGAGCAAAAAGGCCGGCCAAACCGCGAAGTCTTTGATTATCCACGACAGAAGTGATCCTCACCGTGGCTCAGATTTGGAGTGCTCCCCGTTTCGACTGCTCACCGTGGGGACGTAAGATGCGGCGGGAGGACCCATGGGCGAGCACCGACGGAAAGCCGACGGGCGACGGGTGTTTAGCACCGAGTTCAAGCGGACCGCGGTCCAGCGGATCCTGACGGGCGAGAAGACGCTGGCGGAACTCAGTCGCGAGCTCGACATCGCGCCCAGCGTCATCCGCCACTGGAAGCGGTTCGCGGAGGCGGGTGCGACCACGGCGGTCCAAGCGAGTGAGGACGTCGTGCCGGCCAGCCAGTTGCGGGAGGCGTACGCCAAGATTCGCGAACTCGAGCGGGCGCTCGGGCGCACGCCCATGGAGGTCGAGATCCGGCGCGCCGCCCAGGAGGTCGTAAAAACAACGCCGTCGTTGCGCAGCGAGTCCGAGCGGTGACGCCGCATGCGATGACGGAGATCTGTTCGGTCCTCGGGATCGCCCGGCGCACCGCCTACTACGTCGGCCGGGCGCGCCCGGAAGGGCGCTATCGCCGCGCCGACGACGAGGCGGTGTTGCAGCAGATCCGCGCGGTGACGACCAGCCGGGCGACGTACGGCTACCGCTGGGTGTGGGCGATGGTGAACCGGACCTTTCGCGTCCGATACAACCGCAAGCGGATTCGCCGGGTGATGCAGCTGCACGGGCTGATGCTGGCGCCTCGGGTGCATCGTCGCCAGGGGCGGCCGCACGTCGGGCAGATCCGGCAGCCCGCCGCCAATCAGCGCTGGTGCTCGGACGTCTGCTTGATTCCGGGCTGGAGCGGGGAGGTGATCTCGGTGGCCTTCGCCATTGATTGCCACGATCGCGAAGTCGCGGCATCGCCGCGGCCGCTGACCGGCGCCGACATTCGGACGCTCATGGACCGGACCCGGTGGGCGCGGTTCGGCGAGGCGGCGCTCAAAGCGCCCCACGCGATTCAATGGCTCTCGGACAACGGGCCGCAATACACGGCCACGGCGACGGTGCGGTACGCGCACGAGCTCGGGCTCGTGCCGATCACGACGCCGGCGTATAGCCCGGAGAGCAACGGCCTGGCCGAAGCGTTCGTCGGGACGTTCAAGCGGGACTACGTCGACGGCGCCGAACTGCGAGACGCCGAAACGGTGCTGGCCCAGATCGGCGGATGGTTCGAGGACTACAACACGCAAGCGCCGCACTCGGGGCTCGGGATGCGGAGCCCGCACGACTATCGCGCGGTGATGCGCCGGACCGCGGTTGACGCGGCGACCACGTCGCCGGCGACGCCGCATTTGGCTCAGGACACGCGATCGCCCGGGGGGCCGCTATCTGCGTACCCCTCGAAAATCGGGTTTGAGTCGGTCCGTGCGAGCAGTTAACTTAAGCTCCCCGCCTGAGCAGAAGTTCGGGGAGCACTCCAGATTAGGCTCAGATCCCAGGCACTCGACACGCACGTGAAGACTCCATCAGGGTGAGAAGTTCGGCGGCAGTCTGCCGACTCGGTATTGCAGCGCTGTGACGATCCAGTGACCTATCCGCTCATGTCGCTCGCCTGTCTGCACCACGGACCCGTCTTTACGCCGGTTGTGCCGCCTAGATGGGTTTCGAAACCGACCGCCGTTTCGACTCCCCGTCCTGCGACGTCCAGCCAGCTTCCAAGTCACCGGCTCGGGTGGTGGAGCCGGAGGCCTGGTACAGCATCAGCGAAGGAGGTGCGCGCAGTGTTGAGCGCGTGGCTGTTGCTGTCTTACCGAGGCGATGCTCATGCGCCGGTGTCCGAAATGGCGATCATCTTTAGTGCCGACGGCAGCACAGCACGGACGCACGTACCGATGCGTTCCGGTGCCGGTATCGTCGTTCACGAGCAGTTCTGGAGGCCTGGAGCCACGACACTGCGCGTGTTATTCTGAATAAGGCGCCGGCCAAAGCCGGGGCGCTTCGAGACAGTGTCCCCGCAGCGGAAGGCGGCGCGCTTCCATGCGGCGGTCCGACCGTCTCAATAACCACGGTCCCGATCAATGTGCCCATCGAGATACTCGAACGACGCTAAGCGTGAATATTCACCTCGACTACGCTTCGCTCTCGAAGAAATAGGCGTCGGGACAGCATGGCCGCAATGATGCTTCCGCGGCTGTGCGGTGTATTGATGGTCGCCTTCGTCGCTGGCTGCAGTAGCGCGCCGCCACGCGGACTCGATGAAGCTCCAGTCGTGAGCGAATACAAGGGCTGGACTATCGCCGTGACTCCTTCACGCATAGAGGATCTATGGCGCGCTCGTGTCCGGGTGTGGCCGCCCGAAGTACGTCCGGAGACGCATCCCGGAATAAACGTTCGTTTCAGTGGCGCGTTGACAAACCGGAAGGCCGCCCAGGAGGCTGCGACGGCGGTGGCGCGTCAATACATTGATGCATCCGTGTCTTCACATTAGGCGCGCTCCTCACAGAAGAGCCGCAACGAATGACCGTCGGACCAGCGCTCCCATCGGTGCCTGAAGGTCGCCGTCGGGTAGTCGTGCAGGATCGCAGTGGCAAGCTTCACAATGGAGCAGCACCGAACTTCAAGGGCAGACGTGTGTCCGACTTTGGATGTATCGCCGGGCCTATTGCCGTAGCGTGAGTCATCAGCGAGAATCACTTGCAGTCCAATCGTGCCTGTGGACACAACGAGATCTAATGATAAACCACCCCGAATGAACGCGAATCATCGCGAATGGTGGTGTCCAGCGCGGATCGCACCGCGCCGTTCACGGCGTCCGAGGCCGCTGCCAGATACGCGCGCTCTGTCAACGAACGTGCGGTCGGCTGTGCAGGCTTCGCGCAGCGTGACTATGCCGATGAGTGCATCGCTGGGCATCTAGGCTTGTAAAGGAGCGCGCTGATGAAGCACGCTGTGGTCTGCGGCGCTGGCGGTTTCATCGCCCACCATTTGGTCAAACGCTTAAAGGCCGATGATTACTGGGTCCGGGGCGTCGACGTCAAGAAACCGGAATTCGCGCCCACGGCGGCCGACGAGTTCCTCTTGCTCGATCTACGTGTTATGGACCAGGCACGGCGCGCGCTCGCTCCGGCGGGGCAGCATCAGATGATGGAGGTGTATCAACTCGCAGCCGAGATGGGGGGCATGGGGTTCATTAGCACGGCAGAATGCGAGATCATGCGGCACAGCACGCTGATCAACGTCAATGTGCCGCAGGCCGCGGTCGACGCCGGCGTGCCTCGATACTTCTTTTCTTCCTCCGTCTGTGTGTACCGTGATATGGCCGTCGGCGATCCCGAACTCACCGAAGACGACGCCTATCCTGCACAGCCCGACAACGAGTACGGGTGGGAGAAGCTCTACGCCGAGCGTGTGCTTCAGGCGTACGCCCGCAACTGCGGGATCACGGCTCGGATTGCGCGCTTCCAGAATTGCTATGGACCCGAGGGCACCTGGACCGGTGGACGCGAAAAGGCGCCCGCCGCTATCTGCCGTAAAGTCGCGCGCGCCGAAAACGGAGGTGTCGTCGAAGTGTGGGGGGACGGTACCGCAGTCCGGTCGTACATCTATGTCGACGATCTCGTCGACGGCATCGTGCGGTTGATGCAATCAGACATCACCGTCCCCGCGAACATCGGCGGTACAGAATACGTCTCGGTCCGTGAACTCGTCGAAACCGTCATAGCGATCAGCGGCAAGAAGCTCACGATCGAGTATGTCGCGGGGCCGGTCGGCGTGCAGTCACGTAATTTCAGCAACGCACGGATGTATTCAGTTGACTGGCGCCCGAAGACAGCGTTGCGCGATGGCCTTGCGATTACGTACGAGTGGGTGAAACAACAAGTCAAACGACACGTCGACATGACAATGACGGCGACCTCGTCGGCTTCTGCCGCGCGTAACATCTCCTCAGCCTAGTGCGCAGCGTCTTGAGCCGTCGGAAGGATTGCGTCATTCGCTACGTTGACGCCACCGGTAGCCATGACCATCGCGCGCGCTGGACCACGTTCTCGAGCTTGCGCACGTTCTCGGCCCACGATGAGGAGCGGGAGTGATTCAGCTCCAAAGCGCAGTGGACGGCTGCCATTCATGATGGCGCTGTCCGCGACAGCGTGCCTGAAGCATAGAGCTGTTGACCAGAGACGGACGATCGTCTCCGACGCTCTGGAAATGGCCAACGAGACCGGGCGGACGGCTGTGGCTTCTGAAAACCCGTCCGCGGCGATTGTCTTGCGGATTGAGGAATGATCCGTCATAGGCCCGTCATGGTCACCTGGGTTTGGATCGTCCTTGGGACACTCCGGTCGGCGGTGCGCACGCACCGCGAATTGGCAGTCGAGAACTTGGCGCTTCGGCAGCAGCTCGCCGTGTGGAAGGCGCGCCAGCCGCGACCGCGATTGACACAAGTGGACCGAGTCTTCTGGGTTCTGCTATCGCGACTATGGGCGAACTGGCGTCACTCGCTCCAGGTGGTGCGACCGGAGACCGTCGTCGGCTGACACCGCCAGGGATTCAAACGCTACTGGGCGTGGAAAAGTCGACGCCCACGCGGTCGGCCTATGATCAGCACCGAGCTCCGAGATCTGATTCGGCGGATGAGTCACGCCAATCCTCTCTGGGTGCGCCAAGGATCCATGGTGAGCTGCTGAAGCTGGGCGTAACGGTATCGCAAGCGACGGTTTCGAAGTACATGCTCCGGCCCCGGCGGCCGCCGTCGCAGGCGTGGCGCACGTTTTTGAAGAATCACGCCAAGGAGCTCATCGCGTTGGATTTGTTCACGGTGCCGACGGCGACGTTTCGAGTTTTGTTCGTCCTCGTGATGCTGACCCACAGCCGGCGGCTGTTGGTGCATTTCAATGTGACGGAGCATCCGACCGCAGAATGGACGGCGCGGCAACTGCTTGAGGCGTGCACGCTAGAGCAGGGGCCCCGGTACCTGATTCGGGACCGAGACCAAGTCTATGGAGAACGCTTTTCGCATCAGGCCCGGATATTAGACATCCAGGAAGTAGTGATTGCACCTCGCTCGCCATGGCAAAACGCGTATGCCGAGCGGGTGATTCGCTCGATTCGCCGGGAATGCCTTGACCATGTTGTGGTGATCGGCGAGCGGCATCTGCGGGGAATCTTGATGTCATAAGCACGTTGGCCTCCTGCCCAGCCTGAAATAGGCTGGCTCCTCAGAGACGGCCGCAAACCTCTCTGAGACAGGAGGCTACAGCGATGGTACACGTGGGCGTCGACCTGGACAAACACACCTCGCAGATCGCGGTCCTGGCCGGAGATGGGGAGATCGCGCAACAGCGGGTCCCCAACGATGCGGCGCGGCTCGCGAAGT
>Ga0306920_100006209_pt1 | contig 15544 bp, 14 predicted proteins | sample flu12Cox44000170_FD_204666 | JGI IMG/M metagenome (GOLD analysis project Ga0306920, IMG submission 204666) | Lab enrichment of tropical soil microbial communities from Luquillo Experimental Forest, Puerto Rico - flux4day.12C.oxic.44.000.170 (v2)... | ecosystem: Environmental > Terrestrial >... | reverse complement strand
CGAGACCGCGCAGGCCAAGGTCAACGACGCCGACGGCAACCCGATCGAGATCGCCGCCGTGGTCGTCTGGCAGGTCGCCGACACGGCCAAGGCCATCTATTCCGTCGACGAGTACGCCAAGTTCGTCGCGATCCAGACCGAGACCGCGGTCCGGCACATCGCCTCCAGCTACCCCTACACCAGCCAGGACAGCAGCACGCTGTCGCTGCGCGACAACGCCGAGGAGATCACGGGGCGGCTGTCCGCGGAGATCGCCGACCGGGTCGCATCGGCCGGGGTGGCGGTCATCGAGTCGCGGCTGACCCGGCTGTCCTACGCCGCCGAGATCGCCCAGGCCATGCTGCGCCAGCAGCAGGCCAGCGCCGTCGTCGGCGCCAGGATGAAGATCGTCGAGGGCGCGGTTGGCATGGTCCAGCTCGCGCTGCGGCGGCTGGAAGAAGAAGACGTGGTCGAGCTCGATGAGGAGCGCAAGGCCGCGATGGTGTCCAACCTGCTCGTCGTCTTGTGCAGCGAGCAAGCCACCCAGCAGGTCGTCAACACCGGGTCCCTCTACCAGTGACGGCAGGCACGGTCATCCGGTGAGCGAGCGCAAGAGCATCCTGCTGCGGCTGGACCCGGCCGTCCACGACGCCCTCGCCCGGTGGGCCGCCGACGAGCTGCGCAGCACCAACGCCCAAATCGAGTTCCTGCTGCGCCGTGCGCTGGCCGACGCGGGCAGGCTGCCCGGCCAGGTCGGAGCGATGCGCAGGCCCGGCCGGCCGCCACGCGGCAGCCCCCTGGGCCAGCAATCCAAGAAGTAGCCGGCGCGTGGCAACCCACCCAGGCACTAAGGCCCGCCGTTGCCAGCCAGGCCGCTGGCCCCGCCCGGCTGTTCAAGGCCCTGGCAGGTGCCTCACAGGGTCCTTAACGTGCGGCCGCCCGGTGCGGTGGGCGCGGCCGGGGCCCGGGCGGTGGCGGGGCTGCCAGACCCGCAGGAACCGGGGGGAGCGTCAGCGCCGCTGACGCCCCCCGGCGTCTGGGCCGTCCGGTGCGGATGCCGGGGTCGTCGGGTAGGTTGCGCTCGTGGTTGCTGTCCGCGCGGTCTGCGTGTTCTGCGGGTCGTCGGCTCCTGCCGATCCCCGCTACCGGGATGCGGCCCAGGCCCTCGGAGCCCTGATCGCCCGCAGGAACGTCACGTTGGTCTACGGCGGCGGCAGCGTGGGGCTCATGGGCAACCTGGCCGATGCCGCGCTCGACCACGGCGGCCGGGTCATCGGGGTAATCCCGGCAGGCCTGTTCGCCCGGGAGGTCAACCACACCGGCCTGACCGAACTGCGCGAGGTCACCTCGATGCATGAGCGCAAGCAGCTCATGTACGACCTGTCCGACGCGTTCGTCGCCCTCCCCGGCGGGCTGGGCACACTGGAGGAACTCGCCGAGGTCGCCACCTGGTCACAGCTGGGGCTGCACGGCAAACCGGTCGTTTTGCTCAACGTCGGCGGATTCTGGGACCCGCTGCTCGCCCAGCTGGACCTGATGGCCCGCACCGGTCTGCTCAACCCAGCCAGCCGAGATCTCGTCCGGCAGGCCCGATCCGCCGAACAAGCCCTCTCCGTCCTCGCCGCCGCCGCGCCGGCCCAGCCGGAGAAGTGGATCACCGCCGAGGAGCGATAGCCTCGGCGGGCCCCGCCGGCTCGTTTACAATCCCGGCTATGTCCCGTTCTGGCACCGCCGGGCACCTGATCGACCATCATCCCGCGACAACAATCGACCGGAACTGGACCGCGCTGGCGATCCACCAGCTGGAGGCCGACGAACGCCGGAGCGCCGATACCCACCTGATGAAACTGCCGCTGTCTGGGCCCGTCGACCTCTATCTCAAAGACGAGTCCACCCATCCCACCGGCTCCCTTAAGCACCGGCTCGCCCGGTCGCTGTTCCTGTACGCGCTCTGCAACGGGTGGATCGGGCCCACCACGGCGGTGGTCGAAGCGTCGAGCGGGTCGACCGCGGTGTCCGAGGCCTACTTCGCGCGGCTGATCGGTGTGCCATTCATAGCCGTCATGCCACGCTCGACCAGCCCGGCCAAGATCGCGCTCATCGAACGCGAGGGCGGCCGCTGCCATACGATCGACGACGCCGCCGCGGTCTCTGATGTCGCGGGCCGGCTCGCGCGCGAGCTGGGCGGGCACTTCCTCGACCAGTTCACCTACGCCGAGCGTGCCACGGACTGGCGCGGCAACAACAACATCGCCGAATCGACGCTCGCCCAGATGGCCCTCGAACCTCACGGCCTCCCGTCCTGGATCGTCGTCGGGGCCGGAACCGGAGGTACCGCTGCCACGTTCGGCAGGTACCTGCGCCTGCGCGGCACCTCGACCAGGTTGTGCGTCGTGGACCCCGAGGGCTCGGCCTTCCTCCCGTCCTATCAGGGCCGAGCGGCGGCGGGCACCGCGTCGCGCATCGAGGGCATCGGCCGGCCGCAGGTGGAGCCGTCGTTCGTGCCGGCCGTCGTGGACCGGATGCTAGGGGTCCCGGACGGCGCCTCGGTGGCGACCATGCGCTTCTTGAAGCACCGCCTGGGAATCTCCGCCGGGCCCTCGACCGGCACCAACGTCTTCGGTGCCCTGCGGCTCGCTTGCGAGATGTGCGCGGATCGGGCGGCCGGCTCGATCGTCACGCTCATGTGCGACGGCGGCGCCCGGTATACCACCACATACGACGACGACGCCTGGCTCAACGAACAGGGCATCGACATCACCCCGTACCCACCCGTGGTCGAACGGGCCTGGGACGATCAAGTCTGGGCCTGCCCCTAGCCGACTTGCCCGTGTCTCGGGGATCCCGGTCGTGACCACGGCGGCTACGAGGCGGCCACGAAGTGCTCGTGGCCGAACATCTCCTGCAGCAGGAAGCCCGGGAACATGTCCGGCTCCAGCGGGAGCTGGCTGCGGTAGGCGGAAAGCGCCTCGACCTTCCGCTTGACCTGCCCGGACACGTCGCAGGAGACCATGTCGGGACCCCTGCGGGGCCTTCCAGCCACCGCGGACGGGGACGCCTCCGCGCCGGGCAGGGTACCGACCAGGCGGGCCCCCTCACCCCGGCCAGCGAACTTGGTCGGCGCTGCCGGGGACAGGACCAGGCAGGTAAGGCTGGTGCTGGCGATCACGTCAGCGTTGCGAGGCCGCCGGTTGGCAATGCCGAGCTCACCGAAGAACTCTCCCACCTTGAGCCGGCTGATCCGTTCGCGGCGGCCGCTGTTGCTCTCCTGCCATACCTCCGCTTCACCCGACAAGATCAAGAACAGTTCGGCAGCCGCCTCGCCCTGCTCTACTGCGTACGAACCTGGCGGGTACCAGCGGACTTGGACGTGGTCGCGGACGTGACGCATGGTGCCGGCCGCCTCGGCCAGCACGAGGAGAGCGTGCGCAAAGGCGGGCGTCCCCGCGAAGCGGTTCGGCCGGCTGGTCAGCCAGGTCGCCAGGCGTTCCAAGATCAGCACGTCGCCCGGCGGGAAACACCGGTAGTACAGCTGAGGCGGTGGGCGCAGGGGCCGAGTGACCGTCCGGTCCGCGCGGCGCCCGGGGCCGGAGGCCCGCTGGCAGGCGGCCGTCGTCACTGCGCTGATGGTGACGTGGTCGGGATGGCCGTAGCCGCCGTCGGCACCGAACGTGATGACGACGTGCGGCCGGAACTCGCAGATGACCTCGGCTACCTCTGCCACAAGGACCGAGAATTCGGCGTCGGCGAGGGTCCCATCGACGTGGTCCAGGCAGCGCACCTGCGAGATGCCGAGGCGCTCGCAGGCCAGGCGCAGCTCGGCCTCCCGGACGGCGGCGATGGTGCGCCGGTTGCCGACGGCAGCGTCGCGGATCTGGCCCGCCTGGCCCCGGGTAGCCGATACCACCATGATCTCGGCACCGTACTCGGCGTAACGGGCGAACGTGCCTCCCGCGCAGAACGTCTCGTCGTCAGGATGGGCGAAGATACCGAGCAGGCGGCGGCCTCCCCATGGCAAGCTCTCATCGAGCAGAGGCGCGGCTCGGTCTGTGACGTTAAAGAGGTCACGCGACTACCGCATGCTTCCGCAGGCCCCGTCCGCATCGCGGGCGGCCCGCGGATCTCACGCCAGAGATCCGACAGCCCATCCGTCGGGAAGTACGCGCGATACGCGGAAGCTAAGACGCCGGCCGCCCGCTTCAGCGCCCGGGCCGTCCGTGCATCGCCGGCGCGTGGTCATGTGATGATCTGGGAGGAGCAGGGACGTCAGGCTGACGTCCATCGGCCATCGCGCATGATGGTACGGTCGGCCAACTCCGCCAGGCTGTTCCACGCCCGCACGGTCCGGGGGGCCGCGATCAGGTAGGCGTGGGGCACATCCTCCCGGCGCGGATCCCAGCCGGTCCGGGTGGCATAACACAGCGCAACCGGCCCGGGGGCGTCCGCGCACGGCACCACGTCGGCCGCTGCCTCGATGATGGTGACATCCCGGCTAGTGCCCAGCGCCAGCCGGATATCACCGCTGGCTGCGGCGTTTCTTGCGGTGGGCGACGCCGCCGGGGTCGCGACAATGAGGCGCGCACCGTCCCACGCGAGCGACAACGGCACCAAGTGAGGCCGGCCCGCGCTGGCGGTGGCGACCCATACATCGGCGTCGCCGTTCAGCCGGGCAAGGGTATCGGCCCTGCGTTCAGCAGCAGTGCGAACAGCATCGGTCACGTCGTTGAGAATACGTTCCGGCCGTGGAGCCAACTCGGCGCGCCGAGCGGATCCGGTGAGTCGAGCGCCGCGATACATGCCGGCGCGGGCCGATGAGTTCGGTCCCGCGGAACTGTCGTACCCGTTCGCGACAATGACAATGACAGCGCCCGGGAAGGGCGGTCCGCACGCGAGGAGGATGTCATGCATCCGGTGATTACTCAGGCCATCGCCGCGGAACGGGCCGGGGAACTCCGGGCCGCTGCGATCGCGGCGGGGCGTGCCCGTCGGCTCGGCCGTTCCCGGTCGCCCCGGCGCTGGTGGCCGGTGCTAGGCATCCCGGGTGCCGGGCGCGTTCGTGTCGTGCCAGCTGCCCGCGGATCGCTGCGCGGCCCGCGCGCAGCCTAAGACCCATCCCCGGCGAGCTGACCGGCTCGGGCGAAGAACACGGGCGGCACCCACGTCGCCGTGGCAGCGCTGGTGCGGTCTAGGCCACCCGCGCCGCGCTGCGGCGGGGATGCTGGCGCACCCGCGGGGTGACAATGAAGCGATGCGCATCCGGGCGGCCCGCGCGACGGAACTCCCCGCCCTGCAGGCCATCGAGCGGGCGGCAGGGCTGATGTTCTGCGATATCGGCATGCCCGAGATCGCCCAGTACGACCCGTGGCCGCTACCGCTCATGGCGGCCCGCCGTGACGCTGGCCGAATCTGGGTCCAGGCCGGCGACGGCGATGAGCCCGTCGCTTACCTGATGGCTGACCTGGTCGACGGCTGCCTGCAGATCGAGCAGGTCACCGTGCACCCCGGCAGCGCCCGCCGCGCGCTGGGCCGGGCGCTGCTGGACCACGCCGCGAACCAGGCGGCGGCCGACGGCCTGCCCGCGCTGACCTTGACCACGTTCGCGCACGTGCCCTGGAATGCGCCCTACTACGCACGGTGCGGGTTCCGGGTCCTTGACGACACGGAGATCACCCCGGGGTTGCGGGCGATCAGGGAGCGGGAAGCCGCGATGGGCGCGGACCGGTGGCCGCGGGTCTGCATGCGCCGCGACGTCTGAGGCCAACCGCCAGCCGTCGAGGCCCGGCACCAACGCCCACGCTGCGAGCTGACGCCCGCCGCTGCCCACTCGCCCGGGCCGCACGAATGTTCAAGACCAGCACCGGCTCCCCGACCGAGGCTGGAGGTAACAGATCAAAGCTTCGGAGCGCGCGTGGAAGTCATGCATGACCCCGCCCAGCTGATCGCCTTTGTGACGTTCTCAGCGGTCGTCGCCGGCACCCCCGGCCCCAGCAATGCGCTGCTGACCGTCGTCGGCGCCAGGGCCGGTGTCCGCCGGGGTCTCCCGAGCCTGCTCGGGCAGGTGACCGGGATGGGCGCGATGCTGTTCGCCATCACCCTGGGGCTGGGCGACGTGCTCCTCGCTCATCCACTGGCCCTCCAGGCCCTGAAATGGGGCGGAGCAGCGATGCTCTGCTGGATCGCCTGGCGGATCGCGACCGCGGGACACGGCGGAGACGCGGCGGACGCACCCGCTGGATTCCTCGGCATGGCAGCCTTCCAGTGGGTCAACCCCAAGGGATGGCTGGTCGGCGTCGCTGCCATCGCCACCTTCCTGGACCGGCGGGCCGGCGGTGCCCTGGGCCAGGCCGCCGTCTTCGCGATCCTGTTTGCGCTGGTCGCCTTCCCCAGTTGCTTGCCCTGGCTGGCGTTCGGCGCCGCGCTGCAGCGCTTCCTCCGGACACCACGCGCCCGGCGCGTCCTCAATGGTGCCATGGCGGCCCTGCTGGTCGCTTCCACGATCCTGCTGGTCTGGGCCCGCCTTTGACCAGGCACTAAGCCCTCAAAGCCGTCGCCCCCGCGGTGTCGCCAACCCGACAGCACGCCCGTCGGCCGGGCGACAGACTCCCATCGCCCGGGCCGGTCATGCTGCTGGCAGCTGTCAACTACGCCAAGCCGCGTGACCAAGCGCACGCCCGAGGATAGGGGGACCGACATGACACCACTGGTCCGGGCCAACTTCCCGCTGGCTCTGCTGTTCCTGCTGGCCTGGTCCGGCATCCCGCTGTGGATAGTGATCAAACGTCCGGACACCTCGCCGGACTTCGCCGACGCCGGCGCGTACCTGGCCGCCAAGGCCGCGCACGCCGCGGCCGCGGAGCCGGAAAAGGCCGCAGCTTGAACCCATCCGAGCGCACCAGGGGGCATCCCGCGCCACCGCCCGGGTGAGCGGCCAACCCATCCGCGCCGGCCGCCCGGCGAGGGGATCGCCTGCTTGACGCCCATCGCGCAGGCGGCCGGCGGCTGCGTCGTCGCTCGCCCGGCCGAGGCGACTCCGCCTCGCGGACGAGTTGCCCGGCTAAAGTCAGCCCTCGGGGCGGGCAAGTTGCGCCCGGCGGCCGGCGCGGCGCCGGGCCTTGCGGGCCTAGCTTGCCGGCATGGATGCGGTGATACGACTCGACGAGGTCACCAAACGCGGCGACAGCGACGCCGGCCCCGCCGTGGGCGGCGTCGGCCTGCACCCCGCGCCCGGCGAAGCGGTCGCGGTGCTGCCCGCGGCGGGGGGCCGGGGTGTGCGCGTGGGTGCGCCCCCCGTCGTTTGCGTGGTGGTGCCGACGCGTAATGAGGCGGGGAATGTGGGCCCGCTGATGGCCCGGCTGGGGCCGGTGCTGGCGGGGCTGGGCGGGGAGGTGTTGTTCGTCGACGATAGCGACGACGAGACTCCGGCGGCGGTGGCGGCGGCTGCGCGGGCCGCGCCGGTACCGGTCCGGCTCTTGCACCGGGCCGGGGCCGGGCGCACCGGCGGGCTGGGCGGCGCGGTGCAGGCAGGGCTGGCGGCGGCCGGGGGCGCGCGGTGGGTGGTGGTGATGGACGGCGACCTGCAGCACCCGCCGGAACTGGTGCCGGAATTGATCGCCGCGGCCGGGCGGGGCGCGGATGTGGTGGTGGCGACCCGGTACGCCGGGCAGGGCAGCGCCGGGGGGCTCTCGTCGCGGTGGCGGGGGGTGGCGTCGCGGGGGGCGGGGGCGGCGGCCCGGGCATTGTTCCCGCGGGCGCTGGCCCGGGTGAGTGACCCGCTGAGCGGGTTCTTCGCGGTCCGGGCTGCGGCGGTCCGCTCGGGCGAGCTGCGGCCCCGGGGGTTCAAGATCTTGCTGGAGGTGCTGGTCCGCACCCCGGGGCTGGCGGTGGCCGAGGTGCCGTTCACGCTCGCCGAACGGCATGCCGGGCGGAGTAAAGCCTCGGGCCGGGAAGCGGCCCGGTACCTGGCCCAGCTGGCCGGCCTGCGGCTGGCGGGCCGGGCGGGGCGGCTGGCCCGGTTCGCCGTGGTCGGCGGCACGGGAGTGGTGGTCAACCTGGCCGTGCTGGCGCTGCTGCTGCGAGCGGTGCCCGGGGCGGGGGCCGGCGGGCAGATCATCGCGGCGGTGGGCGCTACCCAGGCCGCGGTGGGGTGGAACTTCGCGCTCACCGAGCGGTGGGTGTTCCCCGGCCGGCCCGGCCACTGGGCCGGCCGGCTGGCGCCGTTTTGGGTGCTGAGCTGCGCCGCGCTGACCGCGCAGCTGCCGCTGGCCGCAGGGCTCCAGCGCGTGCTAGGCGGCTCGTACGTGCTCGCAACCGGCGCTGCCCTGGCCATCGTGATGCTGGCCCGCTTCGCCGCCTGCGAGCGGTGGCTATACCGCCCGGCACGCCCCGCTGCACTCGGTCATCCTGAGCATCAAGGAACCTGCCGCAGACTAGACGCAGCAGGACGTTCGCCGCAAAAGTCGGGCCGTTGGAATCTGCCCGGCCCCGGGGCTGCGCGGGCAGCCTGGGATAGGGAAGGTACTGGCCGGGCGGGCGTGCCCGCCGGGCCGTGAGCTTGGCCGTCTGCGTGCGGCGATTGCGGTGGTAACGATGGTTAAGTGGCCGTGGGCGGCCGGTAACGCCCGGCGGGCGCTGCGTGTTGCGGCCCTTACCGGGGTGGTCGTGCTGGTGTCCGGTGCCGCGGCGGTGGTGAACCCGCTTGCGGCAGCCGCCGGTTCCGGTACGGGAGCGGGGAAGGCGGCCGCGGCGGTGCGGGCCGCTTCTGGGCATGACTTCCCGGCCGGGTTTTGGTACGGGACCGACAGCGCGACGATGAGTGTCCCAGGGCCAGCGCCCTACAGCGAGCCGGTGATCGGCGGTTCCTACGGTGGCTACATCGGGATGACCGGCAACTGGGCGAACCTCACCGGGTGCCGCAAGATCGTGGTCTGGTCCTCGGCCAACAGCACCCAGGCCAACAACAACTACACCTGGCACCACCTGGGCGTCGGCACCGGCGTGTATTACTTCATGGGCGGCCCTGGCGTCGACCCGCACTACAACGGCACCGCCGGCGAGGCCTACGCCTGGGGCGAGCAGCAGGCGGCCCGGACCCTGATGGACATCTCCCATGTGCACGTGAAGTACCCAGTCGCGTTCGCCGACATCGAGATCCCGGGCAACGCCCCCAGCTACACCCCGGCCCCCGACAACGGCTGGAACACCGTGTACACCTCCCCGTGCAGCGGCATCGCCAAGGCCCACGGCATTCCCACTTCGGTGGACCGCGCGGTGCTCAACGGGTTCGCCGCCTACCTGACCAGTCACTCCACCTATAAGGCGGGGGTGTACTCGGCGCCGGACGTCTGGGCGCAGATCTTCGGCACCGGTGGTGACGCCTTGATACCCAACACCTACGAGTGGACCTATGAGCCGTTCACCAGCAGCCTGGCCCACCCCCCGTACGGCTGGTGCCTGTCCGGCACATCGACCTGCGCGAGGTTCTTCGGCGGGCAGACCAGCAGCTCGAAGTACGCGCTGATGTGGCAGTGGTCGGGCGGCGGCGGAAGCTACAACGGCCACGGCGACTTCGACCAGATCGACGCCAACCGAGCCGCCTAACCGGCCGTTCGCGCGCCGGCCCGCCCGAATCGGTGACCGCGGCCGACCTGGCGACGGCTGCCAGCGCCGATGCCCTTGAGTTTGGGCCGAGGATCGACTGTGCCAGGCGCTGGGCGCGTTCGGCGTCGGCAGGTGCCAGACCCCCCGCGACGGCCGCCAGCGCCGAAGCCTTCTGGGCAGCGACGGGGATGGACTGGGCGAGGTGTTCGGCGTCAGAGATGAGGCGCGCGGCGCGGCTGGGATTGATGGCGGACAGCGCCCTGGCGACGGCCGCCAGTGCGGGCGCCCGCGAACTCGCGCCGGGGATCGACAGGGCGAGGCGTTCGGCTTCCGCGGTGAGCCTGGACGCGCGGTCTGTGTCGGTGGCCGTTATCGCCTCGGCGATAACGGCCAGTGCCGGTGCTCTCAAGCTGGGGTCGGGGACGGACTGGGCGAGGCGTTCGGCGCGGTCGGCGTCCGCGGGCGCCAGGCGCGCGGCGACGGCGGCCAGTGCCGATGCCCTCTGGGCAGCGACGGGGATGGACTGGGCGAGGTCTTCCGCCTCGGTGATGAGCACCGCGGCGCGGCGGCGGTTGGTGGCCGCCAGCGCGGCACCGGCGGCGGCCACCGCCGGCGCCCTCGAGCCGGGGTCCGGGATGGACTGGGCTAGGCGCACGGCGCCGGGGGCGTCGATGGCCGCCAGCCCATCGACGACGGTGGCCAGCGCCGGCGCCCTCGCGGCCGGGCTGGGAATGGACTCGGCGATCCGCTGGGCGTCGGCGATGAGCCGCTGGGCCCGGCCGGGATCGGTGAGTGCCACCGCTCCGGCGACGGCGGCCAGCGCCGGCGCCTTCGCGGCGTCGTCGGTGATCGAGTGCGCGGCGCGAAGCGCATCGGCCACGACATCGGGCTGCCGTGGGCTGCGGGGCGTGGCAGGTTCGGCCTGCTGGGGTGCGAGCAGGCCATCGTGTTCGCCGATGGCGCTGGCGGCAGGCGGGCCTGCCTCGGCTGCGGCGTTGGCCGTGAACAGGAACCGGCTGGCGGCGTCGATGCCGCGCTGGCTCGGTGCGGGCAGGCCCTTGCCCCGCAGCCGCTGGCGGAGCACCGGGTAGATGTCGTTAAGGGTCAGTCCCGGTGCCTTGCCGGGAATGCCCTCCTGGAGCAGATCCCGCAGTTCGCCGGTGAATGAGGTGCAGGCGGTGTCCTGCTGACTTGGCGGCGCGACATGAGCGGTGCGGTTGCCGGTCGTCGCGGTAAGCGTGTACACGCCATCCACATGGGTGATGTCGGCAAGGCCAGCGTCGCTGTCGCGGGTGAGGGCCTCGACCGCCCGCCCGGCGAAACAGCAGTCCAGGATGGCCACCCGCATGCTGGCCGGGCAGCCACGCAAGACGTCCGCCACGGTATCCCAGGGCAGGCCGCTGATCTTCGGCCGGTCGGGGCGGGTGGCGGTCACGGTCAGGCACAATTCCCCGCCGGGGGACAGCACGCCGTGGCCCACGTAGTACACCAGCAGCGCACCCGTGGTGACTTCCGCCAGGTCAGCGATGGAGGCGGCCAGCTCACTGCCGGAAATCGGGTTGGCGATCACCGTGATCCACTCCTGCGGCCAGGCACACAGCGCCGGGTCCGACAGCAGCGAATGCATCGCCTCCAGGCTGTTGCGAGCCGCGCGAATCGGCGGGAACTCGGCGTACTCGTAGGCCGAGACCCCGATCAGCACGGCACGAGAGCCCGCCGGTACAAGCTCAGCTGTCATCGTCCGCCTTAGCGTTTGGCTTTGACCACATCGTTCCAGCGAACGGGCCCGCGTTGAAGTAGGCAGGCCGCGTCGCAACTCATTCACGCATGCGGCACGGCCCACCGACCGCCGCGCCGCAGTGAACCCGCCTGGCGACGACGCCCGCCCGCGCGCGGGAACGGCGGGGTCAGCCGCGTGACGCGGTCTGTTCCACAGTGGGCTGGTCGACGACGACCTCAGGCACGCTGATGCGGAATTGCATGCCTTGCTGCTGCGGAATTGCCTCGACGGTTCCGTCGTGCATGTCGACGATCCTGCGCACGATCGCGAGGCCGAGGCCCGAGCCGGGCAGTGCCCGCGCCGTCGCCGACCGGTAAAAGCGATCGAAGACATACGGCAGGTCGTCCGCGGGAATTCCCGGCCCGTCGTCGCTGACCTCGACCGTCCCGCCGGCTGCCGAGATGCGGATGCGACCATCAGGCGGGCTCCATTTCAGCGCGTTGTCGACCAGGTTGCCGATCGCCCGCTCCAGCGCGTCCGGATCGCCGCGGACCAGCGTTGGCCGACAGTCGAGCTCGTACCGCAGCCCCGGCGACCGGCCGGCGGCCCGCGCTGCGACCCGTTCCGCGACCAGATCCAGCCGGACGTCTTCGATGTGGAACGGGGCGTGCCCGTAACGCGCGAGGTCGACCAGGTCGTTGATCAGCACGCGCAGCTCGCCGGCCTGGGCCAGCGCGGCCGCCGCCAGCGCCGGCGCGTTGGGGTCGTTCGGCTGCTCGGCGAGCAGTTCGAGGTTGGTGGTCAGGCTGGTGAGCGGGGTGCGCAGCTCGTGCGAGGCGTCGGCGACCAGCCGGCGTTGCGCGCCCACCGATTCGTCCAGCGCGGCCGTCATCGCGGCGAATGCCTGCCCGAGCCGGCTGATTTCGTCCTGGCCTGGCGTCTCGATCGGCGCGCTGAGGTCGCCGGTGGCCTTGATCGCCTCGACGGTTTCGGTGAGCCGGCCCACCGGGCGCAGCACCCGCCCCGCGGCCAGCCGCGCCACCACGGCCGCGCCGATCGCGCAGGCCGGTATGAGCGCGACGAGCAGCCAGCCGAGCGCCGCCTGGGTCGATGTCGCATCCGACGCCGGCCGGGCGACACGGACCAGCATTCCGGGATCGCCCGGAAACTGCGTCGTGTAAATGCGATAGACGATGCCGCGGTAGGCCGCGTCGTGGAAGTACGGCCCGCCCTGCCCGTCCGCCACGTGGAGGTCGTGATCGGTGATGGCGACGAAGCCGCGTGTGGGGCCGGTCGTGGTAGGGGACAGGATCTGCAGTTGCGTGTTGCCGAGCGGGACCAGCTGCCCGACGGTGCCGGCTTGTTTGAGCTTCGCCGCTATTGTCGGCGCCTCTATGGCCACCTGCACCAGAGACTCGTCGTTCTTTCCGCGCAGGTTCGCGCCGACCGCCGGGTAGACAACCGCCGCCACGATCGTCAGCGCGCAGAAGACGACCACGCCGACGGCGATCGCGACCCTGGCGCGCAGGCTCATTCCTCTTCCCGTAGCACGTAGCCAAGCCCGCGGACGGTCTGGATCAGCCGCGGCTCGCCCATCTTCCGCCGCAAATAGCTGATATAGACCCACAGCCCGTTCGATTCCGGGCCGAAATCGTACCCCCACACCGATTCGAATATCTGCGTCCGGGAAAGCACCCGGCCCGGGTTACGGACGAACAATTCGAGCAACGCGAATTCGGTCTTGGTCAGCGGCAGCCGTCCACCGCGGCGGCTTGCCTGGTGTGCCGCGAGGTCGAGTTCGATGTCGGCGAACCGAAGCAGGTCGGCGCCCGCGCCGCTGCGCCGCAGCAACGCGCGCAACCGCGCCCGTAGTTCCTCCAGCGCGAACGGCTTGGCCAGGTAGTCGTCGGCGCCGGCGTCCAGCCCGGCGACTCGGTCGGACACGAGGTCTCGCGCGGTCAGCATCAGGATCGGGGTATCGTCGCCGCGCGCCCTGATCGCGCGGCACACCTCGAGCCCGCCCGGCTCGGGCATGAGGACGTCGAGCACGACGGCCTCGTGCCGGTTCCGCAGCAGCGCGGCCAGCGCGGTGGCGCCGTCGGCCGCCGTGGACACCTCGTAGCCGTCGCGGTGCAGCGCATGGGTCAGCGCGCCGCGGACCGCCTCGTCGTCGTCGACTACGAGCACCCGCACTCGGCCAGTATCGCGCACGTTCCTTAAACCGGCGTCCGGGCTTGCGTCACGTGCCTCCGGCCAGGCTCTGCTTGGCGTGCTCCAGCGCAACGGACAGCTGCTGGACGCTGACACCGAGCGAACGGGCCGCCGCCGCGAATGCCGGCGACGACGAATCGGCCCGTCCCGCCGCGAACAGCGGGCGCAACGCCGCGCTGACCCGCGCCGTCGTGACGTGCAGCTCCCTGGCCACCACCGCCGTGAGCGCGCCGTTACCGGCCCGTGCGGCGGCCTGTGAGCCGGCGGCCTTGGAGCCGCCCGGCCTCCCCGCCGGCAAGGCCTGCCGCACCCGTGCCTGCGGGATGCCCAGGATGCGGGCGAGCGTGGCGTCGAACTGGCCCGGGGTTGGCTTGGCGCTGCCCTTGCTCAGCGAGATCTTGACCTCGCCCAGCGCCCGGTCGAGACGGGGCTGGGACACGCCGAGCCGGGCGGCCAGATCGCTCTCGGCGGCGCGCTTCCCGGTGGCGGACCCGGTCTTCGCGTGGCCGCCTGCCGTCGACGCTAGCGCGGCGCCGGTGGTGCCCGCGGCGAGGGCCGCGGTGACCGCGGCGGCGGCAATCACCCTGGTTCGGCTGCGCATGCGAATCCTCCTTGGGTTTGTGGCTAGTTCCCAAGGAACCAGGCGAGACTAAGGCCGGCCGAAGAGATTCCTTATCGCGGCCTAAGAATGCAGCGCCGCCGCCAGCACCCGGATATCTCACCGCCCGGGCCGTTCTTAGCGCTCGCCGGGCGGCTGCTCATCGCGGCAGACGTGGACGACAGCGCCGGGTGACGCCTGCCTGGCTGGCGGCGGCGCGGATGTAGGCGACCGCGGCGGGCAGCGGACATATGATGTTCGGGCCGCGCGGTTGAGGGGCCGTTCGCTTCTGGCCGGTGCGGCTGGCGTCAACCTCGATGAGAAGTCCTGGGCTGGTGGCCACGCAGACGCGCATGTTCTTGTTCGCCGACATCGAGGATTCAGCCGCGATGAAGCGACGGCTGGGCGACGGGTCCGCGGGGGTGCTGGCCGATCATCACCGGCTGATCCGGGCGAGCCTGGCCGCGCATGGCGGCGAGGAAGTCGCCACCCAGGGCGATGGGGTTTTCGCAGTGTTCGCCTCGCCGCGGGCCTGCGTGGACGCGGCGATCGGGATGCAACGGGCGCTAGTGGCGCACGCGTGGCCGACCGGGGAGCGGGCGCGAGCCCGGCTGAGCATCGATGGCGGTGAGGCCTCCGCGACGGCGGGGCTGGCCGGGGCGGAGGCACGGACGGCCCGGATCGCGGCGGTGACGCACGGGGGCCAGGTGGTGGTGTCCGCTGCGGCTGCCGGGCTGCTGGCCGATGCGCTGCCGGCTGGCATGTGGCTGAAGGATCTGGGCCTGCACCGGCTGACGAACGACGGCCAGCCCGAGCGGATCTTCCAGCTGCAGGCCGAGGGGCTGCCGGTGGCCTTCCCCCCATTGCGGTCGCTGGCGGACCCGAGGCTGCTGACCAACCTGCCGGCGCAGGTGTCCAGCTTCATCGGCCGCGAGGGTGAGCTAGCCGCGGTGCGCGCGCTGGTGGGCGGGTCGCGACTGGTGACGCTGATCGGTGTCGGCGGGGCGGGCAAGACCCGGCTCGGGCTGGAGGTGGCGGCCGGGCTGCTGGATGGCACCGGGGACGGGGTTTGGTTCGTCGATCTGGCCCCGCTGGCCGACCCTGATCTTGTCTCGGTGACGGTAGCTGAGGTGCTGGGGGTGCGGCAGGGGCCGGGCCACCCGGTCACCGACACGGTGGTGCAAGCGGTCGGCCAGCGGAGCCTGCTGGTGCTGCTGGATAACTGCGAGCATGTCATCGGGGCGTGCGCGAAGCTGGCCGACGCGCTGCTGCGGGGCTGCCCGAATCTGGCGCTGCTGGCGACCAGCCGTGAGCCGCTGGGCATCGGCGGGGAGCGGGTGTACCGGGTGCCGTCGCTGGGCACCCCGGCCGACGGCGCGGACGGCGAGGAGATCTGGGCCAGCGAGGCGGTGCGACTGCTGGCCGACCGGGCCGCCGCG
>Ga0306920_100006208_pt1 | contig 15545 bp, 15 predicted proteins | sample flu12Cox44000170_FD_204666 | JGI IMG/M metagenome (GOLD analysis project Ga0306920, IMG submission 204666) | Lab enrichment of tropical soil microbial communities from Luquillo Experimental Forest, Puerto Rico - flux4day.12C.oxic.44.000.170 (v2)... | ecosystem: Environmental > Terrestrial >... | reverse complement strand
CGCAGCCCAAATCCCCTTCTTCTACTCACCGCATTGAAGAAAACAAAGGGCCAACCTCATCAACTACCCTGAAAAAATAGCGTTAGGCGAGGCTTACTGCGAAGGTTCGGCTAACCGAGCAGCTAGGCGTTCAGTGGATCACTTGGGGAAAGAAAGAGGCAGGCAGCGCTGACGCTGCGCACCCAAACCACACAAAGGTCGTTATCGGTTGGAATATCGAAGGGTGCAGACAAAAGCATGAATCTGGTGGAACCGCAGCCGATGCATAAGCCGGAAAGGGCGGCATCGCCCCGCCCTTCCGTGCATCCCTAGCTAGAAGAAAACGGCTAACCTCTCAACCTCCGGCGAAGAGTCTCAAGACCGACCAGAGCACCGCCTAACATCATAAGCGTCACACCACTGTCGGGGACATGGCCATTCACCAATCCGGTTGTCGTAAACGGCGTGCTGTATTGAATGTTGCATTTGTTGGGCCCACTTGTGGCTGTCGGATCGCAGCCAAACGGGCCTTCGGCGACGGCAGCGAGGTAACTTCCGGCACTCAACCCGGAACTCGTGAAGTTATATATCGTACCCTCTACCAACCCTTGAGTATTCGTTGCTGTCGCCGTCATCGTATACACGACAACCTCAAAGTCATTGGGCAATTTGCCAAAGGCAGCGATCTCGTTGCTGTTCGTGCAGGGTATACCGGAACCATCGCAAAACAGATTAGCGGCGTTCATCGAGTTGTCGCCCTGCAAACCGCCAGTGAGCGAGCCGGCAAAGGCGTAGATGTCGCCTGAGGTGGTCTGCGTGAAGTCAGCCCCATCTGCCCTTTCTGCCCCAGCCGAAACCATAAAGAGCCCATCAGTGTTGGTTATGGTTGGAAAGCTAGTTACCGAGCCATCCGTCCCCTCGGGTATCGCCAAAATAAGGAACCAAGGCAAATTCGAAACATGCCCTGAGTTCCCGTTGGGGAGCAGGGAAAATCCCGTTGTGGGAACTGATATTGTGTGCCCTCCAAGACCGACGCCTGTCGTACAGGTCATCTGCGAGGCGGTTGCGGTCGGGCAGAACCCGACGTTAGGGTCAATAACTTGACCAAAAGCAGAAAAACACACGAAACTGGCCAAAATCAGCAATGCAAGAATCCTAGCGGCGTATCTCATCGTTCCCTCCTCCGTGCTTGATCGCCTGATCGAGACTGCCTAAGACGATGTGGACTTCTGAATTCCTGCCTACTGCGAGATCCGAAGTCGCTATGCGTGGAAGCAATTGTCGTGCCAACGACACTCGGAGCTCAAAAAGTACCTCGAATTACCACATACTGGCTTAAGCCGTGTATTTCTCTCACTTACAGTAACCATCCAGATCGCATTCTTCGCTCTCAACTCGCAATCGGCCAATCCGCCTATTCTCTTTGTAAATGATTCCGACACCCCTTTTGGTTCCTAGTTTCGAAGTTCGGCTATAAGCCTCTCTGCTTCCGTGGGTTACAGCTATCGACCCATCTGATTGTGCTCGTAAGGCCATCCGACAAAATCCGAGGCCTTTGGGACAGGATGCCTGGACTTCCATCATGAATCCCTGGCGATCCCAAGCTTTTCCATCAGCTCATATAGCGTCGGGCGGCTGATGCCAAGTTCCAAGGCAGCAGCGGCGATCTTATTTTTGTGACGCCGCAGGGCGTCCTGGACCATCTGCCGTTCTACGCTTTCCCGGGCTTCTTTTAGCGTCTGCGGCGGCAAGCCGCTGAGGGTATCGGTTAACTCCAGGTCACAGGCGCTGACACGCTTACCGTCAGCCATGATCACAGCTCGCTGCACCCGGTTCTGCAATTCACGGACGTTTCCCGGCCACGGGTGCATGGTTAGGACGCGCAGCGCATCAGGGGCAAAGGTTAGCCCTGGCTTCGCGTGTTTGATGCCAAAGCTGTGCAGGAAAGCCTCTGCAATCATCACGATATCGTCCCCGCGGTCCCGCAGCGGGGGCACCTTGAGGACCACAACGGCTAGGCGAAAGTACAGGTCTTCGCGGAATTTCCCGCTGGCGACGGAGTCCTGTAGGTTCCGGTTCGTGGCCGCGACGATGCGAGCGTCGCTGTGAATCTCCTGCCGGCCCCCAACACGCTGGAAGCATTTTTCCTGAAGAAACCGGAGAAGCTTCACCTGCACCTGCGTCGGCAACTCACCGATCTCATCGAGAAAGAGCGTACCTCCTGCGGCGGTCTCGATATGACCTTTGCGCTGCGTCTGAGCACCAGTGAAAGCGCCCTTCTCGTGGCCGAAGAGTTCGCTCTCGAGCAGGTTCTCGGGGATCGTGTTGCAGTTGATGGCAACGAACGGGCCGCCTTTCTGCGCACCCAAGTGATGGAGCGCCAACGCCACCATCTCCTTGCCCGTGCCGCTTTCGCCCAGAATCAGCACTGGGGCACCGGTGGGGGCCACCTTGCGAATGAAATCGAAGACGGCCTGCATCTGTCGACTTGCGCCGAGCATGTCCTCGAAGCTGTCGGCGCGCCCGGTGTATTGGAGGGCGCGGTATTCCTGCTCGAGTTCCGCCAGATATACGCAACGCTGCAACACGAGCCTGAGCTCGTCCATGTCGATCGGCTTGCAAAGAAAGTCGTAGGCCCCGGCCCCGACGGCACACACGGCGTTCTGCTTCTCGCCCTGGCCGGAGATGACAATCACCTTGGCTAGCGGGTCCAACGCGAGAACCGCCGAGAGTGCCGCTAGGCCTTCAGCCGGCTCATTGGGGCGGGGCGGCAGTCCCAGGTCAAGCAAGGTCACGGTGGGACGATGCTCAGTGAACGCTGCTAAGGCACTGGACCGGTCCACGGCGGTAAACGGCTCGTAGTCGTTCCTCAGCGCCCATTTCATCTGGGTGCAGATGTCCTCGTTGTCATCTACGATCAGCAGTTTGGTTTTTGCCATTGCGGTTCTTCACGGGGAGGCTCACCTGAAACGTGCTGCCTTTGCCGACCTCGCTTTCCACGCGGATGCTCCCTCCATGCGCCTCGACGATCAACCGGGACTGAAACATGCCGATGCCGAGTCCCTCTTTCTTCGTACTCTGGAAGGGAAGGAACAAGCTGTCGTTGAGGAACGCCTTGGTCATGCCGCAACCGTTGTCCATGACAGTGAGAACAACGGTGCCTCCAACCTGCTCCGTTTGGACGTGAATGCTCCCTCCCGGACCGAGTGCCTCGCGCGCGTTGACCACCAGGTTGGTGACGACGCTCTGGATCTGCTCGCGGTCAGCCAGCATTTTGGGCAGAGGCCGTAACTCCCTCGTCAATTCCACGCGCGATAATCCATCCAGCCTGTCAAGGACTTCGCTCACGAGCTGATTCAAATCGGCTTCGACGGGGTGGAAGGCGGGCCCCTGCCGTAGGGCGCTCAAGCGGGCGATCATGTTATCGATTCGCCGCGCCGTGTTGGCAATACCGCGCAAGGCGTCCTCGCGGAACGCCGGGTCGTCGAAATGCACTGGTAGGTTCTTCAGCATCAGATTGAGCGATGCGGCGGTGTTCTTCAGATCGTGCACGAAGAATGCCGACATCGTCCGGAAAGCATCCATTTCCCTGGCACGCGCCACCTCATTGGCCAGCCGCAGGTTCAACAGCACTGACGTCATCTGGTCCGCGATGCATTGCAGCAGTTGTAACTGCTCGGCCGTGTAATTCGCGCCGTTGACACGATCGGCCAGAACGAGTGCGCCAAGGCTCTGGTCCCCTGCGCGCAAAGGAACGCACCAACGGTTCCCGCCATTGGGGAAAGTCGTCGGATTGAGTTGCCTCAATTCCTGAGCCCACGTCTCGTGTATTCCTTCAAGGTCGAACGGCGACGACCTCTCCTGCAGTCCGGCCGCGACGGCACTTGACGCTGCCACCGGTGGATTCCTGGGGGGGACTTCGTCCGGTTGTCGCGCGGTCGAGGCACCGAGGATGAATTGATTCTTCTGCTGGTCCCGCAGCCAGATTGTGACCGACAGCACCTCAAAGGTTTCAGAAACCAACCTCGTAGACGCCGCGCATAGGCCCGCTTGATCCTTGACGTTGGCCAGCCGCCGCGAAGAGTCAGTCCAGATGCCAACGGAATCGTGCTGCGCCCTTGCGAAATGGCGGCTGAGGAATCCATGGATGCGCTGCCGGAGGCGGTCGGAAAGAAGCAGCATAGCCAGCCCGGCGATTCCCAGGAGCACGATGAAGGCCGCGAGTTGGAAACTCTCCACTCCACCAAAACGCCTCACAATATTCGCAAGGATACCGACGACGAAGAGGTAACCGCCGACAAGGAGAACCGTCAAGGACGATGCCAGGACGACTCGAGATGGGTACACTTCGGTCTGGGCGGCGCCGGTGCGCACGTGGGCCACCACCAGCAAGACAGACCCTATCAGAAGGGCACTCGACTCGACCCCTGACCATCGAATGTCATACATGGAAAACAGAAGTGCCTGGCTAAGAACATAGAGGCGGGCGCCGAAGATCACCGCCAAGCCTAGAACCATGAACTTAATTCGCCAGCGCATCGTCCCGACCGCCGATCGGAATGTCTGTTCCAGGTTCATGAGGATCCATACGAGCGCAACGAGAAGGATGACGTTCACGACCTTCGCCATTGCTCCGAAGCGCAACTGCATCCCCTCGTCCAAAGGCCCTGCCGGTGCCAACTCTAGCAGTTGCTGGCGGAAGCCGAGCGATAACCCTATGGGCAACAAAGCGACAATCGCGAGCGGGATTTTCCAGCGCGCCAGGGACTCGCGGTAATCACCGCGCCAGTAAGTCAGGCTGAAGACAAGCCAGCCTGCGGGTACGAAGGACTTGACGATTAACCCTAGCGTTTGGCCCCGAAGCACTTCGGACAACTGCGTAGAGCGCAGGTTAAGGCCAGTGAGCAGGCTATCCGTTGCGAGAACAAACATCCCAGCAAAGAAGGACCACCCGGCGAGGGAGGACTTCCTTCGCAAAACACTGGCGAGGGCGAGGAACAGGCTGAAGATCGCAGCCGCGAAAGGGAGGAAGGAGAAAACCATCACGTGTCCCTCAACCCAGCAGCGTAAGCTGCTGCTCCTGGCGCCGCAACCACCACAAAAGCAGAAACAAGGGAATCAGGGACAGCGCAAAAAAGAGAGGCCCACCCCGGTGGTGAATGGGGCTGTCGATCATGTGAGGCCCAACGTGTACGCACAGTAGTCCGATGACCGCGATCCGGAGGCCGTTCCGCAGGATCCCTAGCGGAATCGTGCAAGCCACTAGCACAGCCTTTCGCCACCGGGTTCTCAGAAAGAGGTGGGACGCTAACAGACTGGCAATGAACAGCACCCAACTGGAGTGGATCCCGCTGCACTCCTGGGCCACCTGGAGCACGATCCCGGGCAACTCGAGCGTCGTGCCTTGGCGCGCCAGTGGGGTCCCAGTCAAGTTGAAAAACAGCGCGGCGGACTCCGTCGATGCAAGCACGGATGCTTTTTCCAGCCAACTCACCGCGGCGTCCGGCAGGGGAACCATGAAAATCAGGAACGCCACGGGAAAGACGTTGGAGGCCATCCATTTCGAGCCGAAGAACAAAAACCCGCCAGCCGTGACGAAGCTGACAAACGCGAGCGCCATCAGAGACAGTCCGTCATTCACATTCAGGCCGCCATGCCACTTGATCGCTGCACCCAATGCGACGATGCCGATACCGCCCATGGCGACCGTTCCGCCAATTGAAGTGCAGTAAGGAGTCGATGGCCGCCCCCGCTGGAGGTAAAGCAGGTAGGCGGTGATGAAGGGGATGAGGACGATATACGAATCCAGATTGCTCCCGGCTGCGTACAGTATCAGCCTAGTGAGCGGCCGAATGAATAGCAGTGTCAAGAGAACGACGAAGCCAGCGCATCCGCCAACTCTCAACCGCTGCGAACGTGGCAAGTTCCGACACTTCGCCCACGCGCCACCACGCCGAGCGGCGGCTGACGCGACCATAACTTCGTCTTTTACTGATTCCATTGACTGGCCATGCACAGCGTGTTCAGGTGCGAAGGCCCCAACAGTTCAGGCCGCAAATCGGGGAACAGCCGATTGGCAGCGTCCGCAGAGCCCTTTAGCAGGAGGTTTACCCAGCAAACATCAGAGAGGAAAGACGAACATCCGGAATATATCGGTGCTAAAACAGCAAACAAATGACCTGATTCGTCACAGGACAACCACCGAGACGCCTACGGAAGCTGCGCATGAGCCGGATGCCACAAACATTCGCTTCAGGCTGTGGCTTCGCGATTCTCCGTACGAAGCAATCAGGGCAATGCTGACGGAAGAATCGGTAAGATATGCGATAGGAAGAACAAAACTGCGGGATGACGGCGATCGGCTCATTGCACACTTTCACTTCCACGCGGTTCCGACCGCCCGCAGCGGGACATCAACTTCATACTCCAGATGATCGCCAGCCGCCTTTGCAAAGGCTAGGACCGCGCGCTCCGCCCCGGGCCCCTCGATCTCCCACTGGCCGTTGTTGCATACAACATTCATCTTGCTTCGCGAGCGCCACCACTGATCCACCTCACCCGGAAGAGCAAACCAGAGTCGCTCGCTCGACTTCAGTTGCTGCAAGTAACCCAACAGATCGCAATAGGTATGACGTGCTCTTTGCTCGATGACGTAATCCGGATGAACGATGAAGCTCACCAAGCCGTTTTTCTTCAGGATGGCGTCGATTTGCGCGGTCCAAAGATCCAGATAATAATCACTGAGCAAGTGAAACAGCATGTAATCTTGCGTTGTCGTGACAGGAATTTCCAGGATATCGTCTATAAAATACGGCATTACCGTGCAACAGCCGCCCCGTTGCGGATCCAGGTGTGCAACATTGGGGACAGACATGTCAAAAGAGAAATGCAGGGCATCGTACCAATCCTGATTTCTGTACAGCACTGCAGCCCGAAATCCTCTGGCGCGATAGGCTTCGCCATATTGGTTGATCCTCTCCGCGCGCCGCAGGAATTCCTCCTTGTCACGAAAAAGATGGCCGTCGTGATTGAGGTCTTGGATTCCTACCTCGAAGCCTCTGTCACGGATAGCTTGAACCAGTTGGGTAGAAATCTTGTAGCGTCCCTCGGGTATCAACTGAAACGACGACTTGAGGCCAAACGAGTCGTCTATGTTCATTAACTCTGAACAGAAGCTCTGCCCTGTCTCGGCTTCAACGTCGTGTGTTATCACGATGCAACTTTCGGCGGCATCGGGCCAGAACCAGACAAACGGTACCCTATCTACACCCTTGGCCTTCATCGACCACAACAGCATCTGTTCGATTAGGTTCTCGACAGTCGTGTCCACGGGCCATCGGGGAAAGCGAATGTTTCGCCACCCGTCCAAACGGGACCGCTGGACGTGCTTGCGGACATTGACTTTCATCAGTGGGCGCAGGAAATAATAAGCATTCCTTAGCGATTTCATCCATGGATTCAGCGCACTAGGGCTGAAATCCTTCGCATAACGCTCAAGACGGAGGTTATCAATGACATCAGTCGGATTAAACGGCAGAAGAACGCTAGCGCCGTCAGTCGTTACATCGCTGAGAACGTCATAAAGAGAACGTTTAACTCGGATCGCTCGAAAGCCTGTTGTGGTCTGTCCGTAACAGATCATGTCCTTACCAAATTGAAAATAGCCTGTGTCGTCGCACAACTGGCCATTTAATTTGAGATCCGCGAAGTGATCGGGGCAACGGTAATGACTAATCACGGCTGTGTTCGCCGCAGGCCCACGCATCGGAGATCTTTCAGTATGTGGATTCAAAATCATTGCAGGCTCGAGTGGCATTTCCTCACAATCGGCGACTTCTTTGTGCAGCGTGAATGAGCTTTTGCTGAAGTATTGTACCAAATGCTCAGGCCTCTTAACCCTAGAAACTACTGCGCCTCTCCCTTGTCTGACTTGGTTTATTGCCTACACACCGTCGAGATACCATCAAAGTGCTATCTCCATCGCTTCAGCACTAATGCTCTCACCATAGCTGAAGTCGCAATACGATAAAGCCCGGCTCCCACAGCAGTCCCAAGAGTGTTAGTAATAACGTCCGTAAGACCAGAATCTCGCGTTGGAATATATGCTTGGCAAATCTCTATCGTAAAACTAACTATAGCTCCGAGGGCAATGGTAGCCCACACACCCTGCCTGACCTGCCGAACCGAAGTAAAGTAGGCACACAAGAGAAAACCCAAAGGCACAAACCCCGCGATGTTAATAAGGACGTCATTCAATTCGGTCCCTTTTCTACGGAACTCCTTTCGAGGCGACTCTAAAAATGCTTGGTCTATAACCAGATAACGCCTCGGAATATAGAGATTAGTTCCAGATATAACCTTGTTATGGATTGTCTCCCCTGCGTGTTCATCAAACGGGTATAGCGCGAGTGTTGAGTCACCCTCCGTAACTGTAGGTTTTCCTGTCTGCATCCAATTTTGATAGTGGCGAGCAACTTGATCGGCAGTAAGCTTGCTTTTGTATATCGCTAGGCCTCGCAATTCGCCAGCCCAGCTGTAGCCCTGCACTGGTGAGGTACCAACGATCAATATTCCCGCCAGATCCTTAAGGGAAAGTCCAAATCGAGACGAGCGCTTGATTAAATTGTCATCGAGGTAAACCGCAGTACCTTGCCCGTCTGAAGTCACAGTTATCAGCACTTGCTTCCGCCAAAAGACTTCTTCAATGTCGAAGTGGGGCTGACGATGCTCATCCTCATCGTCGCGCCCCAGTATGAGATCAGTATTGTGCTGCTGGAGCGAGAACCGCCGCCCGCTTACCGGGTTGTAAAAGGCAAGGACAGTACCCCTATCCCAAGTACTGAGCGGCTGCAGCCACATCTCCAAGCTACACGATGGCCCATCCGAAGTGGCCGTCTGAAAATGGCCGGAACTCACCACAGTGCCATGATGATCGATACGAATACCATTTTGATTTTCTAGCCAGTGCACATGATTCCTCGGAGAATGGAACGGCCACAGCCCCACGACCAGGATGCAGCACAATGTAAGGGCACAAAGAGCACCTATCGCAATCCGCAACGCAAACTCTAATCTTGAGTTACGCGCTGGGACGCCAATAATAGTCAGCGCGATGCTTCGAAACGGGATGCAGCTAAACCGATTGGGGAACAAGTGGCAAATAGTGGAATCTTTGGACTTCGATCTCGGACCTCAGTGAAGTCTGTAGCGGAGGATTTATTTGGAGCAGCTATCGTGTCCCATTGCCACAAGCCGTTCGATATGCCGCTAGCAGACTGGCGACGGAATGCTCCCAGGCTAGTTCCTCTTCAACCCTTTTGCGCCCAAACTCACCCATTTGTCGTCTTTCGTCAGGATTTTCCAGCAGCCAAATAATCTTGGCGGCAAAATCAGCTGCCCCTTTGTCGTTATCAGCGTATAGAGATGCTTTTTGAGCGCTAAATCTGCCTTCTTTCATATTGAATTGCACGATGGGCTTGCCCAAGGCCATGTATTCCATGATCTTGATCATTGTGGAAATATCATTCATTTCGCATGGCCTATCCGGATTGACACAGATATCGGCTGTAGAGAGAATCTCCAGCAATTCCTTGTCCGGAATTCTTCCCGTGAAGTTGAGCATCCCGTCAAGACGCTTATCTTGGGCAATCTTCCGGAGTTTAGCCAATTCCGGCCCACCGCCTACACAAGTGAAGTGAACGTCGCGACGTCCTGAGTTCTTGACATGCAGTGCCACATCCAGCAAGATGTCCAAGCCATCTTGAACGCTCATAGTGCCAACATACCCGATGAGATAAGGCTTGCCGTATTTCAGAGCCGGTTGGGGCGGGACTGGTCTAAATTTTCTTAAATCTGGTCCGTTGCGTACAATGAACACATCCTTCGGATCAAGGCCACCTTTGGTCAGCGCGCGGTCCCTGTAGCTGCTATTGGTAACCATCACGACATCGCTGGACTGGTAGGTCAAACGTTCAAGCCACTCCTGGGCTCTGTAAACCACGCCTTTTCTGTCAAATTTGGAGAGATATAGTTCCGGACTTATGTCATGATGATCGAACACGTATTTGATCCCCAACAGCTTGAAAGGCAGAGCAATCAAGAATATATCGTCAGGAGGGTTACAGCCCTGAATCACATGAAGCCCATGCCGCAAATAGATCCACCAAGTATATAGAAACTCCCATAACAGCGCGTAGCCATACTCGCGCGCATAGCCTAGGGCAGTACTCGCCTCCTCGACCATCGGGTGCCGGTAGATACGAACCCCGGAAATGACTTCGTACCCCTGGCTGTACCCCTTTGCCCGGGGACATAAGACCGTTACTTCATACCCGCTCTCATGCAAAGAGCAAGCCTCCTTCCAAACACGTGTGTCGAAGGGAACAGGGGCGTTCTCCACAATGATGAGGACCTTTTGCTTCACGATAAAGGGCGTCCTATAACAGTTCGTAATGCTCTGCGGGAGCGTAAAGCATGATCATCTTTTCGCAGCGTTCTTGGAGTAAGTTAACTTAGAAAATAACAGAGAAGTATCGGTTGCAAATGTCGTGAAGAGATGGCGCGATATAGCAGTCATGCTCTAGCACTTTCATCTCTCCGACTTCTGGGCGTAGCGCTATCTTCGTGCCGATCCCGGCCGCTCTCGCGGCCTGCATATCGGATACCTGGTCTCCAATAAGGACACTTGACGATAAGTTTAGATCGAGGTCTCTTTGCGCACGCAACAACATCCCCGGCTTCGGCTTCCGATCCGCGGAATCGCGCTTATATCCTCCAATCCCATGGACCGGGTGATAAGGACAGTAGTACACGCGCGCAATTTGAATCTGCTGCTCAGCAAATCTATCGATCATCCACTCGGTCAATTGGAGGAAGTCCTGCTCTGTGTAATGACCACGGGCGATCCCGGCTTGATTTGTCACCACGACCAAAAGGTACCCGAGGTTCTGTGCCGCTCGACAAAGCTCAAAGATGCCATCCTGGAATTGAAATGTCTCACGACAATGTACATACCGCCGCTCAAGATTGATCACACCATCGCGGTCTAAGAAGAGCGCCTTGTGGCGGCCATTGTTCATACATCTAATGAGAATCACATATTAAAAGCGGTCCGCCTGCGATGAGGCGAGAAGGCTCGTTGACGCCGTTTACGATTCAGTGTAGGCGGCCTGCTCGATGGCATCACACAGCGCGTGACCGAGCAGGATGTGACACTCTTGAATACGTGGCTACGACGCGTTTTCGACCGCGGTAGCCGTCCGTTCGGCGACATCATACCGGCCCATGCACAAGTACTCAAAGCCGCTTGCGCGTACGATCTCAGGATTGAGGAGATTTCGACCATCAACGATTACTGGAACTTCCATGAGTTCATTCAGACGTCGGAAGTCCAGGTCACGATATTCCTGCCACTCCGTCAGGATCAGCAGGGCGTCGGCCTCGCGGGCCGCTTCGTAAGGTGAAGAACAGTATTCCAAGCGCCCAGCCTGAGGCGGGATCTCCTGCCGGCTGGCCTCCATCGCTTGGGGATCGTGCACTCGCAATTGGACCCCCTCCTCCAATAGCGCCTTAATAATGTGCAGGGCCGGAGACTCACGAATGTCGTCAGTTCCGCCTTTGAACGCCAGGCCCAAAACCCCCATCGTCTTCCCTCGCAATACCCACACCGCGTGGCGCACCTTCTTCAGGAACACCTCCGTGCGCCGCAGGTTAATCTTCTCCACTTCGGCAAGCAGTCCGCAATCGACTCCATGTTCGCGGGCCAAGTACATGAAGGCGCGAAGATCCTTTGGAAAGCAGTAGCCCCCGAAGCCGATGCCAGCATTCAGAAACTCACGCCCAATACGTGGATCGAGGCCTACGCCGGCCGCAACCTGGGTTACGTCAGCGCCGACCGCTTCGCAGATGTCGGCCACCATGTTGATGAAAGAGATCTTGGTCGATAGAAAGGCATTTGCCGCGTGCTTGGTTAACTCCGCCGTGCGAACGTCGGTAAGCAGGATGGGACAGTTGAGAGGACGATAAAGCCGCTCTAGCAAGGCGCGGGCCCGTTCCGATTCGACTCCGACCACCACGCGGTCGGGACGGAATATGTTCTCAAGGGCCTTCCCCTCCTGCAGAAACTCAGGATTCGAGGCCACGTCAAACTCAGGGTGCAGCTTGCCTGGTCCATTGCCAAGCTTCGCGAAACGGGCCAGGGTCTTCTTGATCCATTGCGCAGTGATTGCCGGCACCGTACTCTTCTCCACGATCAGCTTATAACCGTTCAAGTTACAAGCAATGGTGCGTACGATGGCTTCCACCTGGCTGAGATCGGCTTCACCGGTGTCTTTCTGGGGCGTGCCGACGCACACAAACAAGATCGTGGCTCCGCGCACAGCCTCCTCCACGCAGTGGACAAGCGTCAGTCGGCCACTGGCCAGCCCTCGAGCGAGCAGATCGTCCAGGCCGGGCTCACAGAACGGCGCCTTGCCCGACTGGATCATGGCTACCTTGGAGGCGTCGTCATCGGCACCGATAACCTCCCAGCCCAACTCAACAAAGCCAAGTGCCGTGGGCAGTCCCACATGCCCAAGACCCAGCACAGCGATGCGTGGCTTTTGGTAACTGGACTTATCGCTCAAATCGACCTCCCTCTTGTGTGACGGCGTGCCAATGGCCGATCACGGGCTAAACCGTATGCTCGTGCCACACCCGGCCTCGACGCACAGTCCATTCCCAGACTGTACGGTAATTACAACGCGACTTACCGGAACTTTTGTAATCCTTCGATTTCCCCATGCGCAAGAAGAACACACCACCCAATCGAGCAGTGTTTTGTGGAAGCGCACCGTCGCCGTCTCCGCCATTGAGTGCGCCGCCTTTCGCAGCGTGGCGTGTCAAGTGGACGACAGTAAATCATTCCCGAAACTTTGCCGATGACTTGCATCCCGTGCTCGACCGTTTGCTATCCGTGCCTAACGCTCGACTGCACGGTCGAGTCCATAGGACTGGCAATCCGAGTCGAACATCGGACTCGTCTCTCAGGAAACTTTCGATCGGGGGAATCGCGCTTGATTCCCCAATTCTGCCGACCGGGTGATAAGGACAGTAGTACACGCGAGCAATTTGAATCTGCTGCTCAGCAAATCTATCGATCATCCACTCGGTCAATTGGAGGAAGTCCTGCTCTGTGTAATAACCACGGGCGATCCCGGCTTGATTTGTCACCACGACCAAAAGGTACCCGAGGTTCTGTGCCGCTCGACAAAGCTCAAAGATGCCATCCTGGAATTGAAACGTCTCACGACAATGTACATACCGCCGCTCAAGATTGATCACACCATCGCGGTCTAAGAAGAGCGCCTTGTGGCGGCCATTGTTCATACATCTAAATCACGCACTAGAAGTGGCGGCCGGCTTGCTCATCCACTGCACTCCGCCGATCGAATTGATGAACGCAGCCAGATGGTCGAGCAAGCCCAAGCCTTCGGCCCGGTCGCCGTGGTGGCCGGCCAGGACGATCGGTTGCCCAAGAAACGACCGGAAATGAGCAATCGTGCGGGGGTTTCGTCGAATGCCTGGTCCTGGCGATGACGGGCATTCCCTCGCCGATCGATCAGTGAACCCCAGCCGTTGCACAGAGCGTCGAACCCAGTTCGCGCAAGAACATCTCCCATGTGGTAGTCGCAAGCGTCATAGGAGCAACCATAACCCGAGCTAACCGCAGGCCAGACTTTTCCTCCATCCGCTGAGTCCTCAGCAACGCCTGGGCCGCAATGGCCCTTCTGCCTTGTTCCGTCGTGCCGTTCGCTAATTCATGATGACTGTGATTGTTCCCGTGTATCACAAGAGAAAATCGCGCCGAACCGCTGCGGAACAGGCGCGCCGTTTTGGCGTGAACAAACGGACCGTCGAAAGGAATCGTGGCGAAGGCGACATGATAATTGTCGCTTGCTCGAATGGTCCAGCAACTGCTCGTATTGGATGTATCCGTACGACTTCTAATGCAGATTCGGGTCGTCAAACATGAAGCCCTCTCCGTGAAAGTACCGGAAGAGATGCTGACCCTCGTCCTCCTTCTGAGGGTCCATGGTTACCAGGTCCAGGCTGTAGGCCCTTCGCGCTTAAGGATCCAGAGGGGATCATCGCCACACCGTGCCAGCACCTGATCGCCAGGCTGGGTTCGACTTGACAAACCTGCTGTAATGCTCTGTCCGCCAACTCCAGTCCACGCAAAGTTGGATCGAGGCAGTCATTCGCGGAGAGACGCACATCGTGCGGCGCTGATCCAAGCGCGCGGGAATCGCCACCAAGAAACGCCATGCGACGCAAGCCCGACTGAGCGGCTCGAATGGCGAACTCGCGGCTGGTTCCAACAAACAAAACTGCATCGCGCAACAGTCGGCGCGAGGCTCTTCGCCGCGGACAAACTCGACCCCGTACAATCGCCCCGAGGCTGCTAACACCGGTTCATCTGGACGCGGCTGGCCGACAGGATACAGTCCTAATTTGGGAACGCGCGACACTTGGCTCAAAGGCTTAGCCTACGTACTCGGACCCTCTAACCTGTGCAGCACTTTGTCCCAACGCCTGAGCCATGGGACCTTGATCTGCGGCAGCGTCGTCTGAGCGCGTCTCGCGGCTTTCTCCCCGAAAACAGGTTTGATCCACGCATACTTCCAGGGTAGGCGAGGAGGTTCCAGTTGACCTCCCAGCTGGGCGGCCAGAGGTTGCAGCTCGGCAACCAGATCGGGTCGCTCGGGATAGAAGGCTCCATACCACGATTGCAAGTATGCCAGGCAGGCCCCCCTCACACGTTCACTCTCTTCAAGCGACCGCAGATACTGAACGTGTAACTTCATCGAGCGGAGCAGAGCCTCTTTCTTCTTGTCCGATTTGCCAACATGACTCAACTGGCCTTCACCTAGGATCCGATGGAAGGTTCTGGCTTCAGGCACGAACCGGGTACCCTCAGACGCCATGAGCACGCGGCAGAAGTACTCGCCGTCGTCATCCGTTAGCATACTTATGTTCCAGGGACCAGCCGCCTCCGCCAGTTCCCGGCTTGTCAGCCACGTCGAGGTTTGCATGGGCAGGTTGCGGCCCATCTTTAGAAGGAGCCACTCGACGGGTGAGAGATCTTGCCAAAGGGGAGTCACAGGGAACCACGCACGCTTTGTGGAATAGTAAAAGTACCCTCGCGGGCAGGACAGCAGGGTTCTAGCCCCGTCAGTCCGCCGCAGCGCGGCAAGCTGACGTTCGATCTTGTCCGGCGCCAATAGATCGTCGTGGTCGAGCCATTGGATATAATCGCCCTGGCTGAGTCGGAACGCAAAGTTGCGAGCGGCACTGGAACCTTGATTCTGCGTCGACACAACTTTGACGTTTTGCGAGGCAAAAGACCTCGCGACCTCCGCCGTCCGGTCGCGGGAGCCGTCATCCACGATGATGATCTCTTTGCGAGCCCAGGTCTGAGCCACCGCGGACTGGATGGTTTCGGCGATCCACTCCTCGGAGTTATAAGCGGGGATCAGAATCGAGACTAGCAGTTTCATCGCAAATTTCCTCCACAGCCCAATTCGCCG
>Ga0306920_100006207_pt1 | contig 15545 bp, 11 predicted proteins | sample flu12Cox44000170_FD_204666 | JGI IMG/M metagenome (GOLD analysis project Ga0306920, IMG submission 204666) | Lab enrichment of tropical soil microbial communities from Luquillo Experimental Forest, Puerto Rico - flux4day.12C.oxic.44.000.170 (v2)... | ecosystem: Environmental > Terrestrial >... | reverse complement strand
GGACGAGGCCGGCGGCTTCGTGGCGCGCAGCGTGCCGCTCGCGCTCGGCCCGAACACGCTGGTAGCGCAGGCCGTCGCGCTCGACGGCGGCGTGGGCACGGACTCGGTCGTCGTCACCCGCGACGATGCGCTCGCGCCCCTCTTGCGGCTCGTGCTGTACGACCCGAGCGCGCCGCTCATCGCGGACGACTTCGGCCCGTTCCGAGACCTGCTCGCGCAGCGCGGTCTCGCGCCCGAGCAGTTCTCGCCGCCGGTCAGCCGGATCACCGTCGGTGGCGGGACGCGACAGGTCTACCTGTACGTCTTCGCCGAAGAGGGCGGCTCGGTCACGATTCCCGAGGTCGCGGCCTTCGGTGCAGATCCGACGCAGGAGCTGCTGCCGATCTCCGCGCTTCCGGACTTCCAGGTCGCGGCAGGTCTCGATCCGACGGTCGTCCCGCAGCTCGTCCCGCTCGACTTCGAGCCGCGCTTCTTCCAGGTCTATCTGCTGAACCTGCAGACGAACGAGGGGCGATGATGAAGCGCGCTCTCGTCGCGGTCGCTCTCGCGCTCCTGGCACTCGCGATCCCCCCGCGGGCGTTCGCCCAGTCGCAATCGACCGGCCCGGTGACGTTCCACGCCTCCACCGGAACGGCGACCGACGATCTCGACGTCCAGGTCGACGTCGCCGGCCCGGTGATCCAGATCCTGACCCCGGTCGCCGGGTCGGTAATCGGCGGGACCTCGACCACGATCAACGGCACGGTGAACGACTTCGCGGACTTCGACGGAGCGATGCCCGGGAACACCTTCCAGAGCGCGACCTGGGCGCTCTCCGACGTCCAGCTCGGCGTGCGGGTCCTCTCCGGCACCGTTCCGGTCGTGGACGGTCACTTCACGATTCCCGACCTGCCGCTCGTGATCGGCTTCAACGCGGTCACCGTCTCCGCGACCGACGCAGTCGGCTTCGCCGGCTCGAACGTCACCTTTTTCCAGGTCGATCCGAACGCCCCGGCCGCGGCGCTCTCCAACTTCCACGACGGGCAAGCGACGCTGTTCCAGAACGTGCCGATCGACATCGACTTCGCCGCGCCCACCACGATTGTCTCGGTGAACGGCGTCGCCGACGGCCGCAGCTTCCCCGCGGGGGGGCTCGCCAGCGACGTCCTCGATGAGTCGCTCGAGTTCGGAACGAACACCTTCGAGCTCGCGTTGCAGGCGGCGGAACGACGTCGTCGTTCTCGTTCACGCTCTACCGCGTCGAATCCGCCGACCCCATCACGATCACGAGCCCGGCGAACTCGTCGCTGGTGAACGTGACGTCGGTCCCGGTGAGCGTGACGGCGCCGCTCGGCACGCCGTTCGTCACGCTGAATGGCCAGCCGGCGACGCGCGGCGACGACCTGCAGACGTTCACGGCGCAAGTCCCGCTGAACGAGGGCCTGAACAGCATCACCGCGATCGCGTTCCCGTTCGGCCAGCGGGCCGGGGTCACGATCGTCCGCGACACGACGCCGCCCAAGATCCTCGCGATGACGCCGTCCGACGGCCGCACGCTGCTCGGCCCCACCGTCACGTTCCAGGGCATCCTGTCCGAGCCCGCGACGATCTCCATCAGCTCGGACGTCGACGAGCGCGACGGCCACTCGGTGCCGATCCTCGCGCCGGTTCAGCCCGTCTTCGCGGACCAGCCGCTCAAGATCGACACCTTCGAGTTCCCCGACTTCGCGCTCGAGTCCGGCCTGAACCAGATCGACATCACCCTGACCGACGCCGCCGGCAACGAGGCCGACGTGCCGATCACCCTCACGCAGGTCGACTCGACCCTCGCCATCACGGCGCCCGCGAACGGCAGCAGCGTGAACTCGCTCGAGACCACGCTGCAGCTCCAGGCCTTCGCCCAGGTCGTGCTCGACGCGGTCTACGTCGGCGGCTCGCAGCTCTCCTCGCTGCGCCGCCAGGCGATCAACCCCGGCACCTTCGAGCTCGACCACGTGCCGATCGTCCCCGGCCCGAACGACATCCGCGTGGTGTACGAGGAGAACGGTTCGCCGCAGCAAGTGCTGGTCTCCACGGTGACGTCGACGGTGGTGGTGGCGCCGGCGCCTCCGCCAGCGAATCCGCCGCCGCCACCTGCTCCCCCAGTCGCGGCTCCGCCGCCGCCACCGCCCGGGTCGGCGCCCTCACCGCTGCCGCCCCCGGCGCCGATCACGAGCACGCCCGATGCTCCGATCACCGCCCTGCAGGGCTTGATCACGGACGCCGCGACGGGCTCTCCGTTGCCCGGGGCCACCGTGAAGATCGACCCCACAGGCGCAGCCGAGATCGTGGTCACCACCTCGAATGCAGGGGCGTTCTACGCGCTGATCCCGCCGGGGCCCTATGCGATCGAGTTCGACAAGGAGGGCTTCGAGACCGCCGGCGGCACCGCGGTTGCGCCGGACGGCATGACGGTCGAGATCGACTTCGCGATGCTGCGCTGGTCGACCGACACGTTGTCCGCGTCTTCCCAGCAGTCGTCTGCGACAAGCGACCATCTAGCTGGCGTCGTGACGACTGCGTCGGACAGCCAGCCGCTCGCGGGCGCGCTCGTGGACGTCGTCTCATCCGGTGGTTCGCTGTCGGCGATCACTGCCGCGGACGGAAGCTTCGATATCAGCGGGATCCCTCTGGGCCCCTTCTCGGCGTCGTTCTCGAAGGTGGGCTTCATGCCGATCACGTACCAGATCGACAACACCGAGGCAGTGGACGTTCGGCTGACGCCTGCGCTGCAGGTGCTGCCCGCCTCAATCACCATCGTCGGGACGGTGACCAGCGGAATCACCGGCAACCCCGAGCCAGGAGTCCGCACGACCGTGGTTGGATCAGCCCCGGGAACGACCGTCACGACGGATGCGTCTGGCCGCTACGTGCTTTCGAACGTGGCCCTGGGCCAGCAAACGATTCACTTCGAAGAGGCGGGATTCCAGGATGGCTTCGCGATCCTCGACGCCGAGCCGACGCCCGACGGGAGCCCGAAGGTGTTCGACATGACCTTCCCGAGCAAGACCGGGAAGGCGAACCCCGTCGTGATTTCCTCGAATGCGCAAGGGACCGTCCGCGATCTGCTCTCCGGTGCGCCGATCCCCGGGGCGACGGTCACAACGGCAGGTCAAACTGTCACGTCGGATGCGGGCGGGCACTTCCAGCTGCACGGCTTGCCTCAGGCGGCTCTCGCGATCGTGGCTACGGCGCCGAACCACGGCTCGCAGACGATCCTGACCGTCGTGGTGCCAAATGGTCCGGACTCGGTCGACTTCCAACTCCGATCCACCGCCCGGGGCTTCGTCACCGGCTCGATCGTCGACGCCACTACGGGCCAGCCCGTTGGAGGCGCCCTTGTTAAGATCGCCGGGAGCCATCGACTCATGGCGGAGACGACCGGCGTGGGCTCGTACACGATCGCGATCGTCCCACCGGGCATCTACTCGCTCGAAATCACTCAGCCGAGCTACGCGAAGGCCACGGTCGCGGGTGTGACGGTCGTTGATCAACAGGGAACGACCCTCAATGCGAGCCTGTTGCACCGGCCGACGTCCGGTGCGCTGCAAGGCAAGGTGACGAATCTTTCGACCGGTGCCGCAGTGGTCGGCGCACTCGTGAGCGCGGATTCGGGCCAGAGCGCGACCAGTCAAGCCGACGGCACGTACCGGCTCGACGCCGTGCCGGCCGGGATGGTCAGCCTCACGATTCACGCGACCGGATTCTCGGACTCCGCCCGCGCAGTGGCTGTGACCGCAGACGCCGATCCGAACGCGCCGAGCGTCACCGCGTTTGACATCGCACTCGACAACGACACCGGCTCCCACGAGGAGGCGAGTGCGGACATCAGTGCGGCAAGTGGTGGATCGATCTCTCTGCATGGTGGGCGCCTGCGCATCGACATTCCGCCGTACTCGCTGACCGACGATGCGACCGTCGACGTTCGGCTGGCCGACACTCCCCACTCTCAGCGAGGTCAGCCGCTCGCGCTCGACCCGAGCCTCGACGCGCCCGAGATTCGAGCCATCGGGCCCGAGCTCAGCGTGCGGCTCGAGTCGAAGACTCCGGGCGACCCGGCGCCGAAGTTCCTCGGCCCGATCGTTCTGACACTGCGCTACCCCGGTGCCGACGCGTCGACTGCAGGCATCGACGAACAAACCCTGTTCCCGTTCTGGTTCGACGGGACGGAGTTCACGCTCCTGCGGAGCGTTCCGTACTTCTACGCCGTCGATGACGTCGACAAGAAGGTCGTCGTCGCGCTGGACTTCACGTCGACTGAAGCCGGGACTCCAGTCGAGGTTGCTTCAACCTTGAAGGGCGCATCGCTCCTTGCCGACCTGACCGACCCGAACCAGGCGATCGAGGCTGTGCGAGAGTTCTTCATCACCTTGGGCTCCAAGGTTGCGGCGCCCTTCAGCACAGCCGGCGCAGCACAAGTCGTGAGCTTGGACGACGCGAATGTAGCGGACGCTGTCCCTGTTCACGTGAACGCGCTTCCTCTGTTCGTCTTTCACGGATGGAGCATCAAGAACATCCTCTTTGCAAACGCGCTCATGGATGCAAACGGGGTCATGCAGGACCCCGGCTATGGCGCGATGGTGACCGATCTCCGCAAGGCGACGAATGGCGTGTATCGACCCATCTTCGTCAGCTACAACACGCGCGCTCCCGTCGCTGCGGCGATGAACGAAGTCTTCAGACAGCTTCAGGGCGAGCTCGGGAACGGCGGTAGCATCCACGGCCAGCTTCCGCCCGACAACCCGAATGGAAAGGCGCTCTTCACCGTGGTCGACGCGTTCGGATACAGCAAAGGTGCGCTCGCGGAGAGAGAGCTGCAGTGCGGTTTCGACATCATCGATGGCATGGTGGCGATTGCCGGACCGCATCACGGTGCTTTCCAGAACCTCGAGATCGCGCTGACCGCGCTGAAGACCACGGATGTTCCCATTCGCGCGCTGTTCGATCTGTTGTCACCAGGTACCAGTGAGCTGCTCGACTACCCCGACGGAGCTCCCAGCGTCTTGGACCCAAATCCGTATCTCAGCGAGCTCAATACCGATCCGTGCAGCGCGCCGAAGAGCCGACTCTCGTTGATCGCCGGAACGGACTCCACGAGCTTTCTCTCGCTCTTCACTCCGGGACAGCTCAACAAGGTGATCGACGGTCTCGTCACCTCAAAGACCATCTCGAACGACCAGCGCACGGATCTCGAGCATATCGCCAACATCCTCAGCCTGGGGGGACTCGCTTCAAGTCCGTTCGAACTCAACGACAGCGTAGTACCGTTGTCGAGTGCGACTGCCAGGACCCACAGCGGGGACAGGATCAGCGCCTTCGACGGGTTGAGCGAGGGAGACTCACTCACCGAGCACACTGACCCATTCAATCACATCACGATGGGTCAAAGAGGAAGTGCCGTCGAGGTTGCGAACATTCTGGATCAGGTTCTGCCGCCCTTGACGGATTGGGTGGTACAGACGGCGACGACGCGTCCACAGTTCACACCTCCGTCACTCACCAATCGTGGGTCCTACTCGGTCGACATTCTTGTTGACTACCACATTCCGAACAAGACGATCTCGGCTCTTCTCGCAGTGGTCTATGGGAAGGATCCTAGTGGCAACTGGCATGTGCTCCAGGGGGCAGACCCGAAGAGCCTCTTGCCGTCCGAATCGGCCTCCGACAGATTCTCGATCGTTGGAACAAACTCGCAGGGCCTCGCTCCGGAGGCTCGGACCGTGAAGGTTCGAGCATCGATCGAGGAATCAGCGGACGATCCGAACACAAACATCCGAGATGCGACGGTGCTCCTCCTAGACCTCCCAATCGCTGGAAGCGGAGAGGTCCCCGAGGATCCTACGACCGTCCAGTTCGGGGTTCCCACACCCTGAGGCAAATGGGTAAGCGCACGCGGCTGCGACAGAGATTGCTTCTGACCGTTGCCTCGGCAATCCCGCTGCTTGGTTGGGGGTTCTCGGGCCGGATCTGGCACGAGGGCCCGCCACTTCTTCAAGGTCGCTACTTCCACGCGGCCGCGGCGACGTCGACGGGGCTCGTGTTCGTGTATGGAGGTTGGATCGAAGAGGCCCCTCACTATGTTCGGACCTCCGCTGTCTCGGAGAAGGGACTTCTGATCCTTGACCCATCGATGCACGAGTGGCGGTACGGAAGCAATCCACCTCCGCACCATCACCGCGGGGTGGTTCACTTCTATCGGAGCTATGTCGAGGTCGGGCGCAAGCCCATCAAGGTGCCGGACCAAGAAAGCGTTGTGAGCGAAGATAGTCTCCCCAACGAAGCTCCGTTCGCAGGGAGCGATGGCCGAGATCGTGTGTATTGGTTTTCGCCAATCGGTCCGGTCTACTTCGATGCGGGCACTTTGACGTGGGGCCAGCCAGATGGGCCGGTCCTCCACAACATCACGGGCGACTGGACCAAACGAGTCGACCGGGAGAACTCGATGTCGGGTTGGCTGCGCCACAGTGGCGCGACCGCGACCGGCCCCGACGGACGTCTGTACCTGACTGGGGGCAGAGGTCGTGGGTTCGACGACCCCGATCAGAAAGAGCAGGTCCTGGACGTGCTCGAGATCTACGATCCGACGACCGACTCGTGGACGACGGGCGCGCCGATGCAGCATCCGCGTCAGTTCCACAGCTCAGCGTTCGGTGCGGACGGAAGGCTCTATGTTTTCGGCGGCTGCGCGTGTAAGGGCGGCGGGGTCGAGATCTCGAGCAAGCCCGAGGTGCAAGCGATCTCGGCGCTCGAGCTGTCGCAGCAGGCGCGCAGCGTGCGGGAAGTCGAAGTGTACGACCCGGCGACGAACCATTGGGAGGAGCGCGCGCCGATGCCAACGCCGCGGCAGCTGCTCTCGGCGACGGCGGGGCTGGACGGTCTCATCTATGTGATCGGGGGAGAGCGTGCGTACGGTCACGTCGCAGAGGACATGGTGGAGACGTACAACCCGGCGACGGACACGTGGGCGGATGGGCCGTCTCTCCGCCGTCCGCTCGAGGGTCATGCCTCCACGAGGACGCCCGACGGTCGGATCTGGGTAACGGGGGGAGTAAGTCCCGGCCCCGGTCTGTTCGAGCCGGTTCGGCTCCTGCGCGGCGACCACGAGGGCGCGCAGGAGTCGGTGGAGATCTTGGAGACGGCGCCTGTAGCGAAGTGAGTCAGAAGCTGGCTCTCGAGTCCATCGTTGCTTCGACCGACTAGCTTCAAGTGAGCATCGGAGATGCCTGGCTGATCGGGTGGGCGAATGTTCGCACGAAGCCGACTCAGGGAATCGACCATCGCTTGAGGCTTGTCGTGGGCATGAACGCTGACGATCTTGCCCATGATAGCCAAGGCGCCGCTGTGGAACTCGTGGCGTAAGAGCGCAGCGTCGCGCCGACCGCGGGTTCATGTTCGGGCTGGGCGGCGGCAGAGTCGCCGTATCACGATCCTGATCTTGGGACCGATGTCGAAAATGTCGTTCCTGTCGGAAGCCTGCCGAAGAGCGAGTTTGCGTCGGCCCCTCCTACGCCCTGAAAGGTGTGGAGAACCTCCGCGCGCCCTCTCGACTGTCGTGGGACCAGTTAGGCTTGCTGTAGTCGCCGCGATCCTATCTTGGGGATCAACTCCAGCAATCGCAGGCTGGGTCGACGGGCCCCCGCTTCCCGAGCCTTGCCGGGGCTGGGTCTCCCGACGGCTATGTCATGGCATTCGGCGGCCGTGTCCTCGAAGGCCAGCAAAGGACTCCCACGTATGGTCTGGGCAAGTTGGGGCTTGTCTACTACGACCCAAACGCGAGGCACTGGATGCGTGGCCCCGATGAACCGTTCTACAAGACGCGCGTGTCCGTCCATCGCGGATGGAAGGATCTCCGAACTGGGGAGTTCATCCCAAACGGCGGACCGGGTCCGGTCCACTCTTCAGTGGTCGCGGCCGAGTTCGAGCTCCCGTTGGGGGCAGCGGACAAGAGAGGACGCGCGTATTGGTTCGTTTACCCAGGCTTCATCCGCTTTGATCCGAAGGCCGTCGCTTGGGACCAGCCTCAAGCGCCCGTCCAACACCTCTTAACAGCGGCCCCGACCATGGATTGGATTGACGGGACGGGTCCTGCATGGAGCGATCGCAGGCAGGGAGCCTCCGCGACGGGACCCGACGGTCGGCTCTACCTGGCGGGCGGATTCGGTGTAACCGGGGACGGCGGAGCGGAAGCAACAGTCATTGGCGGTCTAGACATCTACGACCCGGAAGCCAACTCCTGGAAACACGCGGCTTCGATGAAGCACGCGCGCCAGTCTTTGGCTGTTGCATTTGCGAAGAACGGAAAACTCTACGTCTTTGGCGGTTGCGGGTGTCGCGGGTCCGTACCGCTCTACAAAGCGAATGATCTCGAGAGCCGGCGCAGCGCCGACGCCGAGGCAGACGCTCAGCGTCAGGCGGTGCGGGAAACCGAGGTCTACGATCCGAAGACCGGCACTTGGTCCACGGCCGCCCCGATGCCGACGCCCCGCATGCTGTTCGCAGCGGCCACCGGCGCCGACGGCAAGATCTATCTGATCGGGGGTCAGACATCTTGGGGCGGCCCGCCACTTTCCCTTGTGGAGATCTACGATCCCCCGACGAACAGCTGGTCCAAAGGGCCGAGCTTGCGGATTGGCCGGGTGGGCCACGCGGCCGTAGCGACGGGTGACGGCACGATCTGGGTACTGGGGGGCTATGCGGCAGGAGCGGGCTTCGGCGACGAGGGCGGTCCGACCGACTCGGTCGAGCTACTCACCACCTCGCCACCGAAGTGATCCGGCTTTGCGGTATCCTGCCGTCGCCGTGCGACTCACTCCAATCGTTTTGCCCACGCTGCTGCTCTGCCTTGCCTGCAACCGCTCCAACCATTCGCAGTCCTCCGCCCTCGCGCGCGTGAACGGCCAGCCGATCACCATCGAGCAGGGGCCAGCTGGCGCCCCGCGGACCCCGGCCGAGGCGCAGGCGAACGTCGATCGCGCTATCACGCGGCACCTCGCCGCCGAGGAGGCCGAGCGGCGCGGGCTCGCGCATGACTCGGGCTCGACGCCGCTCTCCGTGAAGGAAGAGGAGCGCCTGCGCGACACGTTGTTCGAGTCGATGCGCGACTCGGTGGCGGTGAGCGACGACGACCTGCGTGCGCACTACGAGAAGACCAGGCTGCGCTACGCGGTGCGCCAGGTCGTGCTGCGGCGGAAGGAGTTCCAGAGCGAAGCCGACGCGCGCGCCGAAGACCGCCGGCTCGGCGCGGAGGGCCGGCTGCCGGCGGAGAGCGAGACGATCGGGCCGACGCCCGTCGACAAGCTGCCCGGCAGCGTGCTGCCGGAAGCGCTCTCTTTCAGCTCACCCGGCCAGCGCGCGGCGGTGCAGCGCGGCGGCCGCTGGGCGCTGGTCGAGCTCGAGGAGGTCCGCTCTGCCGATCCGCTGCCCTTCGAAGCCGTGCGGCCCCAGGTCGAGGAGAGCCTGCGGCTGATCCGCGCGCAGGCCGAGTTCAGCGCCGAGATCGAGAAGCTGCGGCGCGAGGCGAACGTCGAGATCGATCAGGCAGCCTTGGCACCGAAGTAGGGCCGCGCCTAGTCTTCCGCGCCGTGAAGGCCGAGGCTCCTCGCTACGAGCTGCTGACTCCGAAAGGCGGCGTGCCGATCAAGGCGTGGACGCGCGGGGTGCCGTTCGAGGACGCGGCGCGCGCGCAGCTCGAGAACGTGGCGCGGCTGCCGTTCATCCACCGCTGGGTGGCGGCGATGCCGGACGTGCACTGGGGCATCGGGGCGACGGTGGGCAGCGTGATCCCGACCTCGGGGGCGATCATTCCCGCGGCGGTGGGGGTCGACATCGGCTGCGGCATGATGGCGGTGCGCACCACGCTCGTCGCCGGCGACCTTCCCGACCACCTGCGCGGCGTGCGCTCGGCGATCGAGGCGGCGGTGCCGCACGGTCTCTCGCGCTCGCGCGGCGGGCGCGACACCGGCTCGTGGGGCGATCCGCCGGGCGACGTGGACCAGGCGTGGAAGGGGCTCGCGGCGCGCTTCGAGCGCATCGCCGAGGCGCATCCCAGGCTGCGCAAGTCGAACCACCGCGTGCACCTGGGCACGCTCGGCACGGGGAATCACTTCATCGAGGTGTGTCTCGACCAGAACGACCGGCTGTGGGTGATGCTGCACTCGGGCTCGCGCGGCGTGGGCAACGCGATCGGCCGGCACTTCATCGAGCTCGCGAAGAAGGACATGGAGCGGCAGCTGTCGACGCTGCCGGACGCGAACCTGGCCTACTTCGAGGAGGGCGCGGAGCACTTCGACGCGTACGTCCTGGCGGTGAGCTGGGCGCAGGATTTCGCGGCGGCGAACCGCGAGCTGATGATGCGCCACGTGCTCGACGCGCTGCGCCGGACGCCGGGCGTGCCGCCGTTCGGGAGCGGCGACGAGGCGGTGAACTGCCACCACAACTACGTCGCGCGCGAGCACCACTACGGCAAGGACGTGTTCGTGACTCGCAAGGGTGCGGTGCGGGCGCGCGCGGGCGACCTGGGCATCATTCCCGGCAGCATGGGCGCGCGCTCGTACATCGTGCGCGGCAAGGGCAGCCCGGAGAGCTTCGAGAGCTGCAGCCACGGCGCGGGCCGCGCCATGTCGCGCGCGGAGGCGAAGCGCCGCTTCACGCTGGCCGACCACGCGGCGGCCACTGCGGGCGTGGAGTGCCGCAAGGACGCGGACGTGCTCGACGAGACACCGGGCGCGTACAAGCCGATCGACGCAGTGATGGAGGCGCAGCGCGACCTGGTCGAGGTCGTGCACGAGCTGCGCCAGATCGTCTGCGTGAAGGGCTAGAGATCCATCGGATCGACGGACGAGGAGCCCTCGTCGTCGTCGTCTTCTTCGACCTCCGCGCGCGGCGGCGGGGCGGGGCGCGGCGTGGGCCGGCGCGGCTCGGGCCGGGCAGGCTGCGCGGGCGGCATCATCGAGCGCGGGTCGTAGTAGTACCGCTCGGCGCAGATCTTGTCGCCGCGCACCTCGTGGATCGCGACCTCGCGCAGCTTCAGCTGGCGGCCGTCCTTGAAGGTGACGTCGGCCTCCCATTCGATCGCGATGGTCTTGCCCGACACGAACACGTGTCGCGCCTTCCACTGCGAGGAGCGCAGGCCGGCGAGCCAGCCCGCGAGCTTGGAGCGGAGTGACTGGAGGCCGCTGACCGTACCGCCTGCGGGCTCTTCCGAGCTGGCGTCCTCGGTGTAGAACTTGCCGAGGTCGACGTTGTACTCGTCGTCCATCGCCGCGACGATGCGCTTGGCGAGCTCCTCGGTCGGCGTGGGCCGCGGCGCGCGCGCGCCGGCCGCGCGGGCCCGGGCGGGGCCCTTCTTGGCCCCCTTGCGCGCGGCGGGCCGCTTGGCCGCCGGCTTGCGCGGACTGGACTTCTTGCGAGCAGCCATGGCCGTGACTCCTCCCCCGATGTGGCGCCGATTCTAGCAGCGCGTGGTCGGGCCGGAAGCAGTTTCTGATAGACTCGCGCGCGTATGCCAAAGTACACGCGCGTCGACGACGCGCTCCACGAGTACCTGGTCGCGCACCGCACCCCCGACGATCCGTTGCTCGACGAGCTCCGCCGCGAGACCCGGCGCGTGCTCCAGGACCGGGCCGGTATGCAGATCTCGGCCGAGGAGGGCACGTTCCTGGCCCTCTTGGTGGGGGCGCTCGGCGCCAAGAACGTGGTCGAGGTGGGGACCTTCACGGGCTACAGCTCGCTGTGCATGGCCAAGGCGCTGCCGCCGGGCGGGAAGATCCTGTGCTGCGACGTGAGTGAGGATTTCACCGCGATCGCGCGCCGCTTCTGGCAGAAGGCGGGTGTGGCCGATCGGATCGAGCTGCGGCTCGGCCCGGCGCTCGACACGCTGCGCGCGATGCCGAAGAGCCCCCCGGTCGACTTCGCCTTCATCGACGCCGACAAGGAGAACTACGCGGCGTACTACGAGGAGCTGGTGCCGCGGCTGCGGACCGGCGGACTGATCGCGATCGACAACGTGCTCTGGTCGGGGCAGGTGATCAAGCCCGAGGACCAGAGCGAGAACACGCGCGCGATCCGCGCCGTGAACGAGCACGTGGCGGCCGACCGGCGCGTGCAGTCGGTCATGCTGGGCGTCGCCGACGGACTCACGCTCGCGCGCAAGCTCTGAGCGTTGACACGGATTGGTGTCGCGGTGCTCGGCCTGGGCCGGGCCGGCCGCGCGCGCGTGCGGGCGCTGGAGCGGAGCGCGCGGGCGCGGCTCGTGCCCGGGACCGGGGCGGGCGCGGACGCGGTGATCGTGTGCACGCCGAACCTGCTGCACGCAGGGGCGGCACGCGCGGCGCTCGAGGCGGGGCGGCACGTGGCGGTGGAGTTCCCGCTCGCGGCGTCGGCGGCGGAGGCGCGCGCACTGTTCGAGCTGGCGCGGCGTGTGGGGCGGGTGCTGCATGTGGAGCACATCGAGCTGCTCTCGCCGTCGCAGGCGTGGCTGCGGGAGCGGGCGAGGGTGCTGGGAGCGCTGCGAGCGGGGGTGGTGCGCTTCGCGGGCGATTCGAGCGGCTGGATCGGCCAGCCCGAGCTCGCGGGGACTGCCGCGCTGTGCGCGCTCGCGCGCCTGAACCGGCTGGTGGATCTCTTCGGCCTGGCCGAGGTGCGCACCGCGCGGCAGGAAGGCCGCCGGCTCGAAGTCGAGCTCGGCTTCTCCTTGGGTGGCACCGTGACCTTGGTCGAAGAGCGCGCCCCCGGCCTCGCGCGCGCCACCGAATGGTCGATCGAGTGCGCGCACGGGCGCTTGGAGACCCCGCCACCCGAGCCTCCCGGCGAGCTGTTCGCACGCGACCTCGAGCTCTTCCTCGACCGCACCGAGACCGGCGGCGCTTCGTACGTCTCCGAAGCGCGCGAGCTCGAGCTGCTCGAGCTCGTCGGAGCGATCGAGCGGAAGCTCTGATAGGCTACGCCGCGTGGGAGTTCTTCGGCGCCGCACCGCCTGGCTCGCGCTGTCTCTCGCCGTGCTCGTGTGTGGGTGCAAGGACTCGGGCAAGTCCTCTTCCACATCGGGCGGCACACCGGGCGCCGCGCCCGCGGCGACACCGTTCCGCGTCGCCCTGCTCACGCCGGGCTCCATCCGCGACGGCGGCTGGAACCAGAGCGCGTACGAGGGGCTCGTGCGCATCCAGAAGGAGCTCGGCGCCGAGGTCGCGCACCAGGAGACCAAGACGCCCCAGGACTTCCAGGCGGGCTTCCGCGATTTCGCCGCGCGCGGCTTCGACCTGGTGTTCGGGCACGGCTTCGAGTTCCAGGACGCCGCCGCGGCGGTCGCCAAGGACTACCCGAAGACCGTGTTCGTCACGACCAGCGGCTCGACCGTGCGCGAGAACGTCGCGCCGATCGTGTTCGAGCTCGAGGACGCGACCTACCTGCTCGGCTTCGCGGGCGCGCGGCTGTCGAAGACCGGGAAGCTCGGCGCGGTGGGCGGCGTGAAGATCCCCTCGGTCGCGAGCACGTTCACCGCGTTCGAGGGCGGCGCCAAGGCCGCGCGGCCGGACGCGCAGGTGGGCGTGTCGTACATCGGCGGCTGGACCGACACCGCGGCGGCGCGCGAGGCGGCGCTCGCGCAGATCGCCGGCGGCGCCGACGTGCTGATCCACAACGCGAACGAGGCCGCAGCGGGCTTCTTCCAGGCGGTGAGCGAGAGCCCCGGCGTGCTCGCGTTCGGCGCCAACAAGAACCAGAACGACGCCTCGCCCGAGCACGTGCTCGCTTCGGCCACGCTCGACGTGCCGGCGGCACTGGTGCTGGTGGCGAAGGAAGTGAAGTCGGGCCAGTGGAAGTCGCGCCCGCTGCGCTTCGGGCTGGCGAGCGGCGTGATCAAGGTCGAGTGGAACCCGAAGCTCGCGGACCGGATCACGCCCGAGCTCAAGGCCGAGCTCGACAAGCTCCAGGCCGACATCGCGTCCGGCGCGCTCGTGGTCCCGCGCGGGAGCTTCTAGGCCCTTGCCGCTCGTCGCGCTGCGCGACCTGCACAAGCGCTTCGGCGCGACCCAGGCGCTGCGCGGCGCGAGCCTCGAGCTCGAGCCGGGCTCGATCCACGCGCTGCTCGGCGAGAACGGCGCGGGCAAGACGACGCTGGTGCGTGCGCTCTACGGCCAGGTCGCGCCCGACTCGGGCGAGATCGCGGTCGACGGCAAGCCCGTAGCGATCGCGAGCCCGCGTCAGGCGCTCGCGCTCGGCATCGCGCTCGTGCACCAGCACTCGATGCTGGTGCCCGCGCTCTCCGTGGCCGAGAACGTGGTGCTGGGCGAGCGCGGCTCGGCGTTCCTGCCGCGCGCGCGATTGCACGCCGAGGCGGCAGCGGTGCTCGGGCGCCACGGCGTGGCGGTCGAGCCGGGCGCGCTCGCCGAGTCACTCGCGGTGGGCGAGATGCAGCGGGTCGAGATCGCGCGCGCGCTCGCGCGCGGGGCGCGCGTGCTGGTGCTGGACGAGCCGACCGCGGTGCTCGCGCCCTCGGAGGTGAGCGCGCTGTTGCAGCTGCTGGTCGAGCTGCGCGCGCGCGGCATGAGCATCGTCTTGATCTCGCACAAGCTCGAGGAGATCACCGCGGTCTGCGACCGCGTGACGGTGCTGCGCGCGGGTGAGACGGTCGCGAGCCGTCCGCTCGCGGGCCTGGACGCGGCGCAGCTGGGGCGGCTCATGGTGGGCGACGCGCTGCCGCCGCCCGGCCGGCCGCCCGAGACGGAGCCGGGGCCGGTGGCGCTGCGGCTCGCGGGGCTGCGCGCGGAGGGGCTCGCCGGGATCGAGCTCGAGCTGCGCGCGGGCGAGCTCGTGGCGCTCGCGGGCATCGACGGCAACGGGCAGCGCCCGCTCGAGGAGGTGCTGGCGGGCGTGCGGCCGCTCGACGCCGGCCGCGTCGAGCTGCTGCGCCCGCCGCTCGCGCTGCTCTCCGCCGACCGCCAGCGCACCGGGCTCGTGCTCGACCTGTCGGTGGCCGAGAACCTGGTGCTGCCCGAAGCCGCCCACGGGGGTATGCCGCCCGTGTTCCACGGCGGCGCGCTGCGCAGCGCAGAGCTCGCGCGCGCCGCCGACGAGGCGATCGCGCGCTTCGCCATCCGCGCCGCGCCGGACGACCCGGTGCGCACGCTGTCGGGCGGCAACCAGCAGAAGCTCTGCGTCGCGCGTGCGCTGCGCGCTCGGCCCGGCGTGCTGGTGGCGGTGAATCCGACGCGCGGGCTCGACGTCGGCGCGACCGCGGCGGTGCGCGACGAGCTGCGCGCGCAGGCGCGCGCAGGCACCGCGGTGCTGGTGGTCTCGACCGAGCTCGACGAGGTGCTCGAGCTCGGCCAACGCATTGCGGTGTTGTTCCGCGGCGTGCTGCTCGAGCTGCCAGCGGGCGAGCGCTCGCGCGAGGCGATCGGCCGGCGCATGCTGGGAGCGGCCGCGGCGTGAAGCGCGCGCGCGTCTTCGCCGGCCCGATCGCGGCCACCGCCGTCGCGTTCGTCGTCGCCGGCGTGTGGCTGGCGCTGCTCGGCGCCGATTCGCTGCGC
>Ga0306920_100006205_pt1 | contig 15545 bp, 19 predicted proteins | sample flu12Cox44000170_FD_204666 | JGI IMG/M metagenome (GOLD analysis project Ga0306920, IMG submission 204666) | Lab enrichment of tropical soil microbial communities from Luquillo Experimental Forest, Puerto Rico - flux4day.12C.oxic.44.000.170 (v2)... | ecosystem: Environmental > Terrestrial >... | reverse complement strand
CATCGCGATCACTTTCCGCACAATGCAACCGCCAGCGTCGCTTCGCTCCGACCGCTGATCGGATCAAGCCCGGAACACTGATCGCGATCAATCGGAATGCTGATCGGCTTCATCGGAATAGCCAACAAGCTCAAAATTCGCACACTAAATGTATTTGCGTTTGCGCCTGGAGCATGGTTTGGAGCCGCTGAAGTAGCCGATAGGCTGGATTTTATGCCGCGGCGAGCTGCTTGGACTTACCTTAAGAGGTTGTGGAGATTTGGACTACTGGAGAGGAGTTCTCTGTCTGGTACGCTGAAGTACAAAATTAGCGGAAGAGGGATGGATCGACTCCGGCGGCTGCGTTAATCGATACTTGAGCCATGATCCAGGAGCTATCGCACTTCACCCGGTAGATCAGCAGATCAGTGTTCCGCAGGGTACGGAATACTCCCTCAATCGATTGTTGGTATTCATTCGGGACAAATTCGGCTACCCCCTAGGAACACGTATCAGATCAATTTTTGGAATGACCCTACGACCCCAGGTATTAGGTCAGCCAACCAGTTTGCGTCGCAGGACAATTGCCTCTCCTTGGAGGTGTTATGAGAAAAAAACGTTTCGCTAATTCGTCCGAAATCCCTCGCCAACCTCTTGAATGATTTTCTGCTGTTTCTCGCGGTGAAGGGTTTTTCTGAGAATACCTTACGGGTTCGCAAGGTAATTCTTCGCATGTTCGTGAGGTGGTGCACGCGGACCGGAACGAGGAACCCATCAGCCGTCACAGAAAGCCTTCTTGAGCGATATCAGCAGCATTTGTATTTTTACCGGAAGAAGAATGGACGTCCATTAGCGCTTTCCAGCCAACGCTCACGGCTATCGTTGATCAAGGTGTGGTTCGGTTGGATGGAACGACGGCACTTTGTATCGATTGACCCGACGGCAGAACTTGAGCTGCCGCGAATCCCCTTTAGGCTGCCTACGGTGTTAACGAAGGAGCAAGCAGAACTTGTCTTGCAGCAACCCGATGTCGAAAAGCCTACTGGCCTAAGGGACCGAGCGATTTTGGAAATGTTTTATTCAACTGGAACGCGGCGAATGGAACTTTTGGGACTCGGTCTTTTTGATTTGGACAGGAATCTAGGTGTGCTAACGATTCGAGAGGGCAAGGGAAGAAAAGACAGAGTCGTACCCTTCGGAGAACGCGCGCGCCATTGGCTCGACAGGTACTTGGTCGAGGCTCGTCCGGTTTTTACGAGCAGTACAGCTTGCGACACTATCTTTTTAACGTCCTCAGGGAAGCCGTTCACACCAAACCATCTGAGTTGGCTGGTAAGAAAGTACATTTGTGCGGCCAACATCGGAAAAAATGGTGCATGTCATGTCTTTCGTCACACGATGGCGACGCATATGCTGGAAAACGGGGCGGACACGCGCTTTATCCAGGAAATGCTTGGACACGCACGGTTGGACACAACGCAAATTTACACTCACGTCTCGATCCGAAAGCTAAAGCAGGTGCACACTCGTACGCATCCATCGGCCCGGATTTAACACCAAGCAACCCATCGGTTGAACGCCCCTTCCTGCGTCGTTGTCGCGACGTACAATTAAGATGATGGGAACGGCCCTACAAACCCACAAGGTTAGCCCTGGCTGGCCCGCATTGTACTATCGCGCCAGATACTACGATCCGGCTGCAGGAAGGTTCCTGAGTGAAGACCCGATTGGATTCATGGCAGGTGTGAATTTCTATCGCTACGTTGACAATAGCCCCGTGTTTTGGAGGGATGCTAGCGGCTACTTTCCTTCAGGTCCGGCTGCTGTAATGGTCGCAAGTTCGGTACTTCCCGGCAGGAGAAAGCTTGAGGGTAACCTCGATCCTTTGTGCAGAAAGGGCCGCAATATTGCCTTAGATTTTGCCAACCTCGAGGAATCCGTAGTGACGCGAGAGGCAGAAATTCAGTTTTATGCCAACCACCCTGATCCCAATATGCGTGCGTTAGCTGGTGATCCGGGGCACCTACAACGGATCGAAAATGAATTAGAAACTATGGAACGGTGCCGGGACACAGATCCGGAATGCGACAAAAAACCCGAGCATGAGCCCTATGAATTTCCGGTGCCACCTGCGGGGCGCGATCCAAATCTAAAGAGAGCACCCGCGGGGCCTACTTCAACGGGCGTCGGTGGTGTGATAGTCATCATCGTCATCGGCATTGGGCTCGTGCTGGCGGCTCTCTGACCATCTATGAATTCTGAATTGGAAACTTTTGTTCTGCCGACGGGATATTCTCTGGGAAGGATCACAGCCTACGCACCAAATGAGCCAGGTAGTCCACGACTTTTCGATGCTCAGGGGACTATCTCGGTTCCTACGGGCGCAAAGCTCTTCCTTGATGTGAGCCAAGAGTTGTGCGATGATTTCAGCAAGATTCAGCTTTTACCACCGCGTCTGCTGGCCAACGGAATTACGTTTTCTGAGAAGAAACTAGTCAGAACAAATTTTACAGAGTTGATTTCGCTCGAACCGAACCGTGTCACAATCATTTCCTGTGACGGAATTCAAGTAGAGCAAATCCGTGCTTTAGGCCAGATGAAGAGGCTTGAGCATCTGAGGCTATCCAACACACCGTTGGACGTTCCTGACTTCTCTTGGATTTCACAGTTTCCGAATCTCAAGTCGCTTTTCCTTTCGGGGCCTAGCGTGGATGATAGCTGCGTCGCGCTCCTCACCAGCCTCAAACAACTGGAGGACCTTCATTTGACGCAATCGAAGATAACTGATCGAGGCGTTCAGGCCATCTGGACCATGGCAAATCTTAAGGCGGTGGACTTGGGCCAGTGCTCGATAGGTGACAAGGCGCTGGAGGGAGTAGGTTCTTGCGTTTCTCTCCAGTCCTTGACGGTTCCAAACAGCCAAATTTCAGATAGAGGAGTGGAAGTCGTCGTGACGGAAGCGCTCCGGACAGGCCAACGGCTCACGAGCCTTTCACTGCGATCATGCCGAATCACAGACAAGTCGCTGGTGCGCCTCGCATCATTAAAGGGCCTAGTGTTGCTCGACCTGTATTGGACAGAGGTCACTCCAGAAGGGGCGGCTTTCCTCAAAAAGTCTCTTCCCGATTGCAGGATCTTGGTGGGGCGAGACAAAGGAGGTGGCCCAAAACTCTGGGGGGTGGACCACGCCTGACCGAAGTTACAAGTCGCATCTAGCCAGGCCCGAATTTACCCGCGAGAACTTCACCTGAAGTGGAGAATGGACCTTCGTCACACATTGCTTATGCTAGAACCCTACCGAAGGGACTCCAACACAGATCCTGGCGAGCTACATGCCGAAACCACCGCCTATTACTACCGCGCCAGATACTACGATCCCTCCATCGGCCGATTGTTGACTGAGGACCCGGCGGGATTCAACGCCGGTGTTCATTTTTACAAATACGTGAAGAATCAGCCATTGGACTACCTCGATCCTTTAGGACTGAAGTGCAAACAGGTAACCCCGTGGCAGGAAATACCCCAGATGAGAGGGGGTCCGCTCCAACCTTATTTGACCGTCCAAGTTGGTCTTGATTGGCAACCCAAACCCAATGGTTGGGACTTTTCAGGTGGCGCTGAAGGGCCTGTTATCAGTTGTATCTGCGACTGGTTTGCCAATCATACGCGAATAAGGAAGTTCTATCGCGAAAACGTCACAGAAGAAGCATGGTTTGAGTGTCAAGACTGTACCGGATCGCATCGGGAGCGCCAAACTCGCGACAAATTGAAACAGTGGCACGTAGATGTTCCGGGTCTCCCGATCATACCTACTCAGACCGCACAGACAACGGGAGCAGCCGTCCAAGTGGGCGGCTGGAACGTCGGCATGAACCCCGATGCGAGCAATACTAAATGCACTTGCGCACCACCTGCGCCTTGAGGTGAACCCTGATGGACTGGACTAAAAGTGTCATGCTGGTTTTCATTTGTGCACTATGTTCAGTTGCGCCTTCGCGTCCGAGCTTGGCACAGCAAAAGGTCAGCACAGACTGGAGTGCTGAATTAGCGAAAGCCAAAGCTGGTATCGAGAAGAACCCAAAATCAGCTTTCTGGCACAACCAAGCTGGAGTTGCGTACAATGCCCTCGGCGATTTCGAAAACGCTGTGAAGGAAATCAAATTGGCCACTGCGTTGGATCCTTCAGACCCGATCAACTATTCCACGTTGTATGCCATTTACAAGAGAAAGGGGATGCATTCAGAGCAGCGTCGCGTATTACTTGATTGGCTCGAAAAAGACGCTAACAATCCTCTGGGTCACTTTGAGTTTGGGTACATCCTTGAGGGTGAGAAGTACTGGGCGGACTCTCTGCGAGAATACCAATTGGCTAAGCGTCTTGCCACGAAGGTAGAGGGACCGGCGTACATAGATTCTAGCGGTAATATGTACGAAATCGACGGCATCAGGGCACAAGCGGACAGCGCAATCGACAGAGTAACCAAGCTCAGCAAATCTGCAACCCCAAAGTGATGGCATTCGATTACAACGGGAACACGCAGACGATGGTGAATTCGTCGGGAACGACGACGCACGCGTGGGACTTCGAGAACAGACTGACGACCGTTTGCACTCATTTCCGCCTGGAGCCTGAGCCGTGCGCACGCTTCCGAGGAGGTTAGTAAGACAGCAAGGACTCGCGCGGCATTCATTGAGTACGCAACCTGATGTCTGACTGACCGCAGGCACGACTAGGCAGGAAGCCGGCGAGTAGTCCTATTGTTTTCCACAATCATTTTCGTCAGCTCGCGCCACTCCAACTTGAAGACGGGACGGTTAGTACCCGAGTTCAGCGCATCCCTTGAGCTCAAGTGGCTCGCCCGAGACTTCGCTCCCAGGTTTCCCGACCCGTTATCTAGAGTCTGAACATCCCAAATACTAGGGCCGCGAGACCGCCGAGTAAGGTAGGCCAGAGTAGATAAACCGGCCACGGTGACCATCCCTGCTTGCCCCTAACTCTTAGGTATTCAGCGGGCATGTCCCAGCCGTTTTTCGACGTCGGGCTCAATCTGAAGAAAGTGTATGACTTGTACCCCAGTTTAAGCATTCTCAGCTGAATCTGCATGAATAGGAAAGATGCCAATCCGATGAGTAGTAAGCCTACAATTACGCTCGGATCGTGCTCAAGCATATACTTAATAGCTCGATATGTTTCGTCCACGACTGAACTCTCCAAGCCTTGATGGGCAGCAATTCAGCAAAAACAACTGTCATGGGTAATCACCAAACTATTCAACCGCCTTTCCTACGCGCCGTTCACTTGCTGCACCCACAGCCCTGCAAGGGCGACGTCGGACTCGTTATGGTGTTTGTTACGTTCTTCGAGAAACCGAGGCCCAATCCTGGAGAAATATTGAAATATTTAGAGTCCAGATTCCATTGTCAGGCGAATACGCGAAGTCGATCTGCAGAACGCCTAGCGCATAAGTTGTGTTTGTTGAATGGGCCCGACACTTCTTGAATCGAATTTGCATTTGTGAATGCCACGCCGGGGCCGGCTCCGAAGGATAAACCACCTGTTTGATTACCATCGTAGCTCTTGCATGTACCGTTCGTCCCGGCAAATGCCGATTCACTCCAATAAGCGCCGGAGTCTTCTATGCGTCCAAAATAGAAAGCGCCGACTGAGCCGGTAACGCCCGCACCGAGGCCGGGTCCGGCTCCTGCAAAGGCGCCGCCTCCGAATGACATCCCGACTCCCAACAAGCCCACGGGATCTCTGTAATCAGCTGTGGAATTCCAAACGTACCGATAGAGATCGATGTCCCCACCTCGAAACCGTAGCGGATCTTCACGCAGGAACCGACCCGTGGTTGGATTCATAGTATCTGGCGCGATAGTAATAGAGGCCGGTTTCAAGTCCCGGGAGGGACGGGTTCTCCTGCTGGCAAGCCGCCCAGTTTGTTCTGATAGGCCACGGCACAATGGCTTTGACAGCTTCTCTTGGCATATCTACACTGATTCCTATGGTAGTGCACCTCAAACCGGAGACGGAGGCCCGGCTCAAGGACCTTTCCGCAACGACTGGTCGCGCCCCGGACGATCTAGTTGAAGACGCCATGGCCGGCTACCTTGCGGAACTCGCGCAAACACGCAAGATGCTTGATAGCCGCTATGACGAGATCAAGAGCGGCCAGGTGAAGGCCATCGACGGGGAAGAGGCATTAAACCGCATCCGTGCCAAAAGTGAAGAACGCCGCCGCTCATGAGCGGCTTTGTCCTCCATCCAGAAGCGCTCGTTGATCTCGAAGAAATCTGGGAATTCATCGCTGCAGACAACCTCGAAGCGGCGGACCACGTTCTTAAGGAAATCCGTGAAGGTATGCACTCGCTCGCCGCTTTTCCTCGAATCGGACACATCCGTGCGGACCTTACCTCGCGGCCATTGCGCTTTCATCCCGTTCGCGACTTTCTGATTGCTTACGCGCCAGACGAAGAGCCGCTCCTCGTGATAGCCGTGCTTCACGGTCGCCGCAATCCGCGTCTCATGGCTGCCCTCCTGCGCGAGAGGAAATAGATTGCGGGCTAGCCGCTCCTAATTGGTCGTACCCGGGGAAGTCGGTTTTGGAAGCGGCGTTGCCGTTCGCGTCGTATCCTCTCGCAATCGAGCTGGCTTCCAGCGCTTTTGGAGACATAGGTTACTTTGGCCCGTTTGCCGAAGCAGGTCGCCTTGCGCTCTCTCGTCCTGCAGCTTCAGGCGACGCCACCTTGAGCAGAGTTGTGAAACGTTCAGGTTCTTCGGGACTGATGATGATCCGTTTGACGAGTCCCGCCCGTCTTGTAATCAGCACAAGTCTTTTGCGATAACCGCACCACTTCCAAGAAAGGAAGACGTCGCAACGAAAAGAACCACTGAATGGCAGCAAAGCGGCGAACGGAACGACTTCAACACGCTCGATATCCGAGAAGCCCACCCGTTGGACAGTTAGGCCTAGCATTACGATGCTTAACTTCGAATCCTTGATCCTGTAGCTGAATGCGTGCTTGAGACCATAGACCACGCCCAGAACTACTGCAAGAGCTACGAGGATTGCAATAAACGCCCACAGCAAATCAGACATCCCGCTATTTGCAACCACAGTGACTCCCGCTAAACGGTTTGACGCCTGTGTTCGTGTTAATCAACGAACCCATTGCGGATGGCACTGGTAGAGGCGAGGCTGTGACTGATGCGGACACGTAATACGTCCCGCCAGACCACGCTATCGTTACCTCGCCGCCTAGAAGCACGCCAGCGCCGATCGTCAGAGTTTTGAACGGACCACTCAAGTCACAAACGCTCTTTGCGTTCGTCCCGAACAAGCCGGCACCGACACTCGCTCCGTAGCCCAGGACGTAACCGCTGTTCGAACTTCGTGAGCCGGGAGGATCGGGATAGCGAGGCCCGTGAGGCCCGACTCCCGCAAAGGCTCCTCCACTTGCGAAACCTCCGGTGGTGACAGGACTGTTTTGGCCGCTGTTCGGGCAGCTACAATCTCCTCCGCCTTTACCGCCAAATACTCCTGCTCCGGCACTACCGGTTGCTACTGCACCCACTCCCAATCCAGCTCCCGCAGAGCCCCCCACCACGCCGCCAAAGCCCCACCTTCCTGAGGGATCGACGAGATTTGTTGGGTTATCCCAGACGTAGGCATAAAGGTCTAGATCACCACCGATGAACTCTAACGGGTCCTCTGCGAGGAATCTTCCGTCCTGCGGATCGTAGTATCTGGCGCGATAGTAATACGACAGGAAGGCTTCGCCGCTTGCACTAGCCACCGGTACCTGCGGGACTGTTGCCATTGTCCTTAGGGTACTTCCTACCAATTGAGCCTGAAAGAGATTCACCGCGCAGGTTCCCGCTTTTGCACCCCCTGGCTGATGGGTGCCCTTGAGTATGGACCTTGAAACCGACGGGTATTTGAGCGGGCTGGATCCAGCAATTGTGCAGCAAATCTAGAGGGCGTCTCGGCCTCACCCGTAGATTCGGCCCGGCAGTGACCTAACTAACGGCGCACTCGAACCCTTCGGTTTTTGCGACGAGGAACCAGCCTCAGGCGATCAATCGCCCGTGCTGCCGAGATGCCTACCGTGATTCCGGCCATCACTCTGGCGAAGTGGCCTATGAGTTTCTTTTCGCTGGAAGGGCGGTTCGAGTTTGGGCAGCGATATTGTTTGCCGCGAAGAAACGCTGAAGCATTGGTGCGCAAGTCAGCCACAAACGGATACGGACTCGCCCTAGAATTCAGCCAGAAGGTAGAAGCATCACATGCCTTTCGAATCTGATTGGCCGTGCGAGCTAGTTTGAGTTGCTCCCATACTTCCGGTTCAGCCGGTTTTCCTTTGGTCCGGAACGGTGTCCTTACCTCCCGCCATTCTCTCTCTCTCATTTCCCGGTTCCACGCCTTGACCTGCTCCGCATTGAATTCTGAGAGTCGCGGCGGACGCGGTGGCTCCCACGTGCTATCGATTCCCCTCCGGGCAGGAATGCCAAAAGCCAGATCGTAGAAAACGCGATACCAGCTGTATTCCCACACGATGAGCATGCCAATAGGGACCTCTTTGGGGCCGCGCTTCATTTCTGAAATTCACACCAAAAACTTCGAGGGTCATTGTAGCTGAGACAGACTGGTACTACGCAAGGCTACTGCAAGGAGGTGCGATGGCCGGCCGAACAATCAAGACGAATCTGGCGCTCAGGGTTAAAGGATGGCGTGCGGCGGTGAGGAGTCCCAGAACGCCGAGGGAGCTAAAACCTGGGCTTCGGCGCCTCATCCGTGAGGCTTCTCAGCGGATGCGCCGTCAGGCTCCCTAAAAAGTTCTGGCCCGATCCGCTGGCGCGAACCGGGCCAAAGAAAAACACGGGATGGTAACGACAATGCCATATAAACACAGTTCCCTTTCCAGAGCAACGCCTCAACCACATCGAGCGCGCCGGGGGAGGAAAAGCAAAGCGGAAGAAGAAGCGCGGGCTAAGGTGATCTGGCTTGCTGGTTACATCTCTCCGCGCAAGGGAATCATTCCGCCTGAACCTATCGAGTACGTTCCAGACGCCAACGGCAATCCGCCGGTGCCGCGCGCTTTGATCCCGCGAGAGGGTGAGAGTTGCTCTTGCCGCAAATGCTGCGCTCTGCGGTCGGTTCCGCAAAAGTGAGGTATGCACACGATGAGCGCGACTTCTTCGCCGCACCCTTTGCTTGATGCACGCCAAGTAAAAAAGCGAGCGGATTTTCCTGCCATCGCATCGCGCTACATGCGGTTGCGCCGCTCCGGTCGGCAGTATCTTGGTCGCTGCCCCTTCCACGCGGAACGCCATGCATCTTGCTATATCGAGCCAGAGAAAAAAATCTGGAACTGTTTCGGTTGTCAGCAGGGAGGCGACTTGTTTGCTTTTGTGATGCTTGCCGAGAAATGTACCTTTAGCGATGCACTTCGGATCGTCGCGGATTTTTCTTCGGGGGTAGCTCGCGAGAGTGGGCCGCGAAGCGGCCCACGGTTTCAAGCGAGCGTAGGGGCTGCCCCTGGTCCGGCGAAGCCGGGCACTCAGCATAGTCAGTCAACACACGAGTACCGCGCCCGACTCCTTGCCAACCTGGAAGTAACGCATCGGCGGCTTCGTGCAATCGAGGCAACCAATCGTGCGGCATCTGCGCAATTGGCGACCGCATGTGAGCCGGAACGCAGCGAGCGGTTTTCTTTACTTGAAGAGTAAGAGCTAACTGTGAAATCGACCCTCCAGTCTGAATCTGAACGCGCGGCAATGATTGTCGAGAGCGCAGCGATGGAGGTCGCACTCGCCTCTCGCTCCATACCAGGTGCGACAGGCGCAGAAGTATGGCGCGGCCGTTTAGACCGCTGGCGAGAGCGTGGTGTGCTGGAGCGTACGTATTCCAGACGACCGCGCAAAACGGTCACGAAACGAAAGCGCCGTGCACTGACGGATTTGCAGCGGGCAAAAAGCATGCCGCCGAGAGTGGAGAGTGGGGAAGAGCTGGTTCGACTAGGGGAAAACGTTTGGCAGGATCGCGCGATGCTTAGTAAAGCGGTTGAGATGTGGGGCGCCGGGATGTCATCCGGTGCCGTGAGACAGGCGCAGTGTTCACGGATCGGCTGGGCGCGACGGTGCAAGGAACGCGGCCACACTTGGCATCACATCTTTCGTTGCGGCCTTCGATTCTGTCCACTCTGCATGTCGTATGTTTACGAAGAGCTTTTCTACGATGCTGTAGGTAGGCTCGATTCAGTTGCCTGCCGTCTTGTTCCGGAATGGCCGGTAAAGGGGAAGTGCCCACGACGGGTCATAGCTAAGATTGACTTTACGATTCGTAACGACGGTCAGATGCCGAGCGCGGAGAAAGTGCGTTGGTTTAATCGAGCTATTCGGCGATTCTTCACTCGGCTCGCGCGACAGAACAAATGGACAAAGGGAGAATGGGGTGCTGCCTGGTCAGCGGAGTTCGGGCCAGGCAACACAAACTTGCATGCCCACGCGGTATTCTGCGGGCCTTGGATCGAGCAAAAGAACCGCGAAGCGTCGGCGTTATGGTCAAAGGTTGTAGGTGAATACGCAATTGTTTCCGTCAAGGCAGCAAGGAGCTTTCGACATGCACTACGCCATGCCATCAAGTATCCAGCCGCATCCTGGAAATATTTCTCGGCATCTCCAGAACGTCTCGCCTCTCTAGAAAAGGCGTTTTACACAGTCAAGCGCTTCCACACAGTCGGCGCGTTCTATAACCCTCCAAGTGATCCCAAGGTTCCTCCGACCATTCTCGCTCCGTATGACAAGTGTCCCGATTGCGGCTCTCCGCTTGAGGAGTTAAAGGACCCGCGTTGGATTAGCCTGAATGAGTTGATGCGTATGGGTTCGAAGGATTTTGGAGGGTGGCAGCGGCAGCAAAGGCTTCTTGGAAATGTGAGTGTCACGACAGGTGCGGGGCCGCCATGACGCAGACGCTGGAACAATTCGCGAGTGGCGTACCCAGCGGCGGAAGCGACGGCGAGGTGTCTCTGGTACCCGCAGAGAATCAATCCCGCGCAGAAAGTCCGGCCGATTCCTCACTCTCATCCAGGCCCGAGCTTCCTTTCCTCAGGCCTGAGGTGCACTGCGGACTCAATGACGGCGTTTCTATAACATCTAACTGTGCTACGCTGCCCCCGCAAGGGCAACGGCTCAGCGGGCCAGAGGTGAAAATGGCTCGCCGACGTTTCCAGAAAGGGAGTATTCGCCGTAGAGGGAATCGTTGGGAGGTCCGCTGGCGGGAAGATGTTGTGCTCGCTGACGGAACCACGAGGAGAGAGCAGCGAACTACGTTTCTAGGCACGGTGGGAGAATTTCCAACGAAGCGATTGGCGGAGCGGGAAGCTACATCGTTTCTTGCTGGCGTCAACCGTCTTGACTATCGGCCAGTGAAGCGAGCAACGTTCGCGGAGTTCGCTCTTAGTTGGACGAATCAGGTGATGAATCTGTTGAAACCTTCAACAGCCAAGGTCATGGCCTCGCATCTGCGTTTTCATCTGGTCCCAGCCTTCGGTCGTATGAGGCTGGACGAGATGGGGCAGGAGCAAGTGCAGGCGTTCGTCGGCAAGCTGGCGAAGGGCCGGAGTCGCCACACGGTTCTAAACGTGCTCGGTACTCTCGCATCTGTTCTCAAGATGGCGCGCAAGTGGGGCTACGCAGTCGCGGGATTCCAGCAAAGTGACCTTGTGATTCCATGCTCTAAGCCGGGTAAGCCGGGCCGGTTTTTTACGGCGGAGCAGGTGCGTTCGATTCTCGCGCTTGCTTCGGAGCCATGGCGCACAATCTTCGCGCTGGCTGCCATGACAGGGCTTAGACCGGGCGAAGTTCTCGGACTCTCGATTGATGACTTGGACTTCGAGCAGCGGTTGATTTTTGTACGACGCTCGGCTTGGTACAGCCATCTCATCTCGCCGAAGAGCAGTCGCAGTGTGGCGACGGTGCCGATGCCTGGGCCGTTGGCCGAAGTGCTGACAAACTATCTTGCTGCGTGGCGTCCCAACGAAAAGCGCTTACTGTTCTGCAATCTCCGGGGCAATCCTTACAGTGAAAACAAGGTCGTGCAACATCGGCTCTGGCCGATTTTGGACGCGCTTTCGATTCCTCGCTGTGGGATGCACGCATTCCGGCATGGACACGGGAGCCTACTGCATTCAAGCGGAGCATCGTTGAAAGTTGCTCAGACTCAGTTGCGGCACGCGGACGCGAGCACTACGTCGCGTTACTACCTTCACGTGCTCGGTTCAGAGCAGCGCGATGCAGCCGAGAGAGTAGCGAGGATTTTGTGTCCAGATGTGGCCAATTCTGAAAGGAAGTCCAGCAGTGTCAACTAGTTGTATGGTAGGGGCGGTGGGGATCGAACCCACGACCTTCGGCTTAAAAGGCCGCTGCTCTACCACTGAGCTACGCCCCTAAACTACTTAGTGTACAATGACTTGCGAGGTGGCCGCCGTTTGACCTGTCTGCTCGGTCACTTGTGGGGTCACTTGGTTTCAGCAATGACACCACCGCATGCAACTTGATCGGACCGAGATGTGCCTACCGCCTAGTCATCGCTAAACTCTTGTGCCCTAGAAGATCGGCAATAGCCTCGAGTGGCGTTCCTTTCATTCGCAGTCGGCTCGAAAGTGTAAGACGCAAGTCGTGCCAATGAAAATTCTTTATCTTCGCATCTACTATAGCATCATCGAACCAATGGCGTCCGTTCTCATCGTGCCGGATTCGTCGCGACTTTTCGATTTCAAAATTCCCAAGCGATAGCTAAGGGACCTCAGAGCGGTAGTGGTTGAACGTCGAGGCTGCCCATTCCTCCTCCTCCGCAACGTCCGCAAGTCGTTTTTCAATTTTTTTCGGAGCCAACTCTTCTGTGTCAGCCTCGCCGCGCTGCCTCAATCGTGGCGATGTCGATCTTCTTCATCGTCATCATCGCCTCGAAGGCACGCTTGGCCTCACCTCCACCCGCCGCAAGCGCGTCGGTTAGCGCGCGTGGGGTGATCTGCCAGGAGAGGCCCCAGCGGTCCTTGCACCAACCGCACTGGCTTTCCACGCCCCCATTGCGGACGATCGCGTTCCAATAGCGGTCCGTCTCTTCCTGATTTTCCGTCGCGATCTGGAAGGAAAAGGCCTCGCTGTGCCTGAACACCGGGCCGCCGTTGAGACCGAGACAGGGAATGCCAACAACGGTGAACTCCACCGTCAGCACATCACCCTCCTTGCCGCTCGGATAGTCACCGGGCGCATTGCGAACAGCGGTCACTTTACTGTCCGGGAATGTGGCAGCGTAGAAGCGTGCCGCCTCAAGCGCGTCCTTGTCGAACCAGAGGCAGATCGTGTTCTTTGGCTTCATGTTTATATGCTCCTTGTGTTCGGTCAGGCGAGCGCCAGTGGTCTCCGGGTCGGTCCATCTCAGTCGCCCCTAATTCATGTGATGATCTGCTGCAGTCGGCGTTGCAGATGGTTCGCATTTTAGCCCCCAGAGCGGACTGATCGTAACGTAATATCCGTCCGGATCTCGGAGCGAAACTCCTTCGTTCGAGTGTTCGAATTGTGGTGTGGCTCCTCTTCGAGACAACTGGCGAGAGAGCGTGCCCTTTGAAGCGCCAGGGCGCCAGGTCGAAATCATCGACACGGAAGAACAATAGGAGGCCGTTGCCGGGTGTTCCGTGATCGGGGGTCATCGATGTCGAAACAAGCCCGGTGCGCGCAACCGAAGCGCATCTCCACTGCGTCAAGCTAGCACAAATTCGGAAACATGAACATCAGCTTCGGCACAGTGCAGCAGTAAAAAGTACGGCTGACAAGGCCGCTGCAACGGCGCGGAGATGGTTCCACATGATCCATGCCTTGAGATATCGCGGCCAGAACGCAATTGCCTCTGCGGGATCTGCGATTGATGCAAGCTGATTGTTGAGCGGTACATTCAAGACCATGGTGGCTCCAAAGCAGCCGAGCAAATAAACGAGGCTCGCCAGGAGGACAAGTCCGGCTCCATCGTGGTTCCACAAGAAAGGCGATCTAATACCGACAACCAGGCAAAGGACTCCTGTGCCCACGAATGCGGTCATGAAACCGGGATTAATGACGGTGACGTTGATGGAGTTCATTGCCGCGACGGCTTGGGCGGGCGAAATCCGTCCGAGCGCTGCCATCACGAACGACGAGAATGCGAAGAAGACACCGGCGACGATTCCGCTTCCAATCGCCGCAACAAAGACGAGGCCAATAGCTAGACGCGTCTTATCCATGGTTAGCCTCCCCAAACGCCGCTGGCGGCAGCACGCTGCACGTACTCGGTGAAGTCGCGCGGCCCACGGCCGAGCGAGCGCTGGAGTCCGTCGGTTACTGGAGTATTACGACCGTCGAGCACGGTGCCAAACAGGTAGAGCACCAGTTCGATGACCTCCTGCGGCACCTGCGCTTGCAACAGTGCGGCGCGATATTCCTCGGGCGAGACCGAAGCGTATCGGATGTTCCGCCTGGTAACTCGTGCGATTTCTGCAATCGCGTCGGCAAACGTGAGCGCGCGTGGACCTGTCAGTTCATAAACCTGCCTTGAGTGGCCAGGCTGAGTTAGAGCTGCCACGGCAACGTCAGCAATGTCCTCTGCATCAACGAACGGTTCTCCCACAGGGGCCACCGGCAGAGCGACCTCGCCGGCTAGGATGGGGTCCAGAAAGAAATTCTCGCTGAAGTTCTGACTAAAGAAGCTGCAGCGCAGGATCGTCCAATCTGCCCCCGACGCTTGCAGTGCTTGCTCTGCCTGCTCGGCCTCTACCTCGCCTCGCCCAGACAGAAAAACGAGGCGCTTGACGCCAGCATTTACTGCGTAAGCGAAAAATGATCGGACTGTTTCCACGGCTCCGGGAACGCACACATCTGGATAGTAAGATACGTAAGCTCGCGTCACGCCACCCAGTGCGGATGGCCAGGTTTTTCGGTCCTCCCAGTTGAATGCTGGTTGGCCCGACCGTGAACCGACGCACAAGGGAAGTCCAAGCCGCTGCAATCTCTCGACGACCCTGCGCCCGGTCTTTCCAGTGCCGCCGACTACTAGTGTTACCTCGTTTCGATCCATAGTTCTTCTCCTCCGACCAAACTCGAAGTTTTGCAAAGTCCACAATAGAAGCGCACAACGGGACTTTCAATGCTCATTCGTCGGACTTAATTGCTCGTTCATCCAATTCAGTTGGATGATGACCTCTAGTGATGCATACTCGTGGATATGAAAGTCGAATTGCCTGCGGTAGTCGACCCTGTCGGCGAAGCCTTGCATTTTCTTCGTATGAGCGGCACGTTTTACTGCCGTTCCGAGTTCGGAGCGCCGTGGGCTCTTACGATTCCGCCTATGGAAAACTGCCTCATGCTCCACGTCGCAGCGGTCGGGAGGTACTTTCTTGAAGTAGAGGGAACGTCGAGCGGTCCGCTTCAACCAGGTGACTTGGCGCTAGTTCCTCACGGCGAGGGCCACGTCATTACGAGCTCTCCTGGTGTGCCAGCTTCGAAGCTATTCGAAATTCATCGTGAGCTGGTG
>Ga0306920_100006204_pt1 | contig 15546 bp, 15 predicted proteins | sample flu12Cox44000170_FD_204666 | JGI IMG/M metagenome (GOLD analysis project Ga0306920, IMG submission 204666) | Lab enrichment of tropical soil microbial communities from Luquillo Experimental Forest, Puerto Rico - flux4day.12C.oxic.44.000.170 (v2)... | ecosystem: Environmental > Terrestrial >... | reverse complement strand
GCTCGTCTTAGCGCAGGAATATCCGTTTGGGGTCCAGCAGGTCGCGCAGGCCGTCACCGAGCAAGGTGAAGGCGAACGCGGTCACCAGGATGGCGAGCCCGGGGAAGGTCACGACCCACCAGCCGGTCATGAAGTAGTTCTGCCCCTCGGCGACCATGAGCCCCCAGTCCGGGGTCGGGTCCTGCGCGCCCAGGCCGAGGAACGACAGCGCCGACACGGTCAGGATCACCCCGCCGACGTCCAGCGACACCTGGACGATCAGCGGCGTGATCGAGTTGGGCAGGACGTGACGGAAGATGATCCAGGTGCGGGAGATACCCAGGGCGCGGCAGCTTTCGACGTAGGGCCGCCCGGCCACCGAGGCGGCCTGGCCACGGATGAGCCGGGTGTACCAGGGCCACCAGGTGACCGCGATCGCGATCGTCAGCGTGATCAGGCTGGGCGGCAGCACCTCGGCCAGGGCCAGCGCCAGCAGCAGCGACGGGAAGGCGAGGAAGATGTCGGTCACGCGCATGATCGCCTCGTCCACCCAGCCGCCGAAGAAGCCGGCGGCGATCCCGAGCGGGACGCCGATCGCGCACGCCAGCACGAGCACGACCAGGGCGATCAGCGGCGAGATCCGCGCCCCGTACAGGACGCGGGAGTAGACGTCGCGGCCGACGTTGTCGGTCCCGAACCAGTGCTGCGCCGAGGGCGCGCGGAGCACCATGAACGGGTGCGTCGCCGAGCCCGCGTCGGCGGGGAAGGGCGCCAGCAGCGGCGCGAGCAGCGCGACCAGCAGGATCAGCACCGACATCACGCCCCCGGCCACCATGAGCGGGTTCTCGGCCAGCCCGCGCCGCAGCCGCTGGCCGCGGGGCAGTCTCGCGCCCGCGGCGGGGACGGTGCTCGGCGCCTCGATCATCGCAGCGTGATTCTCGGGTCGATCGCGGCCTGGATGATGTCGACGACCAGGTTGACGACCACGTACACCAGGGCGATGAACAGGGTCACCCCGAGGATGGCGGGCGTGTCGAGGGTGTTGATCGCGGCGGTGGCGTAGCTGCCGAGCCCGGGCCAGTCGAAGATCGCCTCGACCAGGAACGTGTTGACGAGCGAGTAACCGAACACCAGGGCGATGGCCGCCAGGACCGGGTTCCAGGCCAGCTTCATGGCGAAGCGGCCGAACACCGCCCGCTCGGGGAAGCCCAGCGCCCGGACCATCTGCACGTGAGCGTCGCCGACCGTGTCAAGCACCTGCGCCCGGACCATGCGCGCGATCAGGCCGGCCGGGTAGGCGGCGATGACCACCGCGGGCAGCACGAGGTGGGCCAGGATGCTGCCGAACATCGGCCAGTTCCCGGTCAGCGGCGCATCGATCAGGCTGAACCCGGTGATCCGGGTGAGCGGGTGGGTGAACAGCAGGCTGGGGGAGTACTCACCCGCTACCGGCAGCACGTGCAGCCGCTGGGTGAAGACCAGCTGGAGGATGAGCGCCAGCCAGAAGATCGGCATCGACACGCCGAGGATGGAGCCGGCCCTGATCACCTGGTCGCTGGCCCGCCCGGGCCAGCGGGCGGACACCAGCCCGAGCGGCACGGCCACGACCAGCGCGATGATCATGGCGGCGGTCACGAGCTCCAGCGAGGCCGGCGCGGCGACCGCGAGGTCAGAAAGCACCGGCCGGTGGGTGTGGATCGCGATGCCCCAGTTCCCGGTGAGGATGCCGCCGAAGTAGGACACCAGCTGGACGATGGGCGGCCGGTCCAGCCCCAGGTGGCGCCGGGCCGCCGCGACCTGGGCCGCCGAGGCGTGCGGGCCGGCCCAGGTCGCGGCCGGGTCGCCCGGCACCACGTGGGCGATCACGAACGTCAGGATGATGACGCCCGCGACCACCAGTGCGGCTAGGGCGACCCGGCGCGCGACATAGACGATCAACCTGCCGGCTTGAGGTTGTACACGAAGACGACGCCCGCGTAGGCCGGGTTGGAGACGAAGCCGGTGAACGACGTGCGCATCGCGTACTGGTAGTTCACGTTGTACAGGGCCTGGAGGGGTGCCTGCTGGAGGACCTCGACCTGCATGGTCCGGTAGAGCTGCTCGCCGGCCGTGGGGTTGGTGGCGGTCAGCGGGTCGACCCGGTTGATCTGCTTGTCCAGGGTCGGGTTGGAGTAGTAGGAGAGGTTGAAGTAGGGCGTCTTCTCGGTCAGCAGCAGGTTGCTGAACCAGGTCGACGGGTCGTCCATGTCGGGCCACCAGTACTCGAGGAAGATGCTCTGGCGGCCGGCCGCGTTGCTGGACTTGGCCTTGGCCCACTGGGTCGGCCAGGCCAGCGACTGGGTGCTCACGTTGATGTTCAGCTTGGCCAGGCTGGACTTCATCAGCGTGGCCACCACCTGCTCGTTCGAGTCTCCCTGGGTGTAGGTGAGGCTCAGGTTCAGCGCCTTGCCGCCCGGCCCGTAACCGGCCTTCTTCAGCAGCGCGGCCGCCTTGGCCGGGTCGTAGGTGTAGTTCGGCAGGTCGGTGAAGTGACCGAACAGCCCGGGGGGGACGATGCCGCTGGACGAGACGGCCGCGCCCTGCAGGGCCGCGATGATCCCGGGATAGTCGATCCCGTAGGAGATGGCCTGGCGCAGCGGGAGGCTGAGCGTCCTGGCGTTCAGCTGGGCGATCAGGTTCTGCCAGGACGGGGAGCTGACCGTGTGGATCCCGGGGTTGCCCTGGAGCGACTTCCACACCGACGGGCCGATCTGCTCGACGAAGCTGATCTGCCCCGACCGCAGCAGCTGGGCGGAGGTGGAGTCCTGGGTCACGACCCGGAACACGACCTTCTTGAAGTGCGGGCCGCTCCAGCCGCCCCAATAGCCGGGGTAGGCCTTCAGGATGACCTCGAACTCCTGGCCCTTGTTCCAGGTCTGCACCGTGTAGGCGCCGGTGCCGGCGTCGTGCGGGGTGTTGAACCACTTGGTCAGCGCGCCACTGCTGGCGCCGCTGCCCGCCGCCTGGGTGTCGTAGATATAGGCGGAGTACGCGGCCGACGTCGCCATGTCCATGGGCGAGGGGTAGCTCAGGTGGAAGACCAGCGTGTAGGGGTCGGGCGTGTCGATCGTCTTCACCGCCGCAAACACGTACGCGGCCCCGCCGCCCAGCTTGATCGTCCGCAGCAGGGCCGCCTTGGCTGCCTGCGAGGTCATCAGCCGGCCGGTGTGGAAGTGCACCCCGTGGCGGAGGTGGAACGTCCATGTCAGGCCGTCGGCCGAGTGCGACCAGCTGGTCGCGAGCAGCGGGTCGATCTTGTGAGTCGCCGCGTTGAAGCGCGTGAGCGTCTCGTACATGTTGTTCATGGCGATGATGCCGTTGGAGTACTCCGTCGCCGGGTCCCAGGTGTCGTCCATGACCGTGGTGTTGGTGTCGTAGGTGAACACCTGGCTGGCGGCCTGCGGCGGAGCCGACGAGCTCGAGCCGCCGCAGGCGGCCAGCGAGAGGGCCAGTACGGTGCCGGATGCGAACAGCAGTCCGGCGCGGTGGGGCTTCATGAATGCCTCCGTGGTCCTTGTCGGTGACTGGGCCGTCGGCGCGGTCGGTCAGGGGTCCGTCGCTGGCGGGCTGGTTGGGCTGGGCTGGTCGGCGAGGCGTGCCTGCCGGGCCAGGTCGGCGTGAAGGTGCTGCTCAGGGCGGCCGCCGAGGGTGCCGACGGCCTTGGCGCGGATCCGCAGCGATGGCGAGGTGAGGTAGGCCAGCGGGATCTCTTCCAGCTCGACGATCTGCACCGTGCCGGGGTCGGCGCCCGCCGCGACCGCGCGCTCGCGCGCCTCGTCGCGCGCCTCGTCGAGGACCGCCCGCCGCCCGGCTTCCCCGATATGGAAGATCCGGTCCACCTGGCCGCTGACCGACGCGATGGCCGCTCCCACGGCGTTGGCCGTGTCGAAGTGCTCGGGCCGGATGACCTCGCTGACGCCGGGGATGCGGTCGGGAACGAGGATGCTGCCGCCGCCCACGGCGACGACCGCGCGGTCCTCCTTCGAAGTCTTCACCCGGTCGATCGCCTCGGCGAGCATGACGTCGGCGCGGGCCAGCGCCTCGCCGAGCATCTGCCGGTGCCGGCCGTTCGGCGTCACCGCGCCCAGCGCGGCCCGGCCGGCGGCGACGGCACTGTCGGTCAGCGTGGGCGTCGACCCGCCGAAGACGAGGGCCTCCTGCTCGAGCAGGTAGCCGACGCTGCGCGGCCCGATGCGGGCGCCGTGCCGGTCGCTGGATATGACGCTGCCGCCACCGAGCGCGATGGTGACCAGGTCCGGCATGCGGAAGTTGGTCCTGATGCCACCGATCTCCACTCCCTGCGACGACTCCCGCGGGAAGCCGTTGACCAGCACCCCGACGTCGGTCGAGGTGCCGCCGACGTCGATCACGAGCGAGTCGGAGCTCCCGGTGAGGAACGCGGCCCCGCGCACGCTGTTGGCCGGCCCGCTGCCGATGGTGAGCACGGGATACCGCAGCGCGTGGTCCAGGCCCATCAGGGTGCCGTCGTTCTGCGCGAAGAATCTGGTCGGGTGCATGTGGTGCGCGGCGAGCGCGGCCCGCATCGCTTCGGCCACGTCGCGGGCCACCCCGGCCAGGGCCCCGTTGAGTATCGTGGCGTTTTCCCGCTCCAGCAGGCCAATCGAGCCGATCTCGTGGCTGAGCGAGACATGGATCTCGCCGAGCTCCCGCTTGACGATCTCGGCCGCCAGCAGCTCGTGCCGCGGCGAGACCGGGGCGAACACGCTGGTGATGACGATGCCCTGGGCGGCGCCGCCGACCTGGCCGAGAAACCGGGCGATGGCGTCGGTGTCCAGGGGAGACAGGTCCCGGCCGTCGAACTCGATACCGCCCTCCACGATCGTCGTGCCGACCGAGACGGTGCCGGCGAGGTCGCGCGGCCACCCGAACATGGGCCGGACGCTGGCGGTGGCCGGGCCGCCGATCCTGATCACCGCCACCCGCCGCAGGTTCCGGCGCTCCAGCACCGCGTTGGTCGCATGGGTGGTGCCCAGCATGACGTGGCTGATCCGCCGCGGGTCCGCCCCCGGCGCGGTCAGGACGGTGTCGATCGCCCTGGTGATCGCGCCGGTGATGTCGGGCGTGCAAGGCACCTTGGCCTTGGCGATGACCCGGTCGGCCGGGTCCATGATCACCGCGTCGGTGTTCGTGCCGCCGACGTCGATGCCGAGGCGGTATTCAGGCGCTGGCACCGGCGAGCTCCTCCACGGGCACGTAGTCGAACTCGTAGTCGAACGCCCGCGGCCCGGCCACGGCGATCCCGCGCTCGGTCCGCCAGACCGGATCGCAGGCGAAAGCGATCACCGTCACCCGCTGGCCGTACCTGATCGACTCGGTCGCGATCGCGTCGGCGGTCTCGCTGTCCAGCACCGTGATCAGGTCGGGCACCGAGGCGAGCACGCGCCCGCGTTCCAGCGCCACCAGGTTCTCGTTCTGCAACTCCAGCCGGATCAGCCGGCCTGTGTCCTCGCGGAGGCCCTCGATCACCACGCTGCCGCGGACGAATCCGCTGGTGGTTCGCCGCTCGACGTCCAGCACCTTGCCGGTGACCAGCTTGAACGCGTCAATCTCCGCGATCAGGGCGTCCACCGGGCTACCCTTCGCACCCGCGATCGCCTCACCGATCCTGATCGCCTTCGAGACCGAGTTCCGCACCGTGGCCCCGCGCGCCTGCGCCGCGGTGAGCGAGAACTCCGTCGACGACGCCGCCCCACCGAACTCGACCGCGGCCGCCCGTTCCAGGCGTTCCATCCAGTGGCCGGAAATCGTCCGGAACACCACCAGGTTGCCGCGTTCGTCGGTCATCACCGCCGGGCTCACCGGGATACCGGCCAGGTGCATGGTGACTTGCGGGACCTCCGGGAACGCCCGTCCCATGCCGTCGGCGTCCACCACCGGCAGCCCGATCCGCGCGGCCCAGGTGATCGGCAGCAGGCCGTTCCCACCGCCGATCTCGGTGGACATCAGCGCCGCCACCGGGCGCCCGGTCATGAACTGCAGATGATCGCGGAGCCGCGCTCCCTCGTCCCCGTTCTCGAACTTCTCCAGGACGACCGTGGTGGCGCCGATCCCGGCGCACGGCATGATCAGCGCGTCATCGGGCAATTCGTCCAAATCGACCAGCGGAACCGGGCCGAAGTCCTCGGTTGCCTGCAGAGCCTGCAGCAGTGTCACGTACGCATCGCCCCCGCCGCCTGCGCCGAGGATGGCGCAGCCCCGTGACAGAGCACGCAATGAGTCAGGGTCGAGCAGTCGCTTCATGGTTACCGGCGCTGGCTGTCATGAGATCCAGTTGTCACGTCATGTGCACACACGGTTGCTGAACTTTGTCAGGATACCTGGCCCCTTTTGCCCGTAGCGCGCCATCGCCAAGCCAGGACATTGACGTGCACGGTCACGCCCGGGGTGTGCGTGGCGTGGCCGGAGGGCTGAGAGCAGCGGGCCGACGGGACTCAGACGGTGCAGGTCACCGGGTGCGGGTCATCGAGGGAAACCGGCACGCACGGACAAGGAGAATAAGCGCCGCAGCGGAAGGCGCAAGACGTGCCGGGGGACCAGGCTGGTTACCGGGGGACTTCCGCCAGCCGGATCTGGTCACGAAGGTCACCCGCGGATTTGCCACGCACCACCTTTGGCGGGCTCGACCTGGGCCGCCGCGCGTAGAGCAGGCCTGCGACCCCCTGCCACACGTGCCAGTCCGGGAACTCGGGGGCATACGGCCACCAGTCCGGAGCCTTCTCTTCTGTAGCCTCCTGCCTGGTCACTGTCGCACTCTCCATCGCTCTCCCCTGGAGGGACCCTGGATATGGGGGGGTGAGATCAGCTATGTCCGCTACTGAATCACCATTCAACCACATACTGCCAGCTGGCCCGGCTGAGCAAAATGGGCGGAGTGCACCGCGATGGTGACTGAACTGTGCGGTCCGCATAGGGTGGCTTCCTGACGCCGTTAATAGGGTGGGGCTCCGGATGCCTACCGTTGATGAGATCCTCGCGAGCTCACCGCTTGCCGGGCTGCGCCGGGTCAGCCGGAGCGGGGGTGACCGCGACGTTACCGTCATCCGGCTCGCCGAGCGGTTTGCCGATTTGGACAATGCCCCGCATACCAGCCTCGTTGTCCTTTCCCGGTCCGCTTCTGCTGAGGTCACCGACTACCGCCTGGACATGGCCCTGCGGTGGGCGTCGGTGCACCGGGTGGCCGCCGTCGCTGCCTTTTCGGCCGAGCGGTGGCGGCCGACCGTGACGGTGACCGATATTGCCGGGCGGGCCGACATCGCGCTTATCTCTATCCCGCCGGATACCGAACTCACCGAGCTCGTGCAGGCTCTGATGCGCGAAATCGGGGGCGGCGCGGACCGCGCGCTCGGCCGGGCCCAGCAGGGGCTGGATGCGGTCTTGGCCGCTGAGGAAGCTGGCGCGGACCTCAACGGACTGTGCACCTCGGTCGGTGTGGCGCTCGGGACCGTGGTCGAGTTCCGTCCCGCCGCTCCGGGCCAGGGTGGCCCCTCCCTCAACGGGGAGGCCGGGAAGCTGGCCGAGGCGGTGCGGAGCTGGAATGAGGGTGAGACGGGCACCCCTGGTGCGGATGAGGCGAGCGTGCCGGTCGTGGTCGGCGAGGCCCCGATGGGGTATCTCGCCGCTCCGCACGCGCATGGCGACCTCGCTGTCGCCGCCCGGCTGGTCCTGAACACGGCGGCCCTGGCCGCCGCGCGGGTTCTCGACCTGGCCGGGAGGGCCCGCGAGCTCCCGGTCCGCTCCCGGAGCGAGCTGCTCGCCGAGCTGCTGATGTCCGAGGACGCGATCAATGAGGACCTGCTCGGCCGGGCGCGGCAGCTGGGCGTCCCGGTCGGCGGCTGGCACGTAGCCATCCGGATCGAGGCCGACGACCTGGATGAGGCCGAGCCGGATGAGGTCGAGCGGTTCGGGATTCTGGAGTCGGCGGGGCAGCTCGCGATGCAGGCCGCGGCGGCCACCGGCGGCACCTGGTACCTGTCGCGGGTCGCCCGGGCCATCATGCTCATCCGGGTGACCGGCTCCAATCCCGGCCCGCAGGCCGGTGTGCGCGCAGCCCGGTCGGCCGGGCGCGCGCTGCAGGCCATCGGCGGCCGGATGCCTGCGCTGCGGTTCCGGGCCGGGGTGGGATCACCACACGAGGGGCCGATGGGGCTGCGCGCCTCGGCCGCGGAAGCACGGGGTGCGCTGCTGGCCGCCCGGTCCGCGCGCAAGCCGCCCGGCGTCGCCGCGTACGACGTGGTGGGGGTGCAGCGGATGCTCATGGAGTGGTACTCGTCGGACACGGCCCGGGCCTCGGTGCGCGATCAGCTCGCGCCGCTGGAGAAACTCGGCCCCGGCCGGGCCGAGACGGCCATCCAGACGCTCGCGGCCTACCTCGATGAGCAGGGGTCGCTCGTGAAGACGGCGCAAAAGCTCCATCTGCACCGCAACGCGGTGGCCAACCGGTTGCGCGGTATCACCGAACTGCTCGACGTCGATCTCGATGACCCCGACCAGCGGCTGGCGCTGCAGCTCGCGTGCCGGGCGCGGCTGCTGGCCTAGCTCTTGACAGCGGCGCGCCTAGCCCTTAACGGCGCGCCGTTAAGGGGGGGCGGCGCGCCGCCGTGGGCGCAGCACCACGAGCGTGGCCAGGCAGGCGCTGGCCAGCAGGGTGTATGGCAGCAGGTCCGAGGTCGCCTGGGCCAGCACCCCGCTCCCCGCCGCGCCCGCGCCTTGCCCGCTGGCCCAGGCGAGGTTCGACAGCCCGAACGCGAGCCCCTGGTTGAGCCGGAGGCGATCGGCGCCGGCGCTGAGCAGCGCTGCCGCCGGCGTGTAGAGCGTCCCGAACGACGGCATGCCCACGATGAGCACGGTCACCAGCAGCGCTGCCGGTGCGAGCAGCGGCGCGAGCAGGCTCACCGCCACCGCCACCGCCAGCGACAGCCGGACCGGTGTCAGTGGGCCGTGGCGATCCGAGAGCCGGCCCGTCAGCGGAGAGAGCGCCGCCTCCAGGGCCGCCGCCGCGAGGAAGGTCGCCCCGATGACCAGCGCGGAGGCGCCCAGCGAGTTCAGCCGCAACGGCGCCAGCACGTCCAGCACCCCGAAGGCCAGCCCCGCGAGCGTGGTCAGCCACATGCCGGTGCCGATCTGCCGGTCGCGCATGGCGGGCCACGCCGCGCTCAGTCCCTGCGGCGGCGCGTCGCGCGGCCCGGGCACGAGGAAGGCCACCGCCATCAGGACCGCGCCAGCGACGGCCGCACCCGAGAACGTGGCGCCCGTGCCCACCTGATCTGCGATCACCCCGGCGAGCGGGCCGAGCAGCGCCCCGGCGACGGCGGCGCCGATCGCGACGCCCAGCAGTTCACCGCGCCGCTCGGCGGGTACCGCCGTGGCCAGCCAGGCCAGGCCCGCGGCCCACGTGCACGCACCACCCAGGCCCTGGACGAACCGGGCGGCATCCAGCACCACCGGGCTCGAGGCCCAGCCGAACACCAGCGCCGACGCGCTCATCAGCGCCAGGCCGATGAGCACCACCCGCCTGGACCCCAGCCGGGAGGCGAGCAGCCCGCCCGGCAGCGCGCCGATCAGCGTGCCCAGGGGATAGGCGGCGACCAGTATCCCCGCCCCCGCCTTCGTCAGCCCCGCCGCGGCCACGTAGTGGGGCAGCAGCGGCGTCAGCGCGGTAAAGAACAGCGTGTCGACCAGGACCAGCACGCAGATGAAGCCGACCAGCGCGCGCACCGGCGTCGTCAGCCTCGCCGGGGCCTGCGTCATGCTCACACCATCCAGACGACTTGCTCTCTCACCCGGCTGACCGCGGCGCGGCGACGCGCAGGCTGTCTGTCTCCATTCTTACTACGCGGCGCGGACTGACCTGAATGGCGGGTCAGCGCCCGGCCGCGCTGGCCCCGGCCAGGAACCGGCCGGGGCGGTAGGGGGCGAGCTCGGCGGCCTGGGCGCCGCCGGTGAGCTCGGCGGTGATCAGGCCGGCCAGGTGCGCGGCGAGGGTCACGCCGCTGTGCGTCACCGCCAGGTACAGGTGATCGGCGCCCGGGAGCGGCCCGACGATGGAGCGGCCGTCGGCCGGCATCGGCCGCACGCACACCCGGTAGCCGGCCACGCCGGCACGATCCAGCCCGCGCACCACGCGGCGCGCCCGGCGCAGCAGCTCGTCCGCCCACCTTCCCAGCACCGCGTCGGGAGTATGCAGGTCGACCGCGGCGTCGGGCGCCTCCAGCTGCACCATCCCGCCCTCGTGGGGCCGGAGGTACACCTGCGGCGCATGCAGCACCCGCGCCGGTCCCGGCGGCGTCACCGGCCCGGCCCGCACCACCAGGCCCGGCGCCTCCGCACCCGGCGCCGCCCACGGGACGAGCGGCACCGGGCAGGCCGCGCCGGCCAGCGCCGCCAGCTCGGGAACCCAGCGTCCCGCGCAGCACACCACCGCGTCGGCCCTGATCACCTCCCCGGCGGCGGTCCGCACCGCGCCGCCCCCGGCGTCCAGGCCGGTCACGCGGCCCGGCTGGCCGGTCAGGAGCCTGGCCCCGTGCCGGACCGCCCGCCGCACCTGGTGGCTGACCAGCGGCCCGGTGACCAGGTACCCCTCGGCAGGAAACCACGCGACCTGCGCCACCGACCGCGGCAGCCGCAGCGCCGGCTCGAGCTCAGCCGCCTCGGCCGCTCCAATCAGGCGTGCCTGGTACCCCCAGTCGGCGAGCCTGCGCACCCGCGCGGCCAGCCGCTCCCACCCGGGTGCATCCACCGCCCACTCGAGGTTCCCGGTCGGCCGGTACCACGCCGCGCCGCCTTGGCCTGCCGTGCCGCCCGTGCCCGCCACCCCACCTGGGCCTGCCGTGCCGATCGGGTCCGCTGTGCCGCCCGGGTCCGCCGCCAGCCCGGCCCAGGCCCGCATCCCGGCGTGGTTGAGGTCGTGGTAGGCGCGGGGTCCCTTGTCGTTGGAGTTGAGCCACGCGAAGCTCCACCGGCTCGCGGCGTGGCCAGGCTCGGCCTGCTCCAGCAGCGTCACCTCGGCGCCCGCCTCGGCGAGCCGGGCCGCCACGCACGCGCCGAGCACCCCGGCCCCGACCACCACGAACCGGCGCGGGCGCCGTGCGGTCGTCCGGCCCGGGCGCGGCGCGGTCGTGTATTCCGGGAGCGGCCCAACGGTGCGGTCGGGGCGCCGTGTGGCGGTGCGGTCTGGGAGCGGCCCAGCGGTGCGGCCGGGGCGCCGTGTGGCGGTGCGGTCTGGGAGCGGCCCAGCGGTGCGGCCCGCGCTCGGCGCGGTCGGCCGTGACGCTCGGGTCATGGCTGCCGGGCCAGCCAGGCCAGCCGCTCCCGGGCATGATCGTCGCCGGCCTCCGCGCGCTCTCGCAGCTCGCCGGTGCGGCCCTTCCTGGCCAGCCAGTGGGCCAGCATCCGCTGGGCGTGCTCGTCATCGGCGTCGGCGAGCCGGCGTAGCGCGTCGACCTGGTCGTCCTCGGCCAGCTGGTGAGCCCGCCACCACCGGGTGGCATCGTCGACCAGCGGATGGGCCACGGCATGGCCTCGCTTCCCGGCCCGGTCCCGCCCGCAGGCAGCCGCCACCGGGCATCCGGGCCGCCCTGACTAGCGTCTACGGTATGCCACCCCCGAGCGGGCCGATGAGGCTGAGCAGGCTGGCCGCGCTGGGCGGCGTCGTGGGCCCGGCGCTGTTCACCGTGGCGTGGATGGTCGGCTCGCTGCGTCAGGCCGGGCATCCTGCGGCCGAGATCCAGCTGAGCGGCCTGGCTGCCGAGGACGCCAGGGACCCGCAGATCATGATGGCCGGTTTCGTGGTGCTGGGCGTGTGCTCCATCGGGTTCGGCGCCGCTCTGGCCCGGGTGATCTCGCCCCGGTCGGCCGGGCCCTGGCTGGTCGTGACGGCGGGCGTGGCGACGGTGGCCGGGGGCCTGTTCCGGCGCGATCACCTGCTGCTGACCGGCCCCGGCTTCACCGGCGAGTCGTGGCACAACCAGGTGCACGACGTGGCCAGCGGCGTCGCGTACACGGCGATGCTCGCGGCGCCGCTGGTGCTGGGGCTGCGCTTCCGCAAGGATCCCGGCTGGGCGCCCGTCAGCCGTCCGGTGCTGGGGCTCGCGCTGGCCAGCGCCACGGCCCTGGCGGTCTTCGCCAGCCGGGTGGTGGAGCCGTGGAACGGCGTCGTGCAGCGCGCCGCGGTCACGCTGGCTCTCGCCGCCGAGGTCCTCATCGCCGCGCGGATGCTGACCTGGCAACGCCGGGCTCGCGGCCTTGACCCGCGCCCCGGCCGCAAGGATGCTGGCAATGCGGTGAGCGCGCAGCGGCGCGGCAGCCTCGGCCGCGAAGATCCTTAGCGCAAGGTACCTGCCCCCGGGCGTAGGGAGGCCGAAGCCTGGCGAGAGGCGTGGATTGAGCATGTTCGAGCGGTTTACCGAGCGGGCGCGGCGGGCCGTCGTCCTGGCCCAGGAAGAGGCCAGGAAGCTGGACCACGGCTATATCGGCACCGAACACCTCCTGCTCGGCCTCATCCGCGAGGGCGAGGGTGTCGCCGCCAAGGCGCTGGAGTCGCTGGGGATCAGCCTGAAGACCGTGCGTGAGCAGGTCGTAGCGCGCGTTGGCCGGGGGCAGCGGCCGCCCTCCGGGCACATCCCGTTCACCGAGCGGGCCAAGCGGGTGCTGGAACTGTCGCTGCGGGAATCGGGCCAGCTGGGCCACCGATACATCGGCACCGAGCACGTTCTGCTTGCCATCGTCCGTGAGGGGGACGGCATCGCCGCCCAGGTGCTGACCGGGCTGGGAGCGGACCTGGACCGGGTACGGCAGCAGGTCATCGAGCTCTTGCACGGCCGCACCAGTGAGGGCCCGCGCAGCGGGCCGTCACCGCGCGCCGGGTCGGGCAGCGGGCCAGCGGAGGACGTCCGGCCGGAGGATGACGTCACCGCCTGGCTCGAGGCGCTGGGCCTGCGGCTGGCGGCGATCGAGCGATGGGTTGGCATGCGGCCGGACGTGGACGATCTCGACCAGGACATCGCCCGGGTACGCCGCGACAAGGAGGCCGCGATCGACGTCCAGAACTTCGAGGACGCCGTTCGCCTGCGCGACCGTGAGCGCGAGCTGCTGGCCGAGAAGGACGAAAGGGAAAAGGGGTGGACGGCGGGCCCCGCCCTGGCGGACGAGGTCGGGCGGCTCAGCGCGGAGGTGAGCCGGTTGCGCTCGATGTTGCGCGATCACGGCATCGAGCCGGGCGACGGCGCCGCGTAGGCCGCCCGCTGTCGCGGGCCAGGCGGCGGCCAGCGCGCTCGCAGTCCAGCCAGCACACTTGCGCGTTCAGTCCACCCAGCGGCCCTCGCGTGTTCAGGCCAGCCAGCGGCCCTCGCGTGTTCAGGCCAGCCAGCGGCCGTCGCGCATCACGTCCCGGCCGGCCAGCTCGTTCTCCTCCCGCCAGGCCTGGATCCGGCGGGGCGTGATCCGGAAGTACGCGTACCGGGCCGTCTCCTCGCGGGGGTCCCAGAGTTTCTCCGCGAAGGCCTGGGCCACATCGGCGGGCACGGTTTCCAGCGTGAAGGCCTCGACCACGCCGTCGACGAGGACCACGTCCCGGGTCGGGCCGATCGCCAGCCGGACCCGCCCGGCCGACAGGAGGTTGCGGCCGGTCCGGCTGGACTCGGGCGTCGTCACGGTGAACGCCGCGCCGTCCCACAGGAACGACAGCGGCACCAAATACGCGTTGCCGTCGCGGTCGGCCGTGGCGACCCAGGCGTCCACGTCGCGGCCGAGGCGGGCCAGCGTGTCCTGCTTGCGCTGCTCGAGCGGGCGCGGCGGCGGCTCGGTCATGGCAGGCTCATCCCTTCCGTGCTGCCGGGGGCGGCCGGGTAGCGGGCCGGGGCGGCACTTCCGTTAAGCATCACTGTTCAAGCGCGCTTGAACGCAAGCGTCACTCGACCCGGTCCAGCACCGGTTCGGGACGCTCGCCCAGGTACTCGACCCAGGCGCGTTTCACGCAGGGGTAGTGGGTGGAGGCTTCGACCAGGTCCATGAAGTTGATGATGTTCGTGTCGAACCGCTGCTGCAGTTCGCCGTCCGCGATCCGCCCGTCCGGGGTAAACGCCTTATGCGCCTGGGCCAGCGAGAACATGTCCGGGTAGAGCCGCGTGCCCAGGTGCTCGAACGGCACCCGCAGCGCCCACAGGCCACGGTTGCCGCCGGACATCGACGGCGACGCGGACATCAGCAGCCCGTGGCGCTCGTTGAAGGGCTGCGGGTGGAAACGGGACACCCAGTCGATGGCGTTCTTCAGCACCCCGGGCATCGAGGCGTTGTATTCGGGCGATGCCACCACGAACCCGTGGCAGGCCTCGAGCCGGCGCCGGAATTCCTCGGCGCCCGGCGGGAACCCCTGCTCGTTCTGGACGTCCTGGTCGTAGGAGGGGGCGTCGAAGTCGCGCATGCTCGCGACGTCGACGTCCCCGCCGTTGGTCGCGATGGCCGCCGCCGCCAGGCCGGCCAGCTTCGAGTTGAGTGACTCGCGGCGCAGGGACGCCGGGAAGACCAGGAACCGGATGGGCTCGCGGAGCCGCCCGCCCGACATCACGCGGCCGGTTCGCGGGCGGCCGATGCGGCGAGTTGCGCCGGGTGCGCGAGCGTCTGGTAGACGACGCAGTAGCGCTCGGTCAGCCTGAGCAGCGTCGCGATCTGCTCGTCGCTGGCGTCGGTGTCGAGCTCGAAGCTCAGCCGGATGGCGGTGAACCCGACCGGCGCGTCCTTGCTCACCGCGAGCGTCCCGCGGAAGTCCAGGTCGCCGTCTGCGCGCACGGTGCCGCCACTGACATCGATCCCCAGCGAGGTGGCCACCGCCCGCAGCGTGACGCCCGCGCAGGCGACCAGCGCCTGCAGGAGCATGTCGCCCGAGCAGGCCAAAGAGCCGTCTCCGCCGCTGGCCGGGTGCAGGCCCGCCACCGCCAGCGCCTGGCCCGTCGCCACCGAGCAGCTGATGTCCTCCTCACCGAGCTCGCCGTGGGCGTGCAGGGTGATGATGGCCGCCTGCGGATCGTCCCGGTAGGCGTCCTTGAGCGGTTGCTGCACGGTGCGCAAGGTTGTGCTGTCCAAGTCGGCCTCCATGGTTGCGATGGTGAGGCAGCGGCCCGGACCCGGCGGCTGGCGTCCAGGCCCGGCCGGCATCGGCTCTGGCTGCTGGCGTCCAGGCTCGCATCGGCCCCGCACGCATGTCCACCGGGACGGAGGCGGCGATGACGGCGTGGTTCAATGAGGCGTTCCGGGGCCGCTTCAGCCGGGAGCATCCCATGCCGTCCGCCGCGGTCATCATCAACCGGACCCTGGTCCGTGACCTGGGCCGGTTCCGCCGGCGGTGCCGGGAGGCCGCGGCCGCCACCGGCTGGGAGCCGTCGTTCCTCGAGACCACCCTGGACGACCCGGGTCCCGGGCAGGCGCGCAGCGCGGTCGCCGCGGGCGCCCGCATGGTCGTCGCGGCGGGCGGCGACGGCACGGTCCGGGCCTGCGCTCACGCGCTGGCCGGCACGC
>Ga0306920_100006201_pt1 | contig 15551 bp, 13 predicted proteins | sample flu12Cox44000170_FD_204666 | JGI IMG/M metagenome (GOLD analysis project Ga0306920, IMG submission 204666) | Lab enrichment of tropical soil microbial communities from Luquillo Experimental Forest, Puerto Rico - flux4day.12C.oxic.44.000.170 (v2)... | ecosystem: Environmental > Terrestrial >... | reverse complement strand
CGCGCGGCTGTAGCCGATGCCGCCGTGCACCTGCATCGCGCGGTCGGCGGCCTCGCAGGCGAGCCGGTTCGCGCGAAAGTTGCAGATCGAGACGAGGTCGCTGATCTCGAGCGGATCCTGGCGGTCCATCTGCCACGCCGTCCTGAAGATGAACGTGCGCAGCATCTCGCACTCGGCGTACAGCTCGACGAGCGGGAACTGGATCGCCTGCTTCTTCGCGAGCGGCTCGCCGAATGCGACGCGCGAGCGCGCGTACGCCGCCGCCTGCGCGATACAGTAGCGCGCCGCTCCGGCGCTCGCCGCCGCCTGCCGGATCCGGTTCTCGTGGACGAAGCGCTGCGCGATCACGAGCCCCTCGCCTTCGCGGTGCAGGATCGCGCTATCGGGAACGCGCACATCCTTCAGCTCGGTCTCGGCGTGGTCGGTCGGCATGTTGAACGTCCAGTGGTTGTAGAGGACGTTGTGGCCGGCAGTCGCGGTCGGCACGATGAACGCCGTGATGCCCTTCGCGTCGCCGGGCTTGCCTGACGTGCGCGCGAAGACGAGGTTGGCGTGGGCCCGGCCGACCTGGCTGTTCCAGCGCTTCATGCCGTTGAGGATCCAGTCGCCCGAGCCGTCGGGCACGCGCACGCCGGTCGTCTCCATCCAGGTCGCGTCGCTGCCGTGGCCGGGCTCGGTGAGCGCGAACGAGAGGTGCTTGCGGCCGGTGATGATGCCGTCGATGTACGTCCGCTGCTCCGCAGTGGCGTAGGCGTCGAGGACGGGAACGATCGGGAAGTTGCCGACGATCGACGACTCGTCCTGCAGGTCGTTGTGCAGGCCGAGGCCTTTGGCAGCGAGGTGCTCGCGGATCGCGGCGATCATGAGATTGGACGCTGCCTGGCCGCCGCAGCTCTTCGGCAGGCCGAGGCGCAGGTGGCCGGCCTTGTCGGCACGGCGTTCCATCTCCTCGATCAGCGCGCGCCACGCCGGATGCGGGCGGCCGTCGTGCTCCCAGTCGGTGCGGGCGTACTCGCGCCGATGGTCGAAGTACTGCGGATGCTCGCGCTCGAGCGGCTTGATGTGCGTCTCGATGAAGGCGTCGAGCTCGGCGAGCTTGGAGGTGACGTCGGCGGGCAGCGTGAAGTCCATGAGAGTCTCGTCTTCCTTAGCGATCGCCCGGCAGCGCGATGCGGCCGAATGGATGCGAGCTGCTGACTCCGCCGTCGACGGCGTAGCACTGGCCAGTGATGAACGAAGCGTCGTCGCTCGCGAGGAACGCGGCCATCGCGGCGATCTCGTGCGGCTGGCCGGCGCGCCTGAGCGGCGTCATGTGGCCGATGCGGCCCTCGACGCCCTTCGCGCGCGCCTTCTCGAACACTTGGCGCGTCATCTGCGTCTCGACGAGGCCCGGCAGCACCGCGTTGACCCGCACTCCGGTGCCAGCGAGCGCGTTCGCCGCCGTCTGCGCGAGGCTGTTCACCGCCGCCTTGCTGGCGCTGTACGAGATCGCGCCGGCGTTGGCGCGCAGCGACGCCGCCGACGACGTCAGGACGATCGAGCCGCCGCCGTGCGCCGTCATGTGGCGGCCGGCGTGCTTGACGGCGAGAAAGCAGCTGAGAAGGTTGACGCGCAGCACCTCGTCCCATTCCTCGACCGTCTGCTCGAGGAGCGGCGTGTTGCTGCCGGTGACGGCAATGTTGGCGAAGAAGACATCGAGGCCGCCGAACATCTCGACGCAGCGCGCGACGATCGCGGCGACGTTGGCCTCGACCGCTGCGTCGGTCACCATCGCTTCGGCGACGCCGCCGGCGGCGCGCACGAGCGCGACCGTCTCCTCGCTGTTCTCGCGCCGACGACCGACGACGAGCACGCGCGCGCCTTCTTCGGCGAAGCGCAGCGCACTCGCCCGGCCGATGCCACTGCCCGCGCCGGTGACGACGGCGCGGCGCCCTTCGAGTCGCTTCATGGCCCTGGTCCGCGAAGGCGTCAGATGGCGGCAACGGTCCAGCCACCGTCCGCGACGAGCGACGCGCCGTGAACGTAGGCCGCGTCGTCGCTGGCGAGGAACGCGCAGACCGCGGCGATCTCCTCGGGCTCGCCGAAGCGCTCGAGCGGCATGCGGGCGCGCCGCTCGGCGATCGTGGCGTCGTCGAATTGCGCCATGGACGCCTGCGTGCCGATCATGCCGGGCAGGACGGCATTCACGCGAATGCGATCGGGGCTCAGCTCGACTGCCGCGGCGCGCGTCAGGCCGAGCACGCCCGCCTTGAGCGCGGCATACGCGATCGACGACGGCACCGACTGCACCGCGGACACCGAGCTCAGGTTCACGACCGCGCCCCCGCCGGCGCGGCGCATCTGCGGGACGGCCGCTTGCAGCGTCCAGACGAGGCCGTCGAGGCCAACCGCGAACATGCGGTCGACGGTCGCCTCGTCGATCTCGGCGAGCGATTGGAAGCGCGCCCAGACGGCGTTGTTCACGAGCACCGAGACGGGGGTGCCGAAATCGGCCTCGATGCGCGCGAAGCCGTCGTGCACGTCGCCCCGGCGACCGACGTCGATCGCGTAGCCGCGCACTTCGGCACCAGCGGCGGCGAACGCGGTGACCGCCGCATCGAGCCGCTGGGCGCTGGCGTCGAGCGCAGCGATGCGGCCGCCCTCGGCGGCGAAGCGCGCGGCGATCGCCGCACCGATGCCGCGCGCTGCGCCGGTGACGACGCACACACGCCCGGCGAGCCGCCCGGCGCTCGCGCTCACGGCGTCGCGAATGTCTTCGCGCGTTCGCGCAGCGCGAACTTCTGAACCTTGCCGCTAGGCGTGCGCGGCAAGCCCTCGACGACCTCGACGCGCTCGGGCCAGTACTGCTTGGCGACCTGCTTCTCGGCCATCCACGACTGCACGTCGGCGAGCGTCAGCGTGGTTCCCGGGCGCAGCTCGACGAACGCGCAGCCGCGCTCGCCGAGTCGCGCGTCGGGGTAGCCGACCAGCGCGCACGCGAGTACCGCGGGGTGCTTGTGCATCACGCTTTCGATTTCGACCACCGGAACGTTCTCGCCGCCCCGGATCAGCACGTCCTTCGTGCGGCCGTTGATGCGGATGTAGCCTTCGGTGTCGGCATACGCGAGGTCGCCGCTGTCGAACCAGCCTTCGGCGTCGAAGGTCGCGATCTCGGGGCGCTTGTAGTAGCCGAGGAACATCTGCGCGCCGCGCACCAGCAGACGCCCCGTCGCGCCCGGCGGCAGCTCACGGCGGTCGTCGTCGACGACCTTGACCTCGACGCCGTCGACGGCGCGGCCGTCGCTCTTCGGCGACTTCTCGATCGCCTTCGCCGGCGGCGTCAGCGTGCTGCAGAGCGACTCGCTCATTCCCCACACCGAAGAGACGCGCAAGTTCATCAGCTGCATCGCGCGCTCGATGAGCACCGGCGGAATCGGCGCGCCGGCGCAGAGGAACGTGCGCATCGGCGGCTTCGCGGCGCCGGCGGTGACGCGCTCGCAGATGTCGGCGAGGAACGGCGTCGACGCCGCGGTGTGCGTGATCCCTTCGTCGGCCATGATGCGCACTCCGGTCGCGGCGTCCCAGACGTCCTGCAGCACGAGCGTGCCGCCGGCGTGGATCGCCTGCAACGCGATCGCGAGGTAGCCGGTCATGTGGCCCATTGGCGAGGCGCAGAGCATCACGTCGTCGTCGGCGAGGCCGAACCCCGAATGCAGCGCCTCGAGGCCGGCGACCAGCGTGTTGGCGCTGTGCATCACGCCCTTGGGCTCGCCGGTCGTGCCCGACGTGAACATGAGCACCGCGAGGTCGTCGGGCGAGACGCCGGCCACGGCGCCGGGCTGGAGGTCGACTCCCGGACCTTGCATCAGCGCGTGCTCGAACGAATCGGGGCCCTCGCCGTCGACGGCGACGACATGGCCGAGCGCCGGCAGCTGCGGCTTCAGCACCCGCGCCATCGCCTCGTGGTCGAAGCCGCGGAAGATCTTGGGCAGCACGAGCACCTTCGAGCCGGCGAGCGTGAGCATCTGGCGCAGCTCGCGCTCGCGAAAGATCGGCATCAGCGGGTTCACCACGGCGCCGAGCCGATTGACCGCGAACGCGAGGACGACGAACTCCCACCAGTTCGGCAGCTGCACCGAGACGACGTCGCCGCGGCCGACGCCGAGCGAGCGCAGCGAGCCGGCCGCGCGCGCGATGCGGCGGCCGAACTCGGCGTAGTCGAAGCGCACCGGCTCGGGCCGGTCGACGCGGTACGCGACGATCGCCGTCTTGCCGGGGTGCTTCGCGAGCGGCCTGGCGAGGACGTCGTCGAGGGTTCGGTCGCGCCACCAGCCGCCGGCGCGCATCGCGCGCGCTTGCGCCTCCGCGTCAAAGGTCGTGTTGCTCATGGTGGTCTCCATGTGAGGCGACGAGGTGCCGCGCCGTCCGCGCCGTCAGGCTCGTCCGCGGGCCTTGAATGCGCGCGCCGCGGCGGCGAGCGCGCCGGTGCTGCGAACGAGGATCTGCGTGCGGTTCTCGAGCTCGATCGCCGCCTGCAGGCTCGCCGACTCGGCGTTGGCCCAGGTGCCGCGCTTCGTCATCCAGACGCCGAACGCGTCGTTGACGACGATGGTGCGCGCGACCGCGAGCGCGCGCTCGGGAAGGAGCGCGTCGTCCACGGTCTCAGAGACGAGGCCGATCCGCTCCGCCTCGGCGGCGTCGACCATGCGACCCGTGAGCAGGATCTCGAACGAGCGCGACAGGCCGACGCAGCGCGGCAGCAGCCAGCTCACGCCCATGTCGCAGCCGCTCATGCCGATCCGCACGAACGCGGCGTTGAAGGCGGCGCTGCGCGCAGCGATGCGGATCTCACACCCGAGCGCGAGCGCCATGCCGGCGCCGTTGGCGGGGCCATTGACGGCCGCGATCACCGGCTGGCGCAGCGCGCGCAGGCGCGTGACGAGCGAGGCGAAGAGCTCCTGTCGCGCCGTCCACGCTGCCGCCGCACCACTCTCCTCTTCGCCCGGCGCCGACTCGGCGTGCGAGAGGTCGAACCCGGCGGAGAACGCGCGCCCCTCGCCGGTGACGATGAGGGCGCGCATCGCTGGGTCGGCGTCGACGTCGTCGAGCCGGCGGTGGATCGCGGCGACGGTCGCATCGGTCAACGCATTGAGCACAGCCGGCCGCGCGAGCACGAGCCGCGCGATGCCGGGCTCGACCGTCTCGAGCCGGACGTCGCCGTCGCCGGGCGAGGCCTCGGCGCGCGGCGCACCCGCTCGGGTTTCAGGCATAGATCGCTTCGATCACGTCGGCGTACTTCTCGCCGATTGCCTTGCGCCGCACCTTCATCGTCGCAGTGACCTCGCCATCGTCGTGGTCGAGCTCCTTGATGAGGAGGTGGAACTTGCGCACCTGCTGGACCTGCGGCATGCGGCCATTGACGGTGTCGACCTCGGTCTGGATCAGCTGTCGCACCGGCTCCTGCTCGACGAGGCTGCGGAAGTTCGTGTACGTGAGGCCGTGCTGCTCGGCCCAAGTGCTGACCGTCTCGAACTCGATCTGGATCAGGGCCGAGACGAAGCGGCGCCGGTCGGCGATGACGATCGCCTCCTTGATGTAGGCCGAGAAGCGCAGTGCGTTTTCGATCTCCGACGGCGTGATGTTCTTGCCGCCGGCGGTGATCATGATGTCCTTCTTGCGGTCGACGATGCGCAGCTCCTGGCCGTGCGGGCCTTCCTCCCAGCGCGCGACGTCGCCGGTGTGCAGCCAGCCCTCGGCATCGATCGCGTCGCGCGTCGCCTCGTCGTTCTTGAAGTAGCCGCGAAAGACGATGTCACCCTTGACGAGGATCTCGCCGTCGTCGGCGAGCTTGACCTCGATGCCGGGATACGGCCGGCCGACGGTGCCCACCGGCGAATCGTCGCCGGCCTGCATCGTCGTCGCGCCCGACGCCTCGGTGAGTCCGTACGCCTCGCGGATCGGCACGCCGAGGATGCGGAAGAACTTGAGGATCTCGGGAGCGATCGGCGCGCCCGACGAGATCGCGACGCGACAGCGGCGCAGCCCGACGAAGTTGAGCAGCGCGCGCAGCACGAGGACGTACCAGAACGCCCAGCGCGCGCGATCGAGCACGCCCCAGCGCGAGCGCGGCTTCGCCCCGGTGGCCTCGAGCGAGCGCATCGCCGCCTCGTAGAGCTTGAGGCGCAGCCCGCCGGCCTCGCGCACCTTGGTCTGGATCGAGGCGTGGAACTTCTCCCAGATCCGCGGCACGCCGAAGAACACCTGCGGTGCGAGCTCGCGCAGGTCGTCCTGCACGGTGCGCAGGCTCTCGGCGAAGTTCACCACCGCGCCGGTCGCGAGCGGGATGTGGATCGAGAACATCTGCTCGGCGACGTGGCAGAGCGGCAGGTACGAGACCAGCGAATCGCGGTCGGTGCAGCGCAGGATCGAGTTCAGGCCGCGCGCGGCGGCGCCGAGCCCGCGCCAGCCCATCAGCGCCGCCTTCGGCCGCCCCGTCGACCCCGAGGTAAACACCATCAGCCCGATGTCGTCGAGCGACGGACCGAGGGTCGCCGCCGCCGCGGCGGCGGGGTTCGTCTCCTCGTACGCCCGGCCCATCGAGACGACGGCGTCGAAGTCGTGCAGCATCGAACGGTCGTAGCGGCGCAGGCCGCGCGGGTCGATGACGACGATCGCGCGCAGGTGCGGCAGCCGCTCGCGGACCTCGAGCACCTTGTCGAGCTGCTCCTGGTCCTCGCAGACGATCACCGGCGCCTCGCAGAGCGCCAGCAGGTACTCGACCTCGGGCGCCGGCGACGTCGGATAGACGCCTGCCGTGACCGCGCGCACCAGCGCCGCGCCGAGCTCGGCGTAGACCCACTCCTGGCAGTTCTCGCTCAGCACCGCGAGCGACTGCCCCGGCGCGAGGCCCAGCTGCAGCAGGCCGAGCCCGAACCAGCGCGCGCGCCGCGCGTACTCGGCCCACGTGACCGGCTGCCAAACGCCGAATTCCTTCTGTCGCAGCGCGACCGTGTCGGGGCGCGCCCTCGCCCAGTGCAGCAGTTGCTGCGGCAGCGGCAGGTCCTTCAGGTCTTCCATGATTTCAGCTCAGCCAGCGCTTGCGACGCTTGTAGTGCTTGACGTCGCGGTAGCTGATCTCGCCCGCGCCCGATTCGCCGCTGCCGAGGTAGAAGCGCTGCACGTCGGGGTCGGCGAGGAGCTTCTCGGTGGGGCCGTCGATGACGATGCGGCCGTTCTCGAGGATGTAGCCGGCGTGCGCGACGCCGAGCGCGACGTGCGCGTTCTGCTCGACGAGCAGCATCGCGACGCCCTGCTCGCGGTTGATGCGAGCGATGATGTCGAAGATGTCCTTCACCACGATCGGCGCGAGGCCGAGCGACGGCTCGTCGAGCAGGATCAGGCGCGGCTTGCCGATGATGGCGCGGCCGATCGCGAGCATCTGCTGCTCGCCGCCCGAGAGGTACCCGGCGACCTGCTTGCGGCGCTCGCGCAGGCGCGGGAAGTAGTTGAACACCTGCTCGTGATCGACGTCACCGCGGCCGTGCAGCGCGTTGGCGGCGGCGACCAGGTTCTCCTCGACGGTGAGGTCGGCGAACACGTGGCGCCCCTCGCGGACGTGCGCGAGCCCGGCGCGCGCCAGCGCATGCGCCGGCCGCCCGAGCACGCTCTCGCCGTAGAAGCGGATCGAGCCTGACGCCACCCTGCCCTTCTCGAACGGCAGCACGCCGCCTGCGGCCTTGAGCGTGGTCGTCTTGCCGGCGCCGTTGGAGCCGAGCAGCGCGACGATGCGACCCTCGGGAACGTCGAGCGAGAGCCCGCGCAGCGCCTGCACGCTGTGGTTATAGATGACCTCGATGTTCTCGACCGAGAGCGCGGATGCCATGGCCGCTCCCGTGGCTCGCTCAGACCTTGATCCAGCCCGAAGCGGGCTCCATCGTCTTCTTGTCGGGGTCGTACGAGTACATGCGGCCGACCGGGATCATGTGCTGGCTGACGTCGGCGAGGAGCCCGGTGACGCCGCCGGTGTCCCATTCCTTCATCGACTCGAGGGCAGCCTTCATGTTGGCGAGCGTGAGGTCCTTCTTCGCCTTCAGGCAGCGGTCGGCGACCTCCGCGAAGATCATGCCGGACAGCCAACTCGAGACGTAGAACGGCGAGATGTTCTTGACCTCGGGCCGCGCCTTCGCGAGGTAACCGCGCATCTCGTTGATCATCGGCGCGTCGGTCTCGTGGCCGTAGCGGTACATGCTTACGCCGGTGAGACGGGCGCCGAGCGCGCCGAGCGCGTCATACGCCGGCTTGTCGAGGCCCCACGCGGTTCCCATGATCTGCGGGTTGAGCCCGGCCTCGCGCATCTGGCGGACGAACTCGGGCATCGGCGCCAGGATGTAGCCCTGGAAGATGACGATGTCGGGCTTGGCGCGGCGCAGCTTGGCGACCTCGGGTGCGACGTCGATGCCCGCCTGCTTGGTGACGATCTCGGCGACGATCGGCAGCCCGAGCTTCTCGGCGCGCGCCTTGCCTCCGGGGATGCCGTCGCGCCCGAACTCGGTGTCGGCGTAGACGTAGGCGATGTTGGGCTTGGCGGTGCGCGAGCTGCGCGCGATGTACTCCATCAGGATCTCGTGCAGGCGCGGGTAGGTCGGGCCTGGCACGACGTGCTGCGGCATGTTCTTGGGATCGGCTACCACCGTCGCGAGCGACGTCGACGACGTCATCACGTGGCCGGACGCGATCGCGTCCTGCGCGACCGCCTTCACCCACTGCGTGCTGTCGCCGTAGAAGAAGCTCGGCTTGTCCGAAGCCATCACCTTCTTGAAGATCGCGACGCCCTGGTCGAGCTTGAAGCCGCTGTCCTCCGACACGTAGCGCAGCTGGCGGCCCTGTACCCCGCCCTTCGAGTTCTTCCAGGCGCAGAAGTCGTTGAGACCGTTGTTCATCGCGACGCCGGCGAACGAGAACACGCCAGTCATCGGCTGCGACGCGCCGACCACGATCTCGTTCTTCTGCGCGAGCGCCGAGCCGAGCGAGAACGGGCCAACCGACGCGGCGGCTCCGATGCCCTGCACGATCTTGCGGCGGGTCAGAGAGGTCATGGAAGTCTCCTTGTGGGTGGGTGGCGCCTCAGGTCCTGAACGGCCAGAGATGGAAGGTGCGACGGATGCGGCCCCAGACGGCAGCGAGCCCGTGCGGCTCGAAGACCAGGAAGCCGATGATGAGGATGCCGAATACGACCTGCTGCATCGGCAGCAGCAGGCTCGCGACGCCGGGGAACACGTTCGAGCTCGCCTGCGCGACGAGCCGCAGCACCTCGGGAACGAAGGTCATGAACAGCGCGCCGAGGATCGAGCCGAGCACGGTCCCGAGCCCGCCGACGATGATCGCCGCGAGATAGAACACCGACAGCGTCAGCAGGAAGTAGTCGGGCGTGATGTCGCCGTAGAAGTAGCCGAGCAGCCCGCCGGCTATCCCGGCGTAGAACGCGCCGAGCGCGAACGCGAGCAGCTTGGTACGAACGAGGTTGACGCCGAGGATCTCGGCGGAGAAGTCGCGGTCGCGCACTGCAACGAACGCGCGTCCGATGTGCGTGCGGGCGAGGTTGCGGGCGCCAAGCGCGAGGAAGAACGCGCAGCCATAGATCAGGTAGAAGTTGCGCCGGTCGCCGCGGAACTCGAAGCCGAACAGGCTCGCGCGCGGGATCGACGTGCCCGGCACGCCGCCGGTGACCGACTCCCATTCGCGGAAGATGAAGGTGAGGATGAAGTGCGCCGCGATCGTCGCGATCGCCAGATAGATTCCCTTCACGCGCAGGCTCGGCAGACCGACGATCACGCCGAGCGCCGCCGTCAGCAGGCCGGCCGCCGGCAACGCGACGTAGAACGGCACCGAATGCTTGCCGAGCCAGGCGACGCTGTAGCAGCCGACGCCGAGGAAGGCTCCGTGCGCAAGCGAGATGAGCCCGGCGTTGCCGGTCGTGAGGTTGAGACCGATCGTCGCGATGACGTGGATGCCGACGATACAAGCGATCGCGAGCATGTAGTCGCTCCCCCAGGCCGGCATCGTGAAGAGCACGGCGAGGAAGGCGAACATCCAGGTGCGCGCGGTCGGCGAAGGCCACAGCCGCTCCTCGGACGCGAACGTTTCGTGGAAGATGCCGGTTCTCATCGCTTCGCCGCCCTCACAGGCGCTCGATCGTGCGGGTGCCGAACATGCCGTGAGGACGGACGACGAGAATCGCCAGCACGACGACGTACGGCACGACGTCGCGCGTCTTGCCGCCTAGGTAGCCCGCGGCGACCGCCTCGACCCAGCCGACGATGAGGCTCGCCACGATGGCGCCGAGAACGCTGTCGAGGCCGCCGAGGATGATCGCCGCGAAGACGCTGAGCGCGGCCGACGCGAGCAGCGGCGAGAGGCCCGCCGAGCTCGCGATCAGCACGCCGGCGACTGTGCCGACGAGGCTCGACAGGATCCAGGTGAGCCGTTGCGCCGCGTTGACGTTGATGCCGAGCGTCGCCGCAGTGACTGGGTCGCTCGCCGTCGCGCGCAGCGCGATCCCCGTCGGCGACCAGCGGAAGAAGGCGAGGAAGGCGCCGATGAGCACCGCCGCGACGGCGAAGTTGCCGAGAACGGTGCCCGGGATCAGGATCTCGCCGAGGTTGACCGGCGTGCGCGGCAGGAGCGTCGGCGGCGAGTAGGTGTCGCCGCCCCATTTCGCCTCGACCACGCCGTGGATGATGCTCGCCATCCCGATCGTCGCCATCAACACCGCCACCGCCGCCTGGCCCGACAGCGGGCGCAGGACGAGGCGCTCGACCACCACCGCGAGCGCAGCGAGCGCAGCGAGCGCGATCACGAACGCGAGCCACGGCGCGAGCTCGAACGTGACGGCACCGGCGTAATAGAGGTATGCGCCGAGCATCATGACTTCGCCGACCGCGAAGTTCACGACGCCCGTGCCCTTGTAGATCAGGACGAAGCTGAGCGCGACGAGCGCCGTCACCCCTCCCGACAGGATGCCGAGCAGCGAGTACTCGAGAAATTCGCTCATTCGAACTCGCCGGCGCTTTCGGCGCCGAGGTAGGCCTCGATCACCTGAGGATGCCGGCGCACCTCGGCCGGGGTTCCGGCGGCGATCACCTGGCCGAAGTTCAAGACGACGACGTGGCTCGAGATGTCCATGACCATGCCCATGTCGTGTTCGACCAACAGCACGGTCGCGCCCCACTCCTCCTGGACGTCGAGGATGAAGCGCGCCATGTCCTCGGTCTCTTCGCGATTCATTCCGGCGACCGGCTCGTCGAGCAGCAGCACGCGCGGCCGCATCGCGAGCGCGCGCGCCAGCTCGACGCGCTTCTGCAGGCCGTACGGCAAGGCGTCGACCGGACGATGACGGATGTGGTCGATCTGCAGGAACTCGATCACCCTGCGCTCGATCTCGGCGCGCAGCGCGTTCTCCTCGGTACGCGCCTTCGCGCCGTAGACGAGCGCCGAGAGCACGCCGGCGCTCATCGTGTGGTGGCCGCCCAGCTTGATGTTCTCGAGCACGGTGAGGCCGCGAAACAGCGCGATGTTCTGAAACGTCCGCGCTAGGCCGCGCGCGGCGCGCGCGTGCACCGGCACGCGGGTGATGTCCTCGTCGCCGAGGCGGATCCGCCCGGACGCCGGGCGATAGAAGCCCGAGATGGTGTTGAAGACACTCGTCTTGCCGGCGCCGTTCGGGCCGATGACGGCGGTCACCTGCGCAGGGGCCGCCTCGAACGAAACGCCCCGCAGCGCGTGGATTCCGCCGAAGCGCAGATCGACGCCGTCGACGGCGAGTGCGAGGCCGGGCAGCGCCGCCGCGACCCGCGCGACCGCGCCCACCGGCGACGCGGGACGTTCGGACGCAAACGGAACGGTGGCGGACATGCAGCAGTCGATCGGGGCGCCGCTCGTTGAAGGCAGATCGGCGAGGGCTTGCAAGCCCCCTGCGGCGCGGGGATCGTACGCTACTGCAATATATGGAGGTGCACGTTAGTGTTTACCCGGTGCACACGCCCGGGGAGCGCCGGGCTGCAAGCGCCTCAGGCGGGCTCAGGCGCCTGCAGGTAGTCGAGCAGATTGCGCTTCATCGCATCGAGGGTCAGCGCCGTCTTCTCGAGCTTCTCGTCGGGCAGGCCATCGAGGATCTGCTCGTTCATCCGGTGGCTCACCTTGCGCATCCGCGCGACGAGCTGCTTGCTCTTCGGCTCGAGGAAGACGCGGTTGACGCGGCGATCGTTGGCGTCGGCCTCGCGGCGTACCAGGCCGGCCTTCTCGAGCCGGTCGATCAACCCCCCGACTGCGACCTTGCCCAAGTCGAGCTCCTCGGCGAGCTGCGACTGGGTCATTCCGTCCTGGCGCGAGAGATACGCCAGCACCCACCACTGCGAACGCGTGACGTTGAGCGGCTTCAGGCAGCGGTCGAAGGCGCTGCGCCGCAGGCGCGAGACGTCGTGGATCAGGAACCCGAGCCTGAGCTCCCAGTCGGTCGTGTGCGGATCGGTGGCCATTGGGTCGAAGCGCCGGTCGCTCCCTACGCACCGACACTTTACTGTATGGATGAGTACATTATGCAGCTATACAGGCTCCCATGTGAACACGTCGCCTGAGCGGTCGAGCGGATAGAAGCCGGCGCTCATCATCGGCAGCGCCGTGTCGAGCACGCCCTGCGGCGTCCAGCCCTCGCCGCGATGGGCGTTGCGAATCGGGCGCGGCTGGCTGAACAGGAAGATCTCGTTGTTGCGGACGCCGAACACCTGGCCAGTGACATCCTTCGCGGCGTCTGCGCAGAGCGCGACGACCAGCGGCGCGACCTTCTCGGGAACGAGCTTCTTCAGACCCTCGACGCGCTTCTTCTGCTCCTCGGTCTCGGCGGGGATCGAGTCGATCATGCGTGTCCAGGCGAACGGCGCGACCGCGTTCGAGCGCACGCCGAACTTCTGCATGTCGAGCGCGATCGACTTCGACAGCGCCGCGATGCCGAGCTTGGCCGCCGCATAGTTGGCCTGACCGAAGTTGCCGATCAGGCCGGAGGTCGACGTCATGTGCACGTACGAGCCCGAGCCCTGCGCCTTGAAGTGCGGCGCCGCCGCGCGGCTGACATTGAAGCTGCCCTTCAGGTGCACGCCGATCACGGCGTCGAAGTCGGCCTCGCTCATCCGGTGGAACATCACGTCGCGCAGGATGCCGGCGTTGTTGACGACGATGTCGATGCGCCCGAACGACTCCACCGCCGCGGTCACCATGCGGTGCGCCGCATTCCAGTCGGCGACCGAGCCGCCGTCGGCGATCGCCTCGCCGCCCGCGGCGCGGATCGCGCCGACGACCTCATGGGCGGGTTGCTCGCCGCTCGCTTCGCCCTCGAGCGTCGCGCCGAGGTCGTTGATCACCACCTTCGCGCCCTCGGCGGCGAGCGCGAGCGCGATCGCACGCCCCACACCCCGGCCGCCGCCGGTGACCAGAGCCACCTTGCCGTCGAGCAGTCTCGTCATGTCGCCTCCGCGGGTACGGCCCGGGTTAACCCTCGACCGAAGCAACGCACCACCGCACATCGTTCACTAGCGTATGATGCATCACAGCACCATGTCCGACAAGCCGTGACGTCACTGACCGCCGCGCCCCGCCCGGGCCTGCTCGCGACCTCGCGGTACGTACCGCGCCTGCGCCTCGAGCGCGCCGCCGTGTTCGAGCAGCACCACTGGATGGCGCCCGGGCTGCGCGGCCTCGCCAAGGGCCGCCGTGCGATGGCGAGTTGGGACGAGGACGCGGTGACGATGGCCGTCGAGGCTGCGCGCACGCTCGGACGCGCGCTGCCGGACGCGGCGATCGACGCACTCACGCTCGCCTCGACGACGTTTCCCTGGGCCGACCGCCTGAACGCCGGCGTTGCCGCGGCGGCGATCGGCCTCGCGCCGTCGGCGCGCGTTCGCGACGTCACCTCGAGCGTTCGCGCGGCGCTCGGCGAGCTCGCCGCAGCGCTCGCCGTGCCGACCGGCGCCGGCGCGCACCTCGTCGTCGCCGCCGAGCGGCGCATCGCGCGCCCGGCAAGCGCGCAGGAGCTCGTCTTCGGCGACGGCAGCGCCGCGGCGCTTGTCGGCGCCGGCACGTCGATCGCGACGCTCGTCGCCGCGCGCAGCACGCACGCCGACCTCGTCGACCATTTCCGCGAGACCGGCAGGCCGCACGACTACGGTTGGGAGGAGCGCTGGGTGCGCGACGAGGGTTACCTGAAGATCGCTGTGTCGACGATCCAGGCTTGCCTCGCCGACGCCGAGGTGAAGGCGGCCGACGTCGCCCACTTCGCGCTGCCAGCGCCGCTGCCGCGCGTCAACGAGGCGGTCGCCAAGCGGATCGGCGTTCCCGCGGCAGCGCTGGTGTCGACGGCGCACGAGACGGTCGGCGATCTCGGCTGCGCACAGCCGCTCGCCATGCTCGACGTCGCGCTGCGCGCCGCCGCGCCCGGCGCGCTCGTGCTCGTCGCGGCATTCGGCAGCGGTTGCGACGCGCTCCTTCTCCGGCGCACCGACGCGCCCTGCCCCGGCGACGTCCCGGACGACGGCAAGGCCGAGACGAGCTACCTCAAGTACCTGTCGTTCACCGGCCAGCTCGAGCTCGAGTGGGGCATGCGCGCCGAGATGGACAACAAGACGGCGCTCACCGCGGCGTGGCGCGACCACGCGCGCGCCGCGCGCTTCGAGGCCGGGCGCTGCGAACGCTGCGGCACGGTGCAGTTTCCGCGCACGCACGTCTGCGTCAACCCGGAGTGCCGCGCGCAGGAGACGCAACAGCCCGTGTCGCTCGCCGAGCGACCGGCGCGCGTGCTCTCGCACACCAGCGACTTCCTCGCCTACACGCCGCATCCGCCTTTCAAGTTCGGTCACGTCGACTTCGAGGGCGGCGGACGCGTGCTGATGGAGTTCGCCGACGCGGACGTCGACGAGCTCGCCGTCGGCGTGCCGCTGCGCATGGTCTACCGCGTCAAGGACTATGACCCAAACCGCGGTTTTCGTCGCTACTTCTGGAAGGCGACGCCCGACCGCGCCGCGGCGGCGATCGCGCGGGAAAGCGCCGCCGGCCTCGACGCGCGCGCGGCGTCGAAGCAGGCCACCGCCGATCCGGCGACGGCGAACGTCGCCACCACCGGAGTGAACACCTGATGGCCAGCGGCATTCGCGACAAGGTCGCCATCCTCGGCATGGGCTGCTCGCGCTTCGGCGAACGCTGGGACTGTGGCCCCGACGAGCTGATGCTCGAGGCGTTCAACGAGGCGCTCGGCGACGCCGGCGTTGCATCGAATCGCATCGAGGCGGCGTGGCTCGGCGTCTGTCTCGAGGAGAACAACGTCGGCAAGACCGCGGGCCCCCTGGCTCAGGCGCTGCGGTTGCCGCGAATCGCCGCCACGCGAGTCGAGAACGCGTGCGCCACTGGAACCGAGGCGTTGCGCGGAGCCGCGTACGCGGTCGCCGCGGGGGCCTACGACATCGTGCTCGCGCTCGGCGTCGAGAAGCTCAAGGACACCGGCTACGGGGGCTTGCCAGCGCGCACGCGCG
>Ga0306920_100006198_pt1 | contig 15554 bp, 10 predicted proteins | sample flu12Cox44000170_FD_204666 | JGI IMG/M metagenome (GOLD analysis project Ga0306920, IMG submission 204666) | Lab enrichment of tropical soil microbial communities from Luquillo Experimental Forest, Puerto Rico - flux4day.12C.oxic.44.000.170 (v2)... | ecosystem: Environmental > Terrestrial >... | reverse complement strand
ATCGCAGGCGCGTTTGGATACGACCGCGAGCGCGGTCGATTTCACCTGTTCCGCGCCAAGGCGGTCGTTTTAGCCACGGGAGGAATTGGAAGGGCTTACAAAATCACCAGCAACAGTTGGGAATATACGGGCGACGGCCATTCGCTCGCCTACCATGCCGGTGCGGCGCTGATGGACATGGAATTTGTCCAGTTCCACCCTACGGGAATGATTTGGCCACCCAGCGTGCGCGGCATTCTGGTGACGGAAGGAGTGCGCGGCGAGGGAGGGGTGCTGCGTAATCGGAATGGCGAGAGATTCATGTTCAAAGATATTCCGCCGTTGTACGTCAACCAGACCGCCGATACGGAAGAAGAAGGCTGGCGGTACACGCAGGGTGACAAGAACGCTAGACGCCCGCCCGAATTGCTGACCCGCGACCACGTGGCTCGCTGCATCCGGCAGGAGGTTCGGGAAGGGCGGGGCAGCCCTCACGGCGGCGTGTTCCTGGACATTGCGTGGATCAGGGAGAGAATTCCGAACGCGGCCGAGCACATAAAGAAGAAGCTGCCTAGCATGTATCACCAGTTCAAGCAGCTTGCCGACATTGACATTACCCAGGAGCCGATGGAAGTTGGTCCTACAACCCACTACATGATGGGAGGTGTCAAGGTGGACGCTAGTTCCCAAATGTCGGACGTGCCAGGCCTGTTTGCAGCGGGAGAGTGCGCAGCTGGCCTGCATGGCGCCAACCGGCTCGGCGGGAATTCACTTTCCGATTTATTAGTCTTCGGCAAGCGGGCGGGTGAGTACGCCGCGGCCTATGCTAGAGAGAACTCGCTGGGCGCGGTGAAAACGGATGAACTCGGATCCGCGGAACGGTGGGCGCTGCAGGCCTTCGAGCGCAAGGGGTCCGACAATCCGTATGCCGTACAACATACATTGCAGGACGTGATGCAGGAACTGGTGGGGATCGTCCGTCAGGAACAGGAGATGCTGCAAGCGCTCGAGCGCCTTCGAGAGTTGAAAGGTGCCAGCGAGCGGGTCAGCGTGGATGGAAACCGGGAATACAATGCAGGCTGGCACACCGCGCTCGACTTGCACAGCCTGCTGACCGTCTCGGAAATTGTTACTCGGGCAGCGCTGGAACGGAAAGAGAGTCGTGGGGCGCATTTTCGCGATGATTTTCCCACCAAGGACAAGCAGTACGAAGGTTTCAACATCGTGGTGCGAAAAGGCGCCAGTGGAGAAATGCAGCTAATACGCGAGCCCATTCGCCCGATGCGAGCGGATCTGCAGCAAATCATCCAGGAGATGAAGTAATGGCGACGGCCGCGTTTCGGATCTGGCGGGGGGAAAAAGGCCAGGGGAAGTTTCAAGACTACACCACAGAAGTCTCAGCGGGCATGGTGGTCCTCGATGCGGTGCATCAGATACAGGCGGAACAGGCCGGCGATCTTGCGGTTCGCTGGAACTGCAAGGCGGGAAAATGCGGCTCGTGCTCGGCCGAAATCAATGGTATGCCGAAATTGATGTGCATGACGCGGCTTAGCACACTGCCAGTGGATAGGCCTGTGACCGTCGAACCCATGAAGGCATTTCCGCACATGAGGGATTTGGTCACGGACGTATCGTGGAATTACGAGGTAAAGAGGCGCATCCCGAAGTTCCAGCCGCGTCAGCCCGACGCGCCCGATGGCACTTGGCGCATTGCCCAGGAGGATGTCGAACGGGTTCAGGAGTTTCGAAAGTGCATCGAGTGCTATCTCTGTCAGGATGTCTGCCACGTATTGCGCGACCATCACATGCACGAGCAATTCATCGGTCCGCGATTTCTGGTGTATGCGGCCGCGCTCGAAATGCATCCGCTGGACATGGGAGATCGCGTGGAAGCTTTGAGAGAGCAATTCGGCGTCGGTCTCTGCAACATCACCAAGTGCTGCACCAAAGTTTGTCCTGAAAGTATCACGATCACCGACAACGCCATCATCCCGCTCAAGGAACGCGTCGTGGACCGCTTCTTCGATCCGCTGTCGAAATTGTTCCGGGTATTCAGCAATTCGAAAAGATAGGAGACGTTATGCATTTCGAACTGAAATCCATTTCCGAGCAGAGTATTCCCGAAGCGCTAGCGAAGGTCGAGCGTTACAGACTATTGAATGAACCCAGCCTGGCGGAAAGTATTTGCCTCGATATTCTGGCCATCGCGCCCAATCACCAGGAGGCGCTGGTTTCGCTTCTTCTCGCGCGGACCGACCAATTCGATTCTGATGTGCATGTGAAACCTGCACAAGAGGTTCTTGCACAGATCAAGGGAGACTACGAGCGGGTCTACTACGAGGGCATCATCTGGGAGCGTTTTGGAAATGCGCGCATTCGCCATGGTGGCACTGGGGCCGGCGCATCCGCATATCATGCGCTGCGGGAGGCAATGGACCATTATGAGAAGGCCATGAATTTTTCTATACCCGGGAACGACGATGCGATTCTGCGATGGAACACCTGTGCGCGCGTGATCATGCAGAATCCGGGCGTCCGACCGGCTCCTGAGCGTGAGCCCGCGGAGGCGTGGGAGCACGACGAAGCCGGCTCCAGAATCGCAGACGCTTAGCATCGGATGCGATCACATCACCGTGATAGTCGAAGTGGACCAGGGCTTAGCCGAGCGCTGCATCGGATGACGGACCTGCGGAAGTTTCTTGGCCAGAATTCGGCTTGGCGCCTTGACGACCCTCAGGTGTCTTCCAATCCCAGGTTGTCGTTTACCGCACGGCTGGGACTCTGCTTGCAGCCGAGATACCGAGCCTTGCGTGTTTGAGTCGCAGGTTTTGATGCCTCTCGGCGCATCGCTCTATGTGCGATGCTCAACGCGCCGCTATCCAACCCGTTTGCTGAGTAGCAATTCGGAGCACCGCTCTGCGACTTCCTTCACGAGGAAACCCATTTTGGGATGGCTAGGTTCCAGATCCACAGCAATGCCATGCTGTCGCAACTCGCTGGAGGTAACGGGCCCGATTGACCCGACTACCACGCGCGACAGAGCGCCAATCAGATCCGCTTTCAGGCTCATCTCGTCAGCCACCTGAAGCAGGTGTCGTATCTGTACGGCGGCCGTGACCAACAGGATGTCAATCTCGCTCTGGGTAACCGCATGGATAGCCTGCCGGAGTGGAGCGGTATCTTCCGGCAGGCTCCATTCGTAGATGCGAACCGGGAGAACCTGAGCGCCACGCTCAGCTAATCCCGCAAGCAGTTCGGGGCTGGGAACTCCGTACTCCTGGACGGCGACCGAACGCCCCTTGAGCGGAAGTAAATCCTTTTTTTCGTCCAGAAGATGGAGAAGCTCGCGCCAAGTGTTTGGTTCGGGAACGACGGCAGCGATGGGGACACCTAGTTCGCGCAGCGCGGCCACCGGCTTCGGTCCTCGCGCAATCACCGCAGTCCGGCTGAGAGCTGAAACGAATTCTTCCCGTGAACAAATTCCCTCTGCCGCTTGCGCCAGCGCGCGTGTGCCTACTCCGGTCAAGAAGATGACAATATCCAGCCGCCCCTCCCTCAACGCTGAAACAAACCTCAAAGCATCGCCGTTGTCCTCTGCCACAACTTCGCATGTAGTGGGCGCGACAACCGGCTGGCCTCCATTGTTGGCAATGAGCAGCGCCATTTCCCGCGCGCGCCGGCTTTCGAGGGCCAAGACACGCAGACCGCTGAACCCGCCCGGAGCATTCGGATCTTCTGTCATATCGCCAATCAGACTAGCCTAGATAGGCTAGCATCGCGCAAGGGAAAGTTTTGCCGCTGCTCCGTAGTGGCGCTGTTGTGTGGTGGGAATCAGTTTTCGCTGCTGGCCAAAGTTCTGGCGAACGACCTGTAGCAGAAGATACCGGCGCGCTCGACCGAGGGCGAGCTCCACCTGGTGCGCCACAGGCTGCCCAACTGGAGCAAAGCGAAAGCCGCTACCAGAAACGCCGCAGCGAACAGGAAAAGCCCCGGACCGTACTGTCCCGTCCGATCTTTCACCGCGCCCAGGATTGAGGGCACAAAGAAGCCACCGAGTCCACCCGCGGCCCCTACAAGCCCGGTCAGGACGCCAACGCGTTGTGAGAAACGTTGCGGCACGAGTTGGAACACTGCTCCATTTCCCATTCCCAGCATGGCCATGGTAAGGAACAGGAGGATCACAACCACGGCAAGCGACGGCAGAGTGCCGACTCCGGCAAGGCAGCACGCGGCCCCGGACAGCAGCATCAGCAACAATCGATAACCGCCAATCTTGTCCGCCAGCCATCCTCCCACTGGCCGCAAAAAGCTGCCCGCTACTACCACGATGGTCGTGAAGTCTCCGGCCTTCACTTTCGGGAGCAGATATTGGTCGTGAAAAAATATGCTAAGAAAGCTTGCCAAGCCGACAAAACCTCCGAACGTGAAGCTGTAAAAAAAGCAAAACCAGCCCGTGTCAGGCTCGCGCATCACGGCCGCGTAATCTCGCCAACTGGGTTTCGCCGCGGCAGGGAGCGGATTGTTTTTCGCCATCAAGCCGAACAAAACTAGAACTGCAAATACTGGCAGCATGGCCACAGCGAAGGTCCTGGGCCACCCGAGACCTTGCGCCAGCCGGGGCGCGAATAGCGTGGCCAGCAGAGTGCCTGAATTGCCTGCTCCGGCAATTCCCATGGCTAGCCCCTGGCGTTCGGGTGGATACCAACTTCCGGCAAGCGGCAAGGCGACGGCGAAGCTGGCCCCCGCGATGCCAAGCAGAATCCCGACGCCGTAGAAATCGTACAGATGCCTCGCGAAACGCCAGCCGAGAAGCAGAGGAAGCAGGGTAAGTCCGAGGCCTAGCATTCCCGCGCGGCGCCCACCCAGCAGGTCGCCCAGCACGCCCATGATTGGGCGGAAGAGCGCGCCGCCGAGCAGAGGCACAGCAACCACGAGGCCTTTCTGCGCGGCTGTCAGTTTCAGATCCTCGCTCAAGAACGGCGCCAATGGCCCCAGCAGGACCCAGACCATGAAACTCACGTCGAAATAAAGGAGGCATGCGATCAGGGTCGGCAGATGACCCGAACTCAAGAAGCTTTCTGGAGTCCGAGCGGTGATCTCCGCTGTATCTGCATGACTCACAGGGAACTCCTCCTCTGCCGGGATGGCCACAGTGATCGTCGGCGTGGTTTCGCTTTCCCACCTTGTTCTCCGGACTTCTCGATGCGCACCGCGCTTTGCTTGTAGTTGGGCTCGCGAGAAATCGGATCGAAGGCGCTCTGCGTGACCTGATTCGCATTGGCCTCAGCAAAGTGAAACGGCACAAAGGCCTGGCCGGGAGCAACGATCTCGGTAACGCGAAGCTCCACATTGCTGATCCGTCCGCGGCGGGAGACGACATCCACGCGATCGTGGGGCCGAAGCTTCAGCTTGAGCGCATCTTTCGGATTCATTTCCAACCACGCATTCGGCGCCATCCTTTCGAGAATCGGCACCCGACCAGTCTTGGTGCGTGTGTGCCAGTGCTCGACCGTGCGTCCGGTGTTCAGCACGAAAGGAAATTCCGTGGTGGGCTGTTCCGGGAAGGGCTCCCACTCGACACAGACAAGCCGGGCTCGACCATCTTCGGTTTGAAAACGGCCATCCGAATAAAGGCGGCTGGTTGCCACTTCCTGTGCGCCCTGGGGAAATGGCCACTGGATTCCGCCATGCTGCTCGATGAGTTCGTAGTTCATGCCGGAGTAATCGCAGAGCCTTCCAGCGGAAACTCGCTTCCATTCTTCGAACCCGTCTTGCGGCGTGCTCCAGTCGGGGAAGAGTTCGTCATAGCATCCCAGTTTTTTCGCCACGGTCAGGAAGATTTCGAAATCGGGCTTGGCTTCGCCAGGTGGATTCACAGCGCGATTTACTTTGCTGACGCGCCTCTCGGAATTCGTGTACGTCCCTTCTTTCTCTCCCCAAATCGCGGTGGGCAGGACCAAATGCGCGAGCTCCGAGGTGGGCGTCGGATGGAATCCATCCTGGACCACCAGAAAATCCAGGCTCTCCAGGCTTTGCCGCAGGACATCCAGGTTGGGGAAGGAAACGATTGGATTGGTGGCAATTACCCACAGGGCACGAACCTTCTTCTTGACTGTGGCCTCGACGATGTCGGGGTAGGCCAGTCCGCGTGCGACAGGAATTCGCTCTTGCGGAAGGCCCCACAAGCCAGCCAGTTCCTGGCGGTCATCGGCGCTTTCGAATTTCCGGTATCCGGGCATGCTGGAGGCAAATCCCGATTCGCGCGTGCCCATGGCGTTGCACTGGCCGGTGATCGAAAACGGTGAAGACCCGGCACGCCCGATGTTGCCGGTGATCAACGCCAGATTGTTGATGGCATTGACGGTCTCTGTGCCTTTCGTGCTGTGATTCACGCCCATCGTCCAACCGATGAATGCGGCCTTGGCGTTGCCGTAGAGGAAAGCAACTTTGAGAATCAGCTCCTCTTCGAGCCCGGTAATTTCGGAGACATACTTCGGTGTGTACTTCCGAACCGATTGCGCGAGTTCTTCAAATCCCATGGTGTGACGCGCAATGTAGTCGCGGTCGATCATCCCCGCCTGGATCAAGAGGTGAATGATGCCGTTGATCAACGCGATGTCGGATCGTGGTTTAAGCGGCAGGAACAGGTCCGCCATCATTGCGGTTTTAGTGACCCGGGGATCGGCGACGATCAGGGTCTTGCGCGGGTTCGCTTCGAGATGCTGACAGAGAATCGGGTGATTCTCGGCAATATTCGCGCCCATCAAGAAGATGACATCCGCTTTTTGAAGGTCCTCGTATGCACCGGGAGGACCGTCGCTACCGAGCGATCGTTTGTAACCGGAGACCGCGGTGGACATGCACAGCGTCGTGTTGCCGTCGTAATTCCTGGTTCGAAAACCAAGTTGCACTAGCTTGCCCAGGGCGTAGAACTCTTCGGTTACGAGCTGACCAGTGCTGATGACACCGAGCGCTTCCGGGCCATGCTTGCGTTGCACCGCGAGGAAATGTTCGACCATTGCGTCGAGCGCCTCGTCCCAACTAACGCGTGTCAGTTTTCCATTCTGGCGAAGCAGGGGGTATTTCGCTCGGTCGGGTGCTTCCAGCGTGTAGTGCTCGGCAAGTCCCTTTGGGCAGAGCGTGCCGGAATTGACGGGATGCGCGGGATTCCCACGCACCGCTACGGCCCGGCCATCCTTGACGCCGAGGAACATGCCGCAGCCAACCGAGCAATAGCCGCAGGTGGTGGCCACCCAACTGTCCGGGATCTTGCGCTCCGAGGTGTACCCGGTGGTCTCATCGGTTGCGTAGGCGTACTTTTCCGAGAGAATGTCGAGGCCGAGATGGCGTTTCAGACTCACGCCGCGTTCTGTTCCGCGGCGAGATAGGGCGCCGCCATATTCTTTGGCACGACGCTAACAAAGAACAGGTAACGGCTAAGAATTTCGCCAGCCAGCGCCAGAGCGAAGGCGGTGGTGGTCAGCGAACGCCCGTGAGAAAGAAGCGGAAGCACGGCGCCGCCTGCAATCAGCAGCCCCGCTCGCGTCAGGAATCGTGAAGCCAGCTTGGTCGAGAGCAAACGGGCGGTAGAGCGCAGTTCGTGCGACTCCGACGCAGTCATCCAGAGGAATTTCGTCGCCTGGTTCAACAGTTGCGCCGAGGCTGCGATCACCGATCCAATCATCAGTGACCGCCCGCTGATCACGCCGCAGGCTCCGGCAAACAGCAATCCGAGCAAAGCTCCGGTCAGCAGAAAGTCAATTGGCGTGTACCTGCTGTTCCAGGCTGGGCGTGCAGGAACTCGATAGATCCACGCGCTTGCAGTGACCCCTGCGATTCCCAGCAGAGTCGTCAACGCTCCCACTGGAGAGGCGCCCCGGAGCCGCCACGTGAACAATCCCGCATAGACGCCAGCCACGGCTGAAAAGCAGGTAAATAGGAGAACCTCACGGCTCAGCCAAGAGCGCTTCCACATCTTTAACGCGCGGTAGGCGTGCACGGGTCGTCCGAGGTGCAGTGTCGACGCGCCGAGTGCCAGACCACCAGCCAACAAAGCCAGCAGCGCGGCCGTGGTGAGCGACGTCGACGTCCCGAAGATCTGCAAAAGCCAGAGTGTGGCGAACGTTCCGACGGAGAGCTGGGTCAGAACAGTCATCACTACCAATGGCCAGTGCGGCGCCTCGAACCGGATGCGATAGATGTCAGACTTCCGCGTATCGGGCGGGAGATTGCGCGGCAAAGTGATGCGTGTGGTGGAAATGCTGTCGTCAGCTGATGGCAGCCCTGGCGCATTCGCGCTGGCATAGTCGCGCTTCCACTCCTCGGTATTTACAATTTCGATCTTGATCGCCTCTTCGGGACAAGCGTATACGCAGGCCGGTTCACGGCCCTCCCCCAAACGTCCGTGGCACATGTCGCATTTCCCGACTACTCCGCGTTCCGGGTTGTACTGCGGTACTCCGTAGGAGCAATTCCAGGTGCAATACTGGCAACCGATGCAGGCGTCCGGACTGTGCTGCACGATGCCGGTCGCCGAATCCTTGGTGTAGGCCTCCACCGGGCACCCGATTAGGCACGAGGGTTCCAGACAGTGATTGCAACCCATGGAAATGTGAAACCTGCGCGTATTCGGATACCACCCTCCTTCGACTTCTCCGACACGCCGCCAGTTGATCTCCGCGGGATTGCCATTCTGCTCGTTACAGGCCACCACGCAGCACTTACAACCGATGCACTTCCCCATGTTGAAATGGAAGCGATACTGTTCTCCAACGCCAGGGGATCGGGCCGGGATTCGTGGTGACGAATGCGCGGGTAGAACAACAGCGAGACCGGCCGCTTCAGCCTGGGGAGCCTCCGCAAGCGCGAGCATGCAGAAGGCCGCGTCGCCTTCTGTCGCTCTTTGTAGTAGAGGCAGTTCCATCAATCGCTCCTGACTTCAGGTAGTTGCGCTCGCAAGCGGTTGGCTCGCCCGGCACAGACACCACCGGCCCGCCAGAAAGTTACGCGCTCGCGTCAGGGGTCGTAGGACCCTGAGGCTCTCCCATGTCTTGGTTTGGTGTTGAGGGGAGAGCGAGTTCCATCGGGTCAACGGCGCAGTGCGAATCGGGTTCGCCCTCCATATTTCGGATCAAATTCGAAACCACCTGGGGCAGCGTATTGTCGCAGGGTGCGATTTCAACCAATTGTTGCCCAGCCACGGCATGCGGCCCAGTGCGGCCGCCCACATAAATGGCGACAGCTTCCACCATCTTGTCCCCGATTCGTGTCTTGAGGCCGCGGAATCCGATGTCAGCAGCCTCGTGGTTGCCGCATCCTGCCGGACATCCCGACCAGTGCATCTTGACCGGACTTCGACGAGCGCCCAACTTTTTCTCCAGCGCTCCCGCTAGTTCAACCGCGTGCCCCTTGGTGTCGATCTGCGCGAGGTTACAGTAGTCGGTTCCGGTACATGCGACCAGGCAGCGGCGGAACGCGGACGGCGAAGGAGAAAGCTCCTGCAGCAGGTCTTCTTCAAGGAGAGCCGGAACACGCCATCGTGGGACGTTGGGCAGGATCGCGTTTTGCCCGGTTGTAAGACGTACCTGACCGTCTCCGTACTCGTCCGTCAAGCGCGCCAACTCTTCAAGCTGGTCGGGACCGATCCGCCCTTCAGGTACGCAGAGCCCCACTGAGCGATACCCGGGACGGTTCTGCCAAGCTACACCCAGGTGATCGTTGTCATGAATACCACGAACATCGCGCCCGGCTGGCTCCAATTCGCGTTCCAGCCTACGAGCGAGTTCCTCTCGCAGCCTCGGCAATCCCCATTCCTCGATCAGAAATGCGAACCGGCACTTGGAGCGTGCGTCCCGTGGGCCATGGTCACGAAAAATGCGAATCAGTTCGGCGGCCACTCGCGCGCCATCACAGGGTTCCACGAAAACATCCAACGGTGACGCTATCGTGAATCCTCCAGAACCCATCTTGCCGCCCACGAGGACGTTGAACCCCGCGCGGTCTCGACGTATCGCAGGAACCAAAGCTAGGTCTTGCGACTCGCTGTGAGTGCAGTTCTCCAGACATCCCGTGACCACGACATTGACCTTGCGCGGAAGATTGGTAAAGTCCGGATTGCCGTCCGAACCGACGATCATCCGGTCCAGTTCCACTAACACCAGCGAAGCGTCGAACAGTTCATTGATCGTCAAACCGGCCATTGGGCAGCCATTAATATTTCGGACGTTGTCCATTCCCGTCTGCAGCGAGTGCAGATCCACACCGCGCAACTTCTCCCAGATCTCAGGCACGCTCGCCAACGAAAAACCGCGCAACTGGATCTGCTGACGGGTCGTAATATCGAGCACGCAGTCTCCCAAGCGCCGAGACAAATCCGCAATGGCCCGCAGTTGGCAGCTGTCGGTGAAACCGTTCGGCATTCGGACGCGCATCATGAAGCGCCCAGGAGTCGGCTTCCGAAAGAACACGCCCACCCACTTGAGCAAATCCTTTTCGGCAGCAGTCAGCGATTCGTGGCCCTGAGCAATCAACCGAGGCAAGTCTTCCCGGATACGTAAACCGTCGCCGCCCTTTGCTGCCTTTGCAGACTCTGCTGCATTCGACCCTATTTGCACTGGGACTAACCTCGCCGATCGAGTTTGCGTACCGATCAAGTTTGTGTAAGGAGCGGCACAGCTTCCTGATTCAGCCCCACAAGAGATTCAGCGATTGTTAGCACGAGTGCGAAAGCCCCAGAAATTCAAAATAACGATGGGATGAATCGCTTAGAGGGCGGGTGTTGTTAGGTATGCGTCAACACGGGAGAAAATCCACATATTGCGAGGTTGACGCTTGTTTTGTAGATGCTTCTGATCGACTCTTTGCGTCGGCACAATATTCGTGACACCCGCGTTGTGGGAAGGTGGGTGTCGCGAACCCCTGCGGATGACCTTCCACTATCCCACTATCGAACCGGACTGTTCATTGGATTTTCTCTTCGCCGGCAGTACGATACGAAGGTCGAATCGATCTTTCCATGACCACCCCACTCTTCCTTGTTCCCCTCCGTTCGGTGTGTGCCCGCAGATTCGCGCTGGTCTGCTTTGCGGTTCTGTTGCTTCCAGCGCTTACTGTCGCGCAAGCCTCGCCCGTCCCAGCACCGACCCCTTCAGCGCTGGGTCTCGGCCCGATCAAGCAATATATCTCCGGCGCCTGGGATACATTGACGCGCTCCATGACGGACTGCGCCTCAGTCGCAGATCCGAAGATCCAGGTCGCGCCAGTCCTCTATTTGCCGGCCGACTTCCCCGTACCAGCTAGCGTCGAAAAGTTGCATCGCGATTGCAACGTACAGATCGAGCATCTCCCCAAGGTTCTCGATCGCTTGGGAGAGATTGACACCAGCAAGTTCCGGCCTCATGGGCTGCTCTATTTGCCAAACAAATATGTAGTCCCGGGCGGCCGCTTCAACGAGATGTATGGCTGGGACAGTTACTTTATTATTCGCGGCCTCGTCCGAGACGGACGCCTGGATCTGGCTCGCGGGATGATCGAAAATTTCTTCTTCGAGATTGAGCACTATGGAGGATTTCTCAACGCCAACCGCACCTACTATCTGACCCGGTCGCAGCCGCCATTCCTGAGTTCCATGGTGACTGCGGTTTACGACGCCAGCAAGCAGGCAGGTCACGCCGATCCAGCCTGGCTGGCACGGGCCTATGCCTACCTCATTCGCGATCATGTTTTGTGGATTCACGACCCACACCTCGCTGGCGAAACCGGACTTTCCCGCTACTACGACTTCGGGGAGGGACCACCCGCGGAGGCGTTGCAAGACGAAGCGGGCCTGTATCGCAAGGTTGTCACTTACCTCTTATTGCATCCCGACGAAGCGGATCATTATCTCGTCGCGCGCAAAGCGGACTTATCGGACAAGGGGCTGGGAGCCAGTTACTCGATCTCTGTGTGCGACGTGCCCATGACAATGGCGCGTCCGGAGTGTGAGGCTAAACGCACGGTGAGCTTAAGTTCGGACTACTACAAAGGGGATCGAGCCGTGCGCGAGTCCGGCTTCGACGTTTCTTTCCGGTTTGGCGCGTTCAGCGCAGCCACGCACCACTATGCTCCAGTCTGCCTCAATAGTTTGCTTTTCAAGACTGAGATGGATCTCGCCCAGATTGCCCGTGAACTCGGCAAGACGGCTGAAGCGCAAGATTGGACGCGGCAAGCAGAAAATCGCCGGCAGGCCATGAACCAGTATTTCTGGAGCCCGGAGCGCGGGCTGTTCATGGACTATGACTTCCAGACCGGGACCCGCTCTTCATACTTGTATGCGACTTCGTTCTATCCTTTGTGGGCGGGCGTCGCCACGCAGGAACAGGCCCTGGCTGCTCTCCACAATCTCGGCGCATTCGATCAACCCGGCGGCATTGTCATGAGCGCATACGATAGCGGAACTCAATGGGATTCGCCCTACGGCTGGGCTCCCTTACAGTTGATTGCTGTCGAGGGTTTCCGACGTTATCACTTCGACGACGATGCCGATCGCGTATCTCGCGAATTTCTCGCTACCGTTCTCGATAACTTTCGGCGGGACGGTACGATTCGTGAGAAATATGATGTAATTACCCGATCATCGGAGACTGCCGTCGAGGCGGGTTATTCGATGAATGTAGTGGGCTTTGGTTGGACGAATGGGGTGTTTCTTGAGTTACTCCACCAGTTACCCAAGAGCAGCGCGGACTGGCTCGAGAAACATTCCGATGTAAATGTAAAGAAATGACTTGTCGCCGGAGCAGACACTGACGAAGCGACTGAACTGGGAATCTGTTCGTTCGCCTGGAACCGGGCTAGATCTCAGGCAATCTCCGAGACTGCCTCCCACAAGCCCCCATGGGGAGGAACCGGCATCGCTCCCACCTGGCTCGCCACCCACGCCCCCACCCGGTTGGCTGCCTCGCTCATGTTCTCAAGGGTAGAGCCCCGCAGATATTCGTGAACCAGGGCCGCGGTGAAGGCGTCGCCCGACCCGACGGTATCGGCAACTTTGACTCGGTAGCCGGTATGCTCAGCGATACGTTGATCGCCGGTGACGAGCATGCTTCCCGATGGCCCACGCGTCACGCACACCATCTTCAGGTTGTAGCGCGCCACCAGTCGCCGCGCGCACGTGGCTTCGTCTCCGCCTGCCAGTTCCAGAAGTGTCATGATCCGCGGCAGTTCCTCATGGTTGAGTTTCACGATGTCAGCCAGGCCGATCGATTCTTCCAGCACCCCCCGAGTGAAGAATCGTTGTCGCAGATTCACATCAAAAATACGGACCGTGTTAGGACGTGTGGCTCTCAGAAAACTTCGGATGGTGGCACTGGTGGTTGGGCACCGCTGGGCGAGCGATCCAAAGCATACTGCATCCACTTCGCCCGCGAGCGCTTTCCATTCGAGCGTCCATTCCAGAAAGTCCCATGCCACACCCTCTTCGATCAGGAAACAAGGCTGCCCGGCGCGGTCCACCTGCACGCGCACCGTTCCCGTGGGGTGGAAAGCATCGCTCTGGACGGAGGTGGTCGAGACTCCCATGCGGGCGAGTTGTCCGATCGCCGCCTCTCCTAAGTCGTCTGTGCCGACTCGGCTGGCCACGATCCCGCGATTTCCCAACAATGTCGTGATATAGGCGAAATTCGCCGGCGCGCCCCCCAATTGTCGCCCAGAAGGGAAGAGGTCCCATAGAATTTCGCCGAGCCCAACGATCTGGAATCCGTGATCCGCCATCGCCATCACCAGCCTCTACCAGTCTGCATACGCCTCACGGATTAGCATCCTGCCGAGTGCGCAACTGCTCCGCCAGCCGTAACTCGGTTTCCGATTCCTCTTTCTTACCCATATCGCGGTAGGTCTGACCCAGCAAGTGGTGAGTCATCGGATTATTCGGATCCATGGTCGCAGCCCGTTGCAAGGCCCGTACGGCGAGTGCGAACTCGCCCTTCTTCTCCAGTACCTTGCCTAGCAGGATGTAAGGGCCGGTAGAGTTGGCATCAAGCCAGATCGACCGCTGCAGCAGTCGCTCCGCGTCATCGAACTTTTGCACCCGGGAGTAGGCGTCGGCGAGCTTGTAGTACACAGCGGCATTGGCAGGGTCGATGCTGAGCTCTCTTTGAAACTCTGCAATCGCCTCCGGAATGCGAGACTTATATAGGTACAACTCGCCCAATAGTAAGTGTGCTCCGGGAAGCCTCGCGTCTATGTGCGAGGCCTTCTGAGCATATTCCTCGGCGACCGGATCGAATTCCTGCCGCAGCAGCATCCGCGCGGTAAACAGGTAACTCGCAGCCGAGTCTTCCGGCACATCGAACATCCGGGCAAACGCCGTGCGCGCATGAGGGTAATCTTTGGACTGGATGTAACACACGCCCAGAATGTAAGCCGCATCCACGTTTGCTCGCGGATACCAGGATTGCACTTTCTCAAGATAGGGGATGGCTTCCGCTGGCCGCCCGGCCAGGTAAAACGAAAGGCCCAGCAGTTGTGTTGACTCGTCGTCCTTGGGATTTTCTGCAAGGGCTTTCTTGAAATACTCCGAGGCCTTCAGATAGTCGCCCTTTTTGTAATAGGTAGCGCCGAACTCTGCAGAGATGCCCGGTTGCGACGGGTTTCGGTTAGCAAGCTCCTGGAGCTTAGAAAGGGCGTTATCGTAGTCACCCTCTTCGGCGAGACGGCGGGCGGCTGCGAAATCGGCGTTGGTTTGCGATGGGGCATCCGGCAGCTTGGGGGAAGTCTGCGAGGACTGCGCGAATGGGGTCGCGGTGAAGACAAGAGCGATCAGGGCTCCACGAAACAGTCCGCATTCCGAAAATTTCGCCAGCTTAGAACAAAGAGTGCCTGTCATATGGGGATCCCAAGCAAAAACAATCTCAACTGTTCCTTACCGTAGCGTATCAGTCCGATGGCCTTGCGACACGGTGGAACGGAGGGGAAGCCAAGTGCACGAATCAGATTCGTCGAAAAAGAAAAGAGGGAGCCGTGAAGCTCCCTCTAAAGAAACCAGGACCCAATTCCTTAGAACTCGAGGCGTACAGCAAACTCCAACTGGCGCATGTGCGTGCCGCCCTCGAGACCTGTGATTTTCCCGTTGTTGCCGCCCTGGCAGTCGACGCAACTGTTGGCACCGTTGTTTTGACTGAAGGCAAATACGGGGTGATTGAAGATGTTGTACGCGTTCATCATGAACTTCGCATTGATGCTCTCTCGGATCGGGAAGGTTTTGGTTATCGACAGGTCGGAATAGAAACCGCTCGGGCCGTTGAAATTGTTGCGTCCGGCGTTTCCGATAAGTCCACAAGCAGGCAACGAGAAGCCAGGCGAAACCGGGCGCGCCAAACTGCAAGCGTCTGTTCCCACAGGCAACGTGTTGGGATCTGGATAAGCCAACGCCGCCACAGGGGTGAAGAAGGTGCGGGTGTGATGCACTGGATCCAGCGAACCGACACTCGTATGGAAACTTCCTGGTGCCGAGTTCGGACGACACGGACCGGTATCAGTGACGTTGCCGCATTCACCGATGCTGGCCGTCCAAGGCAGGCCGCTGCTCCAGTTCGTAGTGT
>Ga0306920_100006197_pt1 | contig 15555 bp, 8 predicted proteins | sample flu12Cox44000170_FD_204666 | JGI IMG/M metagenome (GOLD analysis project Ga0306920, IMG submission 204666) | Lab enrichment of tropical soil microbial communities from Luquillo Experimental Forest, Puerto Rico - flux4day.12C.oxic.44.000.170 (v2)... | ecosystem: Environmental > Terrestrial >... | reverse complement strand
GCAGACCGGGCGCTCCAGCGTTCGGCGGCGCGACGCCCCAGCCGATGCTCTCGACGCGCCCATGCACGGCGCGGTTCTGACCCCCGAGCAGCCAGACGAGGGCCCCGTCGCCCGCACGGATCCGGGGGAGCTCGGTCTCGCGAAAGTTCCCGACCGCGTACCACTCGTTGGCTTTGATGAGCGTGAACAGCGGGTGACCGGCGGTGGCGTACGACCCCTGGGTGATCTCCAGGCCGGACACCCAGCCGTCGAAGGGAGCGCGCACGCAGGTGTGGTCCAGATCCAGCTCGGCAAGCGAGGCGGCGGCTTGCGCGCCGCGGAGCTGGGCCTGCTGGCTCTCCGTGCTGCCCACCGACTGTTCGGCCTGCTGCGCCTTCTCGATCGCCGCGCTCAGATCGGTCTTCGCGACCTGCTGCTTGGACTGCGCCTCATCGTATTGCTGCGGCGTCGTGTAGCCCTTGCCGACCAGCGGCGTGAGCCGCTCCGTGGTCGCCTGCGCCAGGCCGAGCTGGGATTTCGCGCTCCTGATCTGCGTCTTCGCGGCCTTGGCCGCGGTGGTCTGCGATTCGACCTGGTGCGACGTCAACTCGAGCTCCGCCTGGAGGGACGCGACCTTCGCACGCGCCTGCGCCAGCTGGAGCTCGTAGGGTGCCCGGTCGATCTGGACCAGCAGATCGCCCTTCCGCACGCGCTGGTTCTCGCGGACGTTGACGATCGTGAGCGGGCCGCTCACCTGCGGGACGATCCCGGTGCTGTCCGCGTAGATGAAGGCGTCCTGCGATCGGGGGCGGCGATCGAGGCGAAACAGCGCGAGCCCGACGAGCAGCACCGCCGCCGCGACGGCGGCGATGGCCAGCAAGCGGCCGGACGACATCGTTTGGTGCTCCGGCGCGCCCTCCTTCAGCTCAGCCACAACAGCCAGCCCCCCAGCGAAAACGCCACCATCAGCGCCGCATAGACGAGGACGGGCGCCGGCAGCGATCGATCGACGCCGGCCCGCACGATCACCCGGCGGACCAGGGCGGTGGCCGCGAGCGCGAGCAGCACACACAACATCCAGGACGGGAAGTACGCGCCCAGCACGTTCCGGGTCTGCGCGCCAGCGATTGCCAACGTCGAGACAACGTTCATGGCGACCGCGCCAAGATGAGATCAGGGGTGGCTCATCGGAAGTAGGACGGCCCCTGATTCCCGGCGCAGCGCGCGAAGCGGCGTTTCAGTTTCTGCCCGAGTGGTGCCGCCCCGGGGCCCTAAACAGATTCGGGTGAGCGGCACAGCGCGTGCGGCCGAGGAGAGGAGTCTCATGCTCGCGAGCAATCTGCTGGCGGCCCGTAGCCAGATGGCCTTCACGCTCGGGTTCCACATCCTGCTGGTGCCGTTCGGCCTCTGCCTGCCGCTGTTCGCGCTGATCGCCAACGCCTACGGCCTTCGCCACCGCGATCGCGACGCGCTCCGGCTCGCGCGCCGCTGGTCGTACGCGATGGGCGTGCTGTTCGCCGTCGGCGCGGTCACCGGCACGGTGCTCTCGTTCGAGCTCGGCGTGCTGTGGCCGGGGATGCTGCGCCGTTTCGGCGACGTGTTCGGGCTGCCGTTCGCCATCGAGGGGATCGCGTTCTTTCTCGAGGCGATCTTCATCGCCATCTACATCTTCGGCTGGGATCGGCTGCCACCGCGGGCGCACCTGTGGCTGGGCGCGCCGCTGCCGCTGATCGCGCTCCTCGGCGCGTTCTCGATCCTGTCGGCGAACTCCTGGATGAACACGCCACGCGGGTTCCACCTGGACGACGCCGGGCAGGTGACCGCGGTCCACCCCTGGGCCGCGATCTTCAACCCGGCCCTGCGCCACGAGCTCGTTCACTTCGTGCTGGCGGCTCTCTTGTGCGCGGGGTTCGTTGTCTCCTCGATCTACGCGGTGGGGATGTTGCGCGGCCGGCGCAATCGCCTGCACCGGCTCGGCTTCCTGATCCCGTTCTCGATCGCCGCCGTCGCGGCGCCGCTGCAGATGCTCGTCGGCGACCAGACGGTCCGCCAGGTGGTCAAGCTGCAGCCGATCAAGTTCGCGGCGATGGAGATGGTGCCCAAGACCGCCACCCACGTCCCCGAGCGGCTGGGCGGCCACATGAAGGACGGTGTGCCGACCGGCGGCATCCCGATCCCCGACCTGGCCTCGATCCTGACGGGGATGCACGCCGACACGCGCATCGTCGGTCTCGACACCGTCCCCGCCGCCGATCGCCCGCCCGCCACCGTCGTCCACTGGGCCTTCGATACGATGCTGGCGGCGGCGAGCGCGCTGGCGCTGCTCTCGGCCTGGTTCCTCGTCACCTGGTTCTTCCGCCGCGATCTGCCGCGCACGGTCTGGTTCCTGCGCTCCTGTGCATGCGCGGGGGTTGCCGCCATGATCGCGCTCGAGGCGGGGTGGGTGCTGACGGAGGTGGGGCGCCAGCCCTGGATCGTGTACGGCTTCCTCCGCACCTCGCAGGCGGTGACGCACGCGCGCGGCATCTGGGGATCGTTCGCCATCGTGGTCGCGATCTACGCCGTCGTCGGGATCTCGCTGCTGTTGATCCTGCGCGGGATGTCGCGGCGATGGGCGGCCGGAAAGGGCGACGAGCTTCCGGTCCCCTACGCGCCACGCGGCCCGCTCACGCTGCCGTCGCCCGCCGGGGCCGCCACCGCCGGGGCGAAGTCGTGACCACCATCGTCGCGCTGATCCTCTGGTTCTGCGTCACCTCTTACGCCGTCCTGGGCGGCGCCGACTACGGCGCGGGGTTCTGGGACCTGACCGCCGGCGGCCCGAGGCAGGGCGCGCGCGCGCGCGCCCTCATCGACAACGCGATGGCGCCCGTCTGGGAGGCGAACAACGTCTGGCTGATCTTCGCGCTGGTGGTCCTGTGGACCGCGTTCCCGCCGGCGTTCGGCGCCATCACCTCGACGCTGTACCTGCCGCTCGGGCTGGCCGCGGCCGGGATCGTGCTGCGCGGGTGCGGGTTCGCCTTCCGCGAGGTCACCCATTCGCTGACCGGCCGCCGCCTCCTCAGCGCCGTGTTCGCGCTGTCGTCGCTGGTGACGCCCTTCTTCCTGGGCGCGACCTTCGGCGCCATCGCCTCGGGCCGGGTGGTCGCCGGCGCCGAGTCGGCCCCGGCTGCCGGGTGGCTGGGGCCGACGCCGATCGTGGTGGGCCTCTTGGCGGTGTCCTGCGCGGCGTTCCTCGCGGCCGTGTTCCTGCTGTTCGATGCCCGCCGGATGCTCGACGAGGCGCTCGAGCGGCACTTCGCCCACCGCGCGATCGGCAGCGGCATCGCCAGCGGGGCGCTGGCGATCCTGGGCCTGTTCGTGGCACGCGGCGACGCGCCTCACCTCTTCCACGGCCTCTTGCACGACGGGCTCCCCCTGGTCGTCCTGTCCGGGCTCTGCGCTCTCGGGGCGATGGTCCTCATCGTCACCGGCCTCGCCCGCGGCAGCCGCCCGCTCGCCGTGGGCGCGGTGGTGGCGATGCTGGCGGCCTGGGGGCTCGCGCAGTGGCCCTACCTCTTGCCGACCTCGCTCACGGTGACCGCGGGCGCCGGCGCGCCGCGCACGCAGACCTGGATCTTCGTGCTCTTCTTGCTCGCCGCCGTCACCGTCATCCCAGCGCTGGCGCTGCTGTTCGCGCTCGACCAGCGCAGCCGACTCCAGCACGGCGTGGCCGTCGCCGGCGAAGCGCCCGGCCAGCGGCACCGGGTGGTGGTGGTGGGCGGGGGCTTCGGCGGCCTGTTCGCCACGCGGGCGCTCGGCTGGTCGCCGGTCGACGTCACCCTCGTCGATCGTCAGCCCCACCACCTGTTCCAGCCGATGCTCTACCAGCTGGCGACGGGCATCATCTCCGAGGGGGAGATCGCACCGCCGTTGCGGCACATCGTGCGCAACCAGGAGAACGCCGACGTGCTCCTGGCCGAGGTCACCGGCTTCGATCTCACGGGCCGGATCGTGAAGGCGGTGCGCCCGGACGGGACGCCGATCGAGATCCCGTACGACAGCCTGATCGTCGCCGCGGGGGGCGGCGTCTCCTACTTCGGCCACGACGAGCTGGCGGAGCACGCGCCCGGCATGAAGACGCTCGACGACGCGCTCCGGCTGCGGCGGCAGCTCCTGCAGGCGCTGGAGATGGCCGAGCTCACCGACGATCCCGAGCGCAGGGCCGGCTGGTTGACGACGGCCATCGTGGGCGCCGGCCCCACGGGCGTGGAGATCGCCGGCCAGATCCGGAACCTCGTGGTGCGCACGCTCGGCACCAGCTTCCGGCGGCTGGATCCCGCCCACGTCCGCGTCCTGCTGCTCGACGCCGGTCACGAGCCGCTGGCGACGTTCGGCGATCGACTGTCCGGCATCGCGGCGCGCGAGCTCGCGGATCTCGGCGTGGAGCTGCGCATGGGCGTCAGGGTCACCGCGGTCGACGACGAGGCGGTCTACCTCGAGACGCCGGCCGGCCGGGAGCGGGTCGAGGCCCGCACGGTGATCTGGGCGGCGGGTGTGAAGGCGTCGCCGCTGGCGGGGATGCTGGCCGCCGCCTCCGGCGCGTCGTGCGACCGGGCCGGCCGCATCGCCGTCCTCCCCGACTGCACCCTCCCCGACCATCCCGACGTGTTCGCGATCGGCGACATGGTCAGCCTCGATCGCCTCCCGGGCGTCGCGGAAGTGGCGATGCAGCAGGGGCTCTACGCGGCCAAGACCATCCGCCGCCGCGTGGCCGGCCGGCACGACATGCCGCCGTTCAAGTACCACGACCTCGGGAGCGCGGCCGCCGTGGGACGGTACCGCGCCGTGGTCAGCATGCACGGGTTTCGCGCCGGCGGCGTCGTCGGCTGGCTGGCCTGGGCGGCCATCCACCTCACGGCGCTGACCGGTTTCCTCAACCGGTTCTCCGCCCTCGCTCACTGGCTGCGCCGCCTGGTCAGCAACGGCCGCAGCGAGCTGGCTTATAGCGCCCGTTTCAGACAGGCCGGGCCCGGCCGAGCGAAGACGAGCTGATCGCGGCCGGCCCCCGCCGGCGCCGCTAGCCCCCGGCCGGCCGGCCCGAGATCCCCGTGGTCGCTGTCTCAGACCCCTGTTTCTCCTCCGGCTTCTGCTTGTGCCCCACCGGAAACAGGAGCGCGAGCTGCAGCCGCACCTGCCAGCCGCCGATCGTGTCGTCGTTGTTGCGAACGTTGTAGAAGCCCTGCGCGTTGCCGTTGAACGGCAGCTTGCCGATCTTGAAGATCTTCCCGGCGCCGGCGCCGAACGGTACGGTCCAGGCGGTTCCCCCCGGCGCCTTGAAGTTCGCCGTGACGATCGGCGAGCTCGTCAGGTACCAGGCGTGCGCGAGGTTGTAATTGATGAAGTACTGCAACGTGAAGGCGCTGACGCTGGCCCGGCTGCTCGGCCCGGCGACCGACCAGATCTGGCTCGCCAGCACGCCCAGCGTCCAGGGATCCGGCTGCACGAGCACGACCGCCGCCGGGCCCAACCCGAGCTTCCCGGTCCCGGTTTCGCGCTGCGTGGCGGTCGGGATCAGGAACGTCGGTCCCACGCCGAAGTCGAATTTCCCCGTTGTGTCCGGCGCGAGGAAGAACGTCGGGTTCAAATCCCCGACCCCCGACGACCCGCCCGTGGGGCTGGTGACGTCCGGCTGATAGACGATCGGGAGGATCGTCCGCGTGACGAGCAGGATCTTCTTCGACAGGTGAAACGGCAGCACCGGCTGGATGTTGAGCGTGTTCTGCGCGCGATCGTAGGGCCCGATGTTGTAGGTGGTGTTGTTCTGGAACGGCACGCTGATGAGGTCCGCGATCGGGTTCTGCACCGCCTTCGCGAGCCCCTGCGCCTCCTGCTCGTCCGCCTCGCCGCCGGCCTGATTGCCGGGCTGGTCGGCCGGCGGTTGCCCGGTATCCGCCGCGTGGGCTGACGGCGCCATCGCGACCAGCGCAAGCACTGCTGCGGCCGCCAGACCCAGAGTCTCATCGCAACGCATGAGCCCGAAGGTCGGCACCGCCCGCCGGCCCCGCAATCGATCGCGCCCCCGATTCAGGGGTTAGACGACGCCCACAGTTGAGCCGTTGCCAATCGGGGCCCTCCCGGTCAACGCCCGAAGGTCATCGGGAAGGTGATGATCGACGGGCTGCCGGCCGGGAACTTGAAGTCGCGGGTCGCGCGGATCATGCACATCTCGGCGTCGTCGCCGCCGAGGGTGGAGGTGACGACCTCGCCGAGGGTGACGCGGCCGCGGTCGTCGACGGTGAGGCGGAAGTCCACGCGCCCCTTGAGGGCGGCGTCCTCGGCGTGCGCCGTGTCGTAGCAGGCGCGCATCTTGGCCTGGCCGGCGTGGACCACCCTCTCGGCGTCGGGCTTGGGGAGAGTCCCCTCGACTCTGAGCGCGCCGCCGCTCGGCGCGGAGGGCGGCGCGGCGCGCCTGGCGTGATGGACGGGCGGGCCGGCGTCGGAGGCGTCGGGGACGTCCGGGCCGGCGTCGCGAACGACGGGGGGCGGAGGCGGCGGTGGCGCGAGCGCGACCGCCGCGTCGGGGACGGCCATCGGCTCGTTGCACCGGCAGCCGGCCGCGGCGAGCGCGCCGGGAACGAGCGTCACCATCGCGATCGGGGCCCACCGCGGGACGCGCATCCCGCGATAGTACGCTGATATAAGAGGGGGGGTGACAAGGCCCGCTGGTTTTGCCGCGCCCCTGGCCGCGCTCGTGTCCGCGCTCACGGCCGGCGCCGCGTGCACGCACGCGCCGCCACCCCCCGCCGCGCCGGCCGCGGCGGCCGCGCCCGCGCCGGTCCCGACGCCCGACCTGGAAGCGTTGCTCGCGCGCATGACGCTCGACGAGAAGCTCGGGCAGATGACGCAGATCGATCGCAGCGCGCTCGCCTCGCCGCGCGACATCACCGACTTCTTCCTGGGCTCGATCCTGAACGGCGGTGACTCGCTGCCGTCGCCCAACGAGCCGCGCGTCTGGGCCGACATGGTCGACGAGCTGCAGGCGGCCGCGCGCGCCACCCGGCTCGGGATCCCGATCCTCTACGGGACGGACGCCGTCCACGGCATGGGGGGCGTGCGCGGCGCGGTGATCTTCCCGCACAACATCGGGCTCGGCTGCACGCGCGATCCGGCGCTGGTCGAGAAGGTCGGCGCCGCGACGGCGGCGGAGGTGGCGGGCGCGGGTGCGCACTGGACGTTCGCCCCCTGCATCGCCGTGCCGCGCGACGAGCGCTGGGGCCGCACGTACGAGGGCTTCGGCGAGACGCCGGCGCTGGCGGTCCTGCTCGGCCCGGCGGCGGTGCGCGGGCTCGAGCAGGACGGGCGCGGCGTGCTGGCGACGGCGAAGCACTTCCTCGCCGACGGCGGCACGATGAACGGGCGCGACCAGGGGAACGCCGTCATCTCCGAGGACGACCTGCGCGCGATCCACCTCCCTGGCTACGCCGCCGCCGTGCGCGCCGGCGTGGGGTCGGTGATGGTGTCGTACAGCAGCTGGAACGGCGTGCCGATGCACGCCAACCGGCGGCTCATCACCGAGGTGCTCAAGAACGAGCTCGGGTTCAAGGGGTTCGTGGTGACGGACTGGGAGGCGATCAACAAGCTCCCCGGCGACTACCCGACGCAAGTCGAGGCCGCGATCCTGGCGGGCATCGACATGGTCATGGTGCCGACGAACTTCCGCGACTTCATCTCCACGATGAAGGAGCTCGTCGCCGCCGGGCGGATCCCGATGGCGCGCGTCGACGACGCCGTCCGGCGCATCCTGCGCGAGAAGGCCCGCTTCGGGCTCTGGCAGCGCCCGGCGACGGACCGCCGGCTGACCGCCGCGATCGGCGCGGCGGATCACCGCGCGATCGCGCGGCAGGCCGTCCGCGAGAGCCTGGTGCTGCTCAAGAACGAGCGGCGCGCGCTGCCGCTGCCGCGCGGGGCGCGCCTCAACGTCGCCGGCGCCAAGGCCGACGACATCGGCGCCCAGTGCGGCGGCTGGACCGTGGGCTGGCAGGGGAAGCGCGGCCGCACCACCGACGGCACCACGCTGCTCGAGGCGATCCGCGCCGCCGCCGGCCCGGGCGCGGCCGTCACGTTCTCCGGCGACACGCCGGGGGCCGAGGCCGCGCGCGCCGACGTCAACGTGGTCGTCGTCGGCGAGGAGCCCTACGCCGAGGGGCGCGGCGATCGCGCGATCCCGGAGCTGACCAAGGCCGACGAGACGCTGGTCGGCGACCTGAAGGCGCTGGGGCGCCCCGTCGTGGTCATCCTGCTGACGGGGCGGCCCCTCATCATCAGCTCGGCCTTCGACGACGCCGACGCCGTGCTCGTCGCCTGGCTCCCCGGCAGCGAGGGCGAAGGCGTCGCCGACGTCCTCTTCGGCGACGTCAGGCCGACGGGAAAGCTGTCGCACAGCTGGCCACGCGAGCTGACCCAGATCCCGATCAACGACGGTGACCCCCGCTACACGCCCCTCTACCCCTACGGCTTCGGCCTGACGTACTGAAACGACTGACGCGCGTGGCGCCCCAGCCTTCCGGTCGAGCCGGTAGTGACCATATTCGAGGGGCATGGCGCTCGTACGAAGCGCCCTCGGCTGGGTCATGTGCGGCGGAGTTTTGGTGGCGTGCGCTTCTCGGCAGACCAAGACCGACCAGCCGGTGGTGAAGGCCCTCGCGATCTCCGGCAACCGCGCCATCAGCACCGGCGACATCGAAGGGAAGATCCTCACGCAGAAGACCGGCTGGTGGCCGTTCGCGACCAAGCGCTTCTTCGACCCGGTCGCCTGGCAGGCCGACCTCGAGCGGATCGTCCGCCTCTACGCCGCGCACGGCTTCTTCCAGACGGAGATCGAGAAGCAAGATGTGACGCCCAAGCCGCCCAACGGTGTCGCCCTCGCCGTCGCGGTGCGCGAGGGGAAGCCCACCCGCATCGCGACCGTCGACGTCCGCGGGCTCGAGGCGCTGCCGGAGGCCGACCGTAAGAACGCCCTCGACCGGCTGCCCGTCGCGCCGGGGGCGGTGTTCGAGGAGGAGCACTGGGAGGCGGCCAAGGAGCAGCTCCACGTCCGGCTGCGGAACCGCGGCTACGCCAAGGTCGCGGTGGACGGCGCGGCCATCGTCGACGCCGACCGGCAGGAGGCGGCGCTGACGATCGTCGTCAGGCCGGGGCGGCTCTTTCGCTTCGGCGAGATCCACGTCACCGTCGATCACGGCGCGCGGGTCGGCGCGCCGGTCATCTGGGAGCAGGTCCGCCTGGCCATCCCCGAGGGGCGGCCGTTCAGCGACGAGGCCGTCGAGGAGGCCCGCACGCGGCTGCGGGCGATGGGCGTGTTCTCCACGCCCGCCGTGATCGCCGGCGAGCCCGACGAGGCGACCGGGCTCGTGCCCGTCGAGGTCAGCACGCACGAAGCGGCCTTCCGGACCGTCAAACTCGGCGGCGGCGTACGGGTCGATCAGGCGCGCAACGAGCTCCGCCTCGTGGGCGAGTGGAGCAACCGCGACTTCTTCGGCGGGCTGCGCCGCCTCACCGCCCGCGGCGAGGTCGGCTGGGCGTTCATCCCCAACATCTTCGACGTCGTGACCCGCAACGAGGCGGCCGGGCCCCGCAACGGTCCCATCGCGCGGCTCGGGCTCGAGTTCGAGCAGCCGCGCCTGTTCGGGTACCCGAGGCTGCGCTGGCGCAACATCATCACCACCTACCAGCAGCTCGAGCAGGCGTACACCCTCACCGGCGGGTGGTTCTCGACGGGGATCGTCTGGCAACCGCGCACCCACGTGCAGGTCTTCCCCGGCTATCACGTCGAGGTCGACTACCTGTTCGGCGCCCCCATCTCGAGCGCGGCCACCGCGCCCCTGACCCTCGGCTGCCAGACCACCGACAACCAGTGCCTGGTCTGGCTGTCGTACCTCGAACAGACCGTCACCTGGGACAGGCGCAAGACGCCGCTCGAGCCCCTCCACGGCTTCTACCTGGCGCTGTCGTTTCAAGAGGGGGGCGGGCCGCTGGGCGGCAACTTCGACTACCTGCGCGTGCTCCCCGACGCGCGCGTCTACCGCAGCTTTGGCGCCGACGACAAGCTGACGTTGTCGGCGCGGCTGCGCCTGGGCGAGCTGTGGCCGACCTCGGGCGTGCCGTCGTCGAGCGCCGTCGTGACCCGCTTCTACGCTGGCGGGTCGGTGTCGATGCGCGGCTTCGGCGAGCGCCGGTTGTCGCCGCTCCTGCTCGCGCCCGCGCCGCGCGATCCGAGCGTGCTCATCACCATCCCCATCGGCGGCAACGGCCTCATCGACGGCAGCTTCGAGACGCGCTACTCGGTGATAGGCGCCTTGCGCCTGGCCGCGTTCGTCGACTACGGACAGGTGACGCCGGGGCTGCTCGGCGCGAGCGACATCGCGCACGTGATCTGGGCGGTGGGGACGGGGCTCCGCTACGTGACCGCCATCGGGCCGCTGCGCCTCGACTTCGCCTACCGCCTCCCCTTCGGCCGTCAGCGCCCGCTGTTCGAGCAGGACGCGACGGGCGTCATCGTCGAGGTCCCCTCTTACCCCGTCGACGAGAGTTGCTTCGGCCTGATCGGGCCCCACCCGAACACGCCGGTGACGGACAGCGCATGCGTGATCAGCGTTTCGATAGGCGAAGCCTTCTAGCCCGCGCGCTGCGGGTCGTCTACGGGTTCGTCCTCGTCGTGGTGGCAGCGGCGAGCCTCCTGGTCGGGGGGACGATCCTCCTGCTCCAGACGCGGGGGGGCGCGGACCTGGCCCGACGGATCGCGCTCCAGCAGGTGAACCGGCGGATCGCGGGGCGGCTCGCCGTGGCGCGGCTGGCGTTTTCGCCCGACCGGCTGACGTTGGACGGGGTCGCGCTCTACGACCCGGAGGGGCGGCCCGTGATCGCGGTCGAGCGGCTGGAGATCGCGGTCGCGCGCCGCGCGCTCTTCCGGCGCCACCTCGACGTCGAGGCGCTGGTCGTACGGCGGCCGCGCGTCACGGTCGCGGAGGACCCGCGCGGCCGCGGCGTCGGGCAAGGCTTCGGGATCGTCCGGGCGCTCGCGCCGATCGCCCCCCGCGCCCCGGAGCCGGCCGAGCCCGCGCGCTCCGGCCGCGGCTTCACCGTCGGCGTGCGCGGCTGGGAGCTGACCGGCGGGGAGCTCGACTGGCGGGACGCGGGCGGCGGGCGCCTCTTCCGCCTCACCGAGCTCGCCACCTTCGGTACGCTCGATCTCGCGGACGGCCGGCTGCGGGCGACGGTGACCGTCGAAGCACCCGACCTCCGCGTCGACGCGCGCGGCCACGCCGACCTCTCCCCCGCCCGGCCGGCGTCCCTCGACGTGACGGCCACGGCGGTGGTGGCGGGCGCGACGGCGAGCGCGCGGGCGACCGCGTCGGGCGCGCGGCTGGAAGCAGCCGGCGAGCTCGGCGCCGACGATCTCGAGGCGCTCGGCCGCTGGGCCGGCGCGCTCCTCGATCGTCCGTTGCCCGAGCTCGCCGGCCGGGCCCAGCTGGCGGTGGCGCTGTCCGGCCCGACGGCGGGCCCCCGCCTGCGCGTCGACCTGCAGGCCCCCGCGCTGCGCCTGGGGAGGAGCTCCGTCAGGGCGCTCCGCGCGCGGGCCGTGGTGCCCGACCTCGGCGCCCCGGAGGCGCTCGACCTCGACGTCGCCGCGGCCGCCGGCGCGATCGAGGGGCACCCCTTTCGCACCGCCACGGTCGCCGCGCAGGCGAGCGGTCGTCGCGTCGCCGTGCGCGCCCGCCTCACCGGTCCGGAGCCGCTGTCGCTCGACCTCGCCGGACGTCGCGATCCGTCGGGCCGCGCGCTGCGCGTCGATCGGCTGCGCCTCGGCTACCCGGAGGCGACCTGGACCCTCGCCCGTCCGGCCCGCGTCGTGTTCGGCCCCGACCGCCTCGCCGTCTCGGGGCTGGCCCTCGCGGCCGGCCGCCAGCGCATCGAAGCCGACGTCGCGCGCAGCCCGGCGGAGGGACGGCGGGGCGACGTCCACGAGACGCGAGGCAAGATCACCGTGACGGCGCTCGATCTCTCCCTGCTCCCGCGCGTACTGCTGCCGCCCGGAAGGCGGCCGGGCGGACGACTGGACGCCGATCTCGAGTTTCGCGCCGCCGCCGGCCCGCCGCGGTTCAGGGTCGCCGCCGCCCTCGCGGGCGGCCGGTGGGGCGCGCTCCACGACGTCGCGCTTCGCCTCGACGCGAGCGGCGCGGGTGGACGCGCGCAGGGGTCGATCGACGCGCGCGGGGCGGGCGCTGTCCTCGACGGGACGTTCGACCTGCCGTTGCGCTGGCCGCTGCCGCGCGGGGGCGCGCCCGTCGAGGCATCGTTGTCGCTCACGATCCCCGACCTCGGCGCCGCGCGGGCGGCCGCTGCCGAGGCCGGCGCCGCCCGGCTCCCCAAGCTCGCCGGCAACGTCCGCGTCGCCGCCCGGCTGCGGGGCTCGGCCGACGCGCCCGCGCTGGCCGTCGACGCCAAGGCGAGGGGGCTCGCGGTGGCGGGCCGGGCGCTCGGCGATCTGGCAGTCGAGCTCCGGGCGGCCGGCGACCGCCCGTCGGAGGCGCGGCTCGAGGCCACCGGCCCGCCCGGCGCCCGTGCGGCGCGCGTGCGCGCCCGGGTGACGTCACCGCTCGCGCTCGGCGCGCTCCTGCGCCGGCGGCCCAGCTCGGACGTGCTCGCCCGGACGCCGATGGAGATCACCGCCACGATCGACCAGCTGCCGCTCGGCCTCGGCGCCTCGCTGGTCCCCCGCCTGCCCCGCCTCGGCGGGACGCTCTCCGCGCGGATCACGCTGGCCGGCGAGGCGCGCGCGCCGACCGGCTCGGTCTCGGTCTCCCTCGACGGCGCGACGGCCGAGGGGCTGCGCGCCACCGACGCGCGGCTCGCCGCGACCGTCGGCGCCGGCGCGATCGACGCGCACGCGCGCGTGCTGCGCGGTGGCCGCCCGCTCGTCCTGGCCGAGGCCCGGCTCGACGCGGGGGCGGCGGCGTTGTCGCACCCCGCAGCGTTCGCCGACACGCCGGTCCACGCCAAGGCCACCGTCGGCCCGCTGCGCATCGAGCGGCACGACCCGGCGGTCATCCACGAGCAGGATCGCACCCGCGCGCGGGCGGCGATCGTGCGGGGCGCGATCGCCATCGAAGGCTCGCTGCGCGCGCCGCGGGCCGAGCTCGACGCCGACGCCCGCGCGCTCGGCGGCGACGGGGGGCTCGTCGCGACGGCGCGCGTCGCCGGGCGGTACGCGGCCGGCAAGGCGACGCTCGACGGCCGCCTCTCCTCGGCGCACGACGGCACCCTGCACGAGGCCATCGAGCTCGACGCCGACCTCGGCGTCGAGGGTCTCTCTCACGGGCTCGAGGTCCGCCGCCTCCCCTGGCGGATCGAGCTCGAGGCGCGGCGCTTCGAGCTCGACGGGCTGCTCGGGTTCGTGCCCGGTGCTCGCACCGTCGGCGGGCAGCTCGACGGGACTCTCCGCGGGCAGGGAACGCTGCGCGACCCCCACCTCACGGGCCGGCTCGACGGCAAGGCCTCGGAGCTCGCGATCTCGGGCCTCGGCGACTACCGCGAGGTCGTGCTGGCGGTCGCCGGCGACGAGAACCGGCTGCGGCTCGACAAGCTCGAGGCCCGCGCCGGCGCTGGGCACGCGCGCGTCTCCGGCGAGGTCTCCCGCTCGGCCGACGGCTTTCGCCTGTCGGCCCGCGCCAACCTCTCGCGGTTCCCCATCTACGTCGAGGGTCAGTCGATCGCGCTCCTGACCATCGACGCCACGGCGACGGGCAGCGAGGCCCGCGAGGGGGCGGGCATCGACGTCGTCGTGACCCAGGCCCGCGTCGAGCTCTCCGACGAGAAGCGGCGCGATCTGCAGCCGCTCCGCACCCCGCCCGACGTGGTCGTCATGCAGGGGGGGCGTCCGCGGGGCCGCAACGAGGCCGCCAAGCTGCGGGCCCTCCCGGCGTCGGTGACCGGGGCCGCCGGCGTCACGCCCCCCCCGGGCCCGTCCGCCGAGGAGCGGGCGACGAAGCCCGTCCGCCTGACCCTGCGGGCCGAGCACCGCATCTTCGTGACCAGCCGGGAGCTGCGCGTCGAGCTCGGGCTCACGCCGGGGTTCCGCATCGTGCTCGGCCAGCGGACCGAGATCTTCGGCGAGGTGACGGTGCGACGCGGGCGCGTGGACGTCTATGGGCGCCGCTTCGATCTCCGCTCCGAGTCGCTGGTGCGCTGGACAGGGCCGCCGGAGCGCCCGGAGGTCGACATCAACGCCCAGCACGAGAGCAGGGACGAAGGGGTCACCGTGCTCGTCACCATCAAGGGGCAGCTGCCGCACACGGCGATCGCCGTCTCCTCGCCCAACCGGCCCGAGCTCACGGAGTCCCAGCTCTACACCCTCATCATCGCGGGCCAGCTCGGGTCGACGCGCAACGCGACCACCAGCCCCGCCTCGGCATCGACGGAGGCGCTGTCGCTCGCCGGGGGGCTGGTGGCGGCGGGGCTCCAGAACACGCTCACGAAGAGCCTCCACCTCGACGTGTTCAGCATCGACACCAGCGGCGGCACCAGCCTCGTCGGCACCCAGGTGGAGGCCGGGCGCTACGTGACCGACCGCCTCTACGTCGGCTACGTGGGGCGGATCGGCGCCGACCCCACCCGCTACCAGAACCGCAACGCGGTCCACGCCGAGTACCGGCTGACCTCGCACTGGGAGATCGAGGCCGAGTACGGCGACGTCGGCACGGGGTCGGCCGACATGATGTGGAAAAAGAACTACTGACCGAAAAGCAACCAGTGACCGACCGCCCACTCCAGGCCCGCGGCGACGGCGGTAAGTGGTAGAACCCCCCGGGCATGGCGCGCATCCTGGTCGTGGAGGACGAAAAGGATCTGCAGGAGGTGTTGTCCTACAACCTCCGGCAGGCGGGCCACTCCGTCATCGTGGTCGGCTCCGGGCGGGACGCGCTCGGCGCCGTCCCCGAGCACCGCCCCGATCTCGTGCTGCTCGATCTCATGCTCCCCGACGTCACGGGGATCGAGATCTGCCGCAAGCTGAAGAGCGAGCCGGGGACCCGCGAGGTCCCGATCGTGATGGTGACGGCCAAGGGGGACGAGGTCGACCGCGTGGTCGGGTTCGAGCTCGGCGCCGACGATTACGTCGTCAAGCCCTACAGCTTGCGCGAGCTCCTGCTGCGGGTCGACGCGGTCCTCCGGCGCACGTCGCCGCCGTCGGCCGGGGGCGCGGGGCGCGGCGGGGTGATGGTGTTCGGCAAGCTACGCGTCGACCGCGACGCGCACCGGGTCTGGGTCGAGGACCAGGAGGTCACGTTGACCGCGCTCGAGCTGCGGTTGCTGTCAACGCTCCTCGAGCGGCGCGGGCGCGTGCAGTCGCGCCCCGCCCTGCTCGACGACGTCTGGGGGATGAGCGGCGAGGTCACCACCCGCACGGTGGACACCCACGTCAAGCGGCTGCGCGAGAAGCTGGGGAGCGCCGGCCCCTACATCGAGACGGTGCGCGGGGTCGGCTACCGGTTCACCCCCGCGCCGGATCACGACGCGGTCGTGGGCGCGGCGCGCGACGAC
>Ga0306920_100006196_pt1 | contig 15556 bp, 10 predicted proteins | sample flu12Cox44000170_FD_204666 | JGI IMG/M metagenome (GOLD analysis project Ga0306920, IMG submission 204666) | Lab enrichment of tropical soil microbial communities from Luquillo Experimental Forest, Puerto Rico - flux4day.12C.oxic.44.000.170 (v2)... | ecosystem: Environmental > Terrestrial >... | reverse complement strand
GCCTGCCTCCCACCGGCAAGACGAGCAACCCGATCCAGTTCGGAAATTTGTCGGCACCGAACTCTGTTGTGCTACTCTTTTCCGACCAAGGCTCAGTCTCCGGTCTGATCCAGGCCGGTCAACTCGGCCTCTCGGGGATCGGGAGCTTCGCGGACCTGCAAGGCACGATCAACGGGGTAAGCGGCCCTATGGCAGCGCTGCTCGGTGTCAGGGCGCCCGGACCCGAGCCGACTTACCTGTTTAACGATTGCATCATCGCCGCCGCGACCTGCGTCGTCGTCCCCCCCAATCAACTGCTGGCATTTCCCCCCAATCAGCCGCTGGCATTTCTCGTGACTCAGCCGCAGTCGGCGAGCGAGATCCAGGCGCTGACGGTATCGCCAAATCTCTCGGCCCAGTTCGTCCTCATTGAGCCCGAGATCGTGAAGGGTGTACGCCAGTCGGAAAACCCGGATGCGCCGGTGATCAACATCTTCGACGAGGAACGCCTATGCGACGAGACCGCAAAGTCCGGGCCCACCAAAGAGCCTTGCCGAGAGGAACGCTGAGGGGATTGGTTTTCGCGGCCGGCCTCGCCGCGGCGCTCTCCGGTTCCGGCTGCGAGACCCCGCCCCCGAGCGCCTATGTTTCCGGTTCGCAGTCGGCTCCCGCCGTTGGAATCGTCACCGTCGGCAACAACCAGATCGGCGAACCCTGTCACTACCAGCCGGTCTCCGGCGGCGATTTCGGTATCGGCGCCAAACGCGCCGTTGATTTGTTCTGCGGGTACTGGGGGCAGCCGAGCGGACGGATTTTCGTACTGAGCGACGACGACGCTGCGCGCCTCGATGCGCTCGCGACTTCCGGGCAGTGGCGTACCTATATCAATCCGCGTTTTGCCTGCGGCGCGCCGACTGCTACGCGGATCCTCGACGGCACCCCCGCCGTGCTGATGCAATGCACCAGGCGCAACGGCGGTTGGCCGCATCTGGCGATTGCGACCGCGGTCGGGGGCCAGGTATTTGTTGCCGATGCGGTTCCGTCCGCCTTGCCCGCGCTCGAGGCAGCCTTGGGCGCGCTCGGCGGGCGGCCGGTCGCCGGCGGTGGAGCGCGGCCTTCCGAAGCCGCTCAGCTGATCGCCAGCCGCTCCACCGGGGCTCCCTTCGGGAGCGGCGACCTGCAGCGCTTCTATGACCTCACCGCCGCCGGCGATGCCTACAACAACATCGACGATCCGGCCAATGCGGAAGCGTCGTTCCGCGAAGCGCTGGCGGTCCAGCAACGCATTCTCGGACGGGACAACCCTGGCCTCGCGCTCACCATGATGAAGCTCGCGACGCAGATCAGCCATCAGCGGACTGCACCCGAGGCCGATCGCCTGCTCGATCAAGCAGCGGCGCTGACGGCGCGATCGGGGGATCCGCTGGTCGCAACGCAGCTCGACTATTACCGCGCCGTCAATGCAGCTTATGAGCACAAACCGCGCGAAGCCGCCAAGTGGGCGGAAACGGCGGAGGGGGCGTTTAGCCGATTGCTGCCGCCTGGGGGCGGAGAGCGGCCCCGTCTGGCCCTTGCCGGACAGGCCTTGGGGTCACAGGGTGTCGACGTTCCCGTGCTGATGACCGACCCCGCGGCCCCGCCGACCGAGCAAACCGCCATTTTGGGATTAGCCGAGACATTGCGGCTGCGCGCGGCTCTTGCGGAGCGAGCCGGCGACAGGGCGCAGTCGACGGCACTGGCGCTCAGAGCGGACCGGTTGCTCCGATCGACCGGTCTCGCCGTCTCGAGCACCGGGGCCCGCTCGCTTCGCCTCGTTGCCGGCACCGAGGCCGGAGCCACAAATTACTCTGCAGCGGCGAGCTACAGTTCCGCGGCCGGGGGTGTTTTCGAACGGGTCGTGCCGGGCGAGCGCCCGCAAGCGGTCAATATGCTGCGCCAGGGTGGCTACCAGCTACAGCAGGGGCATGGAGAAAGCGCGCTCGCCCTCTTCCGCCAGGCGGGCCAGATCCTGCGCAGACCCGGCGTGGTCGGGGCACCGCCGGAGGACATCTTCCCATGGATCGAGGCATTGCAAGCGGCGGCCGACCGCAATCCGGAAAACCGGGCGCAACTCACCACCGAGATGTTCGAAGCGTCCCAGCTGGCGATGGGCAGCCGTACCGCTCTCGATATAGCCCAGGCGACGGCGCGGCTGGCGGCGGGCGACCCCAAGACCGGCGCGGCCATTCGCGACTACCAGGACAAGCAAAGCGACTTTGATGCGGTTCAAGCAGAGCGCGACGTAGCGGTCGCCAACCGCGCGTCGGCCGAGCAGCTCGCCGCGATCGATGGCAGAATCGCGGCAGCGCAGAAGGCGCGTGATCAAGCCGAGTCGCTGGTCCTCACCGCTGCGCCGCGATACGTCGAGTGGTCGGAGAAGCCGGCGACCGAAAGCGAGGTGCGGGAACGTCTGGGGGCAAACGAGGCATTGGCCTTCATGTTTGTGTCGAGCAAGGGAAGCTACGGCTTTCTCGTCAGGCGTGGCGGGACTATCGCCTACCGCATTCCGTTGAACGAGGCCGGGGTCGCCGCGGCAATCACCAAGCTGCGTGACAGCGCGGTCGAGCGCCCCGGCGGGTTGCCGAATTTCGACTTCGCCACCGGGTACGCTCTTTACGCGGCGCTGTTCGGACCGGTGGAAAAGGGTCTCGACGGTATTTCAGAGCTGAGCGTGGCAGCGACCGGGAATCTCCTGCGTTTCCCGCTTGCGGCTTTGGTGACGCAGCCCGGCGTGTCGGCCGGCAATGGCGACTATCGTAAGGTCCCCTGGCTCGTTCGGGGGGTCGCCCTCAGCTATTTCCCATCGCCGCGGATTTACGTCAATCTGCGCGGGCGAAGCGGTTCTGCCGCCGCTTCCGAGCCGTATATCGGGTTCGGCGATTTCCGGCCGGCGACACAGGCCCAGCTCGCCGCCACCTTCCCGCGCGACCGCTGCAGAGACGATTTCGAGGCGCTGGGCGGTTTGGAGAAGCTTCCCAATACGAAGGTGGAAGTCACTGCGATCGGTCAACGGCTGGGTGCCGGCCCCAACGCTGTCGTGCTTGGCGACAACTTCACCAAGGCACGACTGGAGAAGCCCGATCTCGACCAGCGGCGAATTGTGGTGTTGGCTACCCACGCTCTATTGCCCGAAGACCTCAAGTGCCAACCCGGGCCATCGATCGTGGTTACCGTTCCGGTGAATGCGCCAAATGCCAATTCGGGCCTCCTCAGCCCCGGCGATATCGAAAGGCTCAAGCTCGATGCGGATCTGATCGTACTCTCGGCATGCAACACCGCCGGTCCCAGCGCCAAAACAGGCGAGAGCCTGTCCGGCCTCGCCCGGGCGTTTTTTCGGGCCGGTGCCCGTGGCGTAATGGTTACCCATTGGTCGATCGTTTCCGGCGCGGCGATTCCGCTGATGATCAATACTTTCCCGACCGGCCACCCTGCCGTCGACACTGCACAGGCGCTGCGCCAAGCGCAGCTTCAGATGATCGACACCGCCGGTGCCGGCAACAACCCGATCGAGCTGTCCTACCCGAACTACTGGGCGGCGTTCGCGCTGATTGGCGACGGTGTCCGCGCGCGCACGCCAGGGGCGTGACGATACGCTGGCGCTCGGTAATTAACGTTGAAACAGCCGGAGCTCAGAGTGATAACCTCGTCCCATTCGCACATTGTCCACCACCACATGCGAACTGCACATATTGTGGGCCTGCCGATCAGTGACTTCTCTCGTTACATCATTAAACAAGTAGCAGGGGAAGCGCACTTGCAACTTGTCCACATTACAAGTGTAAAGAGAAACGTTGTAGATCAAGCTCGAATATTTTATACTAAGCATATCGTAGAAGGGAAGGTAGCAAAATACAAAAATCCTGACGTGGGGAAAATCGTAGCTCATGCACGTGACCTACATGCGAAAGGGCAGTCTGAGGAAGTGGTCAAAATCTATTTAATCAGCTCCATTGAGCATATACATGGCGGACCTGGCTCTGTATCAAGGCACTTGGGGATATCCCCGTTCTCCGAAGTTTTTGATGTCGCCCACTACAGCGGGCCGACAACAGGCGCCGCTCGACATAACTACATGACGGACAAGTAAGCTCGCGCGTTTCTCGAGGCGTGTCGAGGAAAGATGCCTCATCCGATCACGCGGCTGGGTCACTCGTCAGAGTTGGGACTTAAGTTGGCCGGCGAGTTTCACGATGAGAAATGCTTCCATTTCGAGATCCAGCAGCCAGTTTTCGACAAGCTCGAACAGACCTCCGGAACAATGGTTGCGTAGGGTTGCGCCGCCCCTTACGAGGTCTCCTGTCTCTGGCGACTACTTATTTTACCTGAGGATCTTAAGTCGGGGTTGTGCGAGCGACAACGCGCGCGCACCGTCGGCAGCCTCACCGCGCCGCCTCGAAAGTTACACCGCGCCCTCCTGATCGCCCATCCGCATCCGTCGGGCACATCACAACGCGCCGCGCATTAGAACCGGCCCCCCGCTCCGGCGGTTAACATTTATCCCAATGGCGCTTAGCCGAAATCTACTGTATAATAAATGCGCTCTGAAGGAGGCGGAAATGATTAGCCGGTTTGTGGTTGGAGTCGGCCTGCCGATTTGCCTGGCCCTAGTGGCCAGTGCCCCCCAACTTCAGGCCCAAACTGGGGCGCCGAGCCCGGCGGATATCGGACAACAGCTGAGACCGGCGCCGAAATTGGGCCCGAGCCAGGGTTTACCTCAGCTAGGTGTTTCCCGGCCCGAAGCAAACCCGGCTTTTCACCCCGCCTCTACCTCGCCCGAGCGAGGCGGACCTGCACCGTCGGCCGGCAAACGGCCATCGCCTGCGGTGGCGGCATCTCATATGCAGGCCCCTGCCGAGACGCACGCCCCAAGCATGGCCTTCAGCACCATACAGTTCGCCTTCGGGTCCACTCAGCTCACCCCGGAGTCATCGGCGACACTGAAAAATTTGGGAGAGGCGCTCAACCATCAGCTTGCCGATCAAAAGTCCTTCATGATTGAAGGGCACACGGATCGAAAAGGAACGCGCGTCTACAATGATGAACTGTCGAAAGGCCGAGCAGACGCGGTCAAAGATTATCTGGTTCACGAGGCCGGTGTGTCACCCGACCGGCTGCAGACCATTGGCAAGGGATATTCCGAGCCCGCCAATCCAAAGAATCCTTACGCGGCCGAGAACCGCCGCGTCGTCGTCGTTAATACAGGAAGTTGAACACGCCTTGCATCTACTGACACGCGTTTTGCTGAGCGGCAAGCGGCAACGGGTCGAGTAGTTGAAAGAACAACAAGGCAGCAGCATTGCTGGTGCCTTCGGGCTGGTTCTTGATCGCCTCGGATAGGCGCGGCAGGTAATCTCGGGCATTTTCCTGCTCGGGTCGCTGATCGCGGAACAGCGGCTTGGTTGCCGCAGTCAGCGCGACGAGCTGCTGCTCACCAGTGTTGCCACCGAGGGTCCAACATCTGTTGAACGGTGGTTTCCCTAGTGCCAGCCGGCTTCGTGCCGGTCTGATCACCAGTTCCAGATCCTTGGGGTTCGGGTACAGATGGATTACATCTCCCTCCGCGTCGACAAAATAGTCGATATAGATGTACCCGTCGAAGCTCGGAGCTCGGGCGTCGATCACCAGAGCGTCTCCGATATGGGCTCCCGGACCAGGCGGCACCAGTGCAAGGCTCGGCGCCGGTGCAGTGGTGCGTTTCGCCACGGGCTGCAGAAGAGCCACCGCCTCGCAATAGGGCCAGATCCGAAGCCCAACATCAAATGCGAGCTTCTTGATCCCACCGATTTTGTCGATAGCGCTGCGGAGACGGTCGATATCACCCTGGGTCGGCGCAAACCCGGATAGCTGAACCGAACGGTCGGGATTGACCGTGTAGTCGAGCGACGCGCAGTGGTATTCGGACGTTGCCGCTGCGATCTGGGTGCGCACTTCTTCGATGGACGGCGGCGGGATCGCCCACCGAAGCACGATCAGCGCCGCAACAACCGCCGCCGCCAGTGCCGTGGTGGCCAATGCGGCCCACCAGACCAGGTGCCCTTTCGACGGCGGGAGCGGTTGGCTCATGCGACCGCTCAACAGGGCACGCATCGAGGGTGGGCGGTTGTCCGGCCGCGGTTCGAGCATTCGCGCGATCACCGGCCGCAGCGGAGCGGGCACCTCGGAAAGATCGGGAACGTGCTGCCGGGCCGCGATCATCGTGGGTGCGGAATTGCCCATATCGAGCTTTCTGCCGAACCCGATCGCAGCTGCCGCCAAAACGAGACCCAGGCTGTAGATGTCCGAGCGCAGATCGACCCGACCGCCAAACAGACCGACCTGTTCTGGCGAGACATAGGAGTACTTGCCGGCGAAATCGCTGCCAATGATCGTCAGGCCGGAAGGATCCGTCGATTTGGCAATGCCAAAGTCGATGAGCTTTGCACGGTCGATGTTTCCGTCGGGGAGAAGAATGTTCTCCGGCGATACATCTCGGTGGACGATCCCCATTTCGTGCGCGGCCGCCAAGCCGAGCGCGAGGCGATCGCGCAGTCGCAGAACCTCGTCCGGCTCGAGGCGCCGTCGATGCAAAAGCTGCTCCAGCGACTCTCCGGGAACAAACTCGGTCACGAGATAGCGCAGACCGTGCTCGTCGCGGAAGAACCCCTCGTAATGGACGACCGCGTCGTTATTGAGCCGGCCAAGCTTGCGCGCTTCCTCGCGAAAGAGCTGAACGATCTTTGGGTCTTCGGCGAGGCTGGGCAGCATGATCTTGATCGCATGCTCGCTTCCGAGCTCGACGTGCTTGGCGCGATAGACCTCCCCCATCCCGCCCCGCGCCAACAGCGCCTCGATGGTATAGGTGTTGCCGAGCAGGGTTCCCGGCGCCAGACCCGACAAGGCCGCTCTTCCGGTCACCAGACGCGTCGCCTCGCCATCCGGCGTCGAACGAGAAGTGAAATCCGCGTTAGACATCGGGCGCTGCGGCAGCTGTCTCTGTTGAGGATCGCAACATCATTGGGCGCTCCGCGAACCCACCGGCCGAACGGTCGAGTCAGCCGCGAGTTCTCGTATTCCCTGTCCTTTGTCTGTTAGAGAGGCAGATAGCCGGGTGGACTGGCGGTTCCATCAAGAATTTCGCTGCTCCGAGAATTTACGCTGCTTCAAGCTCCGGAGATTGCAAGGTGCGGATCAGGGTGCAGAGGAGCGGCGGGTAGAAAGCGCGCCGAGCCGGCGCCAAATCGGCGCGCGCTCGACAACCAGCCGCTCGATGAACGCGCCGAGCCGCTCCTGCTGGTCCTCTGGACGTCCGGCACCGAGCATCGCGGCCCAGGACGCGGGGTCTGCTGTCTGCTCCTCTTCCAGCCGGGCGGCGACGAACAGATCGAGCATCGGACAGGGCAGCGGGGCACCCGTGCCCGAGGTCGCCAGGGCCATCCCGGTGTTGAGGTTTTCCTGATGCACGAAGCGCTTTGCCGCCAGTCGGTTGAAACGGATAACCCGCGGATCGGCATCACCCGGTGCCGCGAGCATCGGCAGTGCCTGTTCGCTCCCTACCAACATGCCGACAAGCTCGCCGGGATTGTCGCGGCGGGGTAGGTCCGGGAGCGCAAGCAGATCGCCGACATACCGCGGGCCTTGGTCCAGCGAGACCGCGATAGGACCGAAAAAGCGCCGCTCGAGCGCCGCATGACCCGAAGGCACCTCGAATTCCCAAGCCAGCTGCGCCTCGGAGCACAGCAGGCCCAGCATGACCTTGCCGAGCGCATCATCGCGCTCGGCGGGCCTCATGCGACGGGCACCTCGCACGAATACGTCCTGACGCAGCCCGCGCGGCAAGCACACGTCTTTGACCAGTTCGCGCATAACCGGATCGTCGAACCGCACGAGCACTTTCCGCGCCTCATCGCCAAGCATCAGCGAGGAGAAGTTCTCGAGCAGGTTGGCAGAGGCCACCCAGTCGAGCTTTGCTTCCGACATCGCGGCGACGACGTCGGCGTGAAAGCACGGGCGCCACGCCTCGGTCATGTATTCATGTGCGAGGTAAGCAGTCTGGCTGTGCCCGACATGCTGCAGCAGCGAATCCACAAACGGAAGTCCGGCCACATGCTGTGCCTTCGCCTCGGCGAGGGCGTGTACGACCTCGAGCCCGGCTTCGACCTGACGATCACTGCGCACGGCGAGCCGCTCGCCGGCTTCGCGCAACAGCCGTTGCATGCCGAGCGCGCTCTGCCACGCGGGCAGCGCATTGTAGCTTATCTGTACCACGCCGCCCGGGCGGACCTTGGCGGCAAGCAGACGGACGATGCCGCGGCGGACCGGGTCGGCCACCCAGCTCCACAGACCATGCAGAGTGGCAACATCGGCTTCGGGTATCTCGCAGGCGTGCCGGTCGTCCATAAGAGTGGCAAAATCGGCCTCGATGAACCGGATGTTCGTGATGCCGGCCTCGGCCGCGAACGCTCGAGCGGCAGCGATGTGGGCCGGGTTAAAGTCGATACCGGTGACCCGCCAGCAGGGATTGCAAACGGCCAGCGCCAGTGCACCAAAACCGCGGCCGCAACCCAGCTCCAAGCAGGAGAGCGGCGTGCCTGCCAGATCCAGCCCGCAAAAGCCGCCGAGCAGGCAGGCGATATTGAGATGCACCGGCGATTGATGCCGGTAATAGCCCGGAAGGTAAGGTACATCCGTGACGTAGCCGCCGCCCCACCTGCCGATCGAAGCAGTCAATGGCATGTCCGTCCCGCAAGCGCTTCCGCCTCGACGATCTCCGCCTCGAACAGGGCGTCGGCGGCATCGGTGCGGCGCATACCGCGCGGCGGGCCTTCCGGCGCCGGAATCCAGGTGTTCCAGCCGAGCCGCGGGGACGGATCGGCGCGGCTGTCGAGGTGCAGCGGCGGCACCTCGGGCCCGGCAAGCACCGGGTTGACCGCAAAGCCGATCTCAAAGCCGACAAACGCACGAACCAGAGAGACCAGGCGTTGCAGGCCGGGACGGTCCGGCAGGAGCGCCTCGAACGATGCCCGATCGAGGGGCCCGATCCGCAGGATGACACGTGCCTGCAGATCCCACGCGCGCACTCCGATTGCGGCATCAACTCCAAGGCGGCTCCAGGCCCCTGTCTTGAGCCCTGCGGCCAGTGAGGTCTGCTGATCAGGTGCGAGAAAGAGCCACGCGCCGGCAAACTGCACGATTTCCACTTTGCGCCCGAGCCAGTCAGAGGTAAGCGCCGCGAGCTTTTCGGCAGACCGCGGGCGGCCCGCGAACAGCCCGGCATAGTGAAGCAACGGGTTGACACCCACAGCGAGCCGCGAGACCAAATGGGGTGTCGCATAACCGGTAAATGCGAGCAACGCCTCGGCGATGCGATCGGGTTCAGGCGGACTGGCGCTGGCAGCGGCTTCGGCACAGCGGTTGATCCGGTATTTGACACCGGCGCTGGCAAAAAAAGCCACGAGCCGGCGCGAGAGCATGTCGAGAAAGTCCTGCAGCGCAGCCGAACGTTTGCGCAGCGCCGTCGTCAGCATGTCAGTATAGGCGCGCGGAAGAACACCCGAGCTTCCGGTGAGCCCCATCACGGTGGTGGTGATGTCGACCCGCCGGTTCTCGACTCGCGGCTCGATCGTAAGGATGTCGGCGGGCGGATAGGCGAGGCCGGGCGGGGTGCGAAAGCGTGCGGTCTCGGCTAGATCGCCGGTTCTTGCGCTGCGCGCCAGGACGCGCATCGCCGCGTCGAAGCAGAACCGCTTCGGCTCCGCCAGCAGGCGTGCGTAGGGTGAACGGGCCGCGGCGGTCACAGGAGCGCTCGCATGCCGGCGCGTGCCGGCCACGCCCCGGTTCGGCCACTGCGGCCGCGCAGCACCGCGGTCGTGCGCACGAACGAGTTCACCGTCGCGTGCAGCGCGAGAAAGCGGTCGAGCACTGCAGCGAGAAGATATAGCCCGGCGTCCTGCCAGGCGCGCTGCTCGAACTCCAGCGTCACGTCGAGCCCTCGACAGAACGCCCCCAGACGGGCACCCGGGACACGGGCAGTGCCCGGTGCGCCGGAGACGCCCACCAGCGCATCGATCGCCGCGCGGCTTTCCTCCGAGTCCCTCAGGTCATAGAGCCGCAACACCTCGCGCAGAGCGGCTGCTCCCTCGGCGCCTCCAACCACGGAGAGGTGGCCGAGCGAAAGATGGGAGACAAGGTGCCAGAACCGGCGCTCCCGGAGCGGTCGCCGCAGCGTCGGCGTCGGTGCCCTCAAACAGGTGAGGCGCGCCACTGCGGAGGAGCCTTCGACGAGGCGGATTTCCGGACGACCGCCGCCGAACGGAAGCGCCGCCGGTAGATCGCGGTTGAAACAGAGCGCGTCGATCGACAGAACGGTCTCGGCCGGCGCCGCCGGCTCGAAGCCGGGGTCGTAGGGGGCGAAATAGACCTCGCTGCCAGTGAGCGGCGGCGCCGTATTGCGCCGAACCGCATAGTAAAAGCCCCCCGCCGTATCGCCATCCGGTTCGCTGTTGGTGAGGCGATAGAATGGGCTCCACGGTCGAGACCCGCCCTCGGGACCGGTTTCACGCACCCGCTCGACCTGCCAGACCTCCATTGCCACCGGGCGGCGAGCGTCGGGTACGATGCGGTATTCGGTCTCGGTGTGGGTGAGCGAGATTGGCTCGCAGCGCTGGGTGAACAAGTTGACGACGGGCACACAGCCGAGCGCCAGCGCGTCTGCTCCGATCGTTCGCTCGAGTTCCGGTAGGGCGCGGTCGAGATAGACGAAAATCTCCATGCGGTTGCCGCCGGAGACCAAGGTTTTGGCTTCGATTCGCGTGAAATCGACGAACAGAAATTTCTCGGGAAACGCAAAATATTCGGTGAGCAGGCGAAAGCCGACAAAGCTGCGCGCCGGCCACGGGAGCAGTGCTTCTTCGGGGGCAAAGCCGGCCGGTTCGATTGCCGCTGCAGGGACGATGACCGGTGCCGGGTCGGCCACACCATCGGCATAAGCGAGCGAAATCGTATGTGCGCACAAGAGCTCGTAAAGCGGCAGCGCAACATTGGCCGCGCCGCGCAGGAAGAAGCGCAGGCGGTCGACACCAAGGCCGACAAAACTCGTATCGCTTGAGCTGCATTTGAGCACGATGCGCAGCACCGCCTGGGCCCCGGCGGCGAGCGGATTGACAGGGGCGGACAGCGGCAACCCGGAAAGACGCACGCTCTCGACCTCTACCGGCCAGAGCGTCAGCGGCCAAGCAGTTTGGAACCGACAGTGTTCACCATGGACGGGTTCCGTTTCGAGCGCGATGCCGGCGGCCAACTGAACGGGAAGCGCCAGATCGGGTTGCGGCTCGACTTGAAGGATCGCTGCCGAGGGGACTGGAGCAAGATAATGGGGGTAGAGCACCCCCAGCAGAGCGTCGGTCAGCTCGGGGAATTCGTCGTCCAGCCGGTGGTGAACCCGCGCGGCGAGAAAGGCGGTACCCTCGAGCAGTCGCGCGACGTGCGGATCATCCACTGCATCCGGTGTAAGGCGCAGCCGGCCGGCGATCTTGGGGTGTGCGCTGGCAAAATCCGCCGCAAGACGGCGGATCGCATTGAGCTCGCGCTCATAGTAGGGCAGCAGAGTGTCAGACATCGCCGGAGCTCTGCGCGAACTCGCCGGTGCCCGGCTTGACGAGAACCTCGGCGGTGGCGGCGTCCACCAGCGTATCAAAGGCAATCGGCTCGGGGGCAGGCTCGACGCGCAACAACCCCTCGATACGCAAATGCAACCTCGCTTCCAGCTCGTCCTTGGGATCCATCAGCGTGACCCGCAGACGGACCAGCCGAGGCTCGAACCGCCGGATGGTCTGCTCCACGTCGGAACGCAGCCATTCACGCCGGCGCGGATCATTAAAGGCGCCCGCCGAAAAGTCCGATATGCCGTAGCCGAGCGGCGACGCCGCCAGCTCCGCATAGCCCTCCGACCAAGAGCGCCACCGCCGGCGGGTGTTCAGCAACGCTTCGAGGTCACGCCGAACGCTGCGCCGGAGGGCGGCGATGCTCTCTGCGGATGAGAGAGGTGGGTCACGCGGCTTGTCAGGCTCGTCATCGATCAGCCGGTCGAGGAGCGAGAGCTGAGCGACCGGATCTGCCTCTGGATCACCTCTGCGAAGCGCACGCTCGCTCATGGGCCAAAGCGCAGTTTTGTCAGGTCCATTATGCCGGTCGCATCTTCCCCCACCACAAAGACGCGCTGGCCGATCCCGAGCATCGGGCCTTCCTCCGGGCCGATCCAGTCGGTCGCTCGCCCGAGCAGGAACTCGTCGGAGATATCGGGCTTATTGGTGTCGTAAATTACCGGCAAATATACGTCGCCGTCCGGTCCGCCGGTTACCGAGACGCTGGCGCGACGCCAGACGAGATCGCGCGCCCGGCGCGGCGGATGGAACTCGATGCTGGCCACCCGCTCGGTCGGAATCCAATAATATTTGCCCGTAGCCGTCAGCACCTCGAGAAGACCGGCGTGCAGATCATCCGCATCTCGAATATCGTCAAAAGGTGTGTCGGCGGCGAGCCCGGCAACGCGTGGGCGCAGCTCCTCAGCCTCCGCGGCTCGCCGGGCCGCTTCCTCCGTATCGCCCGCGCGCAATGCCACCCGCGCGGCGAGGATCGAGCGGAGTGCCGGCGTGGGTTCGCCGAGAAACTCCGGCACCCGGCCTTCGCGGCTGTGCTGGCGCCGGGCGAGCGCGGCACGGACGAGCTGGCGAAATTCGGCGATGCCGACCATGACCGTAGAATCGATCTGCGCCGCAGCATCCAGAATGGTATCGGCGCGCTCGAGATTGCCGGCAAAAATCAATAGCTCGGCGAGCAAGACCCGGTTGCCGAGATCGGCCGGGTTTCTACGCAGCGCGGCATTGGCCGCCTCGATCGCCGGGGTGAGTTTGCCGGCTCGGAACAGTGCACCGGCGGTATCTTTGGTTTCCGACACCACGGGTTCCTTTAGGCTTGGAGGCTGGGGGAGGCGATGTCGGTCACCAGGCGGAACGTCGCTGCGACATCGTCGAGTTGGAAATGCGGTTGCAGATGCATGATGCAGCCGAAGACCCCTGGGCGACCGGGGAGCTCGTGCACCGAGACGCGGCCGGCTACGAGCGGAAAGCGCGCCCGGCCTTCGGGTCCGGACTGCAGATTGCTGTTGACATAGCCGATCAGCCATTTTTGCAGGCGTGTCTCGATCTCGTCTGCAGTCTTGAATGACCCGACCAGTTCGCGCCCCTTGATCTTGATGTAATGCGCAAACCGAGAGACGCAGAGCATTGAATTGAGCTGCGCCGAAAGCCGCGCATTGGCATTGGCGGCAGCCGCAGTGGGCCCGACAAATCTCGCCGGCGCTTGCAGGCTGCGCACCGCAGAAAAGACGGCTTCCTCGCTGTAAGGCAGAGCCGAAAGCGGCATCAGCCCAGCTTCGACCAGCGCGGCTTCAAGCCGGTCCGACAGGACGAGATCGAGCGATGGCCGAACCCAGACGTGATCCGGGTCGGTGCGAAACGGCTCGATCGGCAAGTCGGTTACGAGCCCGGCGCCGACAAAGTCGGTCTCGCTGCCGCGCACATCGGCCGGCCAGGCGTGGTTGACAAAGGCGCGGGCGACCACGGCGGCGAAGGCATAGCCCGCCGACATCCACACGCGCGAAGAGATTTCCGGGGCATATTCTGCATAGCGAAACCCGTCGGCGCGCGCGGGATCGTCCTCCCACGGAGGCCGCGCGAGCACGCGCGGCAACGTGACGCCGATAAAACGCATGTCCTCTCTTGACGAGAGGCTGCGCCACTGCGCGAACTCAGGACCGCGGAACGGGTCGGCAAGATCGACCGCCATTGCGAGATCGGCGAACTCTTCGACCTGCAGCAAAGCGGGTGACGCACCGAGCACGGTGGGCACGAAAGCCGCCGCAGCGACCCCAGCGAGGCGGGTCAGAGCACCGACATCGTCGGTCGGTGCACCCGGAAACGGACGGTGACGGATTTCATGATCGATGACGAGCAATCCGTAAGGCTCGCCGCCTGGCGTGCCAAACTCTTCCTCGTACACTTTGTGGAACAGCTGGCTTTGATCGAATTCGACGGCACGATCGAGATCGCGGCACAGCGCCGGCCAGGAAATATCGAGCACTTTCACCTTGACGCGGCCGCCCGGATCAAGACCGGCAATGAGCCAGGCAAGACCGCGCCAGCTGCCCTCGAGACGGCGCAAGCGCTGGTGGTGGAGGATCGCATCGAGTTGCGCGCCGATCAGCGCATCGAGCGCCGCAATGTCACGATCGAGTGCCGCGCGGCAGGCTTCAGGATCGGCGGCGAAGCGTTGCGCGGCTAGCAGGCCGAACCAGTCGGCGAGCGCCTCCGCCGGAGGCAGAAACGTGAAAGAAGCAACGCGTTCGGCCGCGGCCTGGTGCGGCCCAAAGAAGACCCCCGCGAGTACCTGCTCGCGCAGGGCCCCGGGAAGATCCGTAACGACCTCTTCCTCGATAAGAATTGCCGCCGTCTGGGCCACACGAACTCTACCTCTCCAATGGCCGCGTGGCCGCCACCTCAAACCTTTGGCGGGAGGCGCGCCACCAGGCGCATGCTGGTCGTCAGCTCTTCCAGCTGCAGCCACGGCCGCAGATAGGCGATCGCATTATAGGAACCGGGCTGGCCCGGAATATCCTTGACTTCGACGCGCGCCTCGCGGAGTGGGAACCGCGCCTTCATCTCCTGTCCGGCGCTCTCGTTCGAATTGACGTAGTTGTTGATCCAGCGGTTCATGCGGCGTTCGGCGTCGGGCGCTTCCATAAAGCTGCCGACCCAGTCGCGGGCGATGACTTTGAGGTAATGGGCAAAGCGGCTGGTCGCCATCAGATACGGCAAACGCGCCGAAATTGCGGCGTTGGCGGTGGCTTCCGGGCGGTCGTATTTCTTCGGCTTCTGGATGCTCTGCGCGCCAAAGAACACCGAGTAGTCGGTGTTCTTGTAGTGGCAGATCGGCAGAAAGCCGAGATCCGAAAGCTCCTTTTCCCGGCGGTCGGTGATGGCGATTTCGCTCGGGCATTTGCCGTCTTTGTCGCCGTCGTCGGTGGTAAAGACGTGGTAGGGCAGGTTCTCGACCTTGCCGCCGCCTTCGGCGCCGCGGATCGCGACACAAAACCCGGTCTTTGCAAAGGCGTCGGTCAGACGCGCCCCCATCACATAGGCGGCATTCATCCAGCAATATTCGCCGTGCTTCATTGCCAGCGCGGCGCCAGCCTCATCATAGGGGGCCTCTTCGTAAGCAAACTCGTCGATCGGCTTGGTGGCCGCGCCATAGGGCAATCGGGCGAGCACACGCGGCATGACGAGATTGACAAAACGCGCGTCTTCGCTGTCGCGCAGGCTGCGCCATTTGATGTAATCCTGCCCCTCAAAGGTCATCGCCAAGTCACGCGGTCGCGACAGCTCGGTCCATTCCTTGAAACCGAACATGCCGGGACCGGCGCCACTGATGAACGGCGCGAAGGCGGCCGCGGCCACTTGTGACATCAGGCGAAGCGTCTCGACGTCGTCGGGATGAGCAGTCCATT
>Ga0306920_100006195_pt1 | contig 15557 bp, 12 predicted proteins | sample flu12Cox44000170_FD_204666 | JGI IMG/M metagenome (GOLD analysis project Ga0306920, IMG submission 204666) | Lab enrichment of tropical soil microbial communities from Luquillo Experimental Forest, Puerto Rico - flux4day.12C.oxic.44.000.170 (v2)... | ecosystem: Environmental > Terrestrial >... | reverse complement strand
CCAGGCAGCTCTGCTCGAACGTGGCAAGGTCATGGGGGCGGAAGAGAATCCGCCGGCCCACTTTGAGGTAAGGGAGGCGATGCTGGTAGACCGCCCAGCGACGTAGGCTGAGGGGGGACACCCCCAGCCGGGTACTCGCCTCACGGAGTGAAAGGTTGCGTGATTCAGTCATGAGCTGTTCCCCCCAGGTGCCATATCCAATCTCCCGGTGTCGTGGTATGTAGTTCTAGCTTGACACCACCTACCCGGAAGAATACGCTGATCTTGGTTATGTGGCAAGATCTAAGAAACACTTACCCAAAGAGGGGCACCCTGAAATGACTTACCCCGGACATACCCCGTATGCTCCTTGGCTGCTGGAGCAGGGGCTTCCCCACAACGCCTGGGATCTGGTTGTAGTGCGTGAGCCCGTGGGCCGGCTCGCCGAGCAATGGGCAAGGCTTGAGGAGGAATGGGCGAAGCACGGCGACGCTTCAGCGGCCTGGCCCTCGGAGGGAGTGTTTGCGGTGAAGTGGTTGGTTGAGGGGGACCAGGCAGGGCGGAGTGAGGGACGCCTCGTGCACGTAGGCGAGCGGGAACTCAATCAACTCCGGGAAGACTTAGTGCGCCTGGACGTGGATGACCTATACCGGCTGCGAGAGTTTCTGGAACGGTGGGGGCTCCTAGGCATTGGCGTTGTCCCAGTGCTCAACCCATCTCTTGCCGACGCGGTTCACTTTTATGGCCTTTCCGAGTATTCGTGGCAGGGCGCCGACGACGTGGCGGCGACGCGTGCGTGCCTCCGAGAGCTTCAGCGCCTCGCGCACGGAACCGACCCTGACGCCTTGCCGAGGCTCTGGGAGGAGCTGGAGGGAGCGACCTTATGCAACGTGTCAGTCACCGTGAGCAGGACGGGCTTGGAGCCGAGGAGAACTGCATGGGGATTGTTAGGTGTCATCATGCTGGCGCTCCCCCTCTGGGCCAAGACGCAAGCCAGACGATGCGGGAATGAGCGTTGTAGCAACCTGGTCATCATCCCTAAGAAAAAGTTCTGCTCCTGGGAGTGCTACAACCGCTTCCACGTGGCGCTCAGCAAGAAGAAGGCGCGAGCGTTGCGGCGACTCAGTCAGGGTGAGTCCGTCTCAGCCGTGGCGAAGCAACACGGCCTCACCCCCGCATTGGTGCGCCAGTGGCAGCGTGAGAAGCGGCAGAAAAAGGATCCTAAGCCGAGGAGGCCCAAGCGATGACCGAGAGCTTGATCACACTCAAGCGTAACACCCGCAAGAAGGACATCGATCTCCAACGCGGGCTCATCCGTTCCGGGCGCGTCTATGGGGTTCGCTTCACCTGTGCTGCCGGACATGTTCACGAGGAGCGGGTGGGGCCACTCAAGAGCGAAGCCATTCGCGTGTACCACGAGCGACGGGCACGAGCCTATGCTGAGCCGGGATGGTGCCCGGCAGAAGAGCGGAGGCTGGCACGGGCGGCAGCGAAGGCGAGGAAGGCCGGGGAAGCTAGGCGCATCAGTTTTCGCCAGTACGCCGACGAGTCCTACCTTCCTTGGGCCGAAAGCCATCAACGCTCTTACCGAACCACTCGTGCTGAGTTGGGTTGGCTGGTGAAGCGGCTCGGGGAGCGCAAGTTGGAGGAAATCACCTCGGCCGACGTGGAGCGGGTACTGGCCGGGCTACAGAATGGTGAGTCACCTTCTGGCCGAGTTCTCAGCGGGGCCGCTGTGAACCGTTACCGTGATCGACTAAGTGGCCTGTTCAAGCGAGCCTTGCGCTTGGGCTTTGTGGAACGCAATCCGGTCACCGGCATCCCGAAGCACAAGGAGCCGGGCGGACGCATCGTGTATCTCACCGGCGAGGAGGAGGCTGCTATCTGGGAAGCCTTGCCGGAATTGCTGCGGCCAATGTTCACCGTGTCGATCAATACTGGCTTGCGCTGGAGCGAACAGCAGCGGCTCACGTGGGCCGACATGGACATGTTGAGCGGTACCCTCACTGTGCGGCTCTCGAAGCACGGGCGGACCCGCCAGGTCCCCATGAATGCCAGCGTTCGCCAGGTGCTCCTGGACCTGGCCACCCGACGCCAGCGCCCCGATGACCCCAAGGAGCCTGTCTTTGACTGCCCGTACCGGGAGGCGTCGAAGTTCTTTCCCCAGACCGTCGCCAGGGCTCAGGCTATACTCAGGGCCCTGGGCCAGAGCCCGAGCCGTCTTGAGGGCTTTTCGTGGCACGGGCTTCGGCACACTTTTGCAAGTCGCCTCGTGATGAGCGGAGCCGACCTGAGGACCGTGCAGGACCTGGGCGGGTGGCGAACCCTGAGCATGGTGACGCGGTACTCGCATCTCGCCCCTGATCACCTGCGGGCCGCTGTCGAACGGCTCGTCCCAGCAGGTCGCAGCTCCGGCTAGAGTGCTGTGGAACTTGGACTAAACTTGGACTTTGCCGGTTGCGATGGCCTGAGTCGATGGAGAAATGCGGCGTAACCAACTGATAACACTCCGCGGAGGGGTGGCCGAGCCCGGTTGAAGGCGTCCGACTCGAAATCGGATAGGGGCGCAAGTCCCTCGGGGGTTCAAATCCTCTCCCCTCCGCCAATTTATCCTCAACATGGCGAAGCCATGTTGATCGTGGGGCGAGACGGTTAGGACAGTCCGCTGAAGTGTATGCAGGCGTATCACGTTGCTGTGTGACGGTATGGTGTTGGCCGATCGAAGCGGTGCAGGTGATGCGGAGAAGCAGATCGCAATGGTGAAGGAGGGGTGGCCGAGTGGCCGAAGGTGCGGCACTGGAAATGCCGTGTAGGGGCAACTCTACCGTGGGTTCGAATCCCACCCCCTCCGCCATTTATTTTCATCCTCAACATGGCGAAGCCATGTTGACCGTGGACGAGACGATTAGAGCATTCGTCGTCGTGCACTCAGTCGTCGCACTCGGTGGTTGTTCGTACCGGACATGAGCTTGCAGGGTGGCGAGAAGGGCCCAGCTGCGAGGCGGCGCCCGAAGGCCGGGCGCGAGGCGTACTCTCTGTACGTTGAGCGCCCGGGCGAGGGCGCCAACGAAGCAGATGGGCCCTTATCGACAGCCTGCGTAAGTTGGCCGTGCTAGACGGGGAGGTAGCGGTGCCCTGTAACCCGCAATCCGCTACAGCGGGGTTGAATTCCCTCTCGAGGACCGTTCGTGTCGAATGAGCCTTGCGGAACGGTGTTGAAGGTTGGGCCCCACGCAACGAGTCGCGTCGAATCCCGCCAGGCCCGGAAGGGAGCAACGGTAAGGCGCTCCGCTCGTGTGCCGTGGGAGTACCTGACCGGAGCTGGCTTCGCTCGGAGATCGCGGGACGGACGTTTCGAAGGAGGGTGCACGGTCATGAGTGTTAAGTGTGGGGGGGAGCGCTCGCCGCTCCTCCCCCACGCCCCCCCACCGGAAACCAGCGGGGTGGCGTGATGTATCAGGTGCTGGCGCGGAAGTGGCGGCCTCAGGCATTCGAGGCCGTGGTGGGGCAGGATCCCGTCACCCGCACGCTCCAGAACGCGCTCAAGTCGGGGCGCGTGGCCCACGCGTATCTGTTCACCGGGCCACGTGGTGTCGGTAAGACCACCACGGCGCGGCTCCTCGCCAAGGCCCTCGCATGCACGCAGCGCACGGGGCCCGAGGCCTGCAACGCCTGCCCCTCGTGCCAGGACTTCGTCTCCGGCGCGCCGGTGGACGTGATGGAGATCGACGCGGCCTCCAATACGGGCGTCGACGACATCCGTACGCTCAGGGAGAACGTGAAGTACGCGCCCGCGCGTGGGCGCTTCAAGATCTACATCGTGGACGAGGTCCACATGCTTTCCGGGCCCGCCTTCAACGCCTTCCTGAAGACGCTGGAGGAGCCGCCCGCGCACGTGGTGTTCGTCCTCGCCACCACGGACCCGCGCAAAATCCCGGCCACCGTGCTCTCGCGCTGCCAGCGTTTCGACTTCCGCCCCATTCCGCCCGAGCAGCTCACGGCCACGCTGCAGGAGATCCTGACCAAGGAGGAGGTCGGCTTCGATCCGGCGGCGCTGCCCATGCTCGTGCGCGCCGCCGAGGGCAGCCTGCGCGATGCGCTGTCGCTCCTGGACACGGCCCTCGCCTACGGCGAGGGCGCCCTCGACGAAGCGAGCGTGGCGCGGCTTCTCGGCTCCTCCTCGCCCATCCACGTACGCGGCTTCCTCGCTGCCCTCCTGGCGAGGGATGGCGCGCAGGCGCTCGAGGCCATCGACCGGGCTGCCCGCGACGGCGAGGACCTCGCGTGGCTCTGCCGCGAGGTGGTCGAGACCGCGCGCCGCGCCCTCGTAGTCAAAGTCGCCCCCGAGGCCCCGTTTGCCGATCTCTCGCCGGCGGAGCGCGAGGCGCTCGCCGCGAGCGTGGAGCCGGTGAGCGCGGACGAGCTCATCTATCTCCTACGTGCCTTCATGGACGCGGACGCCGAGATGCGTCGCTCGCCGCACCCGCGCGTGGAGCTCGAGATCGCTGCCGTCCGTTCCGCCCGCCGCCCTCAGCCTCAGGCCATCGAGGCGCTGATCGCCAAGGTGGACGAGGCGGCGAACCGGCTGCGCAGCGCGCCCGCGGCCCCGCGTCCGACTATGCCTCAGCCGAGCCTGCTCGATACTCCCGCGCCGCCGCCTCGCGCGTCGGCTCAGCCGACGGCGATGAGTTCGCCAATGGCGACTCCCGTCTCGGCGGAGCGTGCGCCTGTCTCCGCCAAGCCCGCCGTGGAGAGCGCGGAGCCTATCGATCTCAGCACGGGATGGACGCGCGCGACGGAGGAGATCCTCAAGAAGAAGGCCCTCCTCGGCTCCGTCGTCCAGCATGGCGTGCCCGTCCGCCTCGAAGGCGGCGTGCTCACCGTGGCGCTCGTGGCGAGCCCCTTCCATCGCGAGATGCTCAACGACCGCGCCAATCGCGATCTCATCACCCATGCCGTGCAGCAGCACATTCCCGGGGCGCGGCGGGTCGAGATCGCCACCGAGGCCGCGGCGACCGGCGGCGCCGTCACTCATCCCGCCGTGCAGGCGGCGGTGGCCATGTTCCAGGGCGAGGTGGTGGCGGTGCGGCCACGCGTGCCCGAGGAAGGAGAGATCCAGTGAAAGGGTTCGGCAACATCATGAAGGAAGCGCAGAAGCTGCAGCAGCAGATGGAGGCGCTGCAGGCGGAGGTCGCCAAGAAGAAGGTCGACGCCACTTCCGGCGGCGGCATGGTTACCGTGGAGGCCAACGGCAAGCAGGAGATCCTCTCGATCAAGATCGATCGCGAGGTCATCAATCCCGACGACGCGCAAATGCTGGAGGACCTCGTCCTCGCCGCCTGCAACGAGGCACTGCGCAAGTCGCGTGACATGGTGCAGGCGGAGATGGGCAAGCTCACCGCCGGGCTCAAGATCCCCGGCCTGGGTATGTAGAGCCACCGAGCGATGCCGGAAAGATGTGGGTGGGGGGATCTGGGGGAGGAGCGCCGAGCGCTCCCTCCTCGGCACTAGGGCTCGTGGCCTACTATCCCGAGCCGGTCGCTCGGCTCATCGAAGCACTGCAGCGGCTGCCCGGCATCGGTCCCAAGACCGCCCAGCGGCTCACCTTCTTTCTCCTCAAGCGCCCGAGCGACGAGGTGCAGGGGCTCGCGGAGTCGCTGACCCAGCTCAAGCAGCTCATCGTGCACTGCCGCATCTGCTTCAACGTCACCGATGAAGATCCCTGCCGCATCTGCAGCGATCCGCGCCGCGATGCACGGTCGCTCTGCATCGTCGAGGAGCCCAACGATCTCCTCGCCCTCGAGCGCACCGGCGAGTTCCGCGGCCGCTACCACGTCCTGCTCGGCGCGCTGTCGCCCCTCGACGGCATCGGCCCCGAGGACCTGCGCGTGCGCGAGCTCCTGGCGCGCCTCGAGACGCCCGGCGTGGAGGAAATCATCCTCGCCACCAACCCGAGCGTAGAGGGCGAGGCCACGGCCATTTATCTCGCCAAGCTCCTCAAGCCGCTCGGCATGCGCATCACCCGCATCGCGCGCGGCCTGCCCGTCGGCGGCGACCTCGAATACGCGGACGAGGTCACCCTCTCTAAGGCCCTGGAAGGCCGCCGCGACGTTACGTGAATCACATCCCTCTCCCCTCATGGGGAGAGGGTAGGGTGAGGGGTGGGGTACGCGGAGGGCAGGCGGCTTGGCGAGACCAAGGCCGCCGTGATACAAAAGAATTCCTACCGCAGTGCTCTCGGCGTTCCCCGATAGCTCAATGGTAGAGCACCCGGCTGTTAACCGGGGGGTTGCTGGTTCGAGTCCAGCTCGGGGAGCCAATTCTTCTCTGCGGCGCTGAGATCCCACTCTCCCCTTACGGGGGAGGGATCGCGCGTGCTCACACCGACTGAAGGCGTGGATCCAGCAGGTCGCGCAGCCAGTCGCCCATGAAGTTGATCCCGAGCACGGTCAGCATGATGGCCGCGCCAGGGAAGGTCGTGAGCCACCACGCCACCGTGATGTAGGCCTTCCCGTCGTTCAGCATGCCGCCCCAGCTCGGCGTGGGGGGCTGGACACCAAGGCCCAGGAAGGACAGCGATGACTCCAGCAGGATCATCTGGGCGACACTGAAGGTGCCCACCACGATGATGGGGGAGACCACGTTGGGCAGCATGTGCCGGAAGAGCACGCGGAGGCTCCCGCTCCCCAGGCTTCGTGCCGCCTCGATGAACTCCTTCTCGCGAAGACTCAGCGCCTGCCCGCGCGCTAGACGTGCGTAGACGACCCAGCCTCCCACGGCGAGGATGAGGATCACGTTGCGCGGGCTCGGACCGAGCACTCCCGCGATGGTGATGGCAAGGAGGATGAAGGGAAAGGCGAGCTGCACGTCGGCGATGCGCATGGTGATGTCGTCGAAGCGCCCCGTGAAATAGCCGGCGAGCAGCCCCAAGCAGACGCCGATGGGCAGCGACAGCCCAACGGAGAGGAGACCGATCAGGAGCGAGATGCGCGAGCCGTAGATGATGCGGGACAGAATGTCGCGTCCGAGCTGATCGGTTCCGAGGAAATAGTCGGGGCTTCCCCCGGCGAGCCAGGCAGGCGGCAGGAGACGGCGGGCCACGTCCTGGTCGAGGGGATCGTGGGGCGCCAGCAGGGGCGCGGCCAGCGCCACCGCGATGTTCAAGAGGACAATGGCGAGACCGATGGCCCCTGCACGCTTGCGCAAGAGAGCGGAGACCAGCCGCCTCCGCGGTGATCGGGGAGCGACGCGAGCGGGGTCGGCAGGTAAAGCCGCCACGCTACGTGTACCGGATCCGTGGGTCGAGCCAGCCGTAGAGCAGATCCACGAGCAGGTTCGACAGCACGAAGATGAGCGCAGTCACGAGCACGGTCGCCTGCACCAGGGGGTAGTCGCGCTGGAAGATGGCGGTCACCGCGAGCCGGCCGATGCCCGGCCACGCGAAGATGGTCTCCGTGATGACGGCGCCACCCAGCAGCGTGCCCAGCTCCAGCCCGACGATGGTGATGACGGGGATGAGCGTGTTCCGCAGCGCGTGCTTCACGATCACCCGCCGGTCGGGCAGCCCTTTCGCCTGCGCCGTGCGGATGTAGTCCTGCCCGATCACGTCGAGCATGCCCGCGCGCACGAGACGCGTCACTCTCGCCGTCGAGTACAGTCCGAGCGTGAGGGCGGGCAGGATCAGGTGATCGAGCCCGCCCCGCCCCGAGGTGGGCAGCAGCTCGAGGCGCACCGAGAAGATCAAGATGAGCATGATGCCGAGCCAGAACACCGGCATGGACTGGCCGAAGAGCGCGCCCAGCATGGTCAGATTGTCGTAGGCGGTGTCGCGGCGCACGGCGGAGATGACACCGGCGGGAATGGCCACGAGGAGCGAGACGATCAGAGCGGCCAAGGCCAACTCTACGGTGGCGGGCAACCGCTCGAGGACGAAGGGCAGGGCGGGCTGGCGATAACGTAGCGAGCGGCCGAGGTCTCCCCGGAGGGCGCGCTTCATGAACTCCAGGTACTGCACGTAGAGCGGCCGGTCGAAGCCCTCCTCACGGGCGAAGCGGGCGCGATCGGCCTCCGTCGCCTCTGCGGAGAGCAGGAGAAAGGTCGGGTCGCCGCTCAGGCGGATCACGAAGAAGACCACGAGCGACACCCCGACGATCACGAGAATCGCCTGGGCCAGCCGGCGAAGAATGTAGCGCCGCACTACTTACTTGGTGACGGCGACGTCCCGCATGCGCATGAGGTAGTCGGGCTTCGCTTCCCACGTCACGTTCTTGCGCACCCCGAAGAGATCCATCTGCTGATAAAGGAAGATCCAGGGCGCGTCCTCGCGCAGGTAGGCGTGGAGCTCGCGGCCGATCTCCTGGCGCTTCTTCAGGTCGAGGGCGGAGAAGTAGGCGTCGATCAGCTTGTCCGCCTCGGGATTCTGGTAGTAGTAGCCACGCGTCTTGGAATGGAGCAGCGTCTCCAAGTGCCGTCCCGCCTCCGGACTCGACTTCCAGGCGTAGAGGTACATCTGAAGCTTCTTCGCCGAGTACGCGCTGAAGAGCGCCGCGGAGTCCATCACGTTGAGCTTGGTCCTGACACCCACGCGGCCGAGCTGCCCCGCGACGGCTTCGCCCACCTCGGTGCCCTTGGCGATGCCCTGGAAAGCGGTCGAGAGGGCGAATTCCACATCGAAGCCGTTCGGGTAGCCCGCCTGGGCAAGCATCTTCTTCGCGCGATCGGAGTCGTAGGGATACGCGGGGATCTTCTCGTTGAAGCCGGGCGTGGTGGGGAAGAGGGGGCCGTTCAGGCGCACCGCGTAGCCCACGAGCAGGTTCTTTACCAGCGCGTCCGCGTTCACCGCGTAGTTGAGGGCCTGCCGCACCTCGCGCTTCTTGAACGGCTCGAAGCGCAGGGTGTCGAGCCCGATGTAGACCTGCTCGCCCTGGCGCTGGCTGATGCGCACGTTGGGAGTGCCCTGGAGCTCCTTGATGCGGTCGTAGGGCACGGCGTCGATGATGTCGACCTCGCCCCGCTGGAGGGCGGCGATGCGCGCGGCGTCCTCGGGGATGGGGCGGAACGCGATGGAGTGAACCTTCGGCTTTCCCTTCCAGTACGCGTCGTTCGCCTCCAGCACCACGCGCACGTCCTTCTCCCACTCCTTGTACTTGAAGGCCCCGCTCCCCACCGGCTTCTTGGCGAACTCGTCCCAGCCCACCTGCTTGACGTAGCCGGGAGGCACGATCATCAGGTACTGGAGCTGGGTCAGCGCAATGGCGTAGGGCTTGTGGGTGAGGAAGGACACGGTGTATGGATCGTCGACACGCACCTCCTTGAATGCGGCATAGGTTGGCCGCTCGCGCGTCTTGCGCTCGGGGTCCACCATCGAGTCGAAGGTGAACTTGACGGCGGCCGCGTTCAGGTCCTCCCCGTTCTGGAACTTCACTCCGCGACGCAGCTTGAACTGCCAGGTCGTCTGGTCCACGAGCTTCCACGACTCGGCGAGCTCGCCCACGAAATCCTTGCCGTCGTCGGACAGGCGCACGAGCGTGTCGTAGATATTGATGTTGATGTTGTGCGTGCTCGTGTTGTTGGTCATGGACGGGTCGAAGGTCTCCACGTCCGCCTTCTGGGAGATGATGATGTCAGCGTCGCGGGCGCCCGCTTTGCCTGCGCCGAGGACGACGCTCCCGAGGACGATGCCGAGAACGAGCCCGAGGAAGACGAGCGAGCGGAGGTTGATCATGACGGTGTCCTTTCCGTGTTCACGAGTGCCCGAAGCGTCGCGGGTCGAAGGGCTCGAGGGGCACAGGCGGGTCGGCCTTGGTCACGCAGGCCGCGATCAGCTTCGCGCTGACCGGGCTCATCCCGATGCCGCTGCCGTCGTGGCCGGTGGCAAGGACGAGGCCGTCCACGCCCGGCGCGGGGCCGAGGAGCGGGAGCCCATCCGGCGTGTAGGGTCGAAAGCCCGCCCAGGTGCGTAGCATGCGGAGGCGGCCGATGGCAGGAGCGATCCGGCGCGCGCTCTCGAGCACGTAGCGGATGCCGGACAGCGTGGGCGCGCGGTCGAGCCCCACGAAGCGGCTCGTGCTCCCGATGACGAGATTGCCCGCCACCATCTGCGCCATGCCCATGCCCTTACCGGGCGGCAGGTTCGGGTCGTAGCCTGGCTTGCCCGGCGCATCCGGCGGCCAGGGCTGGGAGAATCGCCACATGTCCGTGTCGGACTTGATCGGCTTTAGCACGTGGTGGAGCTTGAAGGGCGCGGGCTCTGTCACCACGACCATGCCCTGCCGCGGTGTCACGGGAACGCGCAGGTTCGCCGTGGCGCCGAGCGCGCCGCTCCAGGAGCCGCCGGCCAGGACGACGAGGTCCGCTTCCACCTCTCCCGCGCTCGTGGTCACCCCCGCGATGCGATCGCCACGGCGGAGCAGCGAGAGCACCTCGGTCCCCGTGACGAGCGTGGCGCCGTGCATGCGCGCGGCGTGCGCATAGCCGAGGGTGAGCCGAAAGGGATTGATGGTGCCGCCGTGCTCGGCGTACACCACGCCCCGGACATCGGGCGAGAGCACCGGCTCGCGGCGCCGCGCCTCGTCGCCGTCGAGCAGCTCGGCGGATAGGCCAACTTCGGGTTGTCCCGCCACGTACGCCGCCATCTGCGCCCATTGGGCTTCTGTCTCGATGGCGACCATGCCGCCCGTTTTCCGGTACTCGATGTCGGCGCCGAGCTCCGCGCCGAGGGTGGGGAAGAGCCGCCAGCAGGCGAGCGTCAGGTCGAGGGCAGGGCCGCGGTGCATCGACTGCGGCCAGATCAGCGCGCCGTTCGCGCCCGAGGCGCCGGCGCAGAGCCCGGCGCGCTCGAGGAGGGTGACGTGCAGGCCTTCTTTGCTGAGCTCGTAAGCGACGGCGCAGCCGATCACCCCGCCGCCCACGATGAGCACATCGGGGCGTGTCATGAGAGGAACCGCGCGGGGCGATAGGGCACCAGCCGCGGATCGGGCACGCCGTCCAGGATTTCCGCGGCGGCGATCTTGCCCCAGAGCGGGCCAAGGGTGACGCCGCTGTGCGAGGCGACCACGTAGAAGCGGTCGAGGCCGGGAATGCCGCCGAGCATTGGCTTCTCGTCCCTCGGCATGGGTCGCACGCCGAAACGGATGGCCTCGACGCGCGCGCCCTCAAGGGCGGGGAGATGCTTCGCCACCGCGGCGAGCGATTTCTCAGCGGGCCAGAGCCCCTCTTCGGACTGGCGCCACACCTGATCGTGCGCGAACTCCGCGAGGACGATGCGCCCGCCGCCGTCCGGACGGAAATGCACGCCCGGCGCGTGGATGGGCCGACGGAGCGTGCTGGCCACGGGCGCCGTGTAGATGAGGCGTCCGGGCACGCGGTCGATGGGCACCTCGAAGCCCGCGAGCCGCGCCACCTCATCGGTGGCAGGGCCCGCGCAGTCGACGACCACGTCGGCCTCGAACCGATTGCCATGCGAGGTGACCACGCCGCGTACACGCGTTCCCTCGCGGAGCACCGAGACGACTCGCTCGCCCGCGAGCACGCGCGCGCCCCGGCGCACGGCGTGCACGAGGAGCTGGCCGATCAATGGCACCACGTCCACATAGCCCTCGCTCGGCGTGAAGACTACTTCGTCCACGTGCGGCACGATGACGAGGTCGGGCTCGAGCTTGCGCGCGTCCTGGGCGGAGATCAGCTCGATGGGATAGCCCCAGCTCGCGAGGCGTTCCACCGTCTCCTTGAGTTGCGCGCGCCCCAGCGGCTCCTCTTCCCAGGCGAGCGCACCCTCCTGCTTGTGCCAGTCGCCACCCCCGAGCTCGGTCACCAGCGCCACGTGCTCGGCCATGCTCGCCGTATTGAGATCGTGATAGTCGCGCGGCGTCTTGTGAAAGGAGTTTGTCCACGCGAAGCTGGTGCCCGACGTGCCGCTCCCCGGCGTCGCCGCCTCGAGCACGGTCACCCTGGCCCCGCGCTCCGCGAGCCGGTAGGCGACGTTCGCGCCCACGCTCCCCGCGCCGATTACGATAACCTCCGCGCTCACGTTTTCTCTCCGGTCACGGGTCTACTCGTCGGCCAGCGTGACGAGCACGTCGATGGGCACCGGCGTCACGGGCGGTCGGAAACTGGGCGGTGGGATGACGGACAGGGGCACGCCCCGGCGGTGCGCGATCAGCTGAGCCAGGGCGGGGGCGCAAAGCCGTCCCTGGCACTCGCCCATGCCCGCGCGGGTCATCCGCTTCATCTGCCCGAGCTCGCTCACGCCCTCGTCGTGGGCCTGATCGACACGTGCACCCGTGACGCCCTCGCAGGGGCAGATCACTGTATCGGGCGTGATCAGCTCGGCCAGTCCCGGCTTGATGGCATGAAGCGGGCCGAGGACGGCGCGCGACTTCCTCAGCGGAGCCAGCTCCGATTGATGCAGCCGCAGCCGTGAGCGAGCCTGCCCCGGCGAAAGCACGCCGAGCCGAGCCGCCGCCGCGATCCCCGCGATACGCCCCTCGAGCACGGCCATGGCCGCACCGCCGAGGCCGGCGCCGTTCCCCGCACAGAAGAGGCCGCGCACGCTGGACTCCATGTCGGCGGAGACCACGGGAACCCAGCCGCCGCGTTCCGGCGCGTACTCGTGCTCGACGCCGCAGATCTGGGCGAGCTGGATGGACGGCACGGAATCCCAGACGAAGCACACGGCCCCGACCGAGATCGTCTCCTCAGAGTCGGACACGGGTCGCCCGTCCCCGTCGAGCGCTACCGTGACCACTTCGCGCACTCGCTCCTCGCCGATGACACGCGCCACCGCGCGCGAGCCGGTGAGGGGGACTCGCGCGGCGCGAAGGGTGTGCCAGTCGGCCGACGCATCGCCCGAGAGCGCCCACCGACTCCACGGAGCGGACAAGGCAAGAGGCATCCGTCGGATGAGCGCGGCGTCGAGCATGCCCACGACGCGCCCTCCCGCGCGAAGGATGCGGCTCGCGACGACCGGAAGCTGGTACCCCGCTCCGGCCACCAGCACGCGCTGTCCCGGAGCCAGCGTGCGGATCGTCTCGGCATCCACGACCCCGGGGAGTGTCCAGCCAGGAACCGGCACCACGCGTTTGTGAGTGCCCGCGGCGAGGATCAGAACCTCGGGCTGGACCTTTTCCGCGCGCTCCTTCTCCCACACGGCGAGCGTGCGCTGCTCGAAGACGCCCCAGACGGTTGCGCCCTGATGCAGGACGATGCGCGGGCCCGCCGCGTGGATCTCGGGGATCAGCGTCGACTGCGCGGCGTGTGCGTAGGTGGGGCCGCCGAGCACCGGCCGCTCGTCGTAGAGGTGCACGGTCGTTCCCGCCCGCGCGGCCTCGATGGCGGCCGCCAGCCCGGCCGGCCCGCCTCCCACCACGGCGACCTGCGGAGAGATCGTCATCAGGAGCGTCAACATTGCAATCGCAGCCGCCGATTGTCAAACAGCCGAGGCGTCGTATACTCGCCTCCTGCCTCGGCGCGGCCACGTGGCCCGCCCTCGCGAAAGGGCCATCATGGCTGAGCTCCGCACCGGCGGTGAGTGGGTGGTGGAAGTGCTACGCGCCCAGGGCGTCCGGCATGTCTTCGGTCTGCCCGGCGTTCACAATCTCGCCATTTACGACGCGCTCCTTCGCCAGCACGACATCGCGCACGTCCTCTCCCGCCACGAGCAGGGCGCGGGTTTCATGGCCGACGGCTACGCCCGCGCCTCGGGCAACCCCGGGGTGGTCGTCGTCACCACGGGTCCCGGCGCCACCAACGTGCTCACGCCGCTCGTGGAGTCCTTCGCCGGCTCGCAACCGATCCTCGCCCTCATGTCCGACATACCCGCAGCGCTCATCGGCAAGGGCCTGGGCGCGCTCCACGAGGTGCCCAACCAGATCGAGTGCTTCAAGCCCGTTTGCCGCTGGGCGGAGACGATCCGGGACGGTGCCGCGATCGCCGGAGCCGTGGAGCGCGCTTTCCACCTCTTCCGCACTGCGCGGCCGGGGCCGATCGCGCTTTCGCTCCCCACGGACCTCCTCGTGGCCAAGACGGAGGCCCGCCGGAGCAAGCTCCGCGGTCGCCTGCCCGCGTGCGACCCGAAGAAGATCGAGACGGCGACACGGCGCCTGCGCGCGGCGAAGCGTCCCCTCATAGTGGCCGGCGGCGGGGTCATCTCCTCCGGCGGCGCGGCCGACCTCACCGCCCTGGCGCACCGGCTCGTGGCGCCCGTGATCACCTCGGTCATGGGTCGCGGCGCCATCTCCGAGACCGACCCGTTCTGGCTCGGGGTCCTGCCGAACTACCGGTCGACACAGGCCGCCCTCGAGCAGGCCGACGTCATCCTGGCCGTTGGCTGCCGCTTCGCGCACCGGTCAACCAAAGGCCTAATGCTCAACCTCGCCTTCAAGCCAGAGCAGGCCCTGATCCACGTCGACATCGATCCCAAGGTGATCGGGCTCATGCACAAGCCCGCCGTGGGCATCGTGGGCGATGCGCGCGACGCCTTGCGCGGGCTCCTCGCCTCGCTCGGCTATGGCGCCGCCGCGAGCGAGTGGGACCCTGCATGGCTGCAGGCGCAGCGCGAGACGCGCTGGCCGCGCTACACGGAGCCGGTGGATCGCCTGATCCGCATCTTGCGCAGCTCCCTCGAGCCCTCCGCCATCGTGGTCAACGACCAGACCGGGCTCAACTACTGGATGGAGTGGCACTTCCCCGTGCTGGAGCCGCGCACCTTCCTCTATCCCGTGGGCTCGGCCACCCTGGGCTACGGCGTGCCCGCGGCCATTGGTGCCAAGATCTCGCATCCCGACCGCCAGGTGCTGGCCGTGCTCGGCGACGGCGGCTTCATGTTCTCGGTGAACGAGCTGGCCACCGCGGTGAAGTACGGCCTCGCCGTCGTCTTCCTCGTGTTGAACGATCAACGCTACGGCGCGATCAAATACCTCCAGGAGGGCATCTTCGGCAAGTACGGCGAGGTGGATCTCGCCAACCCGGACTTCCCCGCCATGGCCCGCGCCTTCGGCGCCGAGGCCGTTCGTGCGGAGGGGATCGAAGACCTCCCCCGCGCACTCGATCGCGCGCTTCGGCACCAGGGCCCGACGGTGCTCGAGCTGCGCATGGCCGTCGAGCCCCCGTGGGAGCTCTGAGGGTATAATTCGGGCATGGTCATCGAGCTCGACCCCCCACGCAAGAAGAACCTCCGACGCGAGCTCGAAGGCCTGCTCGGCAAGGGCGGCGTGCTCTCCGAGCCCGAGGAGCTGCTGGTCTACGAGTCCGACGGCCTGACGCTCTTCCGCGCCCTCGCCGACTTCGTCGTCTTCCCGACTTCCGTCGAGCAGGTCTCCGCCGTGGTGAAGCTCGCCAACCGCGAGTCGCTGCCCTTCGTGGCTCGCGGCGCGGGCACCGGGCTCTCCGGCGGCTGCCTTCCCGCCGAGGGCGGCCTCGTCATCTCGCTCATGCGGATGAACCGCGTCCTGGAGGTCGACTACGACAACCAGATCGCCGTGGTCGAGCCGGGCCTGGTGAACCTCCACCTCTCGTGGGCGGTTGGTCCCAAGGGCTTCTACTACGCGCCGGATCCCTCGAGCCAGCAGGCCTGCACGGTG
>Ga0306920_100006194_pt1 | contig 15557 bp, 15 predicted proteins | sample flu12Cox44000170_FD_204666 | JGI IMG/M metagenome (GOLD analysis project Ga0306920, IMG submission 204666) | Lab enrichment of tropical soil microbial communities from Luquillo Experimental Forest, Puerto Rico - flux4day.12C.oxic.44.000.170 (v2)... | ecosystem: Environmental > Terrestrial >... | reverse complement strand
CGATTATAGCGAATTACTCGGCAGGAGGGGCGTTCGGCCTACGTCGATTACGTCCGTGCATAACTAAGGAGCGGCATTTGCGCAGGCGTTGATGCGAATGGAGTCCTTTGGCCGGGGAATAGACAGCGAGTCGGTTTCCGGATTGGCGACATTCGGATCGATCTGAGAAGGGATGGGGTCAGGCCGAAGTCCTGGTGGCGCTCAACATCGGCGAGGCTAACAGTAACCGGTGCCCGACACCATCGTACTAGGGTGTAGTCGCGAATTGTTGACGAAAGTGCTTTATCGGACGCGCCCCTGCCCAAAAAACGTAATGACGAGGAGAGCCAGGCGACGCGTGTTCGATAAAGTACTTACCTTCTGGACCATAAGACGACGCGACTGAAAGATGATCGGCTTCGCCGAGGGTCTGAAATGTACCAAAACACCAATGACCGCAGGGGCGTCTCTCGTTCCTAATCCGGGCAGATCTCCCAGAGCTGGGCTTCTCGCGGAATCAGTTCCGCATTACCCAAGGGCGCACAATAGGCAGCGGGTCCGAGTGATGGGATCGACTGCAGGCTATCTCGGAATTTTCTTGTGCTGGCGAATGAGAAGGGCCTTAAGAGCGAGGCAACTGCCTTTGGTTGAGATTTGCGTATTCGGCTTGGGCTTGCTTCAGAATGGGAATGTCCGGGTCCGCATCTTTCCAGAGAGTAAGGAAATCCTGATAGGCGGATTTTGCCCTGGTCTTATCACCCGAAAACACGTAAGCCCTGCTGAGCTGGACGTGTGCCAGAGCACCAACGGGATCGCAGATAACAATACCTCGGTGATCGAGAATTTTCTGGAATTCCGCAGCGGCCTCTGTGCCGTGTTGTGCGGCCAGATAAGCCAGGCCACGGACATAGGCGGGGTAGAGATTACCGGCGCCCAAGAGGAATTCAGAACCGCCTGTGGTCGAACTTCCGCCTTCATAAGGAATCGCGGTTTGAAGCAGTTCGACCGCCTTTGACGGCTGCTTGTGGTTCAACGCCAGAAGTGCGCGGAGCGTCGGCACATATGTGAATTGGACCCTCGTATCCTCCGGGAAACGCCTTGAGAGGTCCTCCGTCAACACTTGAGATCGAGAAGAATCTCCCGAGAGAGCAAGCGCAAAGCCGACTCCGTATGCCACATCCCGGCTCTTTGAAAGCTCTAGTGCGTCCACGGCTCTCTGCCTTGCCGTGGATACATTTCCGAACAGGGCTTCCCGCACCGCTGCATCCGCTTCGTAAAGGGCCTCCGTCTCCCGCCGCTCGGTTTTGCGAGCCAAATCCGCTGCCAGTTGTGACATCTTTCTTGCGGCTTCCAAGTGACCGGAATAAGCCAATACGAACCCTTCCGAGTTGGATATCCAGTCGGCCACTCCGCGCCGTTCCCGAGCTAGCGCGGCTTCCCGCTCCATCCCCACCTTGTCGCCTTTCAGAAAGGCAATCACGTATCGCAGAACGAAGAAATCCGGGATTTCAAGTTTGCGTTCAGACGCTCGTTGAAGCGTGTTTTCCGCTTCGTCAAGGCGTTCAAGCGCCATGTAGCCCGTTGCGAGATTGAGGTATCCGATGGAGAACCCTGGGTCGATATCGAGAGCTATTTTGGCTTCCTCGACGGACTCTTCACGTTTGCCCGTCGCCGGATAAATGTCTCCAGACAACAGCCCGTGAGGCACCCAAGCACGAGGATAGGCTTGTACCCACAAGGCGCAGGTTTGTTGTCCTTTTTCTAAGTTGCCCGTAACCTGCAAATCGTAGGAAAGGGAAATAAAGAACTTCTCCTGGTCACTGGCGCGATCCCGAAGTTCGTAGGCTTTGCTGGTGTTCACCGCAGAAAGGAGCGATTCTCCGATATCGCCATACATGCGCCCGAGCGCTGCGTAAGCGCTGGCGAAGTTAGGGTCAATCTCGATAGCATGCTTAAGAAAGGGGACAGCGGCCGCTGAACCAGTGGAGAAGGAAGCCTTCCAACCCGCGCTGTAGGCCTTCAAGGCTTCGAGTGAAGGCGTCGTGGCCTCTGCGAGTGGAGTGTCGTGTTTCTTGACCGTGATGAGTGACTCACCGACTCGAGTTCTGAATTTGCTGGCCATCTGGCCAAGCGCATTCAGAACGTCCTCTTTTCTCGCCGCTTGCACCTGTTCCTCCGCAAGAACATTTCCCGTGCGACAGTCTTCTGCGCGTAATCCCAACACATATTGGCTGCCGAGGCTTGCAATCGAGCCACCGAGAACGGCCGCACTTGCAGTTCGCTCGCAGATTTCCCGGGCGATCTCTGGAGTAAGTCGGGCATCGGCTGGCTTGTCCATCAGCCTCAGTACCTGCTGGATGCGCTCCTCTGAGATAAGGCTAAGGAAAGGCGACTGCTCCAGTTGCACCGCCAAGCCTTGCCTCAGGGTTCCGTCAAATACGGAATCGCCCGTTGTGTTATTGAAGTCGGCAAGAACAATCGTGTCTTTGTCGGTGAGCTTCGGTGTGCGGGTGAGATAGAAGTAACCACCGACTGACAACGCCAGCACAGCCACGATAGCAGGAATAATCAGCTTCCAGCGTCTTCCGACACCGCCCGGAGCTCCCGCACTCGGAACCGGTTTCTGCTGAACTGCCATTGCCTCGGCAATCTTTGGCACGCCAACTTCCGCTACCTGGGCAATGAAGCGGTAACCCCTACCGGTAACGGTCTGGACAAATCGCGGCTGTTCGGGATCGTCTTTGAGGACTTGGCGGATTTTCCGGATTGCTGTATTGATTGCGTTGTCGGTATCGAGGAAGACGTCCTTGCCCCAGAGCTTTTCAATGATCTCTTCCCGCGTTACCAACTGGCCCCGCCGCTCCACCAGCAGGAACAAGACTTCCATAGGGATTCGTTCCAGCTTCATCGTGCGGCCGGAACGTCGCAACTGGTAGGAGGGAAGGTTTAGTTCAAAGTCCTCAAATCTGACGAGGTCTGCAGCCACGGTTGAGCTCTCTACCTATGAGGCTGTAATTCTACATCCCGTCCTGGACGGCCAATAAGACCCGACTGTTCAACAAGTTCGGAGTACAGAACAATGCAGGTGAATACACGAGTCTCCAGACCTTTCTCCATTGCCCGCCTTCTCAAACTGAACCATCATGCGCCCCATCGTAAGAACAACCCAAGCACGATCCGGGGCATAGTTCTTGCCGACGCACAAGGAGAACCACAAATGAAGACACAGCAACTCGTCAAAATGGCAGCGGGAGCGATCTTGACGCTGGGTTTGATTGCCCTGGGAGGACGATTGAGTACTACGCCGAGCGTGCAAGCGCAGGACAACGAGCTCAACACGGAGGCTTCACGCATCGAATTGGGTTTCAAGATCGCGCCCGTCCCTTTAAACCTGGAGGGAAAAGACCGCGACCTGGTCGGGTTGGGCAGTTATTGGGTCAATGCTGTCTCCGATTGCAATTTCTGTCACACTGCCGGTGGCCCTCCCAATTACAATTTCGCAGCGGGTTTCAACCCATATTTTGGACAGCCGAAGAAAACTGACCCGGCAACTTACCTGGCAGGAGGCACGGACTTCGGTCCGGCCCTTCCCCTTGGCTTTTATGTACAAGGTTATGGAGATTATGTTGGTCCAGACATTGTCTCTCGCAACTTGACGCCCGACAAAACAGGGATGGCTGAAGGGGGACACACATTCGAGCAATTCAAGCAAATCCTTAGGACAGGCGTCGATCTGGACCACCTGCATCCGACCTGTATAACACCTTTCCCGGTACCCACCCCGCCAAACTGCATTCCCCCTCCGGTCGACGGAAGTCTCCTCCAAGTCATGCCTTGGCCGAACTTTCAAAGCATGACGGACCATGACATCCGGGCAATCTACGATTATCTAAGTGCGATTCCATGTATCGCTGGTCCGCCTCCGCCCAGTCCGCTGCACCACGATTGTGGTGAAGACCCATTCGTTGGCCAGGACAGCGCTTCAGGGGCGCCACACAGGCCAAGAAGGCAGTAGCGGCTTTACGAAAAAGAGGAAACCGCTGTCCGTCGCTGGCGGTTTCCTTTCTACGGCCGTCTCACAAACCGTCATCATTGGGGACAAGAAATGGACTACGCCGGGAGCTCTTCCAACTCGACGATGCCGACCTCGCTGAAGCGGACCTCGTGGTTACGTATGAAGTATTTGCTGTTCGCGGTGATCGGCCTGATGTTGGCATACGTTATCCCTCATGATGAGAGCTTTCTGGTGCATCCGAAGGACCCGATGTGGCAGCACTACGAAGCCTTTAAGTGGTGGCTGTTGCCGCATGGAATCGCTGGTGCGTGCGCTCTGCTGCTAGGCCCGATGCAGTTTTCCGACCGACTTCGCGGGCGTTTCAGGCAGCTCCACCGGGTGGTCGGCCGAATCTATGTCGGAGGTGTGTTCTTGGCAGCGCCACTTGGCTATTACATCCAATATTTCCAGGAACGCAAGGGCGATCCCCGATCTTTCAGTATTGCCGCGGCGGTCGACGCCGCATTGTGGATAATTACTACCGGGACAGCGATGGTCTTCATTCTCAAAGGCAGGGTTCAGGAACATCGGCAATGGATGACTCGCAGCTTTGCGGTCGCACTCGTTTTTCTTGAGGTGCGAGTGATTGGAGGTGTAACCGGATGGGAGAATCTCGGCGTCCATGCGAACGAAACCATTGTTTGGGCCTGCCTTGCCTTCTCGATCCTTTCCGCGGACCTGGCGCTTCAGTGGCAGCAGTTGGGGCGCTCACGCCCAGCGCTTCAGCGCCACCCGGCGGTCCCTCACTGACGGACTGGGTGAAGTCCGAGCTGTCTGATCATTCAGAACAACACTCTAATTCCCGGAAGAGTACCTTCAGCCGCGACTCAACGCTTGCTGGCGGTTCGAAACAGCGTTCGCGGCCAGGCATGGAGGAGTTCGGGCCGTTTCTGTTTTGTGGCGAAAATCAACCGCTCGTCGGGCTTTCTGGATCAAGCAAACACCGATGTTTCACTCATTGACTATTGAGGCAGGCGATTCACACGGAAGAACGTATGACTTGAGTGAAGCTTCTTTGTTTTGAACACTGGAAATCGACATACCTGCTCAAACAATCATTCCGCAAGAGGAAAAAGAGAGTAACTCGTTAATTCTTCGTGCTCGTCGACATGGTGCGGAGGGCAGGTCGCAGGAAACAGCAACGGCCCAGGGAACCCGGGAGAACCTGGGAACCTGAGCCGTGCTGCAATGGCCCATGTCAGGACAAGCCGTGCCGTTGGCAGGTGGCTGGTGGCAGCCCAGCCTGGCTAAAGGCAGGGGGCAAGTCCTGACTCTCAACAATAACGACGAAGTGACATGTTGTCGTTGCGCTGGTGCAATGTTCGGGCCTGCGTGCTGCACAGTGTGATTGAAAACCTCCCATTTGCATCTTTACCAACCCAATCAATCGTCCTCCCATCCCTGCAGTCGCGTATGTCCGCGTGTCGTCTCCCGGCCAGGAGGACGCGACAGGCTCATGCGCCAGCTTCTCACCCTCGAAGCCCTGCGCCAAAAGCACGAATACAAAATTGTCGAAACCTTTCGCGAGCTCATCGGCGGAGCCACTGAACGGGAAGACAGGAATTGTTCCAACGGGCTTCGACAGCACTCGAAGGTTAGTATTTGATTCATTCGAATCAAATCGGGGCACAAACACGGGGAGTCTATGCCTCGCGGAGGGCATTGATTGGGTCTACTTTCGTAGCGCGACGAGCTGGAAGGTAGCTGGCCAAAACGGCGACCGCCAGCAACAACAACGGCACGACGACGAACGCATCCGGATCATGCGGCCGAACACCGTAAAAAACTGGCCATTAACGAGGTGGTGGATGGTGCAAAGGTGACGCCGGCCATGATTCCGAGTCCGGCAAGTACGACGCCCTTCTGCGAGAACAGCTTCAAAATGTCAGCCCGCCGGGCCCTAAAGCCATGCGAACACCGATCTCGGGCGATCTCTGGCCGACCATACATGCCAGCAGGCCTTAGATCCCGATGGCAGCTAGGAGCGGCGCCAAGCCCGCAAATCCACCCACCAGGGTGGCAGAAAAACGGCGCGACGCCAGCGAGCCATCGATGATGTCATTCATGGAAGAGCACCGAATACCGGCAGCCCTGGATCAATGCTCTGGATTTCACGCCGAATCTGCAGCTCGAGGGTTGTCGCCGTCAAGAAGTCCGCAACACGACGCTCAGTATCCTGCCTGGGTTTTGAAAGATTGGGGACGTAGATGTGAGGAAGGTCATCAATGTCCAGACCGTCCCGGTTCGCTGATGCTATGAAAGATGGGCTGCTGCACAACTACGTTGAAAAACGGAGGCGCGGCTAAGGGGTCCCTGGAATGGCGGCAAGGCTCCACAATGTCCAGCTCACGAGCGTGACAACCCACGCACCGGCGAGTCTTTCCAGTATCCAGAGATGGCTTCCCAGGGCTTGTTTAGGGTTGGGGTCTTCTGCCGAGGAAAATATGGTTTTGTAGGTTGCGGTCAAGTAAGCAGTCTCATTCGAACCTCGAACACGACGATTGGTAATCTCAATGTTGTGAATTCTTGTCGTCCCCTGCACCAACCGACCCGAAACTGCCGCGCGCCCGAGCAGAGGCTCTGCGTCAGGCGGCCACAACTCGATGTCATCGGTACAAAAGGCCATCAAGCTGTGACCTTCTCCAGCGACTTCGAACTCGATCCAGCGTGAATGGACCTGCTCAATCTCTCGGACGGAATCTTCGGTAAGTCTTCCCATGTATTGAGACATGGATACCAGATGTGCGATTGCTCGACAAGGTACACCCCGACGATGGACGGCGCGCGGATAGCTTACTTGATGTGAAATTGCGTTTGGCATAGGGTCGGAGGGTGCCATCCGCCTCTGCCGATCTCGTCGGCAACTCGAAGTTACCGGACGTTCCCGGCCGACTTCCAACTGCCTTCTTTTTCACCCGCGCCAGATTATGCCAGTTATCCTGCTAAACAGAAAAGCGTCAGGGAGACGATTTTATGGCCACACAGAAGGAGAAGGCAGATTACTTCAGCACGCTGCACAGCGCCCCCGGCACGTTCGTTATTCCGAATCCATGGGATGTGGGCTCGGCGCGGGTTCTTGCCGGACTTGGATTTCAGGCATTGGCTACATCGAGTGCGGCCGCGGCCGCGGCTCTTGGCCGAAGGGATCATGCTCTCACGCGAGATGAGATGCTGGAACACGCACGGTTGATCGTCGATGCCACGGATTTACCCGTCACTGCCGACCTGGGAAAAGGATTTGGCGACTCGCCGGGAACCACCGCGGAAACGATCCGGTTAGCAGCGGATGTGGGACTGGTTGGATGCACTATCGAAGATGCTACTGCGGATGAGGACCATCCACTTTACGATTTAGAATTGGCTGTCGAGCGAATTGCTTCCGCTGCAGAGGCGGCACGCGCACTCCCGTTTCGGTTCATGTTGACGGCCCGTGCCCACAATTTCCTTTACGCCCAGCCGAGCCTCGCAGAGACAATCAACCGACTCCAGGCATTCGAAAAAGCCGGTGCTGATGTTCTTTTTGCCCCCGGTCTGCCTGACCTGACTGCAGTGCATGCCGTGTGTGCGGCGCTCTCGAAGCCTTTCAATTTCATGGTGGGAATCAAGGGAAAATCATTCTCGGTTGTTGAGCTCGCGGCGGCAGGTGTGAAGCGCATTAGCCTCGCGACCTCGCTTTATCGCGCGGCAATGACGGGATTGCTTGATGCTGTGCACGAGGTGAATGTCAAGGGCCAGTTCGGGTTTGTCGAACGCTGCGTCACGACCCCCGAGCTGTACAGGCTAATGCACATCTGACGGGCCGAAAACATCGATGCGGCTGCAAACAGTCGGGAAATTCATGCTTGAGAATCCAGTTTCCTCCTTGGTCGATGGGGTAAGAGAACACTGCATGCTTCGAGCCAAGGCGGGCGTGGAAACGGGTAACGCCTGTTCTTGGTTATTGAGAGATCAAACCTTTGAGTGGTCCGCGATCAGCCAGTATTGGTACACAAAGGGGACCACGTTCTAGGAGACTTCTTTGGTGAGAATTGCGATCGAGCACAGAGCCCTTCGGCATCAGGGTTTTCTCCCAATTCCGCAAATCCATCCTTTGTCGCGTTCCTCAATGACCTCAACCTCCGAATAGCCTGCCTTGGCGAAGAGTGTGCGATGCTCACCGACGTCCAAGAGCGTCATACCTGTGCGTGTGGCATATTCATCGGCCAGCTTTGCCACGGTCGTGTGCGCTCCTTTATAGATTTCCGCGATGACGATGAGCTTGCCACTGGGCTTCAAGACTCTGAAGATTTCGCGGATATCTGTCGGCAAATTGGGCCACCAGAAGTGCGTCTCCACTGCTGTCACGAGATCGAACGTTTCGTCCCGAAAGGGGAGCTCAGACACAGAACCATGTCGGACCTCGACGCGCTCCATGTCGATCCAGCGTGCATTCGTTCTCTTGCTTGCGGCGACGCTCTCCTCGGAATAATCAATGCCGTAGACCTTCCCCTGCGTGGCAGCTTCCGCTAACTTACTCAGTGTCCTGCCACCGCCACAGCCCACATCGAGAATCATGTAGTGCTTCTCTATGCGAATGTGCCCCAGGCCCCAATCTGTTAGCTTGGAATGCCGGGAATTCATGTTCCACAAAACTAAGCGACCCAGCCATCCTCTTGGTCGTTGACATTGGCTTATCCGTCCATTGCTTGCGACCACGATTGTTTTCATCCGTACAGTTTACCGCCGACAAAAGGGGCGAGTTACGAGCCGCCAACGAGCTTTGACCAGCGCATTGGAGCCTGTTAGGCGTGGGTTGCCATTATCCAGCACTGCCGACGAGAGCGAGGTTCGCGGCTCAACGATTGCCCGCAGAATTCTCCTTACTGTTTTCGGCAGATAAGTACTAACTTCTTATCCGATCACCGATAGCCAAGATCGTCAGATCGTCAACCTCCGACTGGTTCATGATGTGACCAAAAGCTGAGAATCCGGCGCCCGCAAACTCCGGGCGCTGGTTGGCCTAAGTTACCAGATTCTCACCACCCTGGGCCGTGTCATGAAGGCCTTGATGTGTCTACAGGAGAGTACTGCGCGCCTAAAAGCCGATGATGCGCTGCAAAGCCGGATGAGGCAGCAAGAGTACACAAGGTGGACGCAAGTACGAGACGAGTTCACACGACCAATCACGCCGTGGAATCTCATTGGCCAACTGCGCTTTCCCTTCGAGGTTGAATGGAATGGAATTCGAACAGCCAAGACTACTCATACCGCAACGCGACCGTAGGTTCTACCTGTACCGCTCTACGAGCTGGGACAAAGCATGCCGCCGAGGCGATGAAGCACAGCAGTATGAACACGATTGTGTAGGTCAAAGGGTCGGCGGGTCCGATGCCGACAAGAAATTCGGCGACCAGGCGTCCGACACCGATTGCAATCACAAGCCCAATCGCCAGACCAGTTCCAACGATGACAAGCCCCTGGCGGGAAACCATCCAGAGTATGGTTCGTCGCTGTGCGCCCAAAGCCATGCGCACTCCGATTTCCTGTGTTCGCTGTCCTATCGCGTAAGTCATCACTCCGTAAATGCCGACAACCGCCAGCATGAGTCCCAGAAATCCAAGAGCTGCGGTAAGCTTGGCGCCCAAATTGAACAGTAAGAGTCCGCCAGGCCCGTTCCTGACAGCATCTGTCATGGTACGAACACTGAGGACGGGTGTTGTTGGCGCTAATTCACGAACCATCGCTAAAACCATTGACGTAATTGCCTGAGGCGGTCCGGCAGTGCGCACGTGCAGCGTCTGCGCGGAGGTATAGGCCTGCGAAAGGGGAACGTAAAAACCCGGGCTGATGGGCGAATACACGTCTTCCGCCCGGCTATTTCTAACCACGCCGATAATTTCAAGTGTGTGTTGCGCGTCGCCGTTACGCTTGAAGCTCCGGCCCAGAGGGTTGAGACCGTGCCAGAAACGCTGGGCCATTGCCTCATTGATGACCGCGACTCGGGAAGATGATTCGGTATCCGACTCCAGAAAATCGCGTCCTCGGAGAACCGCAATGCTCATCGTCGTGAAGTAGTCGGGCGATACCGCATTGAAGTTGGCGCGCAATTCCTCCCCGCGCTGCGGAACACGCCCCGGAATCATGATTTCGCTACTCGGGGTGTTATCTCCTAGCGGCACGGTCAACGCCAGACCGGCCGACTGCACCCTTGGAAGCACGCGGGTTCGCGAAAGGAGTTGGCGGTAAAAATCCGTAGCTTGAATCTGTGAATAGCCGATCTCGCCGGGATCGAGCGCGACGTTCAGTACGTGCATCGGATCGAAACCGAGGTCCGAATGCTGCGCACTCTGCAGACTGCGCACAAAAAGGCCTGCAACAATCAGCAGAGCGAAAGAACTCGCGACCTGTACTGCGACCAGCACTGAGCGGGTTCGTTGGCCGCGCCCTGTCAGGTTCCGCCCACCCTCGTGCAAGATATTGTTGAGGTTTCCCCAGGATATTCGCAGTGCGGGAAAGACTCCGACCACGGCAGCCGCCAGCACGGCGACACCAAGTGTGTACAGGAAGACGCGGAAGTTGAATGGAAATTCGAAAACGATCGGCAGGTCGGTGGCGGTCACTGCCGAACTGACAGCCTGAAGCGCGAATGAGGCGGCGACGATTCCGGCTGCGGCACTAAACTGGGTCAACAGAATGGTTTCGCCGAGCAGATGACGGATCAGGCGGATGCGGCTTCCGCCGAGCGCCGCTCGAACCGCCATCTCCCGTTGGCGGTCGGTAGCTCGCACCAGACACAAGTTCGCCACATTGAGACACGCGAGAGCAAAAACCATTCCAGCAAGAGTCAAGAAAAGTCCTGCAAGCGCTGGCAGAGGGTTGGGACCGTTCATCAGCCCGGGGGGGCGTAAAGGCCTGGCTTGTAATGTACCTTCTCCTGGCCGGGGATATTGTTTGGCAAACTGCTGTCCTAATGACGCAAGAGCAACGTTCGCGCGTTCCATGTTTACGCCGGGTGCGAGCCGCGCCAGGATCAGCAATTGGCGAGTGCCAATGGCAGTGAGAAAGTCTGCGTTTCCAGCAGTCTCGACTGTCATCATGCTGAGCGGGAGATATGCCTCCATATCGACGAGGGGCGTCGGCCCGAGAAAGCCTTTGGGCGCTATACCGACGATCGTTACAGGCCGCCCATTAACATAAGCGGCTCTACCCAAGATGCCGGGATCGCCGCGAAAACGGGTCTTCCAATAGCGATAGCTCAGCACCACGACCGGATCGCCACCGGGAATGTTTCCTTCCGAGGGGAGGATGAATCGTCCAAGAGAGGGTCGAATGCCAAGCATCTGGAAAAACTCGCCGCTGACAAACAGAGTCTGAGCGGGCTGGGTAATCGCATCGACCGTTAACCCATCGGCGCGGCCTGTCGGGCCCGAAAGCCCCCCGAGAATCATCGCGTTCACATTGGAGAACACACCGCGCGTTTGATCCTGCAGTTGACGGAATTCGGGACCTGAGAATTCAGGATCGAAATGGCTCGCGTCCCGCGGAAACACCAGGAATGTGAGATCAAGCGGATGTTGAACTGGAAGAGGCCGGATCAGCAGTGTGTCGACCATGCTGAAGATGGCAGTATTGGCGCCGATGCCGAGCGCGAGCGTTGCCACCGCTGCCGCAGTAAAACCAGGAGACCTATGTAGTGAGCGCCATCCGAAACGCAAGTCCTGAAGGAGCGTTTCGATGAAGACCAGTCCTCGCTCGGACCAATACTCTTCCTTAATAGTCTCCATGGCGCCAAACCTCAGCACCGCCTGGCGTCGTGCCTCAGAAGGTGACAACCCGGCCCGAAGATTGTCCGCGGTTTGCAGAGCGAGGTGTTCCTCGATCTCTTCTCTTAACCGTTCATTGTCTCGCCTCCTCGTAACCGAGTTGAGCAGACGGGCGAAGAAACGCCTCGGAGTTCTCATGAAAAATCCTTCGCCTTCACTTGGAAGAACCGACCGATAATGGAAGTGGTTTGTTCCCAGTCGCGCGTTTCGGCCAGTAGCAGCTTGTGCCCGGCCCGCGTCAGCCGGTAGAAACGCGCCCGGCGGTTACTGTCGGAAGGACCCCACTCGGATGCGATAGCGCCTTCCTGCTCGAGCCTCAAGAGTACGGGATAGAGGCTGCCCTGATTGACGGCAAGCAGATCTCCGCTGATCTGTTCTATCCGCCGCGCAATTCCGTAGCCGTGCAGTGGCCCCAAGACATCCAGGGTCTTGAGGATCATGAGCGCCAAAGTGCCTTGTTGAACATCAATCTTGTGTCTCATAGGCTCCAGGTTTTGGTTACCAACAGGAAGGATGCCATATGTTCTGTGGGAAAGCAACAGGAGGTAGATTTACATCGGCCGGTTGGACAGAAGGACCTCAGCCCCGCGATTTTTCCGGCTTGGCCGTCTGCGCCATTTTTAATCACTGGTCGGTGGGCGATTTTCGCTTGGAAACTCCCTGCGGATTTCTCGTTCCTCTATTCCAGTCTTGGACGGATACTCGCCGGATGACGCGCAAATCACTTCGTTGGTCAACGTGCGGGCTGGGTGCTGTTCGTGATCAGATTGGCTGCCTCCGCGGCTGGGCAAAAGAGATGTTGGGCTCAACTTGTCCATGCCTGCCACCGGCTCCGTTCAGGGGCACAGAGGTTCTGCCGTCCGTACACTCACCAATAAGTCGCACGTTCGAGCCCCGGCAAGCCCGGAATTGTCAGCGTGGTGTCCGGCCGCTGCCCCTTCTGGTTTCAGGGAACAAGCCGTCCACATACCACCGCATCGGATGTTCTGCACGCCCCAAGTCACCGACAAAGACATCGGCCCGCCTTCTTCAGAGTTCAAGATGCCACGTGTAATCAGGGCTCGGCGCCCGATGCCTGCATCATCGTCGTAGCCAGCCACAGGAAGCACCAAGGTCATTACCGCCGGAGGGCAAGGGAGAATCTTTCTCAAGATGGTTCGGAGCGTAGGGGGACAAAAACGGTGTACGCGTTACCTCGCTGCGTTTGCGTCTTCAGGCGACCACTGCAGAGACGACGCCCGCGCGAACCTTCAGCAGGGCATGCGTGCTAGTATTGCATCCCTGCAGGTGTTCCCATGAAACTAGCTGAGACAGTTGAATGCGTTTTGAAAGAAAAGGGCAGCAAGGCGATTTGGTCGGTTGGCCCCGAGCAGTCGGTCTACGAGGCGATCGAAAAGATGTCTGACAAAGAGGTAGGAGCCTTGCTTGTACTGACAGAAGGCAAGTTGGTGGGTATCGTCTCTGAGCGTGACTACGCCAGGAAAATCGTGCTCAAAGGACGGTCTTCGAGGGAGACTCCGGTTAAGGAGATTATGAGCGCCCCGGTTGTCTTCGTGACTCCGCGACACTCGGTGGACGAGTGCATGGCCATCATGACTGCTCGCCACATTCGCCATCTCCCGGTCATGGAGGGTGAGGCCGTTATTGGCGTGCTCTCGATCGGCGATCTTGTGAAGTGGATCATCTCCGGACAGGAACATACGATCCAGCAATTGGAGAGCTATATCACTGGCAAATATCCCGGCTGAAGAAAAGATGAAGGCCCCGTCGACCCATTGCGTCTATACCACCCGCTCGACTCACCCCCATTGAAGGGAAACAAATTTTTCCCAAAACAGGAAATTCTGTCTTCGCGGGCTCGTACGGGTAACTGAAAAAGCATGCAGCACAAGGCCTTAGTCAAGCAGCAGCTTGGAACCTAACGTGCTCTCTGGGTTGGGGGAACTGTCAGTCCTATGGAAAATGGAGGGTAGAATGCACTCTAACGAGGTTAGAGCGATTGCTCGATTGACAAAGCGGCTGGTGGCTTTCCTCGCTGCGGCCGCCGTGGCTGGAGGAGGGCTCGCTTTTTACGCCTTCCACGAACATCGTGCGACACACCGGGCGCTGGAGCAGCGCGATCAGTTGGCCAGCACTCTGAAGCAGACTCGTGTTGAGATCGACGGACTCGCAGCCAAGGTGAATGCGCTTTCAGCCCGTTCTGCACCAGAGCCTGCGCCGGCTGCGGACGCGACAACCATGCGCAAGCCGACAGTGGCTCGGCATCCTGCTGACAATTCGAGTCTGAAAAAGATGCAGGCGCAACTCGACGCTCAGGGCAAGGCCATCGCCGAAACACGCAACGATCTGGAAAGCACGCGCACTGATCTCACAAACACGCGCACAGAATTGACCGGCTCAATCGCTCGCACCCACGAGGAATTGGTGGTTCTGCAGAAAAAGGGCGAGCGCAATTACTACGAGTTCGACATCGAGAAGTCGAAGCAGTTTCAGCACGACGGCCCGCTGGGTATACGTTTACGAAAGGCGAATATGAAACACCAGTACGCCGATCTGGATCTACTTTTGGAAGACAACTACCTCTCACAGAAGCATGTAAACCTGTATCAGCCGGTCATGTTTTACACGCCAGACAGTCCACAGCCCTCGGAGTTGGTTATTAATAGCGTGGGCAGAAACCATATTCACGGCTATGTGAGCGCGCCAAAGTATCGGCAATCGGAACTGGCGTCGGAAACCTATGCAAATGTACCCGCAGGAGGCGTAAATCAGGAGCCCACCCCGAATTTCACTCGCCAGGCTCCACAAAGACAAAAGCTTCCGAGCCCACAGTAGTGTTATCAAGCGGTCAGGATGCATCCGTAGTTGCCGCACCTCATTGGACACGGGTCGCTGGTTGCCACAAAACGCAGCAACCAGATGTTGCAGGGCGGAAAAAGTCCCTCGGAATGGCAATAAGAGCTAACCGGCTCCCGCCAGTACGCTTTTTCGCAAACACGCCCCCTCTAGGCGTACCGTGTATAGGTGCGTCCCGGGAAGCGAGAACGCACTGCGACCAATCAACCGATAAGTGCGCAGTTTTCATCTTTTTCTTAATCATCCCGAACAGTCCCTCGTAAGCCCCCGGTGCGATAAACAGCGAGAAGCCATCTGCAGGCCACACGATCCAACTTCATGTTTTCCAAGCCACAAGCTTAATCGGCCTCTCCGACGGATTAGCGGATTTTAAGGTCGCGGGCCCCCAGCTTCGACAGCCTGCGCCCTTGATCGTCTGTGACCAACGCTACCCAAGCAGCTATTAGGTTGCTAATGCCCTAAAGATAGGCCTAAAACGGTGAACAGTGTTTGGGGTCAATTCTTGAAGGCAGCGCGGCAGAAAAGACCAATTCCTGTTCAGCTTGTCTTAAGCTTTTGCGAGTACCCTAGTTCGTTAGACAATAAGGAAAGCCCTGGTCCGAGCTGGGATCCTCAAACCGATAGACGCCGATTAAGCTCGACAGGTCTAGCCATGAACTTGCGAAAGGACACCTTGGGACTGATCAGGCGAAATTGGCTCGTGATTCTTGCGATCCTGGCAGGTGTTGGCGTTTTTGCCGCCTTCCGCCTGACACGGAAGACTGGAGCGGAATACTTTACGGCCAAGGTCGAACAGGGAGACATACGACAGGTAATAGAGGCCACCGGAACCATTAACCCCGTCACCTTAGTCCAGGTCGGTTCGC
>Ga0306920_100006193_pt1 | contig 15557 bp, 10 predicted proteins | sample flu12Cox44000170_FD_204666 | JGI IMG/M metagenome (GOLD analysis project Ga0306920, IMG submission 204666) | Lab enrichment of tropical soil microbial communities from Luquillo Experimental Forest, Puerto Rico - flux4day.12C.oxic.44.000.170 (v2)... | ecosystem: Environmental > Terrestrial >... | reverse complement strand
GGTTCATCGATCGAACAGGAAAGCTGAGTTTGGACGTCACTGACCTGAACAAGGCCAGCCCTCCGCCTCAGCCCGTGATGCATTTTTACTCCCGCCCGCCGAAGCAATTTCTCTCCGGCGTTGACACGGGAGCGGTGCAAGCGATGCTGCGGAGCGCGAGCAGCACCCGATCGGGGATCATCGCAACCATGGTGGGTATTGGCACCTTGATCGTCACCGCCACTGCCGTATTTAGCGAATTGCAGGCGGCGCTGAACCTGATCTGGAAGGTCCCGGCGACCGGGAACCTCGGCGTATGGCATTTCCTCAAGCCACGCATTCTTAGCTTCTCGGTCATCCTTGCAATCGGCTTCCTGCTGTTGCTATCGCTCGTCATCAGCACCGCGCTGGCGGCTTTCAGCGACTATCTTGATCGGACTCTACCAAGCTTCTCATTTACCATATATTTCATACACGTTGTACTTTCATTTGCACTCACTACCGTTTTTTTCGCAGTAATTTTCAAGATACTTCCTGATCACGCCGTTGAATGGCAGGATGTCTGGCTCAGCGCCGCAATCACGGCCCTGCTGTTTTCGTTCGGCAAGCATCTGATCAGTCTATACATCGGAAGTAGCAATATGGCGTCTGCATACGGCGCTGCGGGCGCGCTCATCATCGTGTTTGTTTGGGTCTATTACTCGGCTCAGATCTTTCTGTTCGGCGCCGAATTCGCGAAAGCGTATGGAGATCAGAGGCGGATTGAACGCTGAACGTCCCTAAACAGCTGGAAGTGAGGTGTGACCCTTATGACCTGAGCGGATCAGACAAATACCAGCCGGTCATCGTGAGTGGAATAGTCCCGAGCAGCTAATAGTGTCCATGCCGCCTCAATTGGAGCGCAGTGAGCCAGATAAGCCGCAGCGACGCCTAACCAAATCCGCGATGATAAAAGCAATGAGAGCGAGCAATCCCGGGAATAACATGGTTTAATTGCCGTTTCCCTCGGGGGGCAGGATGCGGGTTCGACGTTTTATTCGGGTCGTCGCGTTGGCAGCGGCACTGGTCGCCGGAGCAGAGGCACGTGCCGACGTGAATTACCGCACCGAAATCACCGGGGCGGAGGACAGCGATCTCGCCAGTCTGCTGGACAAGGTCTCCGAGCTGAAGACGCTCGAGGACAAGCCTCCGGTTTCCGAAGAAGCCTTGCGCCGGCGAGCCGATCGCGATCTCGGCCGGTTCGCCGACGCCGCGCACAGCCTCGGCTATTGGGATGCGGAATTCTCCTACGAGTTCGACACTACGGCTGAGCCCGTAAAGGTTACAGTAAAGGTAGATCCGGGCCCGCTCTACCATGTCGACTCGATCAAGGTGCTGGGACCGGATGGACAACCCCTACTCATCCCCGGCGAGCCCAAGTTGCCGCTCAAACCTGGAGATCCCGCGCACACCGCCCCGGTGGTGGCAACCGAGACGGCCTTGCTCGGCGCGCTCGGCGACAATGGCCACCCATTTGCCAAGGTGGCGGATCGCCGGGTCGAGATCGATAAGGCCGCACACACGATGGACGTGACCTACAAGCTCGATGCCGGACCGCCCGAGCGCTTTGGCCCGGTCGCGATCACCGGGCTCGAGCGGCTCAACCCCGCCTATGTCGAAGGTCGGGTCCGCTGGCAGCGCGGCGGGGTCTACGATGCCAGCAAAGTCGAAGAGACCCGCCGCGCGCTCATTGAAAGCGGCTTGTTCAGCACGGTACAGATCGTTCCGGCCGCGGACCCCGATCACCCCGGGGAGGTTCGCATGACGGTGGAGGCGACCGAGCGGGTGCATCGCACGATCGGCGCCGGGCTCGCCTACAACACCAGCCAAGGCTTTGGCGCCCGCGCTTTTTGGGAGAACCGGAATCTGTTCGGCAATGCCGAATATCTGCGGATTGCCGGCGAAGTCGGCCAGCAACTCGACGCATTCCGCGCGAATTTCCGCCGACCGGATTTTTTGGCCGTCGATCAGGACTTTCTGGCGACCATCGAGGTCGCGAATGACACGCCGGTCGCCTACAACAGCCGACGCGAGATCGCCACGGCCGGGATCGAGCGCCGGGTCGACCGCTGGCTGACCGGCGGCCTCTCTTTTTTGGTTGGAAAAGCAAACGTCACTCAGCTCGCCAATGTCAGCCCGATGACGGGCACGCAGCGTTACGAGCTGGTCGGCCTGCCAGCCTACGTAAAACTTGATCAGACCAACAATCTGCTCAACCCGACCACCGGATATCGCGCGCAGCTCAACGTCACACCGGCCCATACCTTCTCGGGCTCGCACCTGACGTTTAGTACGAACCTGGTTTCGGGCAGCACTTACTGGGCGCTGGATTCGGAGGACCGGATGGTCCTCGCCGGCAAGCTAGCATTGGGCTCGCTCGACGGCGCGCCGCTGTCGCAGCTTCCTTCCGACCAGCGGATCTATGCCGGCGGCGGCGGATCGGTCCGCCCCTACGGTTATCTGATGGCCGGACCGCTCGCCCCGAACAACAAACCGATAGGCGGAAGATCGAGCCTTGTGTTGAATTTGGAAGCGCGGGTTGGCGTCACCGACAATATCGGGATCGTCCCGTTTGTCGACGCCGGCAGCTACTACGAGAGCCCCTTGCCACAGCTCAGCCGAACCTTTCTCTACGGGGTCGGGCTGGGCCTACGCTATTACACGGCATTCGGGCCGCTGCGGCTCGACCTGGCGACCCCGCTCCACAAGCGCAGCGCCGACTCACCCGTGCAGGTCTATATCAGCCTCGGACAAGCCTTCTGATGGAGATTGCGGCAAAATTGCTTCGGTGGCTCGGCGTCTCGCTCGGTCTGGTGATCGTGCTTCTCGCCGCTGCTTTAGGGCTGTTGCAGACGCAAGCCGGCAAAACGTGGCTGGCGAGAACCATTGCGCAGACAATCAGCACTCCGGATTTTACCGTCGCGGTCGCGCGACTGCACGGAACCGTCCCGTTCAACCTCAAGATTGATCGGCTCGATATCGGCGACCGGGACGGTATCTATCTCACCGCGCGTGATCTCGGTCTCAACATTTTGCCGGCGGCATTGGTCTCAGGACAGCTGCATATCCGGTCGCTGAGCTTCGTTGAGATCGAGATGGCGCGATTGAGCACCGCGCCATCGACGACGCCGTGGACCGAATATCTCAAGGTTCCGCGCGTCCCGATCAGCGTCTTTCTCGACCGGCTCTCGATCGACCGCCTCGCGCTCGCAGCCCCGGTATTGGGCGAAAGCCTTGTCGCAACGGTCGAGGGAAGTGCCCGGCTGGCGGGGCAGACGGCACAGATAGCGCTCGATCTACACCGCACGGACAATTTTGCCGGAAATATCGCGGTGGCGATGGGCCTTGCGGGAAATCCGCCGGTTCTGAGCGTCCGGGTGGATGGAAACGAGCCTACGGGGGTTCTTGCTGACCGGCTGCTGGGACGCACCGATCGCCCGCCGCTGGCGTTGTCTGCCAACGGCACCGGACCGCTGACTGATTGGCACGGGCGGGTCGCCGCCTCTGTCGGCACGCTGGCCCATATCGATACCGATGTGACGCTGGGCGTAAAAGATCGCGCGGTCTTCGGGTTGACGGGGACAGCGGCACTGGCTGCGCTGCTCCCGGCTGAGTTCGCGCCCCTCATCGGGGACCAGCTGACATTGTCGCTCCATGGGGCTTTTGGCGAGCAGGTCGTCCTCGACGCGCTGTCGCTCGGGATCGCCGCAGGAACATTGACAGGCGATGCCGTCTTTGGCGGAAGTGAAAAGGCCATCGCAGCGCATTTGCGGGCGAATGTGCCGGAGCTCTCCGCGATGGCGGGCTTGGTGGGCAATCAACTGGGCGGCTCGGCGTCGCTCGTCGCTGAGGTCTCCGGTGCGGAAAGCCGCCCCGCGTTTTCGCTGAATTTGGCGGGGAGCGCAGTCCGGGTCGGCAGTTCAGGGGCCGACCATGTCGACGCGAGTATGTTGGCCGCGGCGACCGGCCCGCTCGACAACCCGGCCACGCAGATCGAATTCACAGGAAAGGGCCGGGTTGCGGGGCTCGTCGCGCCGGAGGGGGTTGCGCTTCCACAGGAGCTGGGGCGCGACATCGATTGGTCGATCGCCGGCAATGCCGTCCGCGACGGCAGCGCCGTCGTTCTGTCCCGCCTATCCGTCGAAGGTGCGGGCCTTGCGCTCACCGGAGCAGGGCAGCTCACGGGAGGCGGGCAGACGATCGAGGGTAATCTACGTTTGGCGATCGGCGATCTCCGCCCCTTTTCCGGCTTCGTAGGTCACCCACTTGCCGGCGCGATCGAGCTGGCGGCCGATGCCACACGGGACGGCGCAGCCGGGTTCAACGCGCGGCTCGAAGGCTCGGCCAGCGGGCTGCAGACCGGTATCGCGGCCGCGGGTGCGCTGCTCGGCGACTCGGTGAAGTTGACCGGCTCCTTGCAGCGAACCGCCGCGGGCGAGCTGATCCTCGACCAATTCGCCGTCAAGGGCGCGACGGCGAGCCTTTCGGGTCATGGTCGGTTCGATTCCGCTTCGAACCAGCTCGCCGCCGCAGTCGCGCTCGAATTGTCGCAGCTGAAGCCGCTTGGCCCGGCGCTCGGCATGGAAATGGCCGGCGCCGTGTCGGCCCGTATCAATGCCGAAGGCGTGCTCGACCACCTGAGGCTCAAGAGCGAAGTCGCAGGAGACGATATCTCGGTTTACGGAAGGCACGTCGACCGGCTTCGGCTCGCCGGAGAAGTTGGCGACTTCGCCGAGCCGAAGGCGACGCTCGATGGCACCTATCGCGCCTATGGTCTCGATGGAGCCTTGAGTTTGGCAGCGGAGACGAAAGGCAATTCCGAGCTGGTGCTGCCGCACTTCCGGTTGAGTGCGGCGGACAGTGCGATCGAGGGCAGCCTGCGCGTCACTCGCGACACCTACCTGACCCAAGGCGCGATCAGCGGGCGCGCACCCGATCTCGCGCGCTTATCCAAACTCGCGGGAACACCGCTCGGCGGCAATCTCGAATTCCGTGCCGGGCTCGAGGCCCGCGGCGGTCAGTTCGTCGATCTGTCCTTGACGGGAAAGCAGCTCACCGCTGGGCTGGGTTCCTCACGCCTGGGAGTCGGCCGGCTCGAGTTGACCGCGAAGTTCGCCGATGTCATGCGGGCGCCGTCGGGAACGGGGCGGCTATCACTGACCTCGGCGAAGCTTAGCGGAGGCGAATTCACCACTGCAACACTGGCCCTCGACGCACCGCGGCCGGGGCGCTTTACGTTCCAGGGCGACGCCAAGGGCCAGCCGTTGACGGTGGCGTTGGCAGGTGATGGCGGGCTATCCGCTGGGGGGATCGACCTGCGGCTGAACCGGCTCGCCGGATCGCTCGGCAACGACAGGATATTGCTCGAGCAGCCGCTTACGCTGTCAAAACGCGGGGCCGATCTGGCCTTTTCTGGCCTTGCCCTCGATTTCGGGACTGGCCGGATTACCGGCAACGGTAGCCTACGCGGCGAATCGCTGTCGCTCGCGCTCAATGCCGCGAGTTTATCGATAGCCTCCGGCGCCCGGCTCGGCGGCTTTCCTAACGCGCAAGGAAGCCTCGACGCCAAGGCAACGCTCGGCGGCACTCTACGCGCCCCGCAAGGCCATCTGTCGCTGAACGCGCGCGGGCTCTCGCTTGCCTCCTCGAAGCATTCGCAGCTACCGGCTTTGGGACTCGGCGTCGACGGCAACTGGAACGGGCGGAACATCGATTTGAGAGGACAGGTCACTGGCCTCAAAGGCGACACGATCAGCTTTGCCGGCTCGGCGCCTCTGTTGCTGACGCCGTCGCCACTCGGGATTTCGATGCCCCCCCAAGGCGCGCTAAATCTCCAGCTGCAAGGCTCCGGCCAGCTGGAACACCTGGCCGATCTGCTGCCGCTCGGCGAGGATCGCGTCAGCGGTCATTTCGCCGCCAATGTCGCGGTCGGCGGCACCCTCGCCGCCCCCGCCGCAAACGGCCGCCTGCAACTCTCCGATGCACGTTACGAGAATTTCGCGACCGGCGCGGTGCTGACCAAAATGCAGGCCGATGTGGTCGGCGACCGCGACCGCTTCACGTTGGCCTCGTTCTCGGCCACAGACACCGCCAGCGGAAGCCTCACGGCGCAGGGCGGCGTCGCATTGCGGGGGGTTGCCGGACCGACCGCCGACCTCTCGGCAAAGCTGTCCGATTTTCGTGTCGCGGCGCGCGATGAGGCGGTCGCTACCGCAACGGGAACCGCGTCGATTGCGGGTGCCCTGACCTCGCCCAAAGTCGGCGCCACCCTCACAATCGACCGCGCGGAGATCAACCTTCCGGACAGCCTGCCGCCCAATGTCGTCGTGCTAAAGGTCGTCGAAACCAATGGCAAAGCGGCCAAGCTGCCGCCGCCCGCCGCAGCGGATCAAGCACCGGCACTTCCGGCAACCTTCGACGTCAAGATGGACATGCCCGGCAATATCTTTGTTCGCGGGCATGGGCTCGACAGCGAGTGGCGAGGCAAGCTGACGATTACCGGCACGAGTGCAGCGCCGGTGATCAGCGGATCGCTCGAGCAGATCCGCGGCAGCGTCGATCTGCTGGGCAAGACCTTCACGATAACGCGCGGCCGGATCACATTCGAGGGCGGCGCGAAGCTCGACCCCGATCTCGACATCATGGCCGAGGCGAGCACCTCCGACATTACCGCACAAGTTCAGATCAGCGGCGTCGCCTCGGCGCCAAAAGTGACGCTGAGCTCGACACCGCCGGTGCCGCAGGACGAGGTCCTGTCGCGCGTGCTGTTCAACCGAGGTGTCGGTCAGCTCAGCGCCGGGGAAGGGATGCAGCTGGCTGCCGCGGCGGCCACCCTCGCTGGCGGCGGCCCGGGGGTACTCGATAAACTGCGCGGCAGTCTCGGTTTGGATTGGTTCAGATTGGGTTCGAGCCGGACCAGCCCGACCACCGGCACGCTCAACCCGAGAGGGGCCGCGAGCGGCGGCGGCGCGGGCAGCACCGCGTTGAGCGCGGGCAAATACATCGCCCCCGGGGTTTCCGTCGGGGTCAGCCAGGGAGTGAACCCACCGACCAGCAAGGTCACAGTCGAGATCGAGGTGCGGCCGCATCTGACAATCGGCGGCGAGGCCGGCCAGTCCGGTAGCACCGGCCTCGGCCTCAATTACAATTACGATTACTGACACCGGCTTCCCGTCGGGCCCGAAACGAGCTTTACCGCGGTGTCGAGCGCCGCCGGGACGGTGTCGAAGGCGACGGCGTCTCTATCTCCTCTGCCTCCCCTCATAGCACGAGATAGCCGCCATCGACCGTGACAGTGCTGCCGGTCACCCAACGGGATTCGTTGGAGGCGAGAAACAAGATCGCGCCGACGATGTCTTCGGGCTCACTCAGCCGGCCGAGCGGGATCTGCGCGATCGTAGCGCGCCGTCGTTCGGGGTCAGCGTAACTGGCGCGGGTCAGGCCGGTCAGGGTGGGACCGGGAGCGATCGCGTTGACGCGGATTCCATGCGGTGCCAGTTCCAGCGCCATCGCCTGGGTCAGCGACCGGCCGCCGCCCTTCGAGGCGACATAGGCGGCGCGCTCGGGGCGAGCCACCTCGGCGAGCTGCGAGGTGACATTGATGATGCTGCCGCCGCTGCCCTGACGCACCATCTGCTGCGCCGCCGCCTGCCCAAGATGAAACATGCCGGTCAGGTTGACGGCGACGACGCGGTTCCACTCGTCGGGATCGAGGTCGAGGAAGGAGGCCGTCTGGCTGACGCCGGCGCAGTCGAGCAGCACATCGAGGTGGCCGAACCCGCTCACCGCTGCGGCTATCGCCGCGTCGACGGCGGGGCGGTCACGGACGTCGAGCGCGAGCGCGTTGGCACGGCCGCCGGCGTCACGGATGCGCGCGGCCGCCGCCTCGGCTGCAGCCGCATCGATGTCCGCACAGAGGAGCGCCGCGCCTTCGCGGGCGAGACCTGCGGCACCGGCCCCGCCGATCCCCCCACCGGAGCCCGCAACGAGTGCGACCTTGCCTTCGACCCGTCCCATCGCAATTCTCCCCGATGTTTCCGTTCGGGACTATATCCCTTGCAGCGGTGAGCAGCAGCGGAGGAAAGGCCATGCCGCACATCCACGTGATCCACGAAAACGCGGCCTGGCTGGAGCCGCTGGCCGCGGCTCTCGATCGGCAAGGGCTGCCCTGGCGCGACTGGTTCCTCGACCGCGGCGTCGTCGATCTGTCGCGGCCGCCGCCCGAGGGCGTCTTCTACAACCGCATGAGCGCCTCCTCGCATACCCGTGACCACCGCTACGCCGCCGAACTGACCGCCTCGGTGCTCGCCTGGCTCGAGGCTCACGGACGCCGCGTCGTCAATGGCGGCCGCGCGCTCGATCTCGAAATCAGCAAGGCGCGCCAATACGCTGCCCTGGACGGGGCCGGCATCCGCACGCCGGCAACCGTTCTCGTCGCCGGCAAAGAGCTGCTCGTCGATGCGGCGCGGCGGCGCTTCGGCGCCGATCCATTTATCCTCAAGCCGAACCGCGGCGGCAAAGGTCTGGGTGTGCGGCTGTTTCATTCCGCGGAAGCGCTCGCCGATTACGTCGAAAGCCCGGATTACGAGCCACCAGTCGACGGCCTCCATCTGCTGCAGCAGTACATCCGCGCGCCTGTGCCGCTGATCACCCGCGCCGAGTTCATCGGTGGCCGTTTCATGTATGCAGTCGAAGTCGATACCAGCAACGGGTTCGAATTGTGCCCTGCCGATCAATGCGCCGTCGGCGACGCGTTTTGCCCTGTCGGCCCAGAAGGAGTTGACGCGCCCCGCGCCAGGTTTACGATCATCGACGATATCGACGTTGCTCTGAAGCGCCGCTACGAGGCCTTCCTCGCCGGAAACGACATTGGCGTCGCCGGCATCGAGTTCATCACCGCCACCGACGGCTCGGTCTACACCTATGACGTCAACACCAACACGAACTACAATCCCGACGCCGAAGCCCGCGCCAGCCGCTTTGGTATGGAAACCTTGGCCCGCTATCTCGGCGCTGAACTGTCGTCATTGCGAGCGTAGCGAAGCAATCTCGAGAGGCTTGTTGAACAGCGGTGGTCACACCTTAAGGAGGGCCATCGCGTAGACATTCTGGTATTGCCCGTCGATGCGAACGGCATTGCGCTGCAGCCCCTCGATTTCGAAGCCGAGGCTTTTGTAGAGCGCGATCGCATTGGCGTTGTGCTCTCTGACGGTCAGCTCTATCCGCGTCATGCCGCATTGGCAGGCGGCGCCGATTGCGGTCTGCAAGAGCTGCCGGCCGATGCCTTGACCGCGGAACTCTGGCAATAGGCCGATGCCGAGCGTGCCGCAGTGCGAGTACACGGTCCTCTTCGTGTTGCGGAGCACGTCGCACCACCCGACAACATTGCCGTGAATCAGCACCACGAATTGCGGGTTTTTCTGCTCGATGTTGTCGAGGACGAATCTCGTCGTCTGCTCGAGCGGCGGCGCCTCCAAGAAACTGAGATATTTCTTTTCCCGCGCAACGGCGTCGACCGCTGCATGGAACCCCGGGATGTGCTCCTCAGCAATAGGTATGATACCGTAATCTACCATCTGAACCTCGGAACGCGGATCGAGATTGCTTCGTCGCTGCGCTCCTCGCAATGACGAGGGATGTCATTGCGAGCGTAGCGAAGCAATCTCGTGCCCCAACCAGATTGCTTCGTCGCTGCGCTCCTCGCAATGACAGGCAGGCGGGAAGCAGAGTGGAAAAATTGTACTGCGTTTACATCCTGACGAACCAGCGAGACACGGTGCTCTATACAGGTGTAACCGGTGATCTGAGGGCCCGGGTTCATCAGCACCGAGAGAAGTTGCTGCCCGGATTTACCAGCCGCTATAACGTCTCCAAGCTGGTCTACTATGAGGCTGGCTATGATGCATCCAGCGCCATATTGCGCGAAAAACAAATCAAGGCCGGCTCGCGTGGAAAGAAGATCGACCTCATTAATCGAGTCAACCCCGAATGGCGTGATCTCTATGACGAGCTCTGAACCCGATCGAGATTGCTTCGTCGCTGCGCTCCTCGCAATGACGAGGGATGTCATTGCGAGCGTAGCGAAGCAATCTCGTGCGGTCAGCTCAATACGCCGACCTTCTTGCGCTCGATCAGCTCGAAATCGATCTTGGCGCCGAGGCCGGGTTCGCTGGGGGCGTGGACGAGACCGTTGCGGTCGACGGTGATGTCCTCGGCGAGGCCGTATTTCTGCATCGCGTCGGGCAACAGCACCTCGAAGAATTCGGTATTGCGGATCGCCATGATCACGTGGAGATTGGCGACATTGTTCAATGAATTGCCGCCGTGGTGCACCTCCAGGTTCATGCGGAAAGCCTCGGCGAGATGGGCGGTTTTGACCAGCGTCGTAATCCCGCCTTTGACCGCGACATCGCCGCGCAGAAAGTCGGTCGCGCGCTCGAGGATCCACGGGGCGTAGGCATCGAAGCCGCCGATCGGGAATTCGGTGGCGAGGATTGGAATGTCGAGCTTTTGCTTCAGCTTGACGTAATTGTAAATGTCCTGGTCGGCGAGCGGGTCTTCGTACCAGTAAAACCCCATTTCCTCGATCGCGCGGCCGACCCGCAGTGCTTCCTCGTAACGGTAACTCCAGGTCGAATCGAGCATCACCGTGTAGTCGTCGCCGACCGCCTTCCGCACCGCCTCACAGACTTTGATGTCTTCGTGCCAGGATTGCGGCGGGTGGATCTTGTAGGCGCGCCAGCCGGTCGATTGGTAATGCCTCGCCTGTTCGACATATTCTGCCGGCGTCGCGTGGATCTCGGAGCTCGCGTAGGCGGCGATACTGTCGCGCGTTGTACCGAGGAGCCGGTGGATTGGCATCCCTGCCGCCTTGCCGGCGAGATCCCACAATGCGACATCGCAGGCGCCGATCGCGCGCACCGTCGCAGCGCGGGCACGAGCCCACAACAGGCGATTGAGACGCTCGCGATCGAGGGGGTTCTGACCCATCAGGACCGGCTTTAGAAAGCGGACCAGCCCCGGCCCGTCGAGGCTCGCCGGATTGGACGATGTGCCGAGAAAAGCGTGGCCGGTTATGCCCTCGTCGGTCTCGACCGCCAGCAGCCCTAGATCGCTCTTTCCGGTCGGCCGCGCCGTGTGATGGCCGTAGATCGTCGACGGGATGCTCTCCCAACCGAACAGGGTAATCGTGACATCGGTGATCTTCATAAACTTCCTCCGTCAGCCGACGAGCACGGCCTTGCCGATGACCTGGCGGTCGATCAGCGCCTGCACAGCATCCGCTGCCTGTTCCAGTGGGAAGCGGCGCCAGATGCGCGGCTTGAGCTTACCTTCCGCGGCGAGCTCGATGAGCGTTTTGATGTTGGCGGCGGCGATCTCTGGACGGGCTTCACTGAGCCCACCGATCCGCACTCCGATCGCCTCGATCCCTTTGATGAGCAGGTAATTGGTCCGGGCGTGTGCCGGCGTTCCGCCGAGAAAGCCTAGGATCAAGACGCGCCCGCCCCAGGCGAGACAGCGCAGCGACTCTTCGAAAGTGGGACCATTGACCGGGTCATAGATGATATCGACGCCGCGGCCTTGGGTCAGCTCCATGACCTTGTCGCGGAAGCCGCTTTGGTAATCGATCGCCTGGTCGGCGCCCTCGTCGAGGCAGACGGCGCGTTTTTCCTCTGTGCTCGCCGTGGCGATGACCTGAGCGCCATGGAGCTTGGCGATCTGGATCGCCGGGATTCCGATGCCGCCCGCGGCGCCGTGGATCAATACCCAATCACCGGCTTTGAGGCGGCCGCGTTGCAGCAGCGCGTGGTACGCGGTGTGGTAGACATTGCGGAACACCGCTGCTTCCTCGAGGCTCAGCGCCGCGGGGATGCGATCGCAGTCGTCGGCCTTGCAGTTGCCCAGTTCGGCGAACGCGCCGAGCCGCTGGCGGTTCATTACCCGATCGCCCGGTTTGAAGCCGCTGACGCCGGGGCCGACCGCGACGACCTCACCGGCTCCCTCGCCGCCGGGAACGAAGGGCGGTTCCGGCCGGAATTGATATTTGCCGGCGAGCATCAGCACATCGACATATTGCACGCCGCGTGCCTGGATGCGCACCTGCAGCTCTCCCGGCCCCGGCCGCGGAGGGTCCGGCACCTCGCGCAGTGCCAGCACTTCGGGTCCGCCGAACGCCTCACAAACGACCGCCTTCATCGCGCAGACCCCTGCGGCAGCTGCATGTCGGCCCCTTTCCCAACGTCGCGCCGCAGACGATATGCCGCCCCGCCTGAGCCGGCAAGCCGGCCCGCCCGGTCGGGACCGCTGTTAATGCGACATCAGAACCGGTACGGTCATATGATCGAGCAGATCGCGGCTGACGCCGCCGATCAGAGCTTCGCGCAGCTGCGAGTGGTGATAAAGGCCGGCGACAATCAAGTCGGCACCGAGATCGGCGGCGCGGGAGAGCAGGACATCCGATACCGCGATCCCGCCTTGCACGCTTTCTTCGAGCCGGGCCGCAATCGCATGCCGCTGCAGGTGACTGACGATCCGCTCGAGCGATGTTCGCCGCCGCTGGAGTTCCGTCTCGCGAGGGCCGATGGATATCACTGTTACGGCCTCGGCTTCGCCGAGCAGCGGCAATGCGTCGTTGACCGCACGCACCGCTTCGCGGCTGCCGTCCCAGGCGACGAGAGCGCGCTTGCCGATCGTCTCAAAGCTGCCGGCATAAGGAACGACGAGAACCGGCCGCGCCGTCCCCACCGCGATGTGCTCCGGGGCGAACGCCGCCGACCGGGTGTCGGGGGATAGTTGCCCGGTTATCGTCAGGTCGAAGGTCTTGGCGAGCTCAATCAATTCCGCCTCTTCGCCGGCGTCGAGGAGGTGCCAGTTGCCCTCGAGGCCGCTCAGATGCAGCTCGCCTTTGAAGCGTTGCTCAACGGCTTCGGCCTCCTCGGCTTCGCGCAGAACTTCGCTAGCCGCGCCGCCGGGTGTCATTATCCCACCCCGCACGAGCCCACCGAGCTCACCCGGCGGCACCACCCCGGCCGGGGGGTGTGCGATCAGGTCTTCCGCCTTCGGCATCACATAGGCGGCGGTGAGATGAGCCCGATGGGTTCGCGCGAGGTTCAAGGCGAGCCGCAGACGGGCATCGCTCAGAGAGCCCGGGTCGATACAAACAAGAAGGTCTTTGAGCGCCATACCCTTCTCCGGCAAATTTATGCAATTTTGCTCGACAAAACGGTCGGCGCAATCGTGACGTTCCGGTAAGACTGAGCCAACAGCCGGCTCAGCGGCAGTCTGGCTCGGCCAATATACGGCGCAGCTCGGTTTTCAGTACTTTGCCATAATTGTTCTTGGGCAACGCCTCGACAAAGCGGTACCCGCGCGGGCGCTTGAAGCGGGCGATGTGGTCGAGGCAGAGCCGGTCGAGAGCCTCGATAGGAATTTCGGCCTCGCGACGGACCACAATAAACGCGACGACCTCCTCGCCCCATTCGGGGTGTGGACGCGCGACGACCGAGGCCTCGACGACGTCCGGGTGGCGCAGCAATACCTCCTCGATCTCGCGCGGATAGATGTTGCTGCCGCCGCTGATGATCATGTCTTTCGAGCGGTCGCGCAAGGTCAGGAACCCGTCCTCGTCGAAGCTGCCCAGATCGCCAGTGTGCAGCCAGCCGCTGCGTAAGGTCTCGGCGCTGGCCTCGGGCTTCTCCCAATAGCCCTCCATGACGCAGTCGCTCTTCGTGACGATCTCACCGACCTCGCCGGGCGGCAGCTCACGATCGCCATCGTCGACGACTTTGACGAGGACCCCGGTGCGGGGCACGCCGCACGAGCCGAGGCGCTCGCGCCAGCGCGGATGGGCCATGTCGGCGTGCATGCGCTGGCTGAGCCCGGTGATCGTCATCGGCGACTCGCCCTGGCCATAGAGCTGATAAAGCCGCGGGCCAAACAGCTGCAGCGCGCATTCCAGATCGGCTGCATACATCGGCCCGCCGCCATAGCAGATCGTGCGCAGATTGCACAGATCAGCGTCGGCGACCGCGGGCGCATGAACGAGGCGGGTCAGCATCGTCGGCGCCGCAAACATCGAGACCTGCGAGAAGCGTCGCAACGCATCGACAATCGCGTCAATCTCGAAGTGTGGCAGTATCACCTGACGGCTGCCGCGCAATAAGTGTGGCACGGCATAGAGGCCGGCGCCGTGCGACAGCGGCGCCGCGTGGAGATTGGTGTCGCGTTCGTCGACCGCGTCGATGTCGCCGTAATAGCAATGGCTCATGAAGAGCAGATTGCGATGCGTCAGCACCGCGCCTTTAGGTCTGCCCGTCGTGCCGCTCGTATAAAACAGCCACGCGCGCGCGGTCGGCGCGCCGTCGACCGGGCGCATCAGCGCGTCGCCGCTCATAAGCGCCGTGTAATCCGCACTGCGGGTGGAGATGATCGCGGACAATGTTTCGACCGCTTGTTCGAGACCGGCGAGCCCGTCTGCAAGACCCGGCGTCGCGAGTAACAGCCGCGCCCGGCAGTCCAGTGCAATGTACTCGACCTCCCGGGCATGAAGGCGGCCATTGACCGGGACTGCGCAGAGGCCCGCCGCCCAGCAAGCGAACAGGCATTCGAGGAACTCGGCGCAATTCTCCATACACAGCATGACGCGATCGCCGCTTTGCGCGCCGCGGCTGACGAGACCCCCCGCCAGGCACGAAATGCGACTGGCGAATTCGCGGTAGCTCCAGGCGTGAATACTGTCGTTGACCGCCGGCAGGTCGGGTTGCCGGCGGGCGAGATCGAACAGCAACGCCGCGAGGTTCACTCAGGCGACCCCGTGGTCCTTGAACCACGAGAGCATCCGCGCCCACGCGTCTTTGGCATCATCAGCGTTATAGCTCGGGCGATAATCGGCATTGAAACCGTGCTGGGCGTCCGGATAGACCTTGAACTCGCAACCCTTGCCTGCCGCTTTGCATGAAGCTTGCCCCTTTTCGATCGTGTCTGTCGGGATGCTCTTGTCCTGGCCGCCATGGAAGGCAAGAACCGGGCACTTTACATCGGGAGCAATGTCGAGCGGATTTTTCGGCGTGAGTTCGGTGATCGGACGGTCGCTTCCGTACCATGAAACGGCGGCTTTCAATCCTGGATTGTGCGCCGCATACATCCAGGTGGCCCATCCGCCCCAGCAGAAGCCAGTCACCGCCAGTTTGCTCGTATCGGCTTTGCCCGAGGCTTTGGCGTAGGCGACCGCCGCGTCGAGATCGGACATCACCTGATCGGTCGGAACCTTTGCGACGATATTCTGGACCAGCTCTCGAGTATCGGTGTATTGCGCCGGGTTGCCTTGGCGTGCATAGAGTTCAGGTGCGATCGCGTAATACCCGAGTTTCGCGAGGCGTCGGCAGATGTCCTTGATGTGCTCGTGCACGCCAAAGACCTCCTGAACCACCAGCGCGGTCGGGAATGCTCCCCCCGTCGCCGGCATCGCCCGGTAGGCGGGAATGTTGCCATCTTTGACCGGGACTTTGACCTCGCCGGCCTCCAGACCGTTACTGTCCGTC
>Ga0306920_100006192_pt1 | contig 15557 bp, 14 predicted proteins | sample flu12Cox44000170_FD_204666 | JGI IMG/M metagenome (GOLD analysis project Ga0306920, IMG submission 204666) | Lab enrichment of tropical soil microbial communities from Luquillo Experimental Forest, Puerto Rico - flux4day.12C.oxic.44.000.170 (v2)... | ecosystem: Environmental > Terrestrial >... | reverse complement strand
GCCCGCGGCCAGGTCACCCTCGCCGCGGGTGCCGCCGCACACCAGCCGGGCGCCCTCGGCCTGCCCCCGGGCGATCAGCCCGAGCACCCGGTCCATCTGCCGGGCGTTGATCAGCGGCGATGATGTGACCGCCGGGTCGAACGGGTTGCCGTAGCTGACCATCCCGCCGATCATCTCGGCCATCGACAGGAACTCCTCGGCCGCGTCCCGCTGCACCAGCGCCCGGGTCTGGGCCAGGCAGACCTGCCCGGACAAGCCGAGGGTGACCGTGCCCATCGTGATCGCCGCGGCCGAGCCCACGTCCGCGTCGGCGAACACCAGCGCCGGGCTCTTGCCCCCCATCTCCAGGCTGACCCGCTTGAACCCGTCCGCGGACGCCTCGACGATCTTGCGGCCCACGGCCCGGCTGCCGGTGAATGACAGCTTGCTGACCATCGGGTGGTGGATCAGCGCATCGCCGGTCGGCTCGCCCGGGCCGGTGACGACGTTGAGCACCCCGGGCGGAAGCCCGGCTTCCTCGATCAGCGCGGCCAGGCGGAGCACGGCGAACGTGGCGTACTCCGACGGCTTGAGCACCATGGTGCACCCGGCGGCCAGGGCCGGGGCCAGCTTCTGCGCGGACAGCAGCAACGGCGCGTTCCACGGGACCACCGCGCCGACCACGCCGACCGGCTCGCGCAGCGTCATGACCAGATGGTCGCCGCCCTGGTATGGCGGCAGCGTCTCGCCGGCCAGCTTGTCCACCCAGCCGGCGTGGTGGTCGAACACGTCGGCCACGAAGCCGGCCGAGGTCGCGTAGACGCTGCCGAAGCTCAGCGGGACGCTGTTGTCCAGCGCCTGCAGCTTCAGCAGCTCGTCGCCGTGCTCGCGGACCAGGTCGGCGACCCGGCGCAGCACCCGGATCCGCTCGCCGGCCCGGGCCTTCGGCCACGGCCCGTCGTCGAAGGCCCGGCGGGCCGCGCGCACCGCCAGGTCCACGTCGCCGGGCGCGGCGACGGGGAATGAAGCGACGTCTTCCCCAGTCGCGGGGTGGCGGTGAGTCCAGGTCTCGCCGCCCAGGGCCGCAACCCAGTGCCCGTCGATCAGCATCAGGCCGTCGGCGAGGCCGACCTCATCGCGATGCGGCTTGATCGATGCGACCATGCTCGAGCTCCTTACTAGAACACGTTCTAGTCTTTGGGGGAGCGTACATCGGACGCCGCCGGGGCGGCCAGTAGCATGCGGCCGTACCCGGAGAAGGGAGTGCCAATGCAAGGAGATCAAGCCCTGGTCGATGCCGGCTAGGCCGGGCTAGGCTGCCGAAGCAAGCGCTCGGTCGACAGGAAGCCGCGATGGGAATCCAGCTGCGCAGCGATGACGGCGTCGCCGAGGTGGTCATCGACTTCCCGCCGGTCAACGCGCTGCCCGTAGCGGGCTGGTTCGAGCTCGCGGACGCCGTGACCGCGGCCGGCGCCGATCCCGCGACGCGGGCGGTCATCCTCGCGGCCGAGGGCCGCGGGTTCTGCGCGGGCGTGGACATCAAGCAGATACAGCGGACGCCCGGGCACGAGGCCCTGGTCGGCGCCAACCGCGGCTGCTTCGCCGCGTTTGCCGCGGTGTACGAGTGCCCGGTGCCGGTTATCGCGGCCGTGCACGGCTTCTGCCTCGGCGGGGGCGTCGGCCTGGCCGGCAACGCCGACATCGTCGTCGCCGCGTCCGACGCGACGTTCGGCCTGCCCGAGGTCGACCGGGGCGCTCTGGGCGCGGCGACGCACCTGTCCCGGCTGGTGCCGCAGCACCTGATGCGCGCCATGGTCTATACCTGCCGCACCGTGGCGGCCCAGCAGTTGCTCGCCTTCGGCTCGGTGCTCGAGGTGGTGCCGCCGCCGGACCTGCGGGCCGCGGCGAGGGCCGTGGCCGGCGAGATCGCAGCCAAGGACCCCGCCGTGATCCGGCTGGCCAAGCAGTCGCTGAACGGCATCGACCCGGTTGATGTCAAGCGCAGCTACCGGTACGAGCAGGGGTTCACGTTCGAGCTCAACCTCACCGGGGTCTCCGACGAGGCGCGCCAGGCGTTCCTGGACGGGCCCGCGTGACCAGCAAGGTACTCAGTCCCGACGACGTCGCCGGCGAGCTGCGCTCCGGCATGACGATCGGGATCGGCGGGTGGGGGTCCCGGCGCAAGCCGATGGCCCTGGTCCGGGCGATCCTCAGGTCGGGCCTGACCGACCTGACCATCGTCTCCTACGGCGGGCCCGACGTGGGGCTGCTGATGGCCGCAGGCCGGGTGCGCCGGGTGGTCTGCGGTTTCGTCACCCTGGACACGATCCCGCTCGAGCCGCATTTCCGGCTGGGCCGCCAGGCCGGCGCCGTCGAGCTCACCGAGCTGGACGAGGGCATGCTGCACTGGGGCCTGCTCGCGGCCGCGCACCGGCTGCCGTTCCTGCCGATCCGGGCCGGCCTCGGCTCCGACGTGCTGCGGGTCAACCCCGGCCTGCGCACGGTCCGGTCCCCGTACGCCGACGGCGAGGAGCTCACCGCGATGCCGGCGTTGCGGCTCGACGCGGCGCTCATCCACCTCAACCGGGCCGACCCGCACGGCAACGGGCAGTACCTCGGCCCGGACCCGTATTTCGACGACCTGTTCTGCCAGGCGGCCGACCGGAGCTTCCTGTCCTGCGAGCGAATCGTGCCCACACCGGACCTGCTCGCCGCGGGCCCGGTGCAGAGCCTGCTGGTGAACCGGGCCATGATCGACGGTGTGGTCGAGGCGCCGGGCGGCGCCCACTTCACCAGCTGCGTCCCTGACTACGCCCGCGACGAGGCGTTCCAGGCGGAATACGCGAGATCCGCGCAGAGCCCGCAGGCCTGGGAACAGTTCCGGGCCGACTACCTGTCCGGCGACGAGGCCGCCTATCAGGAGGCCGTCCGGCGCTTCCGGACGCGGACGGCGGCGGCCCGCGCATGAGTGTCTTGCCGGAGGCGAGCCAGTGAATACTGGCGACGTGACCCGGGCCGAGGTCTGCGTGGTGGCCTGCGCCGAGGCGTGGCGCGGCGACGGCGCGATCCTGGCCAGCCCCACGGGCCTGATCCCCGGGCTCGGCGCCCGGCTCGCGCAGCTCACGTTCGCGCCCGAGCTGCTGCTGTCCGACGGCGAGGCCTACCTGCTCGCCCGGCCGGACGGCCCGGCTCAGGACGCCGGCGTGGTCGAGGGCTGGCTGCCGTACCGGTCGGTGTTCACGGTCGTGGCCGCCGGCCGTCGGCACGCGATGATGGGGGCCGCGCAGCTGGACCGGTACGGGAACCAGAACATCTCCTGCATCGGGGACTGGGCCCGGCCTGCCGCGCAGCTGCTCGGCGTGCGCGGCGCGCCGGGCAACACCGTCAACCACCCGGTCAGTTACTGGGTGCCGCGGCACTCGCGCCGGGTCTTCGTCGAGGCGGTCGACATGGTCTGCGGCATCGGCTACGACCGGGCCGCACAGGCCGGCGCCCGCTTCCACGAACTCCGGGTGGTGGTCAGCAACCTGGCGGTCCTGGACTTCCTGACCCCGGACCACACCATGCGGCTGCGCTCGGTCCATCCCGGGGTCACGGTGCCGGAGGTCGTGGCCGGCACCGGCTTCCCGCTGGTGATCCCGGACGACGTGCCGGTCACCCGGCTGCCGACGCCGCAGGAACTGGCCCTGATCCGCGGCCGGCTGGACCCCGGGGCCCGGCGCGAGAAGGAGCTGGCGTGATCCGTACGCCGCTGACCGACCTGCTGGGCATCCGCCACCCGATCGTGCAGACCGGCATGGGATACGTGTCCGGGGCCCGGCTGACCGCGGCCACGTCCGCGGCCGGCGGGCTCGGCATCATCGCGTCGGCGACGATGAGCCCCGAGACGTTGCGCTCGGTCATCAAGGAAGTCAAGGAACGCACCGACGCGCCCTTCGGGGTCAACGTACGGTCCGACGCGCCGGACGTGGCCGAGCGGATCGAGCTGATCATCGCCGAGGGCGTGCGTGCCGCCTCGTTCGCGCTGGCCCCCCGGCGGGACCTGATGGCCCGGCTCAAGGACGCGGGCGTGGTCGTGATCCCCTCGGTCGGTGCCCGCAGGCATGCCGAGAAGGTGGCGGCCTGGGGCGCCGACGCGGTCATCGCGGCGGGCGGCGAGGCCGGCGGGCACACCGGAGCGGTGCCGACTAGCTTGCTGATCCCGCAGGTCGCGGCCGCGGTGGACATCCCGGTGGTGGCGGCGGGCGGGTTCTTCGACGGGCGTGGCCTGATCGCCGCGCTCGCCTACGGCGCGGCCGGGATCGCCATGGGCACCCGCTTCCTGCTGACCAGCGACAGCCCGGTGCCCGACGCGGTCAAGCAGGTCTACCTGGCCAGTGACGTGACCGGCACGGTGGTCACCACCCGGGTCGACGGGGTGCCGCACCGGGTGCTGCGCACGCCGCTGGTGGAGCGCCTGGACCAGGCCGGGCCGGTGCGCAGCGTGGTGCGGTCGGCCCGCAACGCCGCGGCGTTCCGCGGGCTGTCCGGGCTGAGCTGGCCGGAGCTGATCCGGCAGGGCCGGGCCATGCGCCGCGGCACCGGGCTGAGCTGGGGGCAGGTGCTGATGGCGGCGAACACCCCGATGCTGCTCCGGGCGGCGATGGTGGACGGCCGGCCCGACCTGGGCCTGATGTCGTCCGGACAGGTGACCGGGCTGATCGACGACCTGCCGTCCTGCGCCGAGCTGATCGCCCGGATCATGTCCGAGGCCGAGCAGTGCCTGGCTCGCCTCGGCCAGCTCGGACACCCCGGCGCGGGTTAGCCGTCGCCCCGCTCCCGCCAGGCGCCTCGTTACAGGAGCTCGATGACGGTGACGTTGGCCTGGCCGCCGCCCTCGCACATCGTCACCAGGCCGTACCGCCCGCCGGCGCGTTCCAGGGCGTGCAGCAGCGTGGTGAGCAGCCGGGCGCCGGTCGCGCCGAGGGGGTGGCCGAGCGCGATCGCGCCGCCGCAGGTGTTGACCCGGTCCAGGTCGGCCCCGGTCTCCCGCTGCCAGGCCAAGACCACGCTGGCGAACGCCTCGTTGATCTCCACCAGGTCGATCTCGTCCAGCGTCATCCCGGCGCGCCGCAGCGCGTGCGCGGTCGCCGCGATCGGCGCGGTGAGCATCATCACCGGGTCATCGCCGCGGGCGGACAGGTGGCAGATCCGGGCCCGCGGCCGCAGCCCGTGCTCGCGCACGGCCTCGGCCGAGGCGACCAGCAGCGCGGCGGACGCGTCCGCGATCTGGCTGGACAGCGCGGCGGTGATCACTCCGCCGTCGCGCAGCGGCTTGAGCGCGGCCATCTTCTCCGCCGTGGTGTCCCGGCGCGGACACTCGTCGGCCGTGACCTCGCCGTACGGCACGATCTCGGCGTCGAACGCCCCCGCGTCGATCGCGCGGGCCGCCCGCCGGTGGCTGGCCAGCGCGTAGCTCTCCATCTCCTCCCGGCCGATCCCCCACTTGGCGGCGATCATGTCGGCCGCGCGGAACTGGGAGATCTCCTCGGCGCCGTACCGGCCTCGCCAGCCGGCCGACCCGCCGAACGGGTCGTCGAAGCCGAACGCCTGCCCGGCCAGCATCGCCGCGGCGATCGGGATCTGGCTCATGTTCTGGACCCCGCCCGCGATCACCATGTCCGCGGTCCCGCTCATCACGGCCTGCGCGGCGAAATGCACCGCCTGCTGGGACGAGCCGCACTGGCGGTCCACGGTGACGCCGGGAACGGCCTCGGGCAGGCCCGCCGCCAGCCAGGCGGTCCGCGCGATGTCGCCAGCCTGCGGCCCGATCGTGTCCACGCAGCCGAACACGACGTCGTCGACCGCCAGCGGGTCCAGGTCCGCCCGGGCCAGCAGCGCCCGGATGACGTGCGCGCCGAGATCGGCCGGGTGCGCACCGGCCAGTCCGCCGCCCCGGCGGCCGACCGGGGTCCGGACCGCGTCGACCAGGTACGCCTCGGCCATCGCCTGCTCCGCCCGCGTTAGAACACGTTCTACTTGCCGCAACAGCCTATCAGGAGGGACGTAGCACCATATAGCACCGAGTGCTACATACTTCTATACTGGAGGCATGACCGCAGAGCCTGAGATCACCCAGCGTGATCTGCGCAACAGGTCCAGAGAGATCATGGATGCCGTCGAGAACGGGCAGGCGTTCATCGTCACCCGCGACGGTCACCGGATCGGCGAGCTGATCCCATTGCGGCAACGTCGGCGGTTTGTCCCGCGGCAAGAATTTGCGGCCTCCTCGCGCCACGCTCCGGCCATGGACATCGAGGCCTTCCGGGCTGACCAGGAGGCGACGCTCGAACATGGCCGGGACAGTGCCTATGACCGGTGAGAGCCACGCGCGGGGCCTGCTCGATACCAACATCGTGATCCTGCGCAAGTGGATCAACCCCGACGAGCTACCCGCCGAGATGGCGATCAGCGCCATAACCCTCGCCGAGCTATCGGCCGGGCCGCATGAGGTGCGGCGGGACGACGAGCAAGGTGACTACGACGAGCACGCAGAACGTGCCCGGCGGCTTGACGTGCTGCAGCGCGCCGAGAATGAGTTCGATCCGGTCCCTTTCGACGCGGAGGCCGCGCGGATTTATGGCCGGGTGACAGCCGCGGTGATCGCGGCCGGGCGCAAGCCGAGGCGCAGGGTCACCGACCTGATGATCGCCGCCATCGCCATCGCCGAAGACCTGCCCCTGTTCACCACCAACCCCGGTGACTTCTCCGGACTCGATCAATTGCTGACCGTCGTGCCTGTCACCGGGCCGGACGTGCCCCACGAGCGATCACTGCGCACTCCGCGGCTACACTAGCTAGAACACGTTCTATTTATACCGGCAGCGGAGGGCGGATGCACCTGGCCTACACGCCCGAGCAGGAGCGGCTCCGCCAGCAGCTGCGTGAGTATTTCGCGGGGCTGATGACACCCGAGCTCCGCCGCGGGCTGGCCGAGACCGGCGGTGACTACGGCGACGGGCAGGCCTACCGCGCGATCGTCCGGCAGCTCGGCCGCGATGGCTGGCTGGCCCTGGGCTGGCCCGCGGAGTACGGCGGCCGCGACGGCTCCATGCTCGACCAGCTCATCTTTACCGACGAGGCGGCCACCGCGGGGGTGCCGGTGCCGTTCCTGACCCTCAATACCGTCGGCCCGACCATCATGCGGTTCGGCACCGCCGAGCAGAAGGCCCGCTACCTGCCGCGGATCGCGGCCGGCGAGATCCACTTCTCCATCGGCTACTCCGAGCCCGAGGCCGGCACCGACCTGGCCGCGCTGCGCACCCGGGCGGTGCGAGTGCAGGGGGACGGGGCGGGGGCCGGGGGCTACGTGATCAATGGCCAGAAGATGTGGACCAGCCTGATCCAGTACGCGGACTACGTGTGGCTGGCCTGCCGGACCGACCCCGAGGCGCCCCGGCACCGGGGCCTGTCCATCCTCATCGTGCCGACCGACGCCCCCGGGTTCTCCTGGACGCCGGTGCACACGGTGGCCGGGCCGACCACCAGCGCGACCTACTACTCCGACGTGCGCGTGCCCGCCACCGCGCTGGTCGGCGAGGAGAACCAGGGCTGGCCGCTGATCACCAACCAGCTCAACCACGAACGGGTCGCGCTCACCTCGTCGGCGCCGGTTCGCTCCGCGCTGCGCGACGTCTGCGACTGGGCCGCCGCCACCAAGCTGGCCAGCGGCCAGCGGCTCATCGACCAGGAGTGGGTCCAGCTCAACCTGGCCCGGGTTCACGCCAAGGCCGAGTTCCTCAAGCTGGTCAACTGGCGGATCGCGGCCGAGGCCGACGCGGCGGCCGGGGCCGAGGCTGATGCCGCGGCCGGCGCGGGAAGCGGCCGCGGCCTCGGCCCCGCCACGGCCTCGGCGACCAAGGTCTTCGGCACCGAGTTCGCCACCGAGGCCTACCGGCTGCTGATGGAGGTGCTCGGCGCCAACGCGCACGTCCGCGAGGGATCGGCCGGGGCCGTGCTGTCCGGCCGGATCGAGCGAATGCACCGCGCCGCCCTGATCCTGACCTTCGGCGGTGGCACGAACGAGGTACAGCGCGACATCATCGCCGCTGCTGGCCTCGGGCTGCCCATCCGCCGCTGAGGAGGACCCGGAACCCGATGGACTTCATCCTGAACGAGAGCCAGCAGGAACTCGCCGCCCTGAGCCGGCGCGTTCTCGCCGATCACGCTACGCCGCAGCGGCTGCGCGAGGTGGAGGCGGGCGGTGACCGGTTCGATCCCGCGCTCTGGGCCGATCTGGCCGGGACCGGGATCCTGGCGGCCACGCTGCCCGAGCCGCTGGGCGGGGCCGGGCTCGGCCTGCTGGAGCAGTGCTCGGTGCTGGAGGAGGCCGGGCGGGCCGTGGCGCCGGCGCCGTTCCTGGCCTCGATCGTGCTCGGGGCCGGCGCGCTGGCCCAGTTCGGCACGCCGGACCAGCAAAAGCGCTGGGCGGCGCCCGCGGGCCGCGGCGAGCTCATCCTCACGGCCGCGCTGGCCGAGGAGGACGGCGGCGACCCTAGCGCCCCGGCGGCCCGGGCCGAGCGGCTGGCCGGGAGGTGGCGGCTCACCGGCACGAAGACCGCGGTGCCCGCGGGGCCGCGGGCCGGCCTGTTCCTGGTGCCCGCCGCGACCCCGCAGGGCCTCGCGGTGTTCCTGGTCACCCCGGATGACGGCGGCGTGGTGACAGAGCCGCAGCGTCTCGTCGACGGCGACGTGGCCGGGCGCCTCGAACTGGCCCGCGTCGAGCTCGACGACGACCGGGTGCTCGGCAGCCCCGCCGCCGGGGCTGACATCAACGGCTGGCTGGTGGCCCGCGGCACGGTCGGGCTATGCGCGCTGCAGGCCGGAGTGCTCGCGCGGGCCCTGGGGCTGACCGCGGAGTACGCCAAGACCCGGGTGCAGTTCGGCCGGCCGATCGGCAGCTTCCAGGCGGTGGCCCAGCGGCTCGCCGACGCCTCCATCGACGTCGAGGCGGTCCGGCTCACCATGTGGCAGGCCGCCTGGCGGCTGGCCGCCGGCCTGCCCGCCCAGACCGAGGTCGCCACGGCCAAGTTCTGGGCCGCCGACGCAGGTCACCGGGTCGCGCACACCGCCGTGCACGTCCACGGCGGGGTGGGCATCGACACCGACCACCCGCTGCACCGCTACTTCGTGGCGGCCAAGCGGGCCGAGTTCGAGCTCGGGGGCGCGACCGCCCAGCTGCGCCGGATCGGCGAGGCGCTGGCGCAGGCGCACTGACCCGGCGGGCGGAGCGGCCGGCGAAGAGGGGCCCGGCTACCATTGTCTACAATTCTGCGGACGATCTGTCGAACAGGAGGGCTCGGCATGGCCGAGATCACCGGCGACCAGCCAGCATCCGCCCCGGCGACGGCCTCGCCGGGCTCCCGGCCGCCGTTCCGCGCTGATCACGTAGGCAGCCTGCTGCGCCCGCCCGAGCTGCTGCGGGCCCGCGAGGACTACGCGGCCGGGCGGATCAGCGCCGAGGACCTGCGGGACGCCGAGGACTCCGCGATCCGCGAGGTCGTGCGCAGGCAGGAAGAAACCGGGCTGCGAGCCGCGACCGACGGTGAGCAGCGCCGCGAGTCCTGGCACATGGACTTCATCTACCAGCTCGGCGGTATCGAGAAGGTGCAGGACGACACGATCCGGGTCGCCTTCCACAACGAGCAGAGGAACTTCGAGTGGGCGCCGCCCTCCGCGCACGTCGTGGCGCCGGTGACGCTGGAGCACACGATCTTCGGTGACGCGTTCTCGTTCCTGGCGCAGACCGTCACCAGCGCGGTGCCGAAGCTCACGATCCCGTCGCTGAGCATGGTGCACTACCGCGGCGGGCGCTCGGCGATCGACAAGTCCGTCTACCCCGACCTGGACCAGTTCTGGACCGACCTCGCCGCGGCCTACGCCGACGAGGTGCGGCGGCTGTACGACCTCGGCTGCCGCTACCTGCAGTTCGACGACACCAGCCTCGCCTACATGAACGACCCGGTGCAGCGCCAGCACGTCGCCGACATCGGCGGCGACCCCGAGCACCAGCACGAGCACTACATCGCGAACATCAACCGCGCGCTCGCGGGGCGGCCCGCGGACCTCGCGGTGACCACGCACATGTGCCGGGGAAACAACCAGAGCATGTGGGCGGCCGAGGGCGGCTACGACTTCGTCGCCGAGGCACTGTTCAACGAGCTCGACGTCGACGGGTTCTTCTGCGAGTGGGACGACGAGCGCTCCGGTGGCTTCGAGCCGCTGCGGTTCGTGCCCAAGGGCAAGCGGGTCGTGCTCGGGCTGGTCACGACCAAGCGTGGCGAGCTGGAGAGCAAGGACGACCTGAAGCGGCGGATCGAGGACGCCGCCCGGTTCGTCGACATCGACCAGCTGTGCCTGTCGCCGCAGTGCGGGTTCTCCTCCACCAAGGAGGGCAACGACCTCACCCCGGAGCAGCAGTGGGCGAAGCTCCGGCTGATCGTCGAGACCGCGCAGGAGGTCTGGAACTACTGAGCCCAGCGGCGTCGCAGCGTCAGCACCATGCTGACGCTCAGCACCACCAGGGCAGCCTCGGCCAAGAGGGAGACCGTGCCCACCCAGTAGCCCCAGTTGCCGACGTCGCCGGGATCGCCGGGCAGGCCCACCGTGCGCGTGGCGATGTAGCCGGTGAACGGCCCGGCGCCGAGCAGCGCGCCCGCCGCCCAGCCGAGCCACGCCGGGCCGAGCCAGGCCGGCCGCGGAACCAGCAGGACAAGCGCGGTCAGCACGCCGCCCACCTCGATCAGCCGGAACGCCCAGCCCAGCCAGGCCGGTGAGTTAAGGACGGTGACGCCGCCCTGGTCGGCCACGTGCACGGCCGCGATGGCCAGGGCCAGCAGGGCTCCGACGAGCCGCATCGAGATCTCTGACTGGGTATCTTCGCGGGCACTTATCCGGCCCAGGATCGTCTGTTCCGCCATCTTCTGCTGCGCCATTGTTACTCCCCGTTAACCTAGTTCTGCGCTTAGCATGGATGGTGGCCCCACTACCAGCACGAACTTGAAAGGTGCGACGGTTCAGCCTCGTACCCGGTAACCGAGTGTGATCGTGGTCACATCAGCCGGAACCGCTAGGGCGGGGCGGGGAAAGGGCCTGAAGGTCGGCGGGCTGGCGGCCAGCGGTGAGCTTAGCGCTCATCTTGACCGCCTTGACCGCGCCGCTGGTGCCCGCCTGCAAAGCAAAACCGATGGTCAGCACGATGATGCCCGGGACGAGCAGCACGCTCGATCCGAGCATGAGGAGTCCGGCGCGGCCCAAGACGTAGCCGGGGGCGCTGACCACCGCTCCGAGGGCCCCGCCGAGCACCGCGGCGGCCAGCTTGTCCCGCCTCGACCGGATGACCTTCACGCCGATCAGCCGCGCGGGTACCGCGACGTAGCAGACCATCATCACCCCGATGACGACGCTCAGCGAGACGGCGAACCACCGCAGCCCCCAGCGGGTGCAGACGATGGTGGCCAGGCCGAGGCAGATGCCCACGGCCGTGCCCCAGGCCAGGATGACCGCCAGGTGCGCCCGCGACTCGCCGAACGCCCGCCGGATGGCCGGCGGGCCGGGCCGGGCGATCGCGAACGCGAACACGGCGTTCAGGAAAAAGCTCGCCGCGGTGATCGCGGCCACGGCGAGCACCACCGGGACCACGACCGGCCCGTCCAGCACGTGGAAGGACTTGCCGCGCAGCACGTGGTACTTCAGGTCGAGCATGGCGGCCCAGATCCACATGGCCGGAAGGACCTGGATCAAGGTGAGCCGCCAGTTGGCGAACAGCAGCTTCACCCCGTCGAGGAGCATGACGACCGCGCCGACAGCCAGGGCCACCGGAGCCAGGAACCGCCGGGACTGGCTCAGCCGGAACACGGCGGCCTGCACTGCCGCCTCGTCGCTGTCCCGGATGGCCTGGGCCAGCTGCCGGACCCTGGCCGACCAGGAGGTCCGCGGCGTCGATCCGGTAATCAACAGGACAAGGCTACTCGCCAGGCGCTAGCAGTCAGGCTCCCTCGCCGCTTCCGTGCAGGGCCTCCTGGAGTTGCGCCTCGTCGTCCTTGGACAGCGAGGTCTTGAGCACCGTGCCGCCGTACTGGCTCATCGCCTCCACTGCCTTGTCCGGGGTCACCTTCTCCAGCATGAGGAACAGGGCGGACGTGCCCGGCTTGACCAGGTCGCGCACCTGATCCTGGAAGGCCTGGTCGATGCTCGACTTGGTGAGCTTGCCCATGAGCGCGCCCAGCCCGGCCCCGACGGCTATCCCGAGGACCGGGACGAAGAACAGCAGCCCGAACAGGATCCCCCAGAACGCTCCCCAGGCCGTTCCGGCGCTCACGGCGTGGTGGCTGGTGTGGACGTGGTACTTGCCGTCGGTATCGCGCCTGATCACCGCGATCGCGTCGGGCTGGATGATGAGGTCATCGGCCAGGTGGCGGGCCTCTTCCGCGGCCGCTTCGGCGGTGGCTTCGTCGGGGTACCCGATCACGACGAGATCAGCCATGGCGTCCTTGTCTCCTTCTGTCAGGAAATCCTCTACCTGGCGAGTATTGAGGAGAGCGCCGGCGAGCGCCGGTCAATGGATCGAAGTCACCCCTGGCGGGTGGGGCCCGGACGCGGGGTTAGAGCTGGCCCACCTCGGTGACGCGCACCACCGCGGCGCCGGCCTCGTCCGAGGCGTCCAGGTCGACCACCGCGCTGATCCCCCAGTCATGATCGCCGGCCGGGTCGTCGAAGATCTGGCGTACCAGCCAGTGATCCCTCTGCCGGTCGATGATCAGCATGGCCGGCCCGCGCGCGTCGGGCCCGGTGCCGATGTCCGCGTGCTCGTCGAAGTAGGCCTCCAGCGCCTCGGCCCAGGCCTCGGCGTTCCAGCCCGCCTCGGCGTCGAGCGCGCCCAGGTCCTCGTACCGGCGCAGCGCGGCCAGCTCGACCCGGCGGAACAGGGCGTTGCGGACCAGCACCCGGAACGCCCGCGGGTTGCCGGTCACCGCGGGCGGCCGTTCGTCGGCCACGGTCACGGGTGCCTCGGCCGGGCTGCGCAGCTTCTCCCACTCGTCGATCAGGCTGGAGTCAACCTGCCGGACGAGCTCGCCCAGCCATTCGATCAGGTCGGCGAGCTCCTCGGTGCGGGCCTCCTCCGGCACGGTCCGCCGCAGCGCCTGGTACGCCTCGGCCAGGTACCGCAGCACCAGCCCCTCGCACCGGGACAGCTGGTAGAAGCCGATGTACTCGGTGAACGTCAGGGCCCGCTCGTACATGTCCCGGGCCACCGACTTCGGCGCCAGCTCGTGGTCAGCGACCCACGGGTGGCCCAGCCGGTAGATCTCGTACGCGCCCTCCAGCAGGTCGGCCAGCGGCTGCGGGTAGGTGACCGACTCCAGCAGCTCCATCCGCTCGTCGTACTCGATGCCGTCGGCCTTCATCTGGGCCACGGCCTCGCCGCGGGCCTTGAACAGCTGCGCGGCCAGTACCTGCCGCGGATCGTCGAGGGTGGCCTCGATCACCGACAGCACGTCCAGCGGGTATTCCGGCGACTCGGGGTCCAGCAGGCCGATGGCGGCCAGCGCGAGCGGCGACAGCGGCTGGTTGAGCGCGAAGTCGTCCTGCAGGTCCACGGTCAGCCGCCACCGCCGGCCCTGCTCGTCGGGATCGGCCAGCCGCTCGACCACGCCTCCGGCCAGCAGCGCGCGGTAGATCGCGAAGGCCCGCCGGATGTGACGGCGCTGCGCGGCCGGGTCCTCGTGGTTGTCGGTCAGCAGGTGCCGCATAGCCGCGAACGCGTCCCCCGGCCGGCTGACCACGTTCAGCAGCATCGCGTGGGTCACCGTGAAGCTGGATTGCAACGGCTCGGGCTCGGCGGCGACGAGCCGCTCGAACGTGGGCTTGCCCCAGGACACGAACCCCGGCGGCGGCTTCTTGCGCACCACCTTGCGGCGCTTCTTCGGGTCGTCCCCCGCCTTGGCCAGGGCCCGCTCGTTCTCCACCACGTGCTCGGGGGCCTGGACCACTACGTAGCCGGTGGTGTCGAACCCGGCCCGGCCGGCCCGCCCGGCGATCTGGTGGAACTCGCGGGCCTGCAGCAGCCGGGTCTTGCTCCCGTCGTACTTGGACAGCGCGGTGAACACCACGGTGCGGATCGGCACGTTGATGCCGACGCCCAGGGTGTCGGTGCCGCAGATGACCTTCAGCAGGCCCGCCTGGGCCAGCGTCTCCACCAGCCGCCGGTACCGGGGCAGCATGCCGGCGTGGTGCACGCCGATGCCGTGCCGGACCAGCCGGGACAGGGTCTTGCCGAAGCCGGCGCTGAACCGGAAGTTGCCGATCAGTTCGGCGATGGCGTCCTTCTCCGCGCGGGTGCACACGTTGATGCTCATCAGCGCCTGCGCCTGCTCGATGGCGGCGGCCTGGGTGAAGTGCACGATGTAGACCGGCGCCTGCCGGGTGGCCAGCAGTTCCTCCAGCGTCTCGTGCAGCGGCGTGACCACGTAGGAGAACAGCAACGGTACGGGGCGCTCCGCCGAGCGGACGACGGCCGTGGGCCGGCCGGTGCGCCGGGTCAGGTCCCGCTCGAACCGGCTGACGTCGCCCAGCGTCGCCGACATCAGCAGGAACTGGGCTCGGGGCAGCTCGATCAGCGGCACCTGCCAGGCCCAGCCGCGGTCGGGGTCGGCGTAGAAGTGGAATTCGTCCATGATCACCTGGCCGATGCCGGCCTGCGCGCCGTCCCGCAGCGCGATGTTGGCCAGGATCTCCGCGGTGCAGCAGATGATGGGGGCGTCGGCGTTCACGCTGGCATCGCCGGTCATCATGCCCACGCTGGCGGGGCCGAACATGTCGCACAGGGCGAAGAACTTCTCCGATACCAGCGCCTTGACCGGCGCGGTGTAGAAGCTGCGCTGGCCCTGGGCCAGCGCAACGAAGTGCGCGCCCGCGGCCACCAGGCTCTTGCCGGACCCGGTCGGGGTGGAAAGGATCACGTTGGCGCCCGACACGATCTCGATCAGCGCCTCCTCCTGGTGCGGATACAAGGAGAGGCCCTGCTGCTTGGCCCACGCCTCGAAGGCGTTGAAGAGATCGTCAGGGCCGACGGTCTGCGGGAGCTGGTCGGTGAGCGTCATGGTCTACCCGGTATAGCGCCCGCGGGCGCGCCGTGATTCCTCTGGCGCGGCACCCCGCCGGCCGAGCCGCTCAGGACACCGGGGTCGCCTCGTGCTGGCGCGTGGGCAGGTGCCGCCGCAGGAACTCCTCGGTGCGCTGCCAGGCCCGGGCGGCGGGCTCGGGCATGGAGAACATGGGGGCCTTGCGGTTGTGGAAGGCGTGCCCCGCGTCCTCCTCGACGTGCATCTCCACGTTGGGCTTGTTCGCGGCGGCCGCTTCCACCTTCGCCACCTGCTCGCGCGGTATGTAGGGATCGCTCCCGCCGAAGTGAAACTGCACCGGGGCGTCGATCCGGTCGAGGACGTCGAGGTTGTCCGGGACGCCCGAGCCGTAGAAGGAGACCACCGCGGCGACCTCGGTCTGCCCGGCCACGAAGTACGCGATCGTTCCGCCGAGGC
>Ga0306920_100006191_pt1 | contig 15558 bp, 13 predicted proteins | sample flu12Cox44000170_FD_204666 | JGI IMG/M metagenome (GOLD analysis project Ga0306920, IMG submission 204666) | Lab enrichment of tropical soil microbial communities from Luquillo Experimental Forest, Puerto Rico - flux4day.12C.oxic.44.000.170 (v2)... | ecosystem: Environmental > Terrestrial >... | reverse complement strand
GGCCCCTCAACTGTGTGGCGATAGCGTGGACGATGACAGAGAAGCACGTGGAGATTGCGAGGATGCTGATCGAGCACGGCGCGGTCGTGGACGATTCAGTGCTAAGCGATCACACTATCGAGGCAGTTGGAGGGGACTCTGATGCGGCTCTTCGGAGAATCCTGGAGGCAGCACGCCGTAAGTGACTCCAAGGCGCATCGGCCAAGCCAGCGTTGCCGAGTTCGCCGATCGCAACGCGCCGCGATGGGCTCCCGTGATAGAGGGGCGTGCGTGGCGAAGCTGCTAACGAAAGTCCTTCGCTGTGCCATGGTTGCCGCATCGATCGCCGCAAGCGGGTGTGTGGGTGCAGGCGACATCGTTTCCGGGCCAATGAAGGAGCTCGTGGCGGGATACTGCCTCGAGCTCGATAAGGAGTCCGGCGACTACCGGCTACGCAAGTGCTGGGTTGACGTAGGCGACGACCAAGGGATTTTCGATGGCACTTTGGACAGGATCGGCTGGAACGGTCGCTACATCGCGGGGTGGAGGACGCCTGTGTCCTCAGCCGATCGCGCAGGCTGGATGATTCTCGACATCTCCGATGGGCGGATCGAGGGCCCTTACAGCCAGTCAGCGTTTGATTCCCTCCGGTCCGATCGGCCTGCCCTCCGCGGAATCGTGACATCGCCCTGTCGTGATGTTCTCCGATGACTGAGTCCAGCGTTCGGAGGACAACGGAGGTGCAGCATGGAGATGGCGTACCGAGAGCGTTGGCGCGCTGAGATCGCCGAGCTGAAGAGGATCTTGTCTGGGTTTGAACTGAGAGAGGAAAGCAAGTGGGGAAAGCCCTGTTACACATTGGGCGGCAAGAACGTCGTCATCATTCAGGGCTTCAAAGAATACTGTGCGCTGGGCTTCTTTAAGGGTGCGCTGCTTAAGGACTCGAAGAAGCTGCTGGTGCAGCTCGGACAGGTTCAGGCAGCGCGAGTGATGAAATTCACCAGGGCCAAAGAGGTAGGAGTGAAGGCGGCGACCATCAAGGCCTACGTGCGCGAGGCCCTGGCAGCCGAGAAGGCCGGATTGAAGGTCGAGCCCAGGCCTTCAGCGTTTCCCGTGCCCGAGGAATTGAGGGAGAAGTTTCGCAAGGATCCGCGGTTCAAGCGCGCATTCGAGGCGCTGACGCCGGGTCGGCAAAGGGGATACCTGCTTCACTTCGCCCGCGCGAAGCAGTCCAGGACGCGGGCCTCGCGGATCGAAAAGGCGATGCCTGCGATTTTCGAAGGCAGAGGGCTCCTGGAGCGGCGATAAGCTCGTGTTCCGGCTCGGGAGGCTCGGGCCAGGCCTGACCTACTCCCTCGAGCGGACGCCCAAACGGCCAAGCCGTTTGGACGCCCGCCTATGCGCAACGTTGTCCTCATGGCACCGCCGAATACTGGTCGGGACGAACGAGCCAGCGGCCCGTGAGAGCGACAACTTCATGACTTTCCAGGGCTCGCGACCATGCTGACGACAAGCTCGTCCAGTTGGTCGAGCGTCTCGCCCATTCCAGCCATACTCCCGGAGTTGGCGTCGAGCGCTTCCTTCGAGGGATAGAGGTCATGCAGGACCAACAGCGTCTTGCCCCCTTTGTCCTCGAAGGTCACCGTGGTCACAGCCCCGCCGTCACCACCTTCTTCGTTGGTCCAGACGAGACGCGAGTTCGGTATCACTTCGATGTACCTACCGAAGAACGCCATACCCTCTGAGCCGTTGTGGCTGAACACCAGGCGGTACGTGCCGCCGACACGAACATCCAGCTCGCAGGAAAGCAGGGACAGGCCAAACGACTTCGGTACCCACCACCGCATGAAAAGCTTGGGCTGGGTAAACGCCTCGAACACGATGCGCGCCGGGCCGTTGATGGTTCGCGTGACGACCAGCTCACGCTCGGACTTCCGTTCAGCCGTCGTAGGGCTCTTCGTGGAAGTGGGCTCAATCTCTCTTCTTGCGTCCATTGGCTGTCTCCTTTCGTTTTAGATCCTCGACAACATTGTCCAACTCGGTGAAGCGTGAGTCCCAGAGCTGGCGGTAGCTCTCGAGCCATGCCGTCTCTTCCTCGAATCGGCGCGCGCCGAGCTTGCAGGTCCGCACGCGGCCGACCTTCTCCGTGGTGACGAGCCCAGCCCGTTCCAAGACTCCGACATGCTTCTTCATGCCCGTGAGGGTCATGTGGAACTTCTCGGCAAGGTCTGTGATCGAGGCTTCCGAGCGTCCGAGCTGCTCCAGAACGCCGCGTCGGGTGCCATCCGAGAGCGCGGCGAACGAGGCATCGAGGCGGGCCTCTGCATACTGAACCATGTGGTTCAGTATTGCAGGTGGACCCGCTGCATGCAAGGGGTTTTTTGTTCGGGGCTTACCGGCGTCCCGGTGGAATCCAGCCCTTGGGCGCTTGCGGCCAGACCTCGTCCGGACTGACTGGCGCAGCCTGGTCCATGCCCAGGCGATCCGGGTCGATGGCCGCATCGAAGAAGTTCTCGGGCGGGAGTGGACTCCCGCTCAATCGCCGCAGGAGCGCGAGTTGGCCGGCATGCGTCATGGCATCGGAAAGGGGCCCTTGGAGCAGTCGCTCGGCGATTGCATCTCCAAGGTCGCTCGCGCGGCCGATGGCGTCCGACAGTTCCCTGAGCAAAGCAAAGAGTCGGTCGATCTCGGCTTCATACGTCGCACCATCCGCCAGGACTGGGCGAGGCTCCTGCAGCGTGCCGACCGCGTAGTTGATCACTCCGCTCATGTGGCGCACCAGCTCACGCGGCGTCCGCGCATGGTGCCCCGCATCGAACGAGCCGAACGCCGGCGGCGCATCCCGGAGCGCCTTGGCAGTCCGGTAGGCAATTGCGGCGAGAAAATGGCGCAGCAGTGACTGATCGCGGGTCATGGCCTGTTTGAGTGGTGCCAGCGATCGGCCGCGAACGAGGCGGGGCCCATCGGCGCCCGCAAGACGACGACCACGGAATGGATCGAGGGTTATTGCTCCTTGCTTCTTCGCATCGTGATCCATGGCACGATGATGCCAAGAAGAATGGCGAAGCGAAACGATGTCTCCCAGTCTATCGTGCGTGTTCTATGCACGATCAGGCTCCAGAGCAAAGACACCGCGGCGGAAACGACCAAGGTCACGGAGAACACGGTCAAGGCGTCGACGATCACTTTCTTGACGTTCATGCCAGGCATCCTAGCAGTTAGCGAGGCCAGCTTTCAGGCGACCCCTATTCAGCGGGAACGATGTGGATGACCGCCATGCCGCGCAGGCGGGCGTCGTCGGTGGCGTTGAGTCGGTTCTGATGGATGATGGCCTTGATCTCGTCCACGTAGTCTTGGCCGCGCTCGGAGTAGTGGATCAGCGTTTCGGCCAGAACCGTGCCGGAGATCCGGCGGTTCTCGCGGCGCAGCTGAGCGCGCACCCGGCGTAGATCGCGGTAGGCATCGACCGTATTCAAGTTGAGGGCGTACGCGTAGGCGGACTCGGCGGTGCTGCCAAAGGAGGCGACCCGGTAGTCGGCATGGGCGCTCGTGCGCTGCTCGGCCGGCACCATTCCGTGGCCCCAGGTCCACTGTCCGAACAGCGCATTGCCCTCCGCGGCGAAACGAGAGGTGCCCCAACCGCTCTCGCTCGCGGCTTGAGCAAGCGAAAGGGACGGGGGGACGATGTCCACGCGCTGCATCAGTTCGGCGTAGAGGGCGGGATCGAGACGTTCCTCTGCGGACTTGAGCACCTTGTAGCGGACGGCCAGCTGTGACAGCCAAGCCTGGTCCTCCGCGGTCACATCGTTGCCGATCGCCAGCTTGTCCGTGATCTCCGTGGCGCGCGCCCGGTCGGCAGCGATCAGCTCGTTGATCCGGAGGACGATCGGGCCGAGGACGCGGAAGAACAGGCGCTTCTTGTCGTCCGTGGACAACATCCCTGCACTCCGTTCCCGCCAGCTCTCTGGGATGTCTTCCAGGTAGACGCGCGGTACCTCGTGAATCCCCGCTTTCCAGGCGTGCTGCGTGTAGCCGAGCCGATTGAACAGGGCGAGCACGTCTTTGAAATTGCGACAGGGAATCTTCTCGTCTGTCGGTCGGACCTGCGCCCAGCCCCCGCCGGACATCAGCATGAGCGCCAGCGCAACGCTCAGCGCGAATCCATTCCTCATGCTCAACCTGCGCTCACGGGAGTGCCGGGGCTCGCGGGTAGTCGACACGAACCGGCATGGCGCTCAGCCGATCGAAGAGCCTGGCCTCGTCGAGGATCGGCCACCAGTTGTAGAGGAAGATCTCGAGCGGACGCCACATCGCGACCCACCCGCCGATCAGGAGGCTTTCGCGCAGAAGTTCGCCGACCTCCCGGCCGGCGAGCGCCCGCTTGAGGAGCCCTCCGACGACGATCGAGATCGCGAGGAACAGCACGCCGATCCAGAGGCTCCGGCGCCCGACGCTCAAGAGACGGCGGAGCCTCTGCCTCGCGGTGGTCGCCCGGTAGCTGAAGAACACGCGAACGGCATCGTGCAGGAGGGTGGGTTCGTCGGCGGCGCCGGGACGATCGATCTGGACGAGCAACGCGAGGCGAGCCCGCGATGGCAGCTCCCGCGCCCAGCCCGCGATGAACTCCTCGGCGTTGGGATCCAGGTCACGGTCGCGGAAGGGAGAAGGATCCATGGCGTTGAAGAGCTGCCTTAGGTCCCCGACGTGGACCTTGATCACGTCGTAGCCTGCGGGAATCCCTTCGCCCGCGGAGAGCACTGGACCGGCCACGGATTCGCCGCCCTTCCTGCCGAGCCGCCGCGACACGCCGCCGGCTCGCGGTCGAATCAGACTACCACTCGCGGCTCGCCTGCCAGCTGATGCCATCGAGCCGGGCGTCCACCGCCTCGCCGCACACCATGTCCCGCACCTCGGCGTGCCGGGAAGAGCGCGGAGTCATCAGAGGACTCCCACAGCTAGTGCGGCGTCCAGTGCGGCACAGCGCGAAACAGCCCGTCGAGCCAGCCGATCTGGTAGATGAGCCACGCACCGAAGCCGAGCGAGAGCAGGCCGGTGCCGACGCGTGCCACCTGCGCGAACCCGCTCCAGCGTCGTGACAGCAGGCCGAGCGGTGCCGCGACCCCGGTCGTGATCAGCATCATCCCCAAGAGCGTGCCGGCGCCGAACACGAGCAGATAACCGCACGCCCAGCGTGCGTCGCGTACGGTCGCCAGCACCAGCAGCGCCACCGCCGCGCTGCCCGCGAGTCCGTGCACGAGACCGACGCCGAACGCGCGCGTCGCATGCAGTCGGGCAGCGGAGTCTTCGAGACCGCTGCGTGCCGTGCCACGACGCAGGTTGAGGAGTCCGACGACCACCAGTGCGAAGGCGACCGCAAGCTCGAGCGCGAGTCCCACCCGCGGCGGCACCACGAGGTTGAACAGAATGATGAAGCTCCCGACCAGGAACATGGTCGTGGTGTGGCCGATCCCCCATGCCACCCCGAGCCACGCCGCCCCCGCGAGGCGGCGGGTGCTCGAAGTGATGGCGGTGACGGCGACGACGTGGTCCGGATCGGCGGCGTGACGCAAGCCGAGCACGAGGCCGAGACCGAGAAGTGCCAGCGGATGCATCCGCGAACGGTAGCATGCACGGGCGGGATGGCGCGTTCCGCCGAAGCCAGAAGTGACCGCCGCGAGCGCTGGCCGTCCAGGCGGACCAAGCCTTTGCGGGCGAGGTGGTTGCAGGTATCCCAGGCAACGCCCTGACCCCACCCGCGGATAGGCCCCGCGCTGCCCCTCCGATTCCGCGTGCGCTTTCGGCCTCACCTGCATTTAGGAGGTAGGTGACTGGATGACGCTCAGAGAGGGGAGGAACGACGCGAGACAGCTGCTGGTCGTGCACTGATGTCGAACATCGCAATCCTGTCCATGTCGCTCGTTTCCACGCCTTCCCCCGGAGGCCCGACACCATGACGCACCCCTCTCTCCGCCCGCTCACGCTTCGCACGTCCACCGGAATGCCATCGTCCCGTGTGTCCGGCCTCGCCGCCATCATCATGATCGGTGCGCTCGCCGCGCTCGCGGATGGCGCGAGCGCCCAGGGAATCAACCTGAGCGTCGGGGTGGACTTCCCAACGATCTACGGCGCGAACGCGTTCGCGGTGGGGGACCTGAACAACGACGGATGGCCGGATATCGTCGCGTGCGGATCCACGAACCAGTTCTTCGTGTTCCTCGCTACGGGACGCGGAGCGTTTGGGCCGCCCATCAGCGTCCCCACCCCGGCTGCACCGGGGGCGATCGCGATCGCGGACGTCAACGGCGACGGGAAGCTCGACGTGGTGACCTCGAGCGGCACGATTTCCGTGTTCCTCGGCGACGGTACAGGGGCGTACGCCGCGCACTCCGATTACCCGAACGGGCTCACCGAGGGCCCATTTGCCGTGGGTGACCTGAACGGGGATGGCGTCCCCGACGTCGCGGTCGTGACGAGCAACAACACCGTCTCGGTGCTCCTCGGCAGCGGGGCGGGAGGGTTCGGCGCGCCCACGCCCTACACGACGGGCCAGTACCCTGCGACCGTCGCGATCGGGGACCTGAACGGGGACGGGCGGCCCGACCTGGTCGTGCCGAACGGCGGCGCAAACAGCGTCTCGGTGTTCCTCGGCAGGGGCGACGGCTCGTTCGCTGCCAAGACCGATTACCCCACCGCCAGCCAACCGCATTCGGTGGCGATCGGCGACCTGAACTCCGACGGCCGCCTGGACGTCGTCATCGGGTGCAACTCGTTCCCTACCGGCCAGATCTCGGTGCTCCTCGGCACCGGCGGAGGGGTGCTCGGTCCGAATACCGACTATTCATTCAGCGGCGCCAGCATCAACGCAGTGGCCATCGCGGACTTCAACGGCGACGGTATCCCCGATGTTGCGGGGGCGACGAACGGCTCCAGCGTCGAAATGATGCCGGGGACCGGCGGCGGGACGCTCGGCACGCCGACGATCTGGAGCTGCGGCGCGTCCCCGCTCCTGCTGGCGGTCGCCGACCTGGACGGCAACGGTCATCCGGACCTCGTGGTCAGCAGCATCTACTCGGGCTTCACGGTGGACTTCAACAACGGCGCGGGGCAGCTCGCGTCCCACGTCGAGTACGGAACCGGCGCCAATCCGCAGGCGTTCGCCATCGGCGACGTCAGCGGCGACGGCAAGAAGGACGTGATCGTCGCCAACCGGGGCGCGAACACGGTGTCGGTCATGCTCGGGAACGGCGCCGGTGGGCTGGGCGCGCACACGGACTTCGCCACCGGCAGCACACCGCTCGGGGTGGCGATCGCGGACGTCAGCAGCGACGGCAAGCCCGACCTGCTCGTGGCCAACAACGGCGCGAACACGCTGTCGGTGCTGCTCGGCAACGGCACGGGCGGGTTCGGCGCAAAGACGGACTTCGCGACGGGCGCAGCCCCCTCGTGGGTGGCGACCGGTGACCTCAACGGCGACGGCAAGCCCGACGCCGTGACCGCTAACTACTCCGCGAACACGGTCTCCGTGCTGCTGGGCAACGGCACGGGCGGGTTCGCCGCCAAGGTGGACTACGCGACGGGAACGAACCCGCAGAGCGCGGTGCTCGCCGACGTGAGCGGGGACGGAAAGCTCGATGTCGTGGCCGCGAACTTCACGTCCAACACTGTGTCGGTGCTGCTCGGAAACGGCGCGGGGGTCCTGGGCGCCAAGACCGACTACACCACCGGCACGAACCCGTACTCGGTCGCGGTCGGCGACCTGAACGGGGACGGCAGGCCGGACATCGTGACCGCGAACCTGAACGCGAGTTCGGTTTCCGTGCTGTTCGGCTCAGGCGGCGGGGCCTACGGGGCAAAGACGGACTACACCACGCTCACGAACCCCTCATCCGTCTCGATCAGCGACGTCAATGGCGACGGCCGGCCCGACCTCGTGGTCGGGAACGTGGGCGCAACGTCCGCATCGGTCTTCCTGGGCAACGGTGCGGGCGGTTTCGGCCCGCGCACCGACTACCCGGTTGCCGGCGGCTCATTCGGATCGACCGTCGGCGACCTGAACGCCGACGGCCGGCCCGACGTGATCGTGGGGAACTACGGGCTCGGCTCGATCTCGGTGCTGCTTGGCCTCGAGCCCACGCACCTCGCCGTCACGACCAACCCTGCGCAACCGGTGCCGGACGCCTCCTACGCGTGCACGGCCAACGTCACGGTGCCGGCGCCGGGGTCGGGCACGCCGACGGGCAGCGTCAGCTTCTTCGACGGGGTGCAGTTCATCGGCTCGACCTCGCTCGTCTCCGGCATCGCGACGATCTCGATCTTCAATCCCCAGCTCGTGAGCCATACAATCACGGCGACGTACAGCGGTGACGCGAAGTACCTGCCCTCGACCGTACAGGTCGCGATGCCCACGCGACTGGGACCGCACATCGCGCGCGTTCGCGACGTCCCCGGCGACCAGGGCGGCTCCGTCGAGCTGCGTTGGGACGCGAGCCCCATCGACCGAGGCTCGCCCGACCCCATCGCGCAGTACCGCATCTACCGCCAGGTGCCTAGTGCGTTCGCCACGCGCTCGCTGGCGAGCGGCGCGCGCCGGCTCGTGACCGCCTCCACGGCGGATCCCGTGGCCGGCGACCTCATGGCCAAGCCGGCGAACGCGCAGACCTACTATTGGGAGTACCTCTCGTCGGTGACCGCCTCGCACTTCAGCGGGTACAGCCTCGTCGCCCCCACCGGTACGGATTCGACGGGGGCCTCCAATCCCCGGACGCTGTTCATGGTCGAGGCACTGGACACGGGCGAGAGCCTGCAGTGGGACTCCGCACCCGACAGCGGCTACTCGGTGGACAACCTCGCGCCCGCGGCGGTGACGCCGTTCACGGGCACGTACTCGGCAGGCACCGCCTCGCTGCACTGGGGCGCGAGCACCGCTCCCGACTTCGCGAGCTACCTGCTCTACCGCGGCTCGACGCCGGACTTCGTGCCCGGCCCCGCGACCCTGGTGATCGCCAAGTCCGACACCGGCTATGTGGATGGAGCCGCGCTTCTCTACTACAAGCTCGCCGCCGAGGACGTGCACGGCAACGTGGGTCCGTACACGTCGCTGACGCTCTCCAATACTCTCGACGCGCCGGGCGGTGGCCCGTTCGCGTTCGCGCTCGGGCGCGTGCGGCCGAACCCGGCGAGCGGTCGGAGGCTCGTGGCGGCGTTCACGCTGCCGCGCGCGCAGCCGGCGACGCTGGAGCTATTGGACGTCTCGGGACGCCGGATCACTTCGCGCGAGGTGGGCTCATTGGGGCCCGGACCGCACACGGTCGAGCTCGACGGCGGCACCGCGGCGATACCGGGGCTCTACTGGCTGCGCCTCACGCAGGGGACGCGCGCCGGATCCACCCGCGTGGCCATCGTGAACTAGTCGCGGACAAAGTCGGCGACGTGCCCCGCAGTCCGCGCGCGACGCACGAGAAAGGGCCGGGGACGCTGGGTCCCCGGCCCCTTTGGTTTTCGCGTGATCAGTCGACGACCGGGATCACCACGGCGGCGAGCATGGGTTCGTACGTGGGCTCCACGTCCGCGAACCGCATCGTGGCCTCCTCGGGCATCTTCTCGAGCTTCACCTTGACGGTCTTGGTCGAATGACCGCGCTGGACCGTGTAGGCGAAGGAGCTGCCCACGGCGCAGGCCGCGCCGCTGGCGCACGAGTGGCCGACTCCCGCGCTCAGGTCGCGCCCGTTCACGGCAAGGACGACGTCGCCCTTCTGAAGCCCCGAGCGCGCGGCGGGGCTGTCCTTGGCGACCGCCACAACGGTGAGCCCGCCGCTCGGCGAGCGCTGCAACCAGGCGCCGGACCAGGCCATCGAGCGTGACATGCCCGCGCACGAGTGGGCGCCTGCGGCGGTCGCCGAGTTCTTGTTCTGGTCGCAAGCGGATGCGGGAAGCGAAGCGACGATCGCGAGAGCGGCGACCACGGGGACCACGAGTTTCAGGTTCATCTTCCCTCCGGGTGCGGATGAGTCCACGGCCACACGCTGCGGTCACTCGCGTCGACCGCGGAGCGGATGGTAGTCACCCCGGCTCGGCCACCAACCACGACCCGACGAGTGACGGTGCCCGCGTCACGAGCGGGCCGGCGCGGGGCCCACGTGGCGTCCGCGCAGGCTTGCCTTGAAACGGGGCTCGGGAGTCGCCTACGCTCGGGCCGCGGCCGTGTGACCGCCGCGACAATGGCATATCGCGCCCGGTGCGATCGAAGGAGGTCCCATGGCGACGACGCCACCGCCGGCAGCGGCATCCGCGCGCAAGCCCGCGCGAGCGCTGTTCCTCCTTGCCGTGGCGCTCGCCTGGGCGCCGGTGGTCCGGGCCGACCCGCCGCTCGCCCACCACGAACAACCGATCGTCCATCACGATCCGTTCGCGGGGCTCGTTCGCCGGATGGATCGCTACCTCCGCCAGCACGAGGTCGACGGCGTCACCATGGACTGGCGCTACCAGGTGAGTCCGTCGGAGGAGATCCGGCAGTCCGTGGTCTGCCAGCTGCTCGCCTACGTCGAGCTCGAGCGATTGCGCGATCGCCCTCGCTTGCGGAGCGAGGTGATTCGCCACGCCGACTTCCTGATCGGGCGGCTGGAGGATGTCCGCTCGCACACGCCGTTCGATGGCATGCTCGCGCAGAGCCTGCTCGCGGCGTACGGGACCACCGGCGAGGCGCGTTTCCTTGACGCGGGCACACGCGTGACGCGCGACCTGCTCGCGATCCCCACGAGCGAGTGCGTGCTGAACGGCGGGCTCATGGTGGCCCTGGCGACCGCGGAGTTCGCGCGGCTCACCGGCGACTCCGAAGCCGAGCAGAAGACCCACGACATCCTGGCGCAGCTCGTGCCGTATCAGAACGCGGACGGGAGCTTCCCGCACTGGTGCTTCGGCTCGCGCGACATCCACTACACGGGCTGGATGTCGATGGAGCTGATCCACCTCGAGCGCCTGGTGGACGATGCGCACATCGCGCCGATCCTCGCACGGACCACGGCGTTCCTGGCCGGCCGCGTCGGGCCGGGCGGCGGCTCGATCTACGAGGAGCCCTGCCCCGGTCTGCCCGGCTGCACGAGCTACTACTACAGCCGCGCCACGGGGTGCGAGATCGACTACGACACGCGCGGCTGGACCGTGGAGCCCGCCTACATGGCCCTGGCCCTGGACCATGCGGTCGCGCCGCAGGCGTCGCTCGTGACGCAGTTCCTGCTCTCGCTCGAGCGGGGCGGCACGTTCCCCGATCAATACGGCTACTGGCCGCCGCCGGAGGATCCCGAGTACCCGTGGACCATCGCCGACACGTCGGTGGTGAACATGAGCATCATCTTCTGGGCGGCCGCCACCGAGATCACCGACCGGGTGCGGCGCGGGATCGCGGTCGACCTCGTGCTGGACGATGAGGAGGGCCCGGGGCCGCCGCCGCCGCCTCCACCTCCGCCGCCTGCTCCTCCGGACTCGACGCCGGTCACGGTCGAGCCCAACCCGGCGCCCGGCGTTTGCAGGGTGAAGTTCGCGCTCGCCCAGCAGAGCGACGTGAGGCTCACGATCCTGGATGCCGGCGGCCGCTGCGTGCGCGTCATCGAGATGCGCCCGCTGGCGGTCGGACCGCACACCGTGGGCTGGGACGGACTGGATTCCGGCGGACGCAGCGCACCGAGCGGCGTGTACTTCGCGCGGCTCGCTGCCGGAGCGTGGCGGACGACCGAGCGGTTCGTCCTCGTTCGCTGAGCGGTGCCGTCGGGTCACCCGCCTCGACGGCGTCCCGCGGCTAACGGAGCACGACCAGATGGCCTGTGAGGTAGCGGGCGCCCAGCACGAGGCGGTAGTAGTACGCGCCGGCCGCCCACCGATCCGTGAAGAACCTCATGTCGTAACGCCCTGCGGGCAAGTCCCGGTCCATGAGCGTCGCCACCTCACGGCCCCCCACGTCGAAGACCCGCAGCGTCACGTGCCCGCCCGTGGGAATCGAGAACACGAGGTTCCGCGTCCCGGAGCTGGGATTGGGCCTCGTTGGTCCCAGCGCGAACTGAGGTGGTTCCCCGCTCTCGACTGCCGAGGTCGCGGGAGAGGTGACGACCGAAAGGATGTTCCCGTTCGCGTCGTACGTGTAACGGATCGAGCTGCCGTCCTCGTAGGCGAGATCGGTGAGCCGGCCCACCGTGTCGTAGGTGTAGGTCTCGGCCGCGAACGATCGAGATGCCGATGCCGCCGCGACGGCGACTGCGAGGATCAAGGCATTCTTGCAGCGATCGAGGTTGATCATTGGGCTCACCAATCTCACATTCGCCCGTGTGGGCACACAAGGCAGGGTACGCTGGGCAACGGATCTGGAGGCGGCGGATACCGAGGGTCCGCTGGAAGGACTGACGGGAGGTCCGGGAACGGCAGTGTTCCGGGCGGCATACGGTCGAGCATCACGCGGTGTTGCCACGAGGACGAAGCGTCATTCCTGCCATTTCGGTCCCAATGGAACTGCACCTTCACACGCCCGTACTTGTCGGTAGAGATCTCATCACCAGAAGCTCCGACGACCACGACCGTCTGCGTGCCGCTCGGCGACGGTGGGAACCGCTGCGGGTTGAGTGCCGCCCAGTCGCTCGACGACCACGGCCACGGCGTTGGTCCGCTCGCCCAAACGCTCGGCGACGGTGGGAACGGTTGTGGGTTGAGTGTCACCCAATCGCTCGACGACCACGCATGCGGCTGCGGGCCGCTCACCCAATCGCTCGGCGATGGCGGGAACGGTTGTGGGTTGAGCATCACCCAATCGCCCGATGACCAGGGATGCGGCTGCGGGCCGCTCACCCAATCGCTCGGCGATGGCGGGAACGGCTGCGGGTTGAGGGCAACCCAATCGCTCGACGACCACGGCTGCGGATACGGGCCGGACACCCAATCGCTAGGCGATGGCGGGAACGGTTGTGGGTTGAGCATCACCCAATCGCTCGACGACCACGGCTGCGGATACGGACCGCTCACCCAGTCTCTTCCCGACCGCGTTGTGTTGCCCGAAACGATCCGCATCGTTCGGTCGTCGTAGACCCGCGCGCCCGCCGTCCAGAGCCCGCTGCTCCCGAGCGACATCATCCCGCTTGCCGCTCCGAACGTGAACGAATTCTGTGCGGCTTGCCCCTGACTCGACACGCCTCCATAGGGCCCGTAAGCGTAACGGGTCGTGACCGAACCCAGGTCGTTCGTGAGATAGACCGTGTTTCCGCGCTCGTCGTAGTGGTAGAAGGTTCGTGCTCCCGTCGAGGCGTCCACTCTGTAGAGCAACAGCCCCGCGGCGGATCGGACGCACAGGTCGGTGCGCGACGGCAGGCTGACCTGAAGATCGTCGTTCGTGGGGACCGAATGCGCGTAGTTCCAGGCCTGCGCCACTGCCAGGTTCCCCATGTTCGTGGACAGCGCGTGCCCGAATGCGTCGAAAGTGAAGCTCGGGCTGTCCGCTTCGGCCGCGACATGCACGAGTCTGGAGGCCCCGTCCCACTGGAGCGCGCGGGAGTCGTCGGCTGTCATCCGCCCCAAGGGATCGTGCGATACGCCGTTCGGCTGCGAGGCGGCGTCGTACGTGAACGTGTGTGTCGAGGACAAGGTCTGCCCCGGCATGAGAGGTACGTGCCGGCTGATGCTCACGGGCTCTCCCAGGGCATCCCGGGTGATCTGTATCGACGACAACGTGTCTGGATCCACCTCCACCGCGCTCGTCAGTCGGTCCACGTTGTCGTATGCGTAGATCGCATGGGTGCCGTTCGGCCGCGCGATCCCGGTCAGTCGACGCCCGGCGTCGTAGGTGAAGGTCGTCGTCCCACCCGTCCAGTCCGTCACGTGCGATGGGAGCCCGCGGCTGTCGTAGTCGTAGCTCACGCTCTTTCCTGGGGCGAGCGTCTCGCTGAGGATCCTTCCGTCCGGGTCGTAGGTCATCCCGAACCCGTTTGAGCTGAGCATCCGTCCCGTCGCGTCGTACGAGAACGATGCCGCCGTCGCGCTCGTGAGCCGGTTCGCGTCGTCGTAGTCGTAGCTCAGGTTCAGGCTCGTTCCGAAGCTCTGGCCCGTGACATTCCCCGCGGGGTCGTAGGTGATCTGCTGGAGGGAGCCATCGGGCCGTCCGACGTGGATGGGGCGGCTCAAGCCGTCGTACTCGTACGTCATCGTCCGCGACAAAGGATCCGCCGAGCTGATCAGCCGACCCTGGGCGTCGTAGCTCCACGCCCACAGGTTCCGGTTCGGATCGGTCACCTGCGAAACCTGCCCCAAGACCGTCCGTGCGAGATCCCACTCCGAAGATGCATCGCTGAAAGACGTCAGAAGCCCCCGCACGTCGTACGTGAAGGTCTTCGTGCGTCCCAAGGGCGCCGTAGCCGTATGGAGCCGCCCCATGACGTCGTAGCTGTAGTCGAAGCCCGTTCCCACGCGGTCCGTCACGTGCGTCGGGCGGTCCAGCATGTCGTAGACGAAGGTCGTCGTGTGACCCAGGGGGTCGCGCGTCGAGGTCATCCGGCCGTCGGCGTCGTAGGCGAACATGGCCGCCGCATCCGTCGGATCCATCACTCCCGTGAGCCGATTCAAGGCGTCGTACTGATATCGGGTCGTGCGTCCCGATCGATCCGTCGCCGTCATGACCCGCCCGTTGGGGTCGAACGCGACGGCGGCCGCGTGCCCGAGGGCGTCCGTCGTCTGCGTCACGCGATCCAGGGCGTCGTAGAGGTACCCCGTCGCCGCCATCAGCGGGTCGGTCGCCGTCACGAGCCGCTCGTTGGCATCGTAGGCGTAGCTCCAGAGTTTCCCATGCTCGTTCGTCACGCTCGTCAGGTGGTCCATGGCGTCGTACCCGTATGTCCGGGCCATCGTGTTCGGCCACGTGACCTGCGTGAGCCGGCTCAGGGCGTCGTAGCCATAGCTTGTCGTGTTCCCCGCGTCATCCTTGCCCGTCATGAGACGCCCCTGGGGGTCGTACGTGAACGTCGTCATGCCGCCAGAAGGGTTCGTCCACGTGAGAAGTTGCCCCTGCCCGTTGTAGGTCCCAAGCCAGTGCCGCCCCGCCTGGTCCGTCAGGTTCGTGAGATTTCCGGACGCATCCCGCCCGTAGCTCTCCGTCGTGAGGTCGGGAAAGGTCTGGGTCGAAAGATCGAAGAACGTCGCCCCACCGGCCGAGTGAGAGCTGTACCCGCAGAGCAGCGCTGAGCCGTCCGCGAACGTCATCATGCTCGGATAGCCGCTGGTGCCGTCGTAGGCGAGGGAGGTCGCATCCCCCATGGGTCTCGCGGCCATCGTGAGCCTTCCCGACGCGTCGTAGCTGAACGACGTCGGCCCGCCGGCGGGATTGGCGAGCGCCACGAGATGGCCTGAAGCATCGTGCTGATAGGTCCAGGGATTCCCCAGGGGATCCGTGAACACGCTCCCTGCTGCGCCATAGGAGTACATCGCCACGCTTCCCGCGGCATCCGTCTGCGAGGTCACCCGTCCCAGGACGTCGTAGGCCTGCGTCGCTGGAGTGTTCCCGACGGGCTCCGTCGCCCCGGTGAGCAGCGGCGGAACCGAATAGCCGTATGTCCA
>Ga0306920_100006190_pt1 | contig 15561 bp, 17 predicted proteins | sample flu12Cox44000170_FD_204666 | JGI IMG/M metagenome (GOLD analysis project Ga0306920, IMG submission 204666) | Lab enrichment of tropical soil microbial communities from Luquillo Experimental Forest, Puerto Rico - flux4day.12C.oxic.44.000.170 (v2)... | ecosystem: Environmental > Terrestrial >... | reverse complement strand
CCACAAAATGGCGAGGCGATTGATGTGGCGGCGGACGCGATCTTCGGATTGAACGGGCCTGGGCAAGGTTGGAGCAAGAGAAGGTGACGAAATCACCGGCTTACCGCAGGCCGAACAGAATTGGCTTGTAGGCTTAAGGGAGGAACCGCAGTGGTCGCAGTAGAAAGCATTTTGGCTAGATTAGGGAGTCCATGATGGCGAACGGGCGTCGCAGCGGCTCTCCTGGTTGAGCTATTGGCGGAGGCATTCCGTCATTTCAGCCAGGGCCCTCTTTCCTTTCCGACCTTATCTATTGTTGCCGGTTGACGAATGGTTGTGAATCTGAGAGGGACTTTTTGTTCCCTAAATCCCGTAAGTGACGCCAGGACGATGGCTTAGGGATTTTTGACTTACTGGTTCGCGACAATGTGGTATAAACTTCTAAGTGCTGCGTTTGGTGTCGCTTACGGACCAAACCGCCGTTTATCCTGCCTTTGAATTGGACCGAAGTTGGACCGAAATTCTGGGGTGAACCCCTATGATGGCACAAATTCTCTGGACACAGATGAAGAGGTCCACCCAAGGCCTCCTCGCTGCGAACGATGGAAATAGATTCATAAGACATGGTGTTGCAACCACTTACGTCCAATGAAGCGGCTCGCAAATGGAGTACTTGGAGAACTGCTGGCCAGGTCATGCTAGAAACCGTATTTTGTGTGTTGGATTGAGGGTCGCCCACACCAGCATGCCCTCCTTTGGTCCTTTTGACCTGGCTTGGAGCGGACCCCCATACCCGCTATACGTCTAATGGGCAGCGAGCCCGCAAAAGTTTGCACGTGGCCCCCAAAAATTCTTGCGGTCGCCAGTTGCCACTCGTGTGGCGGGACCCCCGAGTGGCTCCCGGCCCTCACATAAGCCTAATACACAACGATTCGCCAAAATCTAGCGCCCTGCCCCTCAGAAAATTTTGCTACAGAAAGATTTACACGGCGCCCTAGGGCATCTAGACGGCCACGGGCCTCCGTAGACCGCCCCGCCAACCTGAAAAAGCTCTCACGTGATACCCCGTTCCTAGCTACCCGGCATCGTCGAGTTGCGCAGACCCTTTGGAGAGCCCGTTACAATTTGGCTCAGCCATTGAGGGATGCGGCTGCTGATCGCATGGCTTGACGAAGCCACACATGAGGGGCATCGCTGTTTAGCCTCGGATGCCAAGCCATCAAGAAATAAAACGGACGTAACTCTTGAGGTGCTTTTACGAGGCGTATATCGCGATTCCGTTTGACGGCTGAGGTCATGCCGCTGGTTAGGGTCAGCACGAGGTCGGTACCTGGCAGGCATTGTAAGGCCACACCGAAGTAAGGTACTCGAATAGAAGAACTGCGCTTCGCGCCGACCGCTGCGAGTTGCTTGTCTGGAATTGTCTGCACGCCGCCATAAGTGGCAACGACAATGTGACTCGCTACTACGTACTGCTTAAGCGACAATCGGTCGCCGAAGTGGCTGTCGCGCGCGACCGCGCAAATCCAATCCTCCCGATAGAGTCTCTCCGAGTGAAAGTGCACGGGAAGAAGCCCATCGTCAATGTGGAGAATAAGATCGAGTTGCCCACGTTCCACCAGCTCCGAAATGCCGGCCTGCCACGGAAGGAATTCAAATTGCACTTGGTAACGTCCGTTCCCATACTGCCGGCACAAGCGGGGCAGTACGACCGTGCAAACATTGTCCGGCCCCGAAATGCGGAAGTGGCTCTTCTCTCGCATTGGATCAAACAGGTTCGGCGTAACCAGATGCTCCATTTTGGGCAGCAAAACCTGAAGCTCCTCTAGGATCTTGCGACCTCGCAAAGTGAGCTCGAACCCATTCGGAGATCGGACCAGCAGATCATCTTGAAACGTTGCGCGTGCGCGCTGCAGCGCTCGACTTACTGCCGGCTGGCTCAGCAGTAGCCGGGATGCTGCCGCCGTAACGCTTTTTTCCTCCGCAATCGCTGCAAATGTAATCAGCAGGTTCAAATCTACCTGGCGTAGTTTCTCTAGACGCATATGGACCATGATTATTATGCATGAATCGCATGGAGGAATCATGTCATCTGTGTGAGTGTCGGTCAGCGCGCGCAGGAAGGGAAAATTCAATGGGATCCAGGAACGGTTTGGAGAATAAGCGAGTGGTTGTCTTGGGCGGTTCCTCGGGGATTGGTCTGGCAGTCGCTGAAGCGGCGACATCGCACGGAGCTAGGGTCATTATCGGTTCGAGTAACGCGGAACGAGTGCAAAAGGCGATCAAGACTGTTGGAGGAGACGCGCAAGGGCAGACACTCGATGTCTCGGACGAACGGGCTGTTGAAAGCTTCTTTGCAAAGACTGGCGCATTCGATCACTTGGTTTACACGGCCGCCGATAGCCTGCAGTTACAGGATCTCGCTAGCACGGACCTCCAGAGGGCCAGGCGCTTCTTCGAGGTGCGCTACTGGTCTGCCCTCGCTGCGGTCAAATACGCGAGGCCCCATATTCGGAAAGGTGGCTCGATTGTCCTCACGACAGGAATCGCGGGCCAACGACCATCAAAGGGATGGCTAGTTGTCGCAAGCATGTGTGGAACGATCGAAGCTCTAACCCGTGCGCTGGCGATCGAGCTGGCACCCCTTCGTGTTAACGCTGTTTCACCTGGAGTCGTGCGGACAAACCTCTGGCAGGACATGAGCGCAACAGAACGGGAGCGCTTCTATGAGAGCGTGGCTAGCCGGCTGCCCGTGGGCCGCGTCGGCGAACCTCAGGACATCGCACAAACCTACATTTATTTGATGGCGGAAGGATTCGGTACTGGGCAAACAATCGTGGTCGATGGCGGAACCGTCCTGGTTTAAGCGAAGGCGATGATGCGTTCTACGAAACGAAAATCTCAAGTGCGAACGAACTTGGACAAACCGGAAACCGAGGAACGAGACCAATCATGCCAATCATGACAAGAAGTGCAATCGTCACCGGAGCATCTGGCGGACTCGGCGGTGCAGTGGCAAGAAGGCTGGCAAATGACGGGTTCGCAATCGCGATGAACTATTCTGGTAACTCTGACCCGGCTCAAAAGCTAGTGGCGGAGCTCAAGGCCGCGGGCGGACAAGCCATCGCTGTGCAAGGGGATGTCACAGACCCCGGAGACGTCGAGAACCTCTTCAAGCAGACGGTCGCAACCTTTGGTGGCATCGACGTAGTTGTCTATTCCGCCGGAATCATGCCTCTTCTTCCCATCGCCGCAGGTGATATCGCAACCTTCGACAAAGTGATCGCAGTCAACTTGCGGGGAGCCTTCCTGGTGCTGGCGCACGCGGCGCGGCACATCGCTTCGGGTGGCAGGATTATCGCTTTTTCAAGCAGCGTTTTGGCGAAGTCTTTCCCCACTTACGGTCCGTACATTGCCTCGAAAGCGGGCGTGGAAGGTCTGGTTCACGTCCTTGCCAATGAACTGCGGGGACGAAATATAACCGTGAACGCCGTAGCGCCTGGCCCAGTGCCCACAGAGCTGTTCCTAAAGGGCAAGACGGAGGCACAGATTAATGAGTTCAAAAAAATGCCTCCACTGGAACGGCTGGGCCGACCCGAGGACGTCGCTGGGGTTGTGTCATTTTTGGCTGGCCCCGACGGCGGAGGGATAAACAGCCAAGTCATTCGCGCCAACGGCGGCTTCGCATAAGCCGCTGAGCGCCCTTCGTGCTCACTGAACGCGGAGGAGGTCAGCATTCCTTCTTGCCCGCGGTCCTAACAACTATGCGCGATCTGGAGCGAGATGTAAGCGATTCGGACGGTAAGTAAAAAGGAGATATCAGCGTGACCACAGCTAAGGCAATTGCGCAACAGTTTCTTGCAGATTTGAACCATATCGACCGATGTGTGGATCTCTTCGCGGAGGACGGCGTTTTTGAGTTTCCGTACCTACAGGAAATAGGCCTGCAAACGCGGTTTGAAGGTAAGGACGCTATCCGTTCCTTACTCGAGCGCGTACAGGCCAAGCTCTCTCCATCCACCCTCCGGAATATCGTCATCCACGAGATGGTGGATCCATCCTACGTCTTTGTGGAATACGACTCGGAAGCGACGATCAAGGCGACAGGCCATCCCTATATCCAAAAGTACGTCAGCCGACTTACGGTTCACGACGGAAAGATCAAGCTAGTTCGCGAATACCTCGACATCATCGCGACCGCCCGGATGCTGCTGCTTAACGGATTGGCAGACGTTCCATCTCCGGGTCACCAACCAGCGGGGTTGTAACGTGGGCGACGGCAAGGATTCGAGCGGATTCATTTTCAGCGCCGCTATCGGACAAAAATGGAGGATTCAAATGAAAAGTACATACAAAGCAGTGGTCTTGTTAATCAGTCTCGCATTTATGTTGTTCAACAGACATACCGGCCAAGTTGCCGCACAAGACGCACAAGACGCGCAAGACGAAGGGGGTGTAATTCCTAACTCGAAGCTGAGAGGCAACTATTCGGATACCCTTAAAGGGTCCTTTGCAGTTTGCCTTAGCTCGACAAGCCCGTTCACCGAACAATCTTGCAGCACCAAAGGTGCACTGGTAATCCCGCTCAGCATCGTAACTGCCGGACACGTTGCTCGGGACCAAGAAGGTAACTCTCTTGCGAGACGGGCACACAGATAGTCTCCGACCTTCCCGTAGACATTTCTCCTCCTCAAGTCACTTCATTTCATAATGTTGAGAAGGGGCTTAACTACGACTCCACAACTGGAACCGGCGACGCCTCGTTTACCACGTATGTCGGAGGTACATGCCACGGTGCGGAGTTCGACAGCACCGGAGCCACGGTCCTCAATACCGGGACGATTCATTTCGTTGCTTCCGACGACGGAAAACGCATAGACGGGGCCATTACGTCACTTACTGACCGGGTGGGTGGCATTGGCGACTTCTCTCTTTCTAACCTCTTGTTGAAGCAATAGCGGTCAAAAGCCGAGCGGGGAGATGGTAGTGCTTCGCCAGGGCAACAACGGCTGGACTTGTATGCCGGACTGGCCGGATACACTACTTAACGAATCCGATATGCATGGATGACATGTGGATGGAGTGGATCAAGGCGTCGATGGAAAAGTGACTTTAGCTTCGATGAACCAGACCCAACTCGGAGGTTCAATCACCGTCGATCTCCGGCTTCGCATAAGCGGTGAGGGATCTACAGCAAGGATTCGAGCGGATTCATCTTCAGCACCACTATCGGACAAAAAACGGAGGATTCAAATGAAAAGTACATACAAAGCAGTTGAAGTCTCAGCACCGGGCATTCTTCGCGTCGTGGAACGTTCTGTTCCTGAACCTGGGGTAGGTCAGGTTCGGATTCGCGTGGAAGCATGCGGAATCTGTCACACCGATGCGGCCACGGTTACGGGCATCTTCCCGGGTCTGGCTCTACCCCGCGTTCCGGGACACGAAGTGGTAGGCCGCATTGAAGCGTTGGGTGCAGGCGTCTCCCGGTGGAAAATCGGTCAACGGGTCGGTGTCGGCTTTATCGCGGGCGAAGACGGAGTATGTGAACCCTGCCGACGCGGAGACACTGTTAATTGTCAGAACCCCGTACTTGCGGGAGCGAACACAGATGGAGGATACGCTGAGGTAATGATTGCCGAAGCGCGCGGCATCGTGTCCATTCCTGATGAGCTCACATCCGCGGAAGCTGCTCCTCTCCTTTGCGCGGGCATTACGACCTACAACGCTCTTCGCAATGCCGGCTTGCGCGGCGGAGATCTCGTGGCTGTGCAGGGCATTGGTGGCCTCGGGCATCTCGGCATCCAGTTTGCTCGGCACATGGGATTCCGCACTGTCGCCATAGGACGTAGGCGCGAAAAGAAAAAGCTTGCGATAGCTTTGGGCGCTCACCTCTATATCGATACTGATGTCGAGGATGCCGCAACGGCTCTCCAGCGCATGGGCGGGGCCAGGGCAATTCTCGTAACAGCCCCTAGTGCTGAAGCAATGGGGCCACTTGTGCCCGGTCTTGCGGCTCGCGGCAAACTCATCGTGGTGGGCGCATCGAGGGACCAGATCCGGTTGGACGTGCTCCCGCTCATCTTTGGAGGGCGGTCGATCTACGGCTCACTGACCGGCACGACAATCGATATCGAGGACACTCTCGGCTTCAGCGTGGTGGAGAACATCCGCCCGATGATCGAGACAGTTCCTCTCGAGAAGGCTGCTGATGCTTATGCTCGAATGATGGAAGGTAAAGCGCGGTTTCGCATGGTGCTGGTTACAGGTAACGGCGCCGCGTAAGTGATGCAGCTTTCACGGAACAATCCCCAGAAACGAATGCCACATCAAAGCCAGACTTTTTGTGACCATATCGTGAAGCTGAATTACTAATGAGGAGAACCAACATGGCCGAGTCCGTTATTTTCGCTGCCTTTCTACGCGGCACAGCTGGAAAGGAAGAGGAACTCGCGGGCGCGACATCGGATGCAAAGCCCACTCCGAAAGCTACTACCGACACCAGCACATACGGCGCTTGGCCGGCTAGCCAAACGTATTCAAATGGAGTAGCGCAATGATCCAATTGAACGTAAATGGACCGCGCAGTCGTTCAACGGTGAGCCTGAAATGCCGCTCCTGTGGTATCTACGCGATGTCCTGGGGCTGACAGGATCGAAATTTGGCTGTGGCGTCGGACGGACTATGTGGCGCGTGTACGGTCCACGTAAACGGGCGGGCGACGCGATCGTGCGTAACCCCGATGCGCGACACGGCGGCGAAGGACGTGACCACGATTGAAGGCCTGCAGAGGAACGATTTGCATCCGGTTCAGAAAGCATGGATGCAGATCAATGTGCCTCAATGTGGCTATTGCCAAGTGGGGCAGATTATGCAGGCAGCTGCATTCCTTAAGAGCAACAAAAACCCGTCAGACAAGGAGATCGAAGAAGCCATGTCCGGGAACATCTGCCGCTGTGGAACATACCAGCGCATCCGCACTGCAATCAAAGCGGCGGTCGGGGAAATGAAATGAGCACAGTCGAGAATGTAAGCCGGCGGCGGTTTTTGGCGGGCGGCGTCATTGCTGTGGGTGGGTTGGCTCTCGGCGTGCGTTATTTCCGCAGCCGGAGGGAAAGTAATGACCTTCCCCACGACACCCATGCGGATCACGCGACGTTGCATCCCAGCGTCTACGTGGGAATTGACCCGGACGGGACGGTTTGGATTGTGGCTCATCGTTCGGAGATGGGCACGACCAGCCGTACGTCTCTGCCTCTGATTGTCGCTGATGAACTGGACGCCGACTGGAAGCGCGTGAAGATCGAGCAGGCCATCGGCGACAAACGATACGGTGACCAGAATACGGATGGGTCCCACTCGATCCGTTCGTTCTACGATGCCATGCGTCTGGCGGGAGCAACGGCGCGATTCATGTTGATTCACGCTGCCGCTCAGAAATGGGGAGTTCCTGCATCAGAGTGCGACACCGACCTGCACGTGGTTGTGCATCGCGCCACGAACCGCAGCTTGGGTTATGGGGGACTGTCTCGTGCTGCGGCCAAACTATCTGTTCCTAGCAAAAAAGAGCTGGAGTTCAAGGCGAAGAATCGCTGGCGATACATCGGCAAGGGGCAAGTCAGCTACGACCTCGAAGCGCTCGTAATGGGCCAGGCGATCTATGGCATGGACGCGCGAGTGGATGGCATGGTTTACGCGTCGATCGAACGTCCACCGGTTCTCGGCGGAAAGATCAAATCTTACGACAATAAGGAAGCGTTGAGAGTGCCCGGTGTGCTTCAGACCACAACCATCGAACCGTATGTACCTCCTCCTGCTTTCCAGCCGCTCGGCGGCATCGCTGTCATTGCAGATAACACATGGGCAGCCTTTCAGGGCCGCAGGAAGCTCAACATCACCTGGGAACCCGGACCGAACGCAACGTACAACTCTGACTCGTACAAGAAAGAATTAGTGGAAACCTCCCATGGGCCCGGAAGAGTGATGCGCAGCATCGGGAATGTAGGTGCGGAGTTCGCGAAAGGTGGAAAAGCGTTCGAAGCGGACTACTATGTCCCCCTATTGGCACACGCCTCGATGGAGCCCTTGGTTGCCCTTGCGGAATTCAAAGAGGGCAAAGTGACGGCCTGGGCTCCTACGCAAAATCCACAGGCTGTGCAAGACATCGTCTCAAGAGAGTTAGGCATCCCGAAAGAGGACGTGATCTGCCACGTAACTCTGCTGGGTGGCGGCTTTGGCCGCAAGTCGAAACCCGACTACGTTGCAGAGGCCGCCGTTCTGTCCAAAAAAGTGGGGAAGCCAGTAAAGGTCGTTTGGACGCGAGAGGATGACATTAAATTTGATTACTACAATGCCGTCGCTGCGATGTATTTGAAGGCTGCGCTGGGACTGAATGGAAGGCCGACAGCCTGGCTGCAGAGATCCGTGTTCCCTCCGATTGCCTCCATCTTTGACGTGAATGCCGTTCACGGCGACCCAGCGCAGTTGCAGCAAGGCTGGACCGATGTCCCGTATGACCTCCCAAAATCTTCGCATTGAAATGGCCCTGCCAAGGCGCACGTGCGCATGGGCTGGCTGCGTTCCGTAGCGAATATCTATCATGCATTTGCGGTGCAATGCTTCACGAGCGAACTTGCGCACGTAGCGAGACGTGACCCAGTCGACTTTTTGCTCGATCTGATCGGCAAACCGCGCATCATCGACTTCACGAATGTGGAGTACCCAAACTACGGGGCTTCGCTCGAAACCTACCCATGGGACACGGGGCGACTACGCCGAGTGACCGAAATGGTTGCAGAGAAGTCCGGATGGGGAAAGCGCAAGTTCAGCAAGGGCTCAGGTATCGGGGTCGCCGCGCACAAGAGTTTCTTGACCTATGTTGCCACCGTCGTTGAAGTCGAGGTTTAGATGCTGCTCTCGATGCGGGACTGGTAGTGAACCCCGAGGCTACGCGCGCACAGTTCGAGGGGGCGATTGTGCACGGCACGAGCATTGTGCGAACCGGCGAGATCACCGCTACGAATGGAGCAATCAACCAGTCGAATTTTCAGGATTACCCAGTAGCTCGGATCAATCAAGTGCCCGGTGAGACCAACGTCTATATTGTTGACAGCGATGAGCCGCCTGCTGGAGTGGGCGAGCCAGGCGTGCCGCCGTTTGTGGCAGCTTTTTGTAACGCGGTTTATGCCGCGACAGGGAAAAAAGTCAGGAACCTGCCCATTACAAACTACGGCCTGAGCTAAGTGCGGGGAATCTTCTGCTCTTGTGCGAGGGTTCTAGCGGGTTCATAGGAGTTGTAATGTCACAACCAAAACGTAGCGATTCTCGATTCGGCACTATCGTAACTGCGGCGGCGTTTCTCGCTGCCTTCCCTTTAATGACAATGCAGGGAAAATCGTCCGGCAGCACCGCAACGACGACAGCCGCAAAAGGCACATTTAGCGCGAAATGCGCTATGTGCCACGGACAAGACGGCGCTGGCTCAGAGGTCGGTAAGAGTCTGAATGTTCCCGATCTTCGTTCATCGGCAGCTCAGAAGATGTCGGACTCGGAACTCGCTGAGCTCATTGCGAATGGAAAAAACGGAATGCCGTCGTTCAAGGGTTCGTTGAATGCGGGTCAAATTCATGACCTCGTGAGATACGTTCGCACTCTCGCTGCGAAGAAATAGTGTTAAGACGTTTCGCTTCGGCCGGACCCGTTGGACGGGAGCGCTGACATTCGCAAATTCAGAATGGTGTCCGAACGGCGATAGCCCATACGCACCACACTGTAGTCGAAAGGAAAAAGAGCATGCAAAAAAACACATCCGTACAGCCGCAAAGTCAGGAACTGGCGATGAAAGCCGGCGAGCTTCTGATCGGAAATGAGCTCCGTGTGACGCGGCTGGGTTGCGGCGCAATGCGCATCACGGGCAAGGGAATTTGGGGTGAGCCCGCAGACCGGGCCGAGGCCATCCGGGTGTTGTGCGCCAAGCGGATAGTTCTTGTCGTCAGCAGACACGGACTGAATCGTGATCGGAGGTGGCGATACGTTCTTTTCAGGGCGTGTTGGATCGAGCCAGACAACACCACCGCTGGTAGCGAACCATATCCTCCCATCGGTGCCCTCTATGGCGGTGTGTCAGTCTCTAATATGAAATTGCGGCTATTCCTTCTTGTAGTGTTGGCAATAGGATTGATGATTCAGAGGACGACTGTGACGAGAAGGGACCTGGTAAGGCTGCTGGTCTCCAGCGCTGGAACTGCATTGCTTGGATCGACCCAATTGTTTGGCCGCGAAGGGGCTCAGGGATGGATCAAATATGCGGGCAATCCAGTTCTTGGTGGACAATACGGGACTTGCTTCGACATCTGTGTCTTGCGCGAACAAGATTTGTATCGAATGTGGCTGTCGTGGCGCCCGAAAAGGAGCATCGCGCTGACGGAGAGCAAGGATGGAATCCATTGGAGCGCTCCCGAGATTGTCTTATCCCCGGAGCCAAGAACGGGATGGGAAGACGAGATGAATCGGCCCGTAGTCTTTTATCGCGAAAATGAATACCACATGTGGTACACGGGGCAGGCCAATGGAAGATCGAATATTGGATACGCCACAAGTCCAGACGGCCGCAAATGGACTAGAAGATCCGTCGAAGCTGTACTTGGACCATCAGCTCCATGGGAGAGTGTTGCAGTGATGTGCCCACATGTGATGTGGGATGAGAAAGTACATCTCTGGAAGATGTGGTATTCGGGAGGAGAGCAATACGAGCCCAATGCGATCGGCTATGCAACCAGTAAAGACGGACTCCGCTGGATTAAATACGCCGACAACCCCGTGCTTTTAGCAGATCCACACAACGAGTGGGAGAAGGAAAGAGTGACAGCGGCCCAGATCATTCGATGGAAAGGATGGTACTACGCCTTTTACATCGGCTTCCGTGATATCGATCATGCACAGATCGGACTTGCGAGGTCGAAGAATGGGGTTACGGGCTGGGTGCGGCATGCAGGGAACCCAATCGTTCGCCCCACACCAGACGGTTGGGATGCCGACGCATGCTACAAGCCTTACGCAGTTTATGCCGAGGGTAGTTGGAGACTCTGGTACAACGGCCGACACGAGCATCTCGAGCAGATCGGACTCGTCTTGCATGCCGCGGAAGACCTGGGGTTCGTGGCGGAACGATGAGGGCAGAACTCCGACACACCCAGCCGTGCAGACGTTGACGCCCAACTGTTTATCTTATGGAGACACTTGGGCATGCGCTGGCCAGTGCTGCGCATCCCCCGCGTAGGTACCTTCCAGGATCACCTTCTGAGATCCCAGCGCTGAGAGACTCAGGGTGAAATTTCCACCTGCATCGGTCGTGGCAATGCCAACAACGGGTGCCGTTGCAATGAACGGAATCGTTTCTGCCTTTAGGTCACTTGAATTCGGTCCGGGGATCGGCAGAAAATTGCCGTTTGCATCTTTGAAGGCAAGGAAGAAATAGCCGCTTCCTACTGACGCGGGTGGGACCCGTGCCGAAATCTCGACGTCGAACGAAGCTCCGCCGGTCACAGGGAATGGCAAGGAGTCCAGCATCGCAGACTGCGCGGCCGTGGTGACAACCTGCACCATCTGCCCACTTCCTCGATCGCTGACGACAATCTGGGATTGTCCCTGCTGCGTCCAACCCTGCCCACCGGAAGAGAAATTGCTGTTCGGAACGAGGTTATTCGTGCTGCCGGATTGTACGTAACTGAACTGATAGACGGAGATATTGCTGGCCACCGGACCCGCAAACCAATATGCCGGCCAAGCTGCAGGATAATCGGTGTTGATGCGGAATCCCAGCGTAGCCTGCACCGCGCCCGCTGGAGCAACACCTGCAAGTTGATACGTCGAAGGGGAACCGTTGGCTGGAGTGTAGGCCACCGAGATGGGGACACCGCCGAGGGGAGCGCCGACGGCATCGGTCAACTTCCCGCTGGCGGTGCGATTTGGGTCCGCGGGACCACTGTCGTTAAGGGTGAGGATGGTGCGAACCTCCGTTGACGGCGCAGCCAAGCTCGCAGCCAGCGCATCGCCAAAACTAGTCCCGGCGCCTACTGTGGGAACCAATATGCTCCCTTGAAGTAATTCGTTCCACGCTTGGATCAATACGATCGGTGGTGCTGGCAGCGGCTCCGGACGAACTGCGGGGTTTGACTCCGCCCACGTGGTGGCGTTGGTGATCAAGCTGGCTACATCTTGCGGGCTAGGGCTCACCCAAAACGTGGTGGCCGGACTGGGCGGCGGTTGCGGGCGTGGATCCCACCCGTCCATTGCGACGGGAATAAACGGCAGAGGACTTTTCGACGAGGCCTGGGTCCAGAGCCAGTTCCCCGTGTCGGCAAGGGTTGAAAAAGGCTGAAGTCCCGAGATCGTGCCCAAGTTTTGCAGGCCGGAGGCGTAGTCGTACATGCTGATGGCGTCGTAACCGTCAGCGACGGCCATCGAGAGATCAGGGAAAATTCCGTCCACGCTTGGTGTGCCGGCGGGCACAGGCGAACCTCCAACAAAATAAAGCCCGCCGACGATGTACACATCCGGAAGCCCCTTCGCTTTTGCGGCGGATCGCAATTGAGAAAAGGCGGCGTTCACGGCGCTGGAAGAGCCAAAAGCTTCTCGCATGGCGTAAAGGTCAATGACCATCAGCAGTGGCTTGCCATTTACTTGCAAATAGGCGGGGTCGGTCATATATCCAACCCACTCGTTAACCGCTGAATTCCAGTCGTTGGAATTGGAAATGGTGAAAGGGGACTGATCGACGTAGAGGATGGCATATTGCATCCCGTGGCGGTCCGTCAGTGTATGGGTGATCTTGAGGGCCGAGTTGAGATCCTCGTTTCCCTGTGCGTCATTCACCGCGGTATTGAAATACCAATCGAACACAAAGAAATTAAGGCCGAAGCTGTGAGCCCACGCTAATTGTTGTTCGACAGCACAGGAATTATCGTCACGCCAACCGCTCAAGGGTTCACGATTCTGATACGCACTATTGACGATCAGGTTGAGATGATAGCTGTTAAGAGGTCCAGCCCAGCCGTCGAAGTAGTAGGCGCCGAGACGCGCCTGCGTCTGCACAGAAGCCTGGCCATCTTGGGCAAGGACGCAGGGAATATTGAACGGAAGCGACGCGGAAGTGCCTCCACCTGGAGAAGGGTTGAAGACAGTGATGTTTTCGGTCCCCGCAACGGAAATGAGGTCGGCCGAAATCTGAGCGGTCAACTGCGTCGGGCTGACAAGGGTTGTCGAAAGCGCTGATCCGTTCCACTCAATCGCCGAACCGGAAACGAAATTGGAGCCGTTTGCAGTCAATGTGAATGCTGCACTGCCACGCGTGGCCGTAGTCGGCGAAATGGCGGTTAGCGCAGGGGCTGGATTCGCTGGCGGCCCAGAACTGCCACCACCGCAAGCAACGAGGGAATGACAGCAACCAAAAATTAGAAATAGCGCACTCTTCCTCATCGGACCTCCCGATCTCTTTAGCAACTGAACGCCCTGGTGATGGTCATCCCTAAGCGAGTAAGGCATCTTCCTTCTGCTGAGCTGGATCTTGCAAATTGCCTTATCCAGCGGTTCCAAGTTGGCCGCAAGCGACAAGGTGCGACACATCTCTAGCGGTGTACCAGGTCGGTACTTCAGTTCACGGTCGAGAGCTTGTACGTTCGTGGACGCACACCAACCCTGCGACTGTAGAACGGATAAGTGTGTCCTTTTCCTGCGGGGGCCCAAGGGCAGCCGTCGAGACCTGCCGTTGGAGGCGGAATTTATCAAAAAATTAGTACTGTAGCAAGTAACTCAAGGCAGCAAAAGGCAGCAACAACCGGCGTGGAATCAGTCGGGGCCCTCTGCAATCGTCTGTTACCATGCCAGTCAGCTGCCGAAATGGCCGGCCCTAGCGCAAATCGTAGCGCAATTAGTGAGAGGGTAGCGCAGGGAACTCAAGCCAATTCAATAGCTTAGATCTTTATTCGTCTGGTTCGGGACCAGGAGGTCGGTGGTTCAAATCCACTCGCCCCGACCACTTCCAATAGATCCAATAACTTAGCTACGACAAAAGAGCAAACGACCTCCTGGTAGAACGCCAACTGCCAAGACAACGGGCAGATAGTATAAAGGTACGAAAATCCTGGCCGTTAGAAGAAGTGGCTAACGTCGCAACTTGTCAAAACTTGTCAAACAATCGGCGGTGCCGGAGGCCTCGTCAGCGAACCCATTTGTTTCAGGCCATCGTATGCGATGAAGGATGTGCAGCGGGGCAAACCCGATCCGGAGGTGTACCTGTTAGCCGCTTCCCGAGTCGGCGTTCCCGTCGAGAGGTGCATAGTTGTTTGAAGACGCTCGCACCGGAATCGAGGCGGCGCGTCGTGCCGCCATGCGTAGCATAGGGGTTAGTCACGACGGTAAGGATCTTCAGGCCGACCAGGTTGTGCAGGTCACTAGAGCTGTTGAAACCGGATGCTTTCGATCGCCTTCTGAATCGAACGAAATCGTGTAGTTTCGATATGGAATCCGGACTGCGCAGAACACGACTGGCAAATCCGCGAGCCAGCGGCGATCTTATTAGGTAAGGAGTCATAACATGGCAAAGAAGCGCATAGGCATACTCACCGGCGGCGGAGACGTGCCCGGACTGAACTCCGTGATCAAATCGGTGGTCTATCGCGGGTCGGAACTGGGATGCGAAGTGTTTGGTATCCGCCGGGGCTGGGAAGGATTGACCACGTCGATCTGAACGATCCGGCCAGCAGGGCAAAGTACATCCTGCCCCTGAACCGGGACAATACGCGCACCATCGATCGCACGGGGGGAACCTTCTTGCACAGCTCACGTACAAACCCCACTAAGATGAAGAAACTACCCCCCGCTTTGCAGGGCCAGAAGTTCGAAGCGAGGGAAGTGACGGAGAAGGGCGTGACGAGCACCGCATTCGATGTCACACCGGGGGTGCTGAAGAACATCGAAAGTCTGGCTCTCGACTGCCTGATCGCAATTGGCGGTGATGACACGCTGAGTTATGCGTCCGAACTCGATCGCCAGGGTATGAAGGTCATCGCGGTGCCGAAGACAATGGACAATGATGTTCGCAACACGGAATACTGCATCGGTTTCTCAACGGCAATTACGCGCGCTATGGACGCCATCGACCGCCAGCGTACGACCGTCGCCTCACACGAACGCATCGGTATCTTCCGCGTCTTTGGCCGCGATGCCGGGTACACCGCGCTCTACACGGCGTACGTGACCGGAGTGCGCTGCTGCATTCCCGAGTACAAGGTCGATCTCCAGCACCTGATCGACTTGCTGGTAAGCGACAAGCGCGCCAACCCTAGCAATTACTCGCTCGTAATTCTTTCGGAGGGCGCCGAGTGGCAAGGCTACACGGTGAAGGAGTATGGCGAAGCTGACGCGTTCGGTCATCGCAAAAAGATGAGCGTCGCGGAAGACCTGAGCGAGGAGATTAAGCGGACAACCGGTGAAGAGACCGTCGTGAGTGACCTGACTTACGACCTGCGGTCGGGCAGTCCCGACTTCGTCGACCGCTTGGTAGCGTTTACCTTTGCAGGCATGGCC
>Ga0306920_100006189_pt1 | contig 15562 bp, 19 predicted proteins | sample flu12Cox44000170_FD_204666 | JGI IMG/M metagenome (GOLD analysis project Ga0306920, IMG submission 204666) | Lab enrichment of tropical soil microbial communities from Luquillo Experimental Forest, Puerto Rico - flux4day.12C.oxic.44.000.170 (v2)... | ecosystem: Environmental > Terrestrial >... | reverse complement strand
GGCGGTGGCGGAAGCTGGTCGCCGGGAATGGTGATGGTGGCGCTGGGCGAGCCAGGTACGCCGTTGATCTCCTGCGCGTTCGCGGCTCCGCACAACGCAAGGCTCAGCGTCGCCGTCGCAACGCCCCATGCAAAATTCTTCATGGCAAATCCTTCCCGCAAATATACCGCGCAAATATCGTGCTAGGATGCACCGCGCTGTGTTTAGTGGGATTGATTTGGGTCAACCGGCGCGTTCATGTCTCGAAGACATGTCGTAGTTTGAGCGGTGGCGTGTAGATAAACCGGGGAGGGAAAAAGTTCCGATGTCCAGATTTCAGTCGGCGGCATTGCCGATCGTTTGCGCGCTGCTCTGCCTCGATGTTTCCGTCGCGAATGCCGGGCCTTGCAGCGCCGACATTGCTCAATTCGAGAAAGCCATCCGCGATTCCGCTGGTAATCCATATGCTGGATTGATGGCGCCTCAGTCGGTCGCCGCGCAAATCGATCGGCAACCGACGCCGGAATCCGTCAAGCAGACCCAGGATCGCCTGCGCTCGCAATTCGCAGCGACCATGGCGCGCGCGAAACGGTTGAACGCCAAGGGCGATCGCGCCGGCTGCACGTCCGCGCTCAACGCGGCGAGGCGGATGTATATACTTTGATGCAAACGACAGGTGGTGGCGGGAAGCAAAGGGAGCGCTTGAAGATGAAGAAGACAAGTCTGCGCGCGATTCTGGCGATTTCGGCATGTCTGATGCCTGCTGCCATGGCAACGGCCCAAGCAGAGGTCTTTTACCTGCGCGGCCCGTGTCGCATCTATATCGATACCGATTTTATCCGGCTGCCAAACCAGTGCGGGACGGCGATGCCCGTCTATTTGCGCACGACATTTGCGCCGCATATGAGACGGCTGTTCCGTTTCTACGATTGAGCAACTGACCGTAGGCGAGTAACGCCTGACGAGCGATAGGCACGACTGCGGCTATTTCGGCTGCACCTGACTGGTTGCCGTGACCTTCTTCGCCGTCTTCTTTGGCTTGACGGGCGGCGGTGGCGGCGTAAGCGGAAGCAGCACGATCGGCGCCTGCACGGTCTCAAGCGCAGGCGGTGGTTCGCGCACCCCGTTGCGCAGATCCTGCAACCAGTCCTGCAGCCCATAACCGGCGTGAACGACCGATCCCGGAATGGTCGCAGCAAATTCGCCGGTCTGTGCCAGAACGCTTCCCGACGAGACAAACAGTGCGGCCACCAGAGCGGCCGAAGTGGTCAAATGAGATCGCATCGGAACGGTCCTTCTGCAGGCGCGACGCCGGGTGCTTGGCTACCTTGAGCCGTTGCTGCCGAGGCGAATCTTAACCCGGCGGTGGCAAAGCGTACAGTCAGTTGTCGTCATCACGAAAGAGCCGCGCCCGGGATATACGCGTTGGCCGCAGACCGGATCGTTGACGACAGCTCTCTCGCACGGCCGTGAGCCGTGCGAGAGAGGCTCAAATCGGCTAATCAGTAGCAGGGCTGGTAAGGATAATATCCGCAGCGATAGGCTCCGTAGGCTCCATAGGCGGCGGCCCCGACGGCGGCAGCGCCAACGCCGACGGCCACGCCACGCCGCACGGCCGCGCCGCGATAGTAGGCTCCGCGATAAGCGGTCCCACGATAGGCCGCCCCGCGATAGGCGGCCCCGCGGTAAGCGCCACCGCGGTAGGCGACGGCGCCACCGCGATAGGCCGCGCGATAAGCCAAGGCCTCGTCTGAGATCATGGCGGCGCAGCCGATGCCAACAATGATGGATGCGCAAAGCGAGATAAGGGTTCGACGCGACATGAGTGATCTCCATTTCCGGGCTGATCACTCTTCACCCTGACAGGACGGTTGCGGCTCGGCTTGACTTGAATCAATGGAACTAAGGCTGCGCTTCGTCGATCGGTTCGTCGAGAATCTTTGCATTGTTGCCGAGTTCCTTTTCCATTGGGGGAATTAGAAATGAAACCCGTTGTGATCTTGATCTTGCCCTGCGCGCTTTGCAGACCGCGGCCGCCCAGACGTCGGAATGCCAGTCGGCACCCAAGGCCAGCGATCGTCTCGCCTGCTACGACCGGCTGATGCCGCCAACGAACAGGTCGAAATCTTCCTCGTCGTCCTCCGCCAAATCTTCCGATGCGGCCGCGTCGGCGCCGCAAGGCCAGTCCGGCGATATGCTCGCCAACCAGAACGCGCGCCTCGACTCCAGGATCAAGACGATTTGCCTTGGCTGTTGAGCCGAAAGTGCCGCCTTGTCGGCGGCTTTGCGCCTGCCTGTTCGCATCATATCAAGGGCATCAAGGCGCAGCATTCGCCGTTTTCGTCCATGATTTGGCGTGCTATTCTTCAGGCCGTGGGGAGACAAGACGGGGAGGGGGCCATGTCAGTCGGTTTTCGTCATGCTTGCGCCTGCATGATCGCAGTCGGTTCATTTCTTCTGGGCGGGACCTTTGAAGTCCGCTCGGCAGGCGATGACGCCAGGCTCTGCGCCAAGGAATCCGGCGATACCGCGATCGACGCATGCTCTCGCGCCATCAAGTCGGGCCGCTACAAGGGTCGCGACCTCGCGCGCCAGTATCTTTATCGCGGCGTCGAGCGCGGATTGAAGCAGGAATACGATCTCGCGCTCGCCGACTACGGCGAGGCAGCGAAGGTCGACAAGAAGTACGCCGACGCATTTTACAATCGTTGCGTCATCTTCAATCTCAAGAAGGATTACGATGCCGCGGTAGCCGACTGCAGCCAGGCGATCAAGCTCGGGCCGACACCCAAGGCAACCACGGCAACTGGCGGCGAGGAGCTTGGAAACGACCGCACCATCTCGGACTATTATGCCGAACGTGGTTTTGCCTACTTCAAGAAAGACGACTACGTCCACGCATTGGCGGATTTCGACAATGCCGTCCGCAGGAATCCCAGGAATGGCAGGGCGCTGAAAAACCGGGGGCTCGCCTATCAGGCCAAGGGCGACGCGCGGGCCGATGCCGATCTCGACGCGGCAAAACAGCTCGGGGAGTGAGGTCCACCGGCAGCCGATGCTGTCGGCCCTTTTCAGGCAGCCAAAAGATATTAAGCTCATGGGGGGCGCTTCGCGCGCCGCACGGGCGGCGGGTCGGTCAACGGAATCGATTCATGAGCGAGGAAGCCAGCAAGACCCATTGGGAAACGGTCTACACCACCAAGGCTGAAAACGAAGTCAGTTGGTTCCAGGACAATCCGGCGCTCTCGCTCGAATTGATCGACCTCGTGCGGCCGGCACGCGATGCCGCCATCGTCGATATCGGCGGCGGCGCGTCGCGCCTGGTTGACTGTCTCCTTGCGCGCGGGTTCGAGCGCGTCACCGTGCTGGACATCTCGCAGGCCGCGCTCGACGTTGCCAAAGCGCGGCTTGGCAAGCGCGCAACCAAGGTGCAATGGATCGCCGCTGACGTCACCAGATGGCGGCCACCCGAGACCTTCGACCTCTGGCACGATCGCGCCGCCTTTCATTTTCTGGTCGATGCGGCCGACCGCGCCGCCTACATCGCGCGGCTGAAGAAAGCTGTAAAGCCCGGCGGCCATGTGATCATCGGAACGTTCGCGATCGACGGCCCGGAAAAGTGCAGCGGGTTGCCGGTGAATCGCTACGACGCGGCGAGGCTTTCCGAGGAATTGGGAACACCCTTCGCGCTGATCCATGCGCGGGCGCACGATCACATCACGCCCTGGCATTCCCAACAGCATTTCCAGTTCTGCGTCTTTCGGCGGACGGACTGAGACGCTGCTTCTCTCGCCGAGTGTTCTTTCCGCCGGCGCCTGCCGAAAGCGGAGAAGCGAGCCTGGGACCGATCAGAGGCCGCACGATCATGAAGAACTTGCTGCTGCTTGCGCTTTCCATGGTTGCCGTCGCCTGCGAAGCGACTGCACAGGACGCACAATGCGTCAGCGAGCGCGCGGCCATGGTCGAAACCATCCGCGCCTATGCCCGACCCTACGCCGCTGTCTTGGGGCAGCAAGGCTTTTCGGAGCGGGTGCTTCAGGCCATGGGGGAAGTGAAAAGACATCTGTTCGTTTCCGAACGATCTTGCTCCCTCGCATATGCAGACAGGCCGCTTCCGATCGGCCACGGCCAGACCATATCGCAGCCGTTCATCGTGGCCTTGATGACCCAGCTGGCCGAAGTCGGGCCCAATCACGTTGTGCTGGAAGTCGGCACCGGCTCAGGCTATCAGGCTGCGATCCTCGCGCAGCTGGCGCGAAAGGTCTGCAGCATCGAGATTGTCCCGAAATTGGCCGAGGCCGCCGCGAAAGCGCTCAAGGACCTCGCCTATGACAATGTGAGCGTCAGGCTTGGCGACGGCTATGATGGCTGGGCGGAATGCGGTCCGTTTGACGCGATTGTCGTCACCGCCGCGCTCGAGCAGTTGCCGCCGCCCTTGATCGAGCAGCTCAAGGTGGGTGGCCGGCTCGTCATGCCGGTCGGGCCCGCCTACACCACTCAGCAGCTCACGGTCGTCGAAAAGACCGCTCCTGACAAAACGTCAACGCGCAGCGTCGCCCTCGTGCGCTTTGTGCCCATGACGCGTTCAAAAAATTAACAGCGGGAACGCTCGCGCTCCTGAGGGCAGGACTTTGCGCGGCTCGGAGGTTGCCTGCAAGACCTACATTCGCGCCACGGGCTTCGACAGCCCGGTGTTCGATCAGACACTCGCGCGCATGAAGACGACGCAGGGCTGGAAGACCTACGAAGTGCCCTCGGGCCACGACATGATGGTCGACATGCCGGAGCGCCTCGTTGAAATCCTGTTAGAGGTGGCGTGAGAGGAGGCGCCTTCAACGATTGACGCTACCGACGGGGTGATCGAATAGGGCTCAGCTCAGTTGAAACTGGCCGCCAACGGTTCCTCTCGCCGTGAATAGTAATATTCGTATCGCGGCGGCGGACTGACCGCGATCACCGGCCGTCGCGGCGGCGATGGCGCCGCTGCGGGCGCGCTCGCGCTCTTCTCGGAATGCGGCTTCGCCGCAACCACGGATGCCGGCTTGGCGGGATGGGCCTGCTTTTCGATCTGCTTGGCGTGGGCGATATCGGCGAAGGCGCGATCGAATTTTCTTAGGCGATAAAACACGATTCCGCGGTCGATATAGGAGACCGAAAGGTTGGGATCGAGCTGGATCGCCTGGTCGAGATCGGCGATGGCGCCGTTGAGGTCGCCGTTGCGATAGGCGAAGATCCCCCGTGCGTGGAAGAAGGTTGCGTAGTCGGGGACCGAGGCGGGTAGTGCGGCGAGACCGAGCACGGGTGCGCCGTTCACATTGCCCGGCACGGTGGCGGCGCCTGTCGTGGTCACCTCGGCAAGGACGGTATTCTCCGGCTTTGCCTCCGCTGCATTCACCTCGGCCGGACGCGCAGGCTCGGATGGGCTTGCGGGGGCGGTTTCGGTCGCCGCGCGTGACGGCGCTTCAGCCTTGTTGGCGGTCGCAACCAGCGTCGTCGACGAAAGGTGCATGAGCAGCAAGAAGCTTCCAACCGACACGATCGAAGCCACCGCAAACGTCATCACGCCCGAGGCTACCCGGTGAACCGTGGCCGCGATCGGCAGTTTGGCGGCCTGCTCCTTCTCGCGCTGGGCCAGCGCCAGCAAATGGTCGTAAGCCGCACGCTGTTCCGCATCGGTAAGGATTCCGTGCGCGCGGACGATCTGCCTGAACCTCAGCGCGGCGTCCGGATCGCCCGGCTTGAGATCGGGATGGGCACTTTTGACGGCCCGCCGAAACGCGGTCCGAAGACCTTCGGCGTCATCGCGCGGCAGAGCGCCGAGCAAATCGTAAAGCGTGTCCATCGCCGCTCTCGCTGCAGGATTTCCACGTCTCCGCCGAAATTCTCGCCGCGAATTTGGCTGCGGAGCACGCGTCAACTAGTTTCACCGCGCCTTAAGGATGTTGATCCAGTGGGGCAAAAAAATGACTAAGAGATTAAGGGATGCGAGGTCCGCTCCCCGCCGAAACACTTCTACTGCGCAGGCTTCGCCTCGCACGCTGCCTGCAGCAACCGCAAGCGGTTACGGGCGGTCTTTTCCGCATCCTTATAACATTTTAGCTCGTATTCGAGCTTCAACCGCGTCCATTGATCGGGGTCGAGTGTCTTAAGATTTGCCCGCGCGAAGCCACAATCTGGCGCGGGTTGTGGCGCGAGCAAGGCGTGATCTGGTCGACATGTTTGCGCGCCCGGCGCGATTGGCGAAGCCGCGGACACGCCGATCGGGTCGGAACCGGGCGCGCAGGCGGAAAGTCCGGTCGCCCAGATCACCACACAGAGCGTCCGAAGCGAAGATATTCTGGATTTGTCGTGCATTTCTTTGGGCCCAGCCTTGGCAAAATTGATTACGAAAAGTGATCGGCAACATTCGGTTGCACGAACACGAATTGAAAGCATTGCTGGCGGCGGTGATGCGCACATCGGTCCGAACTAACCTCGCTCAGCAATGCGCCTGGGCCCGCCGACCAAGCGATCGCGGTTCTGAACGGAAAGATTGAATCGCGGTCTAACTTTTATGGAAAATCGGACGCTAATCGCCGCAAGCGGCAAAGCTATCGCCGCTTGAGGGTTTTGCGGGCCGCGGCAGCGGAGGCAAACCAGACCATCGCCCGGTCAAAAGATGCTCAGAGCCTTGCTTTGAGGACCATGTTGAACGGCGTCTCCGCCGCGCGTCGGAAGTGCTTGAAGCCGCTTTCCATCACGACCTTCTTCAGACGAACTCGCCGGCCTGCGCGCCGAGCGCGAGACCGACTTTCTGCTTTGTGGCTGGCTCAGCAGTGTCTTTTTTTGCGTGCGTCCTGCGGGTTCGAATTTGGTTCAAGCCACATCAAGCGAAAATGCTGGATCACTCCACTGGCGCTGTCACGCGTTCGTTACGAGCGACGCCGCTGTTCGTGAGCGCGCCTGGAGCTGGTGAGGTCGTTGTCGATCGATCGGGCATGATGCGAATCTCGCAGCGACGAGCGGGCCGCTTCTTCAATAAACATTTCTTTAATTGGGCTGGCCGATGGCGGGAGTATCATTTGACACGGACCGGCTCCGCCAATGCATCGCCGGTGCAATGACGATTTGAGCGATGGAGTGATTTACGAGTCGCGTCCGCGGTTGGCTTTCGCCTTTACCGAAGGAGAATAGCATGACGAAACTCGCACTTCTTGGCGCCGCCGTCATCGTGATGACGTACACGTCAAGCCCGGCCACTGCGCAACACAGGGCCGCCCCGGCCGTCAACCCGTACACCGCAGGCGACTGGTGCCCCGGCAGGGAGCCGGGAAATCCGTACAGCAAGGAAGAAGACTACATGGCCTGGAGCGGCTGGCGGGCCCGCGGCGGATGGGATGACCGCAACGACTTCAACTGCGTCTCCCCGCGTATCCGCTATCACGCCTACGGGTTCTGAGCAGGATTGGCTTGATTTCGGTGTGACGGAAATCGCCTGCCTCCGCTGAGGATAGGCACTCGCCGGGTGCAGGCGTTCCGTTTCACATGTTCTGAAAAAAACCAAACTCGCCCATCGGGCGTACCCGATAGCGTGATGATCGACGACGTCACGCCCGCGATTAGGCGATCAAGCCGCCTGGTCGTCCCGCCGAAAATCTTCTTCGTCGGCGAGGCGGGTCCAATATTGCGCGAAGCTCCACAAGCGGCGCGCTTCGTTGGCGTCCTTTTCGGTCCTGGCTTGCTGGGCGGCCTCAGCTGCCCATTTCCTGAGCTTTGACTCTTCCGCCATGCCCGCCTCGAAGTCATCTCGGCTCTCTCTTATGTACGTTGCAGTGCCGAAAAGGTTCAAGGCCGCCGATCGGCCGGAAGACAATGTCCCGATCGTCGGGCGGGGACACGGAAATATGACCGTCTGCGGAACGGTGCCAAGCGTAACGGGCGGTGAAAGATAATTGCCTTCGCGGAGTTAACGGTTGCCGCTTCAAGGCTTTGCGATCTTGTCCCACAGCCAGCGCGCCACCGCTTCCGGCGAGGAGGCATCGTTGCCGCCGGCGGCGCGCAAATTCGCCTCGCGCATATCCGCAATGTCGATGCGGCCGATCAGGGGTTGCAGTGCCGATCGCAACGCCGGATCTTGCGCGCGTTTGGGCGCAAGCAGCACGATCGCGTCGTAGGGCGGGATCGCCTGCCTGGGGTCGCCGAGTGCCACGAGATCATATTTCGCGATCAGCCCGTCGCTGGTATAGCCCGCAATCACGTCGACTTCGCCGGAGGCGACCGCGGCATACATGAAGTCCGGCTGCATCTGCCGCTGGGCGCGAAACTTCAGCCCATAAGCCTGCCGCAGGCTTTCCCACTCCGGCCGCGAGAAGAATTCGTAATCGGCGGCGATCGACATCGTGGGCGCCTGCGCAGCGAGGTCGGCGATGGTGCGGATATGAAGCGCTTCAGCCCGCTTCCTCGGCATGACCAGCGCATAGGCGTTTTCGAAGCCGAGTTCGCCCAAAAGCGTCACGCCTTGCTTGGCAAGCATCGTCTTGAGCTCGGCGAGCAATTCGGCCCGCGGCTTGATTTCGCTGACATGAAACTGGTTGACCCACAGCGTGCCCGAATAGTCGACATAGACGTCGATGTCGCCGTTCACCAGCGCCTGATAGATCACGTTGGAGCCGAGCCCCTCGCGTGCGGTGGCCGAAAGCCCGGCTGCGCGCAGCCGCTGCGCCATCAGCGCCGAGAGCACGTATTGTTCGGCAAAGGTCTTGGCGCCGACGACATAGGCCGACGTGCCCGCCACCGATGGCACCAGGGTTGCCGCAACCAGTGCCGCGATGCCGAGGCCGCCAAGGCCGGCGCGCGCGCGGCTTCGTGCGCGTATCCCGATCTCGATCAGGGCCAGTAACTGGTCTACCGCAAGCGCAAGCAGCGCAGCGGCGATGCAGCCAAACAGCACGAATACCCAGTTCTGCGTCTGCAGGCCGGCAAAGATATAATTGCCGAGACTGGTCTGGCCGATCGGCGTCGACAGCGTCGCGGTGCCGATCACCCAGACCGCCGCGGTGCGGATGCCCGCCATCATCACCGGCAGCGCCAGGGGCAATTCCACCGATACCAGCGATTGCAGCTCGGTCATGCCGACGCCTTGGGCAGCCTCTAGGATCGAGGGCTCGACACCGTTGAGGCCCGTGATCGTGTTGCGCAGTACCGGCAGCATCGAATAAAGCGCCAGCGCCAACACGGCGGGCAAAAATCCGAACGCGGAAAAACCGAAGCCGAACCATTTGAGTGATACTGACGCCAGCGCCAGCAGCAGCGGATAGAACAGCGCCAGCAGCGCGAGCCCCGGCACCGTCTGCACGATGCTGGCAAGCCCGAGAAGCGCGCCGCGCATCACGGGGCGGTTGCGCGCGACGATCGCGAGCGGCAGGCTCACGGCAAGTCCAAGCGCCAGCGCCGCGACGCTGACCCGCACATGACTGCCGAGATAGTCCGGCAAATGTGCCAAGGCCTCGCCCCAGCGCGGATCGGAAAAAAGGTTCATGCCGCGCCATCCTGCGGCAACAGGATGTTGAGCCGCTCGGTCTGCCGCCGCGGCGTGCGCAGGAGCTCGATGACGTAACTGTCCTGGCTTTGCGAAAGCTCCGCCGCCGTGCCTTGCGCCAAAAGCCGCCCGGCGCGCATCACCGCGATGCGGTCGGCGAGCAGAATGGCTTCGGTCATGTCGTGGGTGATCATCACCGTGGTCAGTTCAAGTTTCCTGTGCAGCGCGCGGTAGTCGTCGCCAAGCGCGTCGCGGGTGAGGGGATCGAGCGCGCCGAACGGCTCGTCCATCAGCACGATCTTCGGGCGCGCTGCGAGCGCGCGCGCCACGCCGACGCGCTGGCGCTGGCCGCCCGACAATTCATGCGGAAAGCGATTGCCGTGCAGCGCGCGGTCGAGCCGCACCAGATCAAGCAGTTCGTCGACGCGCGAAGCGATCTCGGGGGCCGGCAAATTGAGCAGCTTTGGCGTGATCCCGATATTCGCGCCTACGCTCATATGCGGAAACAGCCCGCCGCTCTGGAACACGTAACCGATGCGGCGGCGCAACGCGACCGGATCGGCAGCGCGCACGTCCTCGCCTTCGATCCTGACCTCGCCGGTATCGGCATCGATCAGCCGGTTGGCCAGCCGGAGCAGGGTGGTCTTGCCCGAACCGGAGCCGCCGACGATGCACAGGAATTCGCCCTTGCCGACCTCGAGCGAAACGTCGTCCACAGCCAAAACGCGTTCAGCGCCGCGGCCGCCGTCAAAACTCTTGCCAACATGGGCGAAGGCGATCGGGGGGGCGTTCTGCATTCTGTTCGACCGCTTTGCTTTGTTCACCTCCCCCTCCAGGGGAGGGTGGAAGAGGTCAAGCCTCCACTAGCACGTCGGCGCTTCGCGTTGAACTTGTCCTTCGCATTCGCTAAGCCATCCTGCCGAACCCTTGGGGAAATGCGGGTGGAAAAATCAGGGCCTACAGCGGTTGCGTTGGAAGACGCCACGGTGGCGTTTCGCCTCGTCGATGACCGCGTCTACACGGCGGTCAAGGAGGCGCGCCTTGCAGTCGAGCAGGGCGAGTTCGTCGCCATTGTCGGGCCGACGGGATGCGGGAAATCGACCCTGCTCAACGTGGCGGCCGGTCTGCTCAAGCCGCTTTCGGGGAGCGTGCGGATTTTCGGACTTCCGCTTGCCGGACTGAACCGCCAGGCCGGCTATCTCTTCCAGGCCGATGCGCTGTTTCCCTGGAAAACCGCGATCGACAATGTCGCCATCGGGCTCGAGATCGAAGGCACGCCACGATCGCAGGCGCTGGAACGCTCGCAAGCCTGGCTCGCCTCCGTCGGGCTTGGAGCGTTCGGCAATCGCTATCCGCACATGCTCTCCGGCGGCCAGCGCAAGCGCGTCGGCCTGGCGCAGGTCCTGATCCGCGATCCCAAAATCCTCCTGATGGACGAGCCGTTCGGGCCGCTCGATGCGCAAACGCGCCAGATCATGGGCAATCTTCTGCTTGAATTGTGGAACGCCGACCGCAAGGCCGTGCTGTTCGTCACCCATGATCTGGAAGAGGCGATCGCGCTCGCGGACCGCGTCGTGATCATGTCGGCGGGGCCTGCCTCGCGCATCATCGGCGACTGGCGCGTCGAGCTGCCGCGCCCGCGCGACATCATGGAGGTGCGTCTGGCCAAAGAATTTCACGCGCTTCACCGCGAAATCTGGAGTGTCCTGAAAGACGAGGTGCTCAAAGGCTATGCGCAATCGACAGAGGCCCCAGCGACCGGGGGATGACTTGGCCATGTGTGGTTTGCGATCGGCGTAGGTCTCGCGATCGCCATTGCCACAATTAAGTCCGTGCCCTCAGGGAAAGTGTTTGGGTGCAGGGGGGGTTGAATCGGTGCGTCAACTTTTTTGCGTGTTTGGATTGGCTCTGGCGTGGCTGATCACGTCGTCCGCGCAGGCTCAAAGTCGGGGCTTCGCTTGGTTCTTCGCGCACTCCAAACCTCACGGAACTTGTACGGGGCAGCATGTAGTCGCGACCTTCTATGCCTCGGGGCGGCGAACGGCGAGTGGTCAGACATTCAATTCCAGTGCATATACGGCGGCGCATCGCACGCTGCCGTTCGGATCGCAGATAACGGTGATGAATCCCGAGAACGGGAAGTCTGTTACTGTGGTGATTAATGACCGCGGCCCATTTACGCGCGGGGTTACACTTGATCTGACCCACGGTGCCGCTCGCGCGATTGGGATGCACGGAACGCAGTGGGTGTGCATGCTCTGAGAGGGAACGACTTCCCGCTACCAGGCTTGAAACCAGGCCTGATGGGCCCCGTTACCAAGGCGCTTTCGGGGTTTCTGAGGTAGTTCGGCCAGAGCCGCATCTATCTTGCCTACCAGGGAAGTGGCACCCTGAAGTTCAGCCGGCGCACGCGCTATTTCAAGGAAGGTCCGCGCCCGGCCGGGCTGCCTCTTGAGTTTATAGAGCAAACCCAGATCCATATTGATTCTCGCTTGTCCCATCTCGGCTTCCGGGTACACCAGCGCTGGATGATGTCCTTGCACAATTTGACAGTGTTTTATTTCTTTTAACGCGGACGCCGATGCAGAGATGGTAGGGTTATAGCGTGGGGCTGCACGCCGTTTCGTCAACATTCGGAGGTCAAAGATGTCCGACAACCCCACCATCGTCTTTGCACACGGCCTTTGGGCTGATGGGTCATGTTACAGCAAGGTGATCCCGCTGCTCTTGGCGGATGGCTTTCAAGTGATCTCGACGCAAAACCATCTCAACACCGTTGCTAACGACGCGGCCGCAGTACGGACCTCGTTCGCCCGCGCCAGCGGTCCTGTCGTTCTCGTCGGTCATTCGTACGGTGGCACTGTCATCACGGCAGCTGGGACTGACAGCCGTGTGGCAGCGCTCGTTTATATATGCGCGTTTGCACCGGAGGACGGCGACACAACGCTCGTCGACCAAAACAAGTACCCGGCCACTCCTATTTTCCAGCACATCGAAGTGACAGACGGGCGCATATGGCTTCGTCCATCCGGCGTTCCCGAATTTGCAGGCGACCTGCCGGAACCCGAGCAGCAACTGGTTTGGGCTACGCAAATGGCGCCACTAGCTGATCTTTTTGGTCAACCCGTTCCGGGCGCCGCCTGGAAGCTCAAGCCGACATCCTACATTGTCGGTTCTGAGGATCGGACCATACAGCCCGAGCTGCAGCGCTTCTTGGCCAAGCGCATGAACGCCAAGGTTACGGAACTTGCATCAAGTCATGTGCCGATGCTTTCCCAGCCTCGGCGCGTCTACGAAGTTATTCGGGACGCAGCCGGCAACATCCAGCGACGGGCCGCATAGTAGCGGCGAAGCCCTTGCTCTTGGCGTCCATGCTTCGCGACGTCTCCGTTGAGGAAGTCGTTGAGTTGGCTGCTGCGTGTGAACGTCAGCTATTGATGCTGTGGACGGCTCCGCCAACCCGGAGCCGTCCACACATGGCCGCTTCTGGTTACTCAGGGGGACGGCGCTTTGCTCTCTCGCTTTTAACGCCGTCCCTCCATCAACCTTGTCAATTACGGCCAGTCATGGTCTGCCAAGCGCCCGCCTCGCCCGCATCAGCAGGTCCCACATCTGGCAAGTAGGAAGGCAGAGCATAGGCGTTGGCGTTGCGAACCCGCTCGCTGTTGAACTGCTGTACACTGCGGACGTGGTGGCGTTCCTTGGAAAACGCGACCTGGGTGGTGGAACCAGCGACCAGCGCCGCGCCGACGAGGGTGAGAATGATCTTCCGCATGGTTATCTCCTTTTTGACTTCCCTGGTCACCTAGAGCGGCACACCGATTTTGAAAATGCGTGCGACGCTTGAAACACTTTCAACTAAAACGCAGGAATTCGTTTATCTCGGTGGTGCCGTCGGCATCGCCATCTGCCGCGCCATCATCGGCAACGTGGTACCGCGCCAAGTACACGATGACAGGCACCTATGCGGGCAACACCAATGGACGGCCTCGCCATGACGCGACGCGGAAAAACGGACGACATGAACATGTCACGACGTGAAGATAAAACTTGCCAGATCATCGGCGCATTCGTGGCGCGCGCTAACCATCGCATTGCTCGCAGCGATGACGCTGTGACGACGAATATGTGGAGGGGACCACTGTGACGACGCTACCTCATGAAATCTGGCGGGTCATCGGAGCATTCGCCATCGCGAGCGCGCTGTTGGGCGCGTTGATTATGACGCTGTGACCATGATGCCCGCGTGGCTGCTGCTGAAGCAGTGGGATGCCGGGCAGCCGGTGTGGTCGTGGCGAATGGACGGCAATGAACATCACATCCAGTGCATGGCGTTTCGCTCTCCCAGATCAGGCCCGCCAGAAGGGTTTTTCGACTTCGTTGGCGATGTCGCTCCACGAGAGGCCAACGTCGCGCAGGTCCCGGTCGGTCCATCGGGCGAGTTCCTGACGCGCCTGGTAGCGTTGCCGCCAGATGTGCAGGGTCTCGCCTAGGTGGGTCCAAATTCCCGGAACATGATGATTTGTCATCATTTGGTGCGGGTGCATGGACATTTTTAGCTCCCAAAACTAGTGCTAAGTAGCGAACGTCAAATCCGCTCCACTAGGCTCGCACACTAGCCACCCCCTGCTGCCACCATGGTGTCAGCAATCGTCAAACGCTCGGCAAATCGGGCGATGATCTCTGAACGGCGGCACAGGTGAGCTATCCCGGCAGCCTGATTATTCAGGGCAACCTGAGATACTGCAGCGGCGGCACGACCATCGACACGCGCTACTCACTGCCTTTGATTATCGTGCTGTGAGGGACCCGCCCGGATTTGAAAAACGGCCAGTTGAAAGAAGAGGAATTGCGACGCCTGACTAGCCCGGATTGGCCGGGCATCTTTTTGCCAAGCAATATCCCGCAAACGCATCAGTGGATTCGCCCGACCCGCTGTTATGGGTTCAACAACTGAAGGAGTAACCAGACGAGTTTGTAGGCGTCGAAAGCGCAAAACAACGTAATGGCGACTTCGTACATCGTTATCATGACGCCCCCAGTACAATGACGCCAAGATACTGGCGCAGACTAAAAATCAGATTAGCCGCCGCCACCATCACCGTTCTTTCGATCAGGGACCGTCACCGACCTTTCGATCAGGGTCTTCACCGTAGGGAGGCCACGTCTTGCAATCGATGGTTCGGGCAAGACCTGGGCAGTTCGGACCGGAAGGACTGTTAGCACGCAAAACCTGGCCGGGTTCGCTAAGGACGAGGGTTCGATGGAAATGCCTATGATGCTTCTTGGCTGTCTCGGCCATGGCTGGTGCAACCATTACCGATGCCGCTATGGCCAGTGTCAAAAGTCGGATCGCAAATTTGCTCATGCGTCCCTCCTTGGTTAGTCAAGGATGGAGACTGCTCTCGCTCAACCTGCTTGTCTTTTAAAAGCAAATTTAAAAACAATACCCCAGCCCAGGGTGACGGCTGGGCTGGGGCTGCGTAGAGCTATCGGCTATTCTTCCTTGGACAGGTAGCCGACCCAACCGACGCTACTGCTGGCCATGATGCCCGTCATATTCCAAATTGTCGCAGCGATATGAAAACAACACCAGGGCAGCTCGCTTATCGCAAATTTTATTTAAGCGACACCCGGATACCCCACAGTCCACCTGCAGAGGAGGAATCACAATGCATCCACTACGCAAACTACGGGAATCCGGTAACCCTACACCCGCCCAGGTGAGCGAGCTGCTTGCCGAAAACGTCGTATTCAACAGCCCGATCCTAGTACGGCCGATCGAGGGACGTGAAGTCATCGCGGCGATTTTCTCTCAGTCGAGCTCTACGCGTGGTTCCGGTACCTATACAGCCGAGTTTAAGCTCGATGAGCGCACCACCTTCTTGCGCTGGGTGGGGACCATGGATGGCCACAAGTTCGAGAGCTTGGAGGTCATCGTGGACAACGAGCAGGGGCTGATTGTGGAGCGCACTATTGCCCTCCGGCCGTATCCGGCTCTGAAACTGTTCCGCGACGCCATGTATGCAGCGCTCAAGGATAAGCTGCCGCCCGATGTTTGGGACT
>Ga0306920_100006187_pt1 | contig 15563 bp, 14 predicted proteins | sample flu12Cox44000170_FD_204666 | JGI IMG/M metagenome (GOLD analysis project Ga0306920, IMG submission 204666) | Lab enrichment of tropical soil microbial communities from Luquillo Experimental Forest, Puerto Rico - flux4day.12C.oxic.44.000.170 (v2)... | ecosystem: Environmental > Terrestrial >... | reverse complement strand
CATTTCATCCGGCCGCTGCCGGACACTACGACGTCCAACTCGTGGCCATGGATCACCAAAATGCGTTCCCCGGAGGCAGTCACGTGGATTGCGGTCTGCTTGATCTCGATGTTGCCATAGGTCCCACAAAAGCTCGTCACCAATTCGTCGTGATTGCCCGGGATATAAATCACATGCGTGCCCTTGCGGGATTTGCGCAAAATTTTTTGGATCACGTCGTTGTGCGGCTGTGGCCAATAAATTCCGCGACGCAGCGACCAGATGTCGATCAGGTCGCCGACGATGTAGAGCGTCTCAAAATCGTTTTCGCGCAAAAAATCCAACAGCGCTGCTGCGTTGCAGCCGCGCGTCCCCAGGTGCGCGTCGGAGATCCATGCGGTGCGATAGCGTCTGGGCGCAAGAAAGTCCTTAGCCGATTTGCCAAATGAAAATCGCTGTTGAGTTGCGAACGTTTGCGGGGAAGTGAACGCGTGCATTCTGCTCAGGCACAAACGTAAGGAATCGATCGACGCGGACGCAAAAAAATTATCGTTACAATTCTGTGGCAAAAAAAACAACGGGCGCCCCGGGATTTTCATCCCAAGGCGCCCGGCTCTCGTCTTCTCTGCCTTAACCTAACCTCTGGCTTCGAAATTCCTGTGACTCTGGGCAGTGTTGAATTGTAATTTGCCACACCATTGCAGCTCGGCGTTACAACCCGATGGCAGGCTCGCAAAAAAACGGTAACGTTTGCGTACCAATTGTGTGAACTTATGTTGTCCGGCGCCGCACGAGGACCTCGCTTCAATTTTATCGCGGCATCACGCGCCGTCATGTTGCAGACGAAACCGCGCCCCTCAGATCGTGGAGACAGGTTCGTGGACAGAAGCCGGACTCAAGCTTATGGATGTAACGTGACTGCTCGGTGGTGCGCTGCCTTGCTCTTACTGACCGGTTTCAGTTTCGTTTGCGCGGCTTCTTGGAACGACGATTCACATTACGTCGCGTTAGGCCCACGAAACGGCTACTACATCGTACGGCCAGATTCGCGTTTGTTTTACCAGCTCGGGCTGTATGAAGCGCCAGTCATCAACACCTCTGACTGGATCCATCATGGGTACGGCGCGGATGCACTTGCATTTCGTTTTGATCGAAACGGCGTTTTAATCCAGCCTCCGGCTTACATTGCACAAGAGTTGCCATACGATTTTTATATGCGCCGAATCGGCTTCCTGACTCGCGGCCGCGCGAGGGTGGATGATGTGGAGGCTCTTTTGGGAAGCGGCCACACCCGCGCAGATCGCTCGGATGGTTTTATTTTGTACTATGCGCTGCCCGTTTATAACCCATTCGAGGAGCGAGGCGGTCGCCGTTAAGATGCACGGTCGACGAGCAAGCATGTCCGCACTGATTCGCAGCATGCGAGTCGCGATTTTTCTGGCGACGCTCTTGGCTGCGAGCAGTTCGGCGATCGCCGACGCGACGAGCATCACCAGCCCCGATCACGCGCAAACGTTTGCGTTCGGTGAAATGATTTTGCACCAACTATACCTCGACCGCACGGCCGGCGAACTAGCTGCGCGGATCACGTTCAGCAATTTACCGTATTATGACGACGACCAGCCACGCAGGGACGAATCGTTCGACTTTCGCTTTCCAAACGTCCAATTCGATTCCGCACAGCGCACGTTCTTTGCCAGGCACGGCCACGGCGAACGGATCCCGGTTGCGCGGTTTCGCGAAGGTATCGCCTGTGGGTGGATTGACCTCGCTCCGGGCGCGAAGATTTATTTATTAAAAGAGCACGGTCGCGTCACTGCCATTTTGACGGCCACCAATCACCCACGTGTGGGAACACGTTGGGTCCAGATGGATAACAATTTTTCACTACAAAACATTTTGGTCGCGCTCTTCGGAGATTTCCGGACGCAGTCGGACGACTAGTTTGTCGGCAGGTCGGAATTTGCGCTCAAACTGCGCGGCATCTTCGTTGCCTAATGTGGCGAGCCGGTTTAATCCGATCGTATTTGCCCGTCTTTACAACTCAGCCACGACCAGGCAAACGTCGTCCGCGAAGACTGTCGAGTCGGCAAATCTGCAGGCATCATTGATGACGCGTTCCAGGATAGATTCGGTGGAGTGTTCAAGATTTGACCGGACGCTATGCCGCAAGCCTTCAACACCAAAATAACCGCCTCGTTTGCCTTCGGCCTCGATAATGCCGTCAGTGAAGAACAGAAGGAAATCGCCAGAGGTGAGTTTCACATCGGCCGTCTTAAATCGTGCGTTGGGAATGAGGCCCATCGCGGGCCCAGCGCAACCTTCGCCAAATGCTAGGTTGGCCACCGCACCGGTCGTTCGGTGGGCATGCAGTGGCAGTGGGTGACCGGCGCACGCAAAACGCGCGCAGCGCCCGGTGATATTGATTAGACCGTAAAGCACAGTCGCGAAGACGACGGTGCCAGTCTGCTTCAAAATCCCGGTAAACTCACCGTTCAGCTTTGTGAGAAATCGATCGGGATCCTCGGCTTCGGACACATGAGTTTCAATTAATGCACGTAACATTGCCGTGATCAGTGCTGCGCGGACTCCGTGTCCCATCACGTCGCAAATACAGATACCGGCTGTGTCGTCCGAAAGTCGTGCGATGTGAAAGAAATCGCCGCCCATCATACTGGCTGGCACATAACGATGACAGAAGCGCAGCTTCGTCACCCCCTCACCGGCGTCCGCTACAAAACTCGGATACGCCCTTGGCATCAGTGCTTGCTGCAATTCCGTCGCCATTCGCAGATCGGTTTCCATTTGTTCGTTCTTGCGGCGAATCTCGCGATCGCGCTCCTCCAGGTCGCGAATGTTCGTCAGCAAAAGCGCGTTTTGCACTTTGAAAAGCGTTTCGGTGGCGATGAATCCGAGGAATGCGCCGTTTTCATCAACCAACAAAACGTCGTCATAGAAATTTTCGTCGGGACGCGCGAATACCACGCGCAAGAAATCGCCGATCGGTGTAGCGACCTTGATGCGCGTTTCTCGTTTGCAAAGATGCTCGCCAATAGGCTTGCGCGCCCAGAGCGAGAAACCGTAGCGTCCACCAAGCAGTGCTGCTGTCTCTTGTCGCGAGCACATTCCGAGCAGCCGATTGCCCTCGAGCACCGCCACAAAATTTGCGAGTCCACTCTTAAAAATGTCGGAAACACTCTCTATCGACGCGTCGCTCTGGCTCATAGTGCGATGACTGATAAGAGCGCGTAGATCGATCGATTCCGCTCGCACCGGGGGATGAAGATCTACAGGAACGGAGGAATCGTATTGGCGGAGCTGTGCAGTCTTGTGCACAATCATCTGCCTAACAGATTTTGAGAAAATTGCGTGTTACAAATTGACGGCATTCGCCGATCGGCGCTCAATTCTTGTGGCCGATCGTCGAAACCAAATCGACGATCAGCGAGTCGATTTTGCGCAAGTCTTTGCGACGGCCTTTTTCTGGTTTCAATTTGCGATTGCGAACGATAATCGTCAGATCACGGATCTGGTGCAGCATTTCCCGAGGCACCTGCTCGATCGATCCGTATGACCTAAGTGCGGCGAGGCAGACGAATAGATCATTTTCGAGACGGGCAACGTAAGCCCTGGCAACCGTGCGCAAATCGCGGTGCAGCGCGCGCAACTCAGATTCAAGCATCGTTACCGGCGAGGATTCCCGTGTTCGTTGGCGACGGGCTCGTTTGCGCTTCGCCTTTGCTTTCATGCTTTGGCAACCATTCCGATACAGTAAAAAGCCCGCCGGGAAGGGCTTACCGGCGGGCTTTGATTAACCTAACCGTGCTAGAATCTAACGTTCAAATCCACGTCAAGAAGTTGATACCGGTTAAGCGGGTTGATACCGATTGTGCCCTTACCGCCTGTTCCGAGATCGTGCTCGAGGCGCCATCCGTAACAATATGTGAGGTTAAAGCTGACCGCATCGCTTAACATGTAGCCGGCTCTTGCCGCCACACCGTGCATGTTCTCGCGAGCATCGTAGATGTCGTCATCGATCAAATTTGGATCCAGCGCGAATTGGTCGACATGCTGGTACCAGACGTCAACCTCCCAGTCGCGCTTTTTCTTTAGCTGGCCAATGCCCAGACCACCTTGAAACGCATAGCGCTGGTCGCCTTCGCCTGGATGCCCCGCGGCGTCGGCACGCTGATCAGCTTCGAAGTTCACGGCAAAATCCCCAAAAACGCGCATTGGTATGTTCCAGAGTTTCCACCCAAGTTCCATCGGCATGTCGAAAACCAAAAGACTGTTAATGCCCGTTTGATTGCCACCGGGGTCGCCAGAATAATGGATGCTAAAATCTTTGCCGTTGCCGGTGTAATTGTAGAGAGTTGGCGCAAGTTGGAAGTAAAGGATGTGCGGGAACTCAAACCTCGCTCCTGTCTGCCACCCCAGTAGGAACGCATTCGTGTTCGGTACACTCTGATGTTCGCCGGTGATCGGCTGCGTTTGCGTCGGGCGCGGGCCAATTGGGTTTGTCGGATTCGAATCGTCGTAAACAAATTGAGCGAGGTTGACGAAGAGGTCGAGTTTCAGGAAAGGCTCCGGCGCCGGCCCCGCGATAACCTTGCCGTCCTTGCTGTAGGAGGGAGAAGGCGCGCTTTCTCCAAAGGTGAATGTGTGTTTCCATTGCTCAGCCAGGCCCTCCGGATTGATATCCGGATCCCAAACCATCAGCGTGTTCACGAACGGGTTTGGCATTCGGCCGCCAGTAAACGTAAAGCCCGGGAAGCCCTTGTAACCTGCATACGCCTGGCCAACGAAGACGCCGTCGCTGCCTTTTGCAAATGGGCCACCCCCACCCGCCGAGCTGCTCGACGCGTCGTCACCAAACGTGACGTTCGTTGAACGGGGGTTCGCACTGGTTTCCAAGCGTATGCCAAAGAACCAGTCATCAAGCAGCGTACCACGCAACCCGAGGCGTAGGCGATAACGCTCGCGCTCGCGCTCCTCCCAATCATTTGGGTGATGCGGATCGTCGCCGGGAAATTGGCCACCACGGTATTCGTATCGCAGACGCACATCACCATAGAGCTCCATCTCGGTGATTGCCGGAAACAATTTCCACTTCGAGCCGCCCAAGTCCGGAACTAACTTTTCGACATAGTTCTTTCCTTCATAACTGACTAGCGTCTTTGTTTTGCCCTCGCCAGCGACGACCGTCTCGGGCGCGGCGTGTTTTTTCAAGCTGCTGACCTCCGCCTTCAGGTCGGCGTTTTGTTGTTCCAGCATTTGGACCGCGCGCTCGAGCTTTTCGATTCGCGCACTCTCAGATGCCGGATCCGCGCGCAGCGATTGCGCAGTTAGCAACGCAATTGCGGCCAGGCTGGCGCCTGCCGCCGGTAAGGTGACTTTCTTAATGAGCATTTGTTTCTCCTTAGTGGTTTGTTTTTCGGTAATCTGAGGGAACTCACTTTCAGTAAACGCGATGGAGGCTAAGAATCGATTGTTACGCCCATATGACGAAATTGTGACGATTCGGTGAACTTTGCTGCTGCCACGGGGCGATTCCTTCAAGCCGCGCAGAAAGAATTGAAATTTTTTCTGCAGCTGCGTTGAATTCGCTATTCATGGACAACGCTTCTGGACGGAAAATCCTGATCATTGAAGACGAGAGCGACGTTACCGACCTACTCGCGCTGAACCTGCGCAAGGCTGGGTTCAAGGTCTCAGCGGCCACCGATGGCGTGAGCGGTTTACAGCAGGCGCGGGACGCCAGACCCGATTTCATTATTCTTGATCTGATGTTGCCAAAAATGTCGGGACTCGAAGTCTGCAAAATCTTGAAGAGCGACTCGGCGATGTCTCAAATTCCAATTATGATGTTAACGGCCAAGGCGGAAGAGATTGATCGCATTGTCGGCCTGGAATTTGGCGCCGATGATTACGTGACAAAGCCGTTCAGTCCACGCGAAGTCGTGTTGCGGATTCGGGCAATTTTGCGGCGGGGCGAAAAACCAGAGGAGATCCTGCAAGCCGGTCCGATCTCGATCGATCCTGCACGTCACCACGTTCGCGTTAGCGGAAAACGGGTGCAACTCACGAGTCTGGAGTTCAAGCTGCTGCGGACGTTGATCCAACGCAGAGGCCGCGTGCAAGACCGCGATAAGTTGCTCAACGACGTCTGGGGCTACGAAAGCGTGATTGATACCCGCACCGTGGACACGCACGTTCGCCGCTTGCGTGAAAAACTCGGTAAAGCCGGTGACGCCATTGAAACCGTCCGCGGTTTCGGTTATCGGCTCCGGGAAAATTAGCGACTGCGGTGTCTCGTTAACGCGACTGCTTAAAGCAAGTCAGGTTGCTTTGCCAGAGAAGTCATTTACGAGAAATTAGCGAGTAGATGGCCTGGCTGCTTTTAGTCCTAATCTGTGGTCTGTTTGGCATAATCGCCGTGATCGCGTGGCGCAAATGGATTGCGCCGTGGCGGCAAATCGATGAGCTCGCCGCACAAATCGGGCGCGGCGAGGGACCACGCACATTTCTGCTTCGCGGCGGCGCGCAAGCTCAACGTATCGGCTTGCGATTGGAAAAGATTTTCCGCGATTTGACGGATCTCAATAAGGAGCTCGCAAAACGTGAATCCGGCATGCAGACCATTTTCTCTGCGATGCAGGACGCATTGCTGGTGGTGGATTCCAGCCGGCGAGTGATTCTGACTAACCAGACGTTCCGAAAACTGTTCGCGCTACCGGAAATTTCGATGGGGACACCCCTGCTGGAGATTGTTCGCCATGCTACGCTCGATGGAGCGATCGCCGATGCTTTCCGCGGCAGTGAATCAGTTCGCAGCGAGTTGACCCTGGACGGTTCACAAATCGAACTTCACGCCGTTGCAACAAGGAACGACGCGGGCGAAATCACAGGAGCACTGGTTTTGTTTCACGACATCACCGGGCTGAAGAAGCTGGATCAAATCAGGCGGGATTTCGTCGCTAATGTCTCGCACGAATTGCGCACGCCGTTGTCGATCTTGCGCGGCTACATCGAGACCTTGCTGGATAATCCGAAAACTTCGCCCGAGGAATTTTCTCGAATTCTCGGAGTGATGGAGCGTCATTCGAAGCGCCTCGACCTGCTCGCCCAGGACCTCCTTACGCTGGCGCAATTGGAATCGGCCAAACCGAGTTTGCAATTGGCCAACGTCGATTTGTTGGAGTTATTCGGCGAAGTGATTCCCGATTGGGAAAAGAAGCTGGCAACCAAACAGCTCAACCTGATTGTCGATGTTCCACCCGACTTGCCAACCGTTCGGGCCGACCGCGTGCGGTTGGAGGAAGCTCTCTACAATTTGCTCGATAACGCAGTGAAATATTCGCGTGAGAACAGCGACATCCGGCTGGCTGCCCGGCAGCGCGACAATGAAATCGTGTTGAGCGTGAGCGACGATGGCATCGGCATCAGCAAAGAAGATTTGCCGCGAATTTTCGAGCGTTTTTACCGGGCCGATAAGGCGCGCACCCACGACAACATTCGCGGCACCGGTCTCGGCCTCGCGATCGTGAAACACGTCGCGCAACTCCACGGTGGTCGTGTCGACGCCGAGAGCGAAATCGAAAAAGGCACTACGATTCGGGTCGTTTTGCCGATTGTCACACAATCGTAACAGTAAAGATTTTGACCGCACGAAATCGGATGCGGCAGTTTGTTGGCATGATGAAACTTCAATTGCCAAAAATTCTTGGGCTCGTTGTCGCGCTGGGATTAAGCGCGAGCGCTTCGGCGCAAATGATGATCAACGGCGCAGGCGCGACATTTCCGTATCCAATCTACTCAAAGTGGTTCGATGAATACGCAAAGGTCGATCCTTCCGTGCGGTTCAATTACCAGTCGATTGGTTCCGGCGGCGGACAAAAGCAAATCATGGCGCAAACGGTGGATTTCGGTGCCTCAGACGGGCCGATGAGCGACGATAACCTGGCAAAAGCGCCGGGCAAACTCTTGCACATCCCGACGGTCGCGGGCGCGGTGGTGATGAGCGTAAACCTGCCTGGAAAACCCGCCCTAACGTTCGACGGTGAAACGATCGCCGATATTTACCTTGGCAAAATCAAGAAATGGAATGATCCAAAGATCGCGGCGTTAAATGCGGGCGCGAAATTGCCCGACAACGACATTGTTGTCGTGCATCGTTCCGACGGCAGCGGCACTACGTATATCTTCACTGATTACCTCAGCAAGGTGAGTCCGGAATGGAAACAAAAAGTCGGCAATAACACGTCAGTGAAATGGCCGACTGGCATCGGCGCCAAAGGGAATGAGGGCGTTTCGGGACAAGTGAAACAAGTCCCAGGAGCAATCGGGTACGTTGAATTGATCTATGCACTCCAAAACAAGATGGCCTTCGCCGATCTCAAAAATGCCGCGGGGCAGGTTGTTAAACCCAGCCTTGAATCGGTGACCGCGGCGCTCTCCACCGCCGAAATCCCCGACGACTTTCGCTTCTCTATGACGAACGCTCCTGGAAAAGATGCCTATCCGGTTTGCGGCGCAACGTGGTTGCTGGTGTATGAGCAGCAGAAGGATCCAGCGAAAGGCAAAAAGCTGGTCGAATTCCTCAAATGGGCGGTGAGCAAGGGGCAAGGAATGGCCAAGGACTTGGATTACGCTCCGCTGCCGGACAGTGTTCAACAACGCGTTCTGAAGCGAATTGACGAAATTAAAACGTAACGAAGGGCGCACGGCAGCCGGTTAGGCTGCTAATCAACTTGTATACTATATGGCTGTGGCTGCATCGATCACGGTGGAAGAGGTCTCGGCTCAAGCGCGAATGGCGCGACCATCGCGGTTTGGAGATCAGGCATTTGAGTGGCTTACGTTCGCGATGGCGTTTAGCGTGGTTGTCCTGATCATCCTGACCGGCTGGCAGCTCTGGCACGGATCGACGCTCGCGATCAAGAAGTTCGGGTTCCACTTTGTTACAACCTCAACGTGGGACCCCGTTGGAGAGGACTTCGGTGCGCTTCCGTTCATTTATGGGACGCTGGTTTCTTCTTTTCTTGGCTTGCTCATTGCCGTGCCCCTGGGCATCGCGACAGCCGCTTATCTGACAGAGCTTGCGCCGCTCTGGATTCGGCAGCCACTCGTTTCGTTAATCGAAATGCTCGCCGCCATTCCGAGCGTGATCCTTGGGTTGTGGGGAATTTTTGTGATGATCCCGTGGCTGCGCGATTATCCGGTTCCTGTCCTCAAGCGCCTTCTTGGCTGGACGCCGTTTTTCTCCGGACCCATGTATGGCCCCTGTATGCTCGCGGGCGGGGTTATCATTGCAATCATGATTCTGCCGATCATCACGTCGGTCTCGCGGGAGATTTTGCGGAGTGTTCCGGATTTGCAGCGGGAAGCGGCGTACGCTCTTGGAGCCACCCGTTGGGAAGCTACGCGGATCGCAGTGTTGAGTTACGCTAAAAAAGGTTTGTTCGCCGCCGTCATTCTCGGGCTGGCGCGCGCTCTCGGGGAGACGATGGCGGTCACCATGGTGATCGGGAACACGCCACAGATCGTTCTGTCACTTTTTCAACCCGGATACACGCTGGCAAGTGTGCTCGCGAACGAGTTCACCGAAGCGACGACTGACATTTATCTTCAGGCACTATTTGCAATTGGTCTTGTTCTCTTTGGAATAACCATCCTGGTAAACCTCCTCGCACAGCTGCTTCTGCGAACGATCACCACACAATCCGCAACCCGAGCCGTTCAATAGCCATGCGTTTTGAGACAGCACATCAGCACACGTGGCGCAAAATCAAAAGCGTGTTGGCATGCACCATCGCCTTCGTCTCGGCTGTGCTCGTAATCTCGCCGTTGGGCCTGGTGTTTGGTTATCTGCTCATTAAAGGCGCCGGCTCGGTGAATTGGGATTTTTTCACAAAATTGCCGACGCCGGTGGGAGTTGCCGGCGGCGGTATGGCGAACGCCATAGTGGGATCGTTGGAGTTGCTTGCGCTTGCCGGGCTGATTGGCATCCCAGTTGGAGTTTTGGGCGGAGTTTACCTTGCGGAATATGGTTCGGCACGGATCAGTTCAGTCCTGCGATTCCTCGCTGACGTTCTTAATGGAGTCCCATCGATTACATGGGGCGTCGTGGTTTACGGGCTGATAGTGCTGCGCTTCAAAGGTTTTTCGGCCTATGCCGGCGGGCTCGCGCTGGCCCTGATCATGATTCCACTGATCCTGCGCACGACAGAGGAGGTTATTCTGCTCGTGCCGAACGGTTATCGCGAGGCGTCGCTCGCGCTGGGCGTAAGCCGTTGGAAAACGATCGTCCACATTGTCTTGAAGACCGCGTCCAAGGGAATCATCACCGGGATTCTGCTCGCCTTGGCGCGCGTGGGCGGCGAAACGGCGCCGCTGCTGTTTACCGCTTTCGGGAACCGCTTTTGGAACCACAGCCTTAGCCAGCCGATCGCAGCGCTGCCATTACAGATTTTTACCTATGCAATCTCCCCGTATGACGACTGGCATCGCCAGGCCTGGGCTGGCGCGCTCGTGCTCGTCACGGGCGTTTTTTGCGTTAATGTATTGGTTAGGGTTTTAACTCGAGGGCGTAGGGCAGCTGTTGTGTAGGAACCTTGCAAATGGAGAACCTCGTAATGGAAACACCTGAACAAACCGTTTTGGAGCGTCTCGAACAGGGGACAGCACCGCCACGTGAAGGAGAGCTTCCGCCGACGCACACATTTGAAGTTAAAAACATGTCAATCTGGTACGGCGAGAAGCGTGCCATCGATAATGTGACAATCGATATCGCTACAAACGCCGTGACGGCGATCATTGGGCCGAGCGGTTGTGGGAAATCGACATTTCTTCGCGCGCTGAATCGCATGCACGAGCTTACACCTAGGACGCGATTGGAGGGGACGGTGCTGCTTAGTGGAAAGGATCTCTATTCGAGCAATATCGATCCCGCGATCGTTCGACGCCGTGTCGGAATGGTTTTTCAAAAATCAAATCCGTTCCCGACCATGACGATTGGTGAGAATGTCGTCATCGGTCTGCGGCTAAACGGCGTGCGCGACCGCAAATTTCTAAACGAGCGCCTGGAGAAATCGCTGCGCATGGCCGCGCTTTGGGACGAGGTGAAGGACGATTTGCACAAGCCGGGGACGAGTCTTTCCGGCGGGCAGCAGCAGCGGCTTTGCATAGCCCGAACCCTGGCGGTGGAGCCCGAAGTGATTTTGATGGATGAGCCGTGTTCAGCCCTCGATCCCATCGCCACCGCGAAAATTGAGGAACTTATCTACGAGCTGAAGGCCAAATACACTATCGTGACGGTCACCCACAACATGCAGCAAGCCGGCCGCATCTCCGATTACACCGCCTTCTTTTATCTTGGTCGCCTGATCGAGTTCGGGCCGACGACTAAGATTTTCACAAATCCAAGCGACAGGCAGACGGAAGATTATATCACCGGGCGATTTGGTTAATAGAACATCAACATTCTTGTTATGATTGCACCTAAACACATCCTGGGAACGTTTGACGAATTGCTCGCTTCGTTGCGCAACAACGTGCTGATGATGGCCGGGCTAACCGAGCGCAGCCTGGACGCAGCGACGAAGGGTTTATTCGAACGCAATGACATTCTTTGTGCCAATGCGATCACCGACGACGAAGAGATTGATCAACTCGAGAAACAGATCGACAAGGACGGCGTGGATATTTTGTTGCGGTTTCAGCCTGTCGCTTCCGATCTGCGCCGCGTCGTATCGGCCATGAAACTTTCTTCAAACCTCGAGCGGATGGCAGATCAGGCGACATCGATTGCGCGGCGCGCGCGGAAACTGAATCAGCATCCGCCGTTGCCTGAAATTGATTTGATCAAGCCGATGCACCAGCAGGCGATGTCCATGTTTAAGGATAGCATCGACGCGTTTGTTCGGGAAGATGTCGATCTTGGCTGTGCCGTAGTTAATCGTGACGAAGCGCTGGATGAATTGAACGCCGATGTCAGCCGGAAGCTCATCGACCGCATGGCACAGGACCCGCGACAATTGCGCGGCTACCTGAACTTGGTTTTCATTGCACGTGCTTTTGAGCGCGTAGGCGATCATGCTACCAACATGGCCGAGGAGGCTGTGTACGCCGCGGCAGCAGAAGACATCAGGCACCAGCACCAAAAGCTTACGGCACGTGTTTGACACGGACGCCGTTGCATATGCGCACTTGATTGGCGATCTTGAGAGATGGCCGAAGCTCAGGCTACTGCACGGGTCGAAGAGGAAGAAAGCGCCCTCCCAACTCCGGAGGTAGTACAGAGCGCGCATGAGCGTTATGGCGACCCCAAAAATTTCATTAACCGCGAGCTAAGCTGGCTCGAGTTCAATCGCCGGGTTCTGGAGGAGGCCCAGGATCCAAGTCAGCCGCTCATGGAGCGCGTCAAGTTCCTCACGATTTTCAGTTCGAACCTCGATGAGTTTTTCGAGATTCGCGTCGCGGGGATCAAACAACAGATTGAGAGCGAGACCAGCGACGTCGGTCCGGACGGGTTAAGCCCGACGGAGACCTTCGACCGCATCCAGAAAACAGTGCGTGAACTGGTGGCGGCGCAATATGCGCTCTGGAAGAATGAATTGCTGCCGGAGTTGGCAAAGAACAAGATTTACGTGCGCGAAATCGCTGAATTGCCGCCGAAACGAGCGGCGTGGGCGCATCGCTATTTTCAGCAGGAAGTCTTTCCAATGCTCACCCCGCTGGCTGTGGATGCCAGCCATCCGTTTCCGCATCTGTTGAATCGCAGTCATAACTTACTTGTGCGAGCAAAAACGCAGCGGCGCGGCGAACCGCTGCATGCCATCGTCCAGGTGCCGCGCGCGGTGTCGCGACTCATCGCCCTGCCGCGCGGTAAAGGCGCGGGCGAACCGTGGGAATACATTTATCTCGCGTCACTCATCAAACAGCACATTGGCGAACTGTTTCCCGGTTTGATCCTCGATGGCGTACACGCTTTTCGTGTCACCCGCAACAGCGATCTATACATCGATGACGAAGAAGCGGAGAACCTTTTGCGCACGATTGAGCAGGAACTGCGGCGTTCAAGCCGCGGTAATGCTGTCCGTCTGGAAGTGGAGGCTGATTGTCCGAAAGATTTTCTCGAGTTGCTCCTGCGGTTCTTCGATTTGTCCGAGGCGGATGCTTACAAACTTGACGGACCGCTTTCAATGACGCACCTGGCGCCATTGGTTGCGAATGATGCGTTTGCGAAATTAAAAGACCGTCCGTTTCAACCCGCGCGCGATCCTGCCCTGCCCCCCCATGCAGATTTCTTTGAAGTGTTGCGGCGCCAGGATGTGCTTTTGCACCACCCCTACGACAGTTTCGATCAAATAGTCGAGTGGATTGAACAAGCGGCAACTGATCCGCAGGTGCTCGCCATCAAGATCACGTTGTATCGCACCAGCGGCGATTCGCCCATTGTCGGAGCACTGATCGACGCAGCCAATGCTGGTAAACAAGTGACCGCTATTGTTGAGCTGCGCGCGCGCTTCGATGAGGCAAGCAACATTCAATGGGCGCGGCGCCTGGAGGAAGCGGGCGCACACGTTATCTATGGAGTAGTTGGCCTAAAGACGCATTCGAAGGCGTTGCTCATCGTTCGGCGCGACGCAGATCAGCCGCGACGCTACGCCCACCTGGGAACTGGCAATTATCATTCACGGACGGCGCGAATTTACACCGACTTCAGTTTGCTCACGAGCGAGCCGCAATTGACCGAGGAAGTGGCGACTGTGTTTAACACCCTTACCGGCCTCGCTGGCTACCCCGGTTTGAAAAAGTTGATGGTCGCACCATTTGATCTGCACAGCCGGGTGATCAAATTGATCGAGCGCGAGCGCGACAACGCACAGGCAGGAAAACCGGCACGCATCGTGGCGAAGCTGAACGCGCTTGTGGATCAGGAGATCATTGAGAAACTCTATGAAGCCTCCTGCGCGGACGTCTCCATCGACTTGGTCGTCCGCGGTATCTGTTGTTTGCGTCCTAAAATTCCCAATCTCAGCGAAAACATTCGCGTCATCAGCATCGTTGGCCGATTTCTGGAGCACAGCCGGATTTTTCACTTCGAAAACGCGGGACAGCCCAGGGTGTTCCTTTCGAGCGCAGATTGGATGCCGCGAAATTTCTATCGACGGATTGAGCTGGCGTTCCCGGTCGAAAACCCAACGCTGCGGGACCAGATCATTAACGAGGTGCTTCCAAGTTTCTTGCACGATCGGGTCAAAGCACGCGAGCTTCAGCCAGACGGCACCTATCGCCGGTTGAAACCGGAAGGTTCTGAGCCGCGCGCGCAGGCGCAATGGCATTTCCGCGAGGTGTCGCGCGAGCGGGCCAAAAAAATGACTGGCTCGAAGAAGAAATTGCGCGCAGACAAATTAATTCCGATCACAGTCGCTAGCGTCAAGCCTGCGGCTCCGGCGGCATCCTGGACTGATCCGCAGCCAGCGCCAAAGCCTTCCGCTGAAACGACGAAAAAGTCTTGATGGACAGAAAAATCCTGGTTATCGACATCGGCGGCTCGAATGTGAAGCTGATGATCTCGCGTGCGGGAAAACGAAAGTTCAAGTCCGGCCCGGATCTGACGCCGCGCGCGATGATGGCGCAGTTCGAACCGTTAGCCAGTGATTGGAAATTCGGCGCGATCTCGATGGGTTTCCCATCGCCCGTGCGCGACGGGCGGATCTTTAGCGAGCCGAAACATCTCGGAAAGGGCTGGCTTGGATTCGATTTCGAAAAAGCATTCGGCAAACCTGTTCGCATCATCAACGACGCGTCCATGCAGGCCCTCGGCAGTTATCGTGGCGGCAGAATGCTTTTTCTCGGGGTCGGTACGGGTTTGGGCTCGGCACTGGTGTGGAGCAATTATGTTCTCCCGCTGGAATTAGGCGATCTCCCTTATCGCAACGGCAGTATCATTGAGGATTATCTTGGCAAACCCGGTCTGGCTCGACGTGGCGAGAAGCGCTGGCGTCACGATGTCGAGCACGCGCTGGTCCAATTAAAAAAAGCGCTCATTGCCGATTACGTTGTCCTCGGCGGCGGCAACGCCAAAAAATTTGATGAACTGCCCAACGGGATCGAGCGCGGACATAACCGCAATGCATTTTTGGGTGGAACCCGGCTGTGGCAGATTAACCCGCGCACCCTTCGGCCGAAGTGGCAAATACTCTGAGTCAGTTAAAAAGTTAAAATGGTTGAAATGTTAAATAGTAACGGCAGCGTCCTCTTCTTCAGTTTTAACTTTGTAACTTTTTTAACCTTTTAACGATTTTGACATGGAACTCTATTTTCTGAGACACGGCGAGGCCGATTGGCCGAACTGGAGCAAAGCCGATGACGAACGTCCGCTGACCAAACGCGGCAAAAAAGAAATCCGCGACGTCGCGAAATTTCTCGCGCGCCTGAAGGTGCGACCGAACTTGATCGTTACGAGTCCACTGCCGCGCGCAGCGCAAACCGCCGAGATCGCAGCCGATTATTTGAAACCGAAATTGCGGAAGGATGAATTGCTCGCCCCCGGATTTGGGATGAGCGAGCTGCGAACT
>Ga0306920_100006185_pt1 | contig 15565 bp, 13 predicted proteins | sample flu12Cox44000170_FD_204666 | JGI IMG/M metagenome (GOLD analysis project Ga0306920, IMG submission 204666) | Lab enrichment of tropical soil microbial communities from Luquillo Experimental Forest, Puerto Rico - flux4day.12C.oxic.44.000.170 (v2)... | ecosystem: Environmental > Terrestrial >... | reverse complement strand
AAGTCCAGAGACCCGCCGGGAGGAACACGCGTGGCCCAGGCCAATGCCAGGCCGAAGCCGAACCAGTTCACGGCGTCCGGGAGGATGCGGGTAACCACGTCGGTCGCGATCAAAATGATCACCAGGCAGGTGAACATCAGGAATTTGAAGGTGGGCAAGGTCAGTCCGTAGCGGTAGTAGGTCAGAACGAAGAGCGCCGCGGTGAGCGATTCCACGATCGGATACATCCCGGAGATCGGTAAATGGCAGTTGCGGCATTTGCCTTGCAAGAGGAACCAGCTCAAAACCGGAATGTTGTCGTAGGGTCGAATCGGCGTTTGGCAGCGAGGGCAGTGCGATCCCGGGCGAAGGACGGACTGGCCTTCCGGAATGCGCGCAATGCAGACATTCAAGAAACTGCCGATGACCATGCCAAAAAGGAAAAAGAAGAAAGGGATCACAGTTTTGACTGTGCCATAGGCGTTCGGATGCCTCAATCTGCGGAGAGCGGCGGCGTGTCGGATGGCTAACGGGAACGTGACGAGGGCCGCCAATTTGGCAGGGGCAGCCACAACGAGTCTCTGACTGCCCCGTATCGCCCTGGATTCTCCCCTGAGCTACACTGAAGTCCTCATGGCCATGAGCGCTTACGAGCACTGGATTCGCCGCTACGAGCACCGGCGGTGGACGACGGACGACAACCGCATGGTGCGCCCGTTCGAATGGGGTCTCGAGCACATTGGCGGCCGGCCGGGTGTGGACGATCCGCGGCAATACCTTCGAGAATACGCGAGCGAAGCCATTGCCCGCAGCGACGACTGGTACGCGCCACCGGAGATTGGCGACTACCATCTCGACGGCGACCGTGTTCTAACCTTTTCGAGCCCGGTGGAATCGCCTTGGGCGGAGAACAACGTTGTCTATGGCCAATTTTTCCCCGCAGGTAAGGGCGGTCCCGCGGTGTTGGTCCTGCCGAACTGGAACGCCAAATGGCATGGGCAGGTGTCCCTGTGCCGCTGGTTGCAACGCATGGGCATTAGCGCGATGAAAATGAGCTTGCCGTACCACGACCGGCGCATGGCCGACGGCCACGAACGCGCCGACCAATTGGTAGGACCGAATGTCGGGCTGACGCTCGTTGCCAACCGCCAAGCGGTTCAGGATGCGCGCGCCTGCCTCGGGTGGCTCGAGCGAGAAGGCTACGACCGGCTGGGGATTCTCGGAACGAGCATTGGCTCGTCGGTCGGCTACATCACGCTGGTCCATGACGCGCGCGTGCGCGCCGGCGGTTTCTTTCACGTTTCGACGTATTTCGCGGACGTAGTCAGCCAGGGCATGACCACCAATCATGTATGGGAGGCGTTGCGCCGGGAGGTGACGCTCGAGGAGTTGCGCCGCTTCTGGGCGCCGATCAGTCCGATGCCCTACGTGGAGCGCGGGATGGGAGCGAAGCGAGACACCTTCATGGTCTACGGCAAATACGATCCCACGTTCTTGCCGGAGTTGACAGAACAGATGCTCCGGGCGCTCAACCTGCATGGAGCCGAGCCGCGCACCATGGAACTGCCCGTGGGCCACTATTCGCTGGAGTTGCCGCCGTTCAGCTACATCGCCGGGTATCGCATGCTCATGTATTTCCTCGAGGCGCTCGGATGAGCGCGCCCGGCGCGGACGGCGCCGTTCGGAAAGCACACCTGCCTTCGATTGCGGAGATCGAAGCCGCCGGTAGATCGGTCTACGCCCTGATGCCGGCAACTCCGCAATACTGTTGGCCGCTGCTCGCAGAACGGCTGGGAACCGAGGTGTGGGTCAAGCACGAAAATCAGACGCCAACCGGAGCATTCAAGGCGAGAACCGCGGTGGTGTACGTCGAGGAGTTAATCGGGCGCGAGCCGGAGACCCGGGGCTTGATCACGGCCACGCGAGGAAATCATGGGCAATCGGTGGCGCTGGCCGCCAAGCGCTTTCACTTATCGGCGACGATTCTGGTGCCGCGGGGCAACAGCCGCGAGAAAAACGCGGCAATGCGGGCGCAGGGGGCCACGCTCGTCGAGTACGGCGCGGATTACCAAGCGGCACGAGAGAAGGCCGTAGCGATGGCGGAAGAGCAGGGGCTACATATGGTGCCGCCCTACCACTACGATATCGTGCGCGGCGTGGCGACCTACTGGCTCGAATTATTTTCCGCGGTGAAAGACATCGACGTGGCCTACGTTCCGGTTGGCATGGGTTCGGGGATCTGTTCGGCCATCGCGGTTAGAAACGGGTTCGCGCTCGAAACGAAATTGGTCGGCGTGGTCTCCGCCGAGGCTCCGAGCTACGCACTGTCGTTTGAACAAGGCCAGGTCGTCGAAGCCCCGGCAAGCACGAAGATTGCGGACGGAATGGCTTGTCGGCGAGCGGACGAAGAAGCGTTGGCGAACATGCTCGGGAACGTGGATCGCGTGGTTCGCGTGACCGACGAAGAGGTGGAAGAGTCGATGCGCCACATGTTCACCGACACGCACAACGTTGTCGAGGGCGCGGGCGCGGCGTCCTTGGCGGCGGCCTTAAAAGAGAAGCATCAGCTCCGCGGGAAGCGCGTTGCGCTGGTAGCCAGCGGGGCGAACGTGGACCGTCGGGTGTTCGCGCGGATTCTTGAAGGCCGCGGTCCGAGTGCGGTTAGTGAAGAATCTTAGCGATGGCGCCGCTCGAGATCAGCTCGGCTACGGCGTTTACGTCGGGCGCCAGGGGGCGGTCGGCGGCAACCTTGGGAGACAAGAGGCGAACCGCGGTTAGCGCTTTTCTTGCGAGCGAACCGGTCTCGAGCGGAGCCAGCAGATCGATTCCCTGGCAGGCGCACAGCAGCTCGCTCGCGAGAATGTGCCGAAGGTTCGCGAGCATACGTTCGAGGCGTCGCGCGGCGCTCATGCCCATGGAGACATAGTCTTCCTGATTGCCGGAGGTTGAGATCGAGTCGACCGAGTGCGGCGTGGCGAGCGCGCGGTTCTCGCTGGTTAAGGCCGCGGCGGTGACCTGCACGATCATGAATCCGGAGTTCAGCCCGGGATCCGGGCTGAGAAACGCGGGCAGGAGGCTGGTCAGCGGGTTGGTCATCTGCTCGACGCGGCGCTCGGAGATTCCACCGAGTGTGGCGATGGCGATCGCCAGGTTATCCGCGGCCATGGCCAAAGGCTGCCCGTGAAAATTGCCTCCGCTCACGATGTCGCCCCGGCCGCCTTCCTTCACAAAGACCAGCGGATTATCGGTGGCGCTGTTGAGCTCCACCCGGGCTGTTTCGCGCGCCTGTGCCAGGCAGTCGCGGACCGCACCGTGCACCTGCGGGGTGCAGCGCAAGCTGTAGGCGTCCTGCACGCGTCGATCTTTTTCCGGCGCGCGGTGCGATTCGCGAATCTGGCTGCCTTCGTTGAGATGCGCCAGGTTGCGTGCGGTCGTCCCGGCTCCGGGGTAGGCGCGGGCGTGCATGATACGCGCGTCGAAAGCACCCGGGCTGCCGCGAAGCGCGTCGAGCGAAAGCGCTGCCGCAACGTCGGCGGTGTCGGCAAGCATGTCGGCTTCGCGAAGCGCGAGGCTCAGCAGCGCGAGCATCCCTTGGGTGCCGTTGAGCAGCGACAACCCTTCCTTTGCTTCGAGCGTGACCGGAAGAATGTGGGCGCGCTCGAGAGCCTCGCGGCCCAGGAGTCTTTCTCGCTTGTAGATGGCTTCGCCTTCCCCAATGACCACCTGTGCGAGATGCGCCAGGGGGGCCAGGTCGCCCGAAGCGCCCACGGAACCTTGCGAAGGAATCACCGGGTGAACCCCGTTGTTCAACATCTGACAAAGCGTTTCGACGACCACCGGCCGCACGCCGCTGAGCCCCTTGGCCAGCGCGTTGGCGCGCAGAAGAATCATCGCGCGCGTTTCGCTTTCCGATAGCGGCGTGCCGACGCCACAAGCGTGGGAGCGCACCAGATTGATCTGCAGTTGACGGACCTGCTCGGAGGAAATGCGCACGCTGGCCAGCTTACCGAAGCCGGTATTGATGCCGTAAGCGGTGTGCCCATCGGCGACGAGCTTGTCGACTACCGCGCGCGAGGCGCTCATGCGCGCGATAGAGTCGGGCGCAAGCGAAACGCTAGCTTCTTCGAGCGCCACCGCGTCGAGCTCGGCGAAGGTCAGGTCATTGCCGGTGAGGGCCACGCTCATTCCGCGCTCCGGTTGGGTAGCGTTCGGGCGATGGCCAGAAAGGCGGTTTTGTATTTCTCGGGGAAATGGGTGACGCGACCGTCGCGCCGGCAGGAGACATGCGTGGTCTGCCCGGTTGCGAGCAGGGTCTCATCGCTTTGGCGCATCACCTCGTACCCGAATTTGAGCATGCGGTTTTTCGCTTCTAAGATGCGCGTGCGCACCAGGATCACTTCGTCGTATCGGGCAGGACAGTGATAACGGCAGTGCACGTCGGCCACCACCAGGTAGCAATCGTCTTCGATTTCCATCCGTTTGTAATCAAAACCGAGAGAACGCATGATCTCCACGCGACCGACTTCGAACCAGATCAGGTAGTTCGAATGGTAGACCACACCCATCTGGTCGGTCTCCGCATAGCGCACGCGCAGGGCCACGTCGTGATAGTCGATCATAGGCGGTACCTAGTATGCCGGAAGTTCGACCGGCGTGAAAATCCGCAGCGGACCTCGCCGCTTCGCATGCGCGCGGAAAAAGGTCTTTGTTCGAGATGCCTGTTGCCATCCTTTTTCCCCGGAGGAATGGTCGTAGAGCAGCGGCTCCTCGGAGATCCGACCGATCCGGGCGGAAGGCTGCCGCCCGATGCGCATCGGCCCGAAATGCGCCGGTACAGAATGGTTCCAGAACGGGCCCGCTCGAGCCGGAGCGTTAGCGCTTGTCGGGCTGCTCCTGCCAGATGGGTTTGCGTTTTTCGAGGAACGCGGCGAGGCCTTCCTTGAAGTCCGGCGTGCAGCGCACACGCGCGCTCTCGAGCACCGCCCGCTCCAGGTCGTGGTCGACGCCGGGTGCCGCTGCGGAGACCAGCAGATGTTTCGCTCGAGTGATGCTGCTCGGGCTGGCTGCCAGAATGACCTCGGCCAGCTCGTGCGCCCGCGCCATGAGGTTTTCCGCAGGCACGATTTCGTTCACTAATCCCAGTTCCTTGGCTTCCGCCGCCTCCACCAGCCGCCCGGTGAGCAGCAGATCACGGGCGCGTTTCTCGCCTACTTGGCGCGTCAGAAAAACCGAAACGATCGCCGGCAAGAAACCGATTTTTACTTCGGTGTAACCGAATTTCGCTTCCGGGACGGCCAGCGTGAAATCACAAAGGGTGGCGATGCCGCAACCTCCCGCGAGGGCATGACCGTTCACCGCCGCAATCATCGGCCGGGAGTAGCTCCAGATCTTGCGAAACATCTTGGCGATGCGCCGCGAGTCATCCTGATTCTCCGCGGCAGACTGCTGGCCGATGGCCTGGAGGTAATCGAGGTCGATTCCCGCGCAAAACGCTTTGCCGGTGCCGGTGAGGATCACCACGCGCGTGTGGGTTTTTTCGATTTCGTCGAGCGCCGCTTGCAGTTCGGCGATCATCGGAATGGAAATGGCGTTGCGCTTGTCCGGCCGGTTCAGGGTGATCGTCGAAAGCTGGCCGCTAGTCTCGAAATAAAGGGTTTCAAACTTCATCGACAAGCCTCCTTAGCGCGGCACCGCGCCGTGCGCGTACTTGGCACGAATCTCGTTGCTCATTTCGATCGCTTTGGCTAGTTTAGCCCCATCGACCCCGAGCTGCGCTCCTTGGCCCACGAGCGCGGCAAGCACGGTTTCCGTCCGGATGTTGCCGACCAACTCGTCCCGAGCAAAAGGACAGCCGCCCAAGCCGGTCAGAGCGGAGTCAAAACGACGGCAGCCGGCGGCAAAAGCCGCCAAGACCTTGGCTTCCGCGTTGTCCGGCCGGGAGTGCAGATGCACACCGAGCGCGATCCCCGCGACGCGATCCTTGGCCTTGGCGTACAGATCGTGGACCAGTTCGGGAGTGGCGGTGCCCACGGTGTCTGCGAGAGAAACGGTATGGACACGAATATCCTTCAGCCAGTCGAGCGTTTCTTCGACGATTTCCGGTCCCCACGGCTCGTCGTAGGGGTTGCCGAAGGCCATGGAGATGTACACGACCAGTCCCTTGTTTGCGGCTTTTGTTTCGCGCTTGAGTGTTTCGACCAGCCGGCGGGATTCGGCGCGAGTCATATTGGCATTGGCGCGGCGAAAATACGCGGAAATCGAGTACGGATAGCCGATGGTCGAAACGCCAGGGGTAGCCAGAGCGCGTCCGAGTCCCTGTTCGTTGACCACGATGCCGATCACCTCGGGAAGCTTTGCGCCATCGGGAAGGGAGGAAAGCAGCTTGGCCATCACCTCTTCGCTGTCGGCCATCTGTTTTACGTGCTTCGGCGAAACAAAGCTGACGGCGTCAACGTGCCCGAAGCCGGCGGCGATGAGTTCCTTGAGGTAGGCGACCTTGGTTTCCGTCGGAATGAAGTCCGGCAGTCCTTGCCACGCGTCGCGGGGACATTCGATGAGGGTGATCTCTTCCATGGTCTGGCCGTCAGGTTTGCAAAACCCCGGTCTTGAATTCACGGAGCTCGCTGTTTAGCGCCGCGGCGTTGAGCGCCCACACCAGAGCGTCGCGGGTCTGGGCGGGGTCGATGATGGCGTCGAGCCATAAGCGCGCCGCCGCGTAGCGCGGGTCGCTTTGATGTTCGTAGGTCGCTTTGATCGAATCCAACAGCTCTTTCTTGGCTTTTTCGTCGAGCTTTTTCCCCTGGCGTTCGAGCTGCTTGAGTTTGATTTCGGCCAGGGTGTTGGCCGCAGCGTCGCCGCTCATGACCGCGAATTTGGCGGTCGGCCAGGCGAACAGGAAGCGAGGATCGTAAGCTTTCCCGCACATGGCGTAGTTTCCGGCGCCGAAGCTGCCGCCCAAGATAACCGAGATTTTGGGCACGACGCTGTTGGCGACCGCGTTCACCATCTTTGCTCCAGCCCGGATGATGCCGCTCCATTCCGCGTCTTTGCCGACCATGAAGCCGTTCACGTCGTGCAGGAAAACGAGCGGGATGCGGTTCTGGTTGCAATCGAGAATGAAGCGAGCCGCTTTCTCCGCCGACTCCGTATAGATCACGCCGCCGAACTCCATGCGTTTCTGATCGGAATGGGGTGCGTGGGTTTGCACATGCTTTTTCTGGTTGGCGACAATACCCACGGCCCAGCCGCCGATTCGCGCGTAGCCACAGAGCAGCGTTTCGCCATACTCCCTGCGATATTCATCGAAGGCGCTGCCGTCGACGACCCGCGCTATGATTTCGCGCATGTCGTACTGCTTTCCGGGATCGCCGGAAAAAATGCCGTAAAGGTCACTGGCGGGATAAAGCGGCTCGGCGACCCGCGAGTGGCTGAAAATCGGTCGATCGGGAGCGCCCATCTTGTCCGCCAGCGCGCGGATGCGCTCGAGACAAGCTGGGTCGTCCGCTTCGCGAAAATCGACGGTGCCGCTGATCTGTGCATGCATCTTGGCGCCGCCCAGCTCTTCCGCGGAGGTTTTCTGGCCGATGGCGGCCTGCACCAGCGCGGGTCCGGCCAGGAAAAGGCCGGAGCCTTCGGTCATCAGAATGTGATCGCACATGACCGGAAGATAAGCGCCCCCGGCTACGCACATACCCATGATCGCGGTGATTTGCGGGATGCCCAGCGCGCTCATGACCGCGTTGTTGCGGAATACCCGGCCAAAGTCATCCGCGTCCGGAAAAACGTCCTCCTGCAAGGGAAGAAACACACCCGCCGAATCGACCAGATAGATCGTGGGAATATGATTGTCGATGGCAATATTCTGGGCGCGGATCACCTTCTTGGCGGTCATGGGGAAAAACGCACCGGCTTTCACCGTGGCGTCGTTCGCGATAATCATGAACATTCGACCGGCTACACGGCCGAGACCGGTGACGGTGCCCGCGGCGGGCGCGCCACCCCACTCCGGGTACATTTCGTGTGCGGCGTAGATCGCTAACTCGAAGAAGTGCGTACCGGGATCGATGAGCAAGGCGATGCGTTCGCGTGCCGTGAGCCTGTTTTTCTGATGCTGGGATTCGCTGGCTTTTCTGCCGCCACCTTCGCGAATCTGTTCCTCTTCGTTCTTGATCTGCGTCAGAAGATCGACCATTTGATGGGCGTTTTTTTCAAATTGCGGAGACTTGGCGTTGATCGAGGATTTCAGAGTGGACACGCGATACCTCGGCACAGGAAAAACACCGTCAGACGAGTATACGAAGCAAGGCTGGTTTGAAGCAAAAGGCGGAGGCGGCATCCCGGCTGCACTGGTAAAGTGGGATAGACTCCCCGTATGGAAAATATCCTTTTGGACCTGGCGTTGGCCGCGGAAATCGAGCTGGCAGAAGCCGAAGCTGCGGTTGTCTGTGCGAAGCAGATGATGGCGCTCGCGTCTGATTCCGCCGCCGCGGTGGAGGCCATCGCCGGAGGCTACGCGGTGTACTGCGGCGCGGACAATCCGGTGACGCAAGCGGTCGGACTCGGTTTGCGTGGCCCGGTCAGTTCCGAGGAGTTCGACAAACTCGAAGCCTTCTATTTCCGCCGGAAGGAAGCGGTGCGCGTGGAGACCTGTCCGCTCGCGGATCGAACGTTGTTTGAGCACTATCGGTCACGCAACTACCACGTCAGCGAATTTTCGAACGTGATGGTGCGGCCCGTTAACCATGAAAAACGTCCTCCTTTGCCGGAGGGACTGGAGATTCGTCGAGCCCGTCCGGAGGAGCTCGACTTGTGGGTGATGACCGTGGCGCAAGGCTTTCAAGAACACTATCCGGTGACCAGCGAACTGCTCAGCGTGATGAAGATGTTCGCGATGGGGCGGAATACGGAATGCTATCTAGCGCGGATCGGCGGGCGGGTCGTAGGTGGGGCGACGCTCGGGGTCCGCGGAACCATCGCGGGTTTGTTCGGCGCAAGCACGCTCGCGGGCTATCGCAAACGCGGCGTGCAGACGGCCCTGCTGCACGCGCGCTTAGAAAGAGCGGTTCGCGCGGGTTGCACTTTGGCCATGAGCCTGGCTCAGCCGGGAAGCGCGTCAGAACGCAACATCACCCGGCTGGGGTTCCGTACGCTCTACACGCGGGTGAAGTTCGAACGGGCGTGCCAGCCGGGTCAATGAGCAGGTGCCAGGCGTTTGTGGATGAACCGCACGATGTCTTGCGTTGAGGTCCCCGGAAGGAAAATTTCGGAAATGCCAGCCTGCTTGAGCGCGGGAATGTCCGCTTCCGGGATGATGCCGCCGACCAGAACGGTGACGTCGTCCATGCCCTTGTCATGCAGAAGGTGCATCAGCTGCGGACAGAGCGTGTTGTGGGCGCCGGAAAGAATGGACAGGCCGATCACATCCACGTCTTCTTCGGCGGCGGCGGAAGCGATCATCTCCGGGGTCTGACGCAAGCCGGTGTAGATGACTTCCATGCCGGCGTCGCGCAGCGCCCGCGCGATCACCTTGGCACCGCGGTCGTGGCCATCGAGCCCCGGCTTGGCAATCAGTACCCGGATCTTGCGTTCGGTCATGGCAGACTCGGTGAACCGCCTCTCTTTGGAATCTCTCCTGCTGCTCGGCAGAAGCCAGAGGACTAAGTGACGGCGACCTCTTCGTAAGCGCCGAAGACCGCGCGCATGGCTTCACAGATTTCGCCAAGAGTCGCGTAGACTTTAACCGCTTCGTAGATATACGGCATGAGGTTTTCTTTTCCCCGGGCGGCTTTCTGAAGCCCTCCGAGCGCCCGGTCCACTTTGGCGGACGACCGTTCCGCACGAAGTTTCCGGAGACGAGCGGCTTGCCGGCGGGCTACGGTCTCGTCGATTTGCAGCAGTTCGATGGGTTTTTCGGGCGTCACATATTCATTTACGCCGACGATGATTTTCTCTTTTTTGTCCACGGCCATCTGATAGCGGTAGCTGGCTTCGGCGATTTCCCGTTGCGGGTAGCTTTTTTCGATCGCAGCGACCATGCCGCCCATGGCATCAATACGGCGAATGTAATCCCATGCGCCTTGCTCGACTTCGCTCGTCAGCGTCTCGACGAAATACGAACCGCCGAGAGGATCGACAGTGTTGGTCACGCCGGTCTCATGCGCAATGATCTGCTGCGTGCGCAACGCAATGGTGGCGGCGAACTCCGTGGGCAGCGCCCAGGCCTCGTCGAGGGAGTTGGTATGCAGGGATTGCGTGCCGCCGAGAACGCCGGCAAGTGCCTGGATGGCGGTGCGCACGACGTTGTTCGTGGGCTGCTGCGCCGTGAGCGAGCAGCCGGCCGTTTGCGTGTGAAACCGCAGAGCCCAGGAGCGAGGACTCACCGCCTTGTAGCGCTCGGTCATGGCACGCGACCAGATGCGGCGCGCGGCGCGGTACTTGGCGATCTCTTCGAAGAAGTCGTTGTGCGCGTTGAAGAAGAAGGACAGCTGCGGGGCGAATTCGTCCACCGGCAGTCCACGTCCGAGGGCCCACTCGACATATTCCATGCCGTCACGGAGGGTGAACGCCAGTTCCTGAATCGCGGTAGAGCCGGCTTCGCGAATATGGTAGCCGCTGATGGAGATCACGTTGAATTTGGGAGTGTGCTTCATGCCGAATTCGAAGGTGTCAATCACCAGGCGCATGGACGGTTCCGGAGGATAGATGTATTCCTTCTGCGCGATATATTCCTTGAGGATGTCGTTTTGCAGGGTCCCGGAGATTTTCTTCCAATCGGCACCCTGCTTTTCCGCCACGGCGAGGTACATGGCCCAGATGACCGCCGCCGGAGAGTTGATGGTCATCGAAGTAGTGACGTCGGCGAGCGGAATCTGGTCGAAAAGGACTTCCATATCGGCCAGCGAACTAATGGCCACGCCGCATTTGCCCACTTCGCCTGCGGCAAGCGGGTGATCCGAGTCGTAGCCCATCAACGTGGGCAGGTCGAAGGCGGTCGAAAGACCGGTTTGGCCGTGTGCGAGGAGATAGCGAAAGCGCTGGTTGGTGTCTTCCGCGGTGCCGAACCCAGCGAATTGCCGCATGGTCCAGAGCCGGGTGCGATACATGGTGGGATGGATGCCGCGCGTGTACGGCGGCTCGCCGGGAAACCCCGGATCGCGGGAGGCTTCCGCAGCAGCCAGGTCGGCTTCGGTATAGAGCCGGCGGATCGGATAGCTCGAAGTGGTGGTGAATTCCGTCTGGCGCTCGGGGCTTTTCCGGAGAGCGGGTTCGAGGGTGTTCTGTTGCCAGCCGCGTTCCCTAGCGCTAGGTTTGCGCGGGCCGGCGTGGGCTTTGGCGTCCAGCGGATCACTCATGGGAGGACGCTCCGGTTGTCTCGGGATGTGACCGCGCGGCCGCGCAGCACCGCAGATCGCCGATTGGGTAGGGCCGCATTCACAAAAGTTATGCTATGCGAAAGCGTTGTGACCGGCAAGCGCGTCAGGCGCAGTGGGGCGCCCTAAAGCAAACCGAGCGAAGGCGCAGCGCGTAGCAAGCCGGAACCGCCGCCCGGACCTCCACCCCGGCCGCCCTCGACCTGCCTCGCGCGCAGGAATCGCGCAAAACGGCGGTTTAGCGCTGGCCGGGAACGCCGGCTTTCTCCAAAGCCTTGAAGAGTTCGGCGGTTCCGATGACCTGGCCGTTTTGGGTGCCCGGAATCAGCGGATCCCGCTCGACCGCTCCCTTGTTGTTCGCGATGGTCACGTTATTGACCTCCAAGGTGCGGCCGAGGGCGCGCTCGTAATTCGCTTTGGCTTCGGCGAGATTGGCCAAGGCGCGAAGTTCCGTGCCTTGCGCGGTGATCGAGTCGCGCTGCGTCAAAATGACGTTGTACACCGTCGAGGCCCCCAGCTTGTATTTCTTTTCTTCAGCATCGAACGTTTGCTGTTGCAATTCCCGTGCTTTGCGGGCCGATTCGACCTGCGCGCGTCCTTGCTGTAATGCAATCGTCGCGTTGCGAACATCCAAAACAGCACTGTTCTTCGTTTGCTGTGCCTGTGCCTGAATTTGGCGCTCCACCAATTGTGCGTGAAGATTGTCAGCCTGATTGGCGCGATTGCGTAAGGGCAGAGTCACAGTAAGCTGGCCGGCGTAGAGCGGGAAAAAGTTGTGGAAGATCTGGGATTGTGCGGTGCCGAATCCCTGTTTCAAAGTTCCCGTCACATTCGGTTCAGCCAACGGTACATACAGGTCCCCTGCGGGGGCGCCGGTGGCATCGACAATTTGCGGCCCAGCCACCACCGTGGGAGTCCCGGTGATTGCCGAGTTCCCGGCCAATCCTGAGGAAGAATACTGAAATCCAAGGTTGGCGGTCGGCAAAAGCGCATTCTTGGTGGCGCGCACGTCGACTTCGGCGTTCTTGATGTTGTAGGCCGTCGACAAGATGTCGGGGCGCTTCGCGAGCGCTTCTTTGAGGGCGTCTTCGAACGACGACGTTTCGATGGCCCCGGGCGGCTCGGGTTTGTCCGTCGGGATGATCTCGACGTTAAGGAGATTGGACGCCGTGGGATCCTTCGAAATGTAATTCTTCAGGACCAGTTCGTCCTGCAGTTGGGTGGTCTGCGCCACGATTAAATTGGTGCGGTCGGTGGCGAGTTCCGATTCCGCGCGGGTCACATCGAGTGGCGCCATGGTGCCAATCTCCAGCTGCTTCTTGTTGTCGTTGTAGAGTTTTTCCGCGACCGTCACGGCCTGTTGCTGAACGTTGACGTTTTCGCGAGCATACGCCAATTCCCAGTAGGCGTTGATCGTGTTGGTAGTGGTAGTTATGGCTTGCTGAGTAAAAGTAAAATCCGCGATTTTTCGATTGTTTTCCGCGATCAGAATATTGCGTCGGTTCACAAAACGTCCAGCGCCGGCTAACAGAGGCTGCGAAACCGAGACCGTGAGCGATGACAGCACGTACGGATTAAAGAAGTTTGCGGCGTTCGACGAAGCGCGATTGTTATTCCATGAGACGTTAAAGCTCGTTCCCAGATCGAAATACTGTTGGTAGGAAGTATTGTAGATCGCGCTGTGCGAGACCAGACCCGCGGCCTCATGGGTATTGACGCTGGCGCCGGTTCCCGCGGTTCCGGAAATGAAAGGGTTGTTAATCGGCGTAGTGACATCGGCAAACGAGAAGGTTTGACTGATCACCGGGTCGAAGGGCAGGAACGGGAGATTGGCCAGGGACTCGACCGCGATACTACCGGGGGTGCCGTAACTGACGCCGCCGGCGTCCGTTTTGAGTTGACTGACTTCCGCAATCCACGGGCTGTAGCGCTGCACGACAATGTCCATGCTGTTCTCTAACGCCAACGCGATGGCGTCCTGCAGGCTCAAGGGGAGCTTGCCTTCGTGGATCAGTTGTTCCAAACGGGGCGAGTTGGTCAGCACCCCGGGATCCACGGTTTGCTGCCGATAGGGATTCACGATATTCGGGAAGGCGCGTGGCGGGCGGGAATAGTCGTATTTTGAGATGCCCAACGAGATCGGCACGCCACCTTGCGCGGCGGCATGCCCTTGAGCCGGGGAGGAGGGCTCCTGTGCGCGAACCGGGGCCACCGGCGTACCGGCGATCACCCCGACGAGAATGGCGGCAAGCAGGGGTCTGACAAACGGCTTCTTCATGGATAACCTCACTTCAAACTGGAAATACTCTGGAGCGTTACAGCGAAACCTGTAAATCTATGCTTCTTTACATTGTAAACGTGCGCGACAGGCAATTTGTTTCACAAGGTCGGCTCAAGGGGGAACAGGGTGACTTGAAAGCGATAGCGAACCGTGCGAGCCGACCAGTTTAGCAAGGCAGCCTATCCTTGACAACGCAGGAACTGGCAGCTAATCTCCTGACGTTTCGACGTTTAGCAGAGGGAAACGGTTAGCGGATTCAAGCTACGAGCGCCATGTTTTCGCGTGAGGAACTGCTGAAGCTGTTTGAGCTTGCCGGGGCCATCCGACACGGGCACTTTGAGCTCTCGAGTGGACTCCATAGCGACACCTACGTGCAGTGCGCGCTGGTGCTGCAATACCCGCGCTTTGCCGAGAAACTGGGGCAAGCGCTGGCGGAGCTGTTCTCCGATGCGCGCATCGATGCCGTAGTTTCGCCCGCTCTCGGAGGCCTGATTATCGGCCAGGAGGTAGCGCGCTCCCTGCCTCCACCGAAGGACACCATCGGTGGCGGAGTGCCCGCGCTGTTTGTGGAGCGCGACGGAAGCGGTACCCTGACCCTGCGTCGCGGATTTACGCTAAAGCCCGACGAGCACGTGCTGGTGGTGGAAGACGTGTGGACTACCGGCGGTTCGACCGAAGAGGCCATTCAAGTGGTGCAGGAAGCCGGTGGCCGGGTGGTTGCCGCGGGAGCGTTGATCGACCGGAGCGGGGGCAGCATTGAGTTTCCGGTGGAGTCCAACGCTTTGATTCAAATCAAAATTGACAGCTACGAGGCGGACGATTGCCCGCTGTGCCGGCAGGGAAGTTTGGCCATCAAACCCGGCAGCCACTTTGTGCGGTCGGTTTCCTAGCGAGCTCGGGATACTCCGGCTCTGTTTCCCGGATGCGATATTTCAAACTCACCATTGCCTACGATGGCACGGATTTTCACGGCTGGCAGATGCAAGCGAACAAGCCGACCATTCAGGGCGAGATTGTCGCCGTGCTGCGCCGGCTGACGCAGGAAAACGTACAGCTTCTTGGTGCCGGCCGCACCGACGCCGGGGTGCATGCGCTCGGGCAAGTGGGCAGCTTTCGCACGCAATCTCGACTTTCGGCTGGCGAATTCCAGCGCGCCCTCAATGCGCTGTTGCCGCCGTCGATTCGAATCGTCGGCGCTGAAGAGAAAGGGCCGGATTTCAGCGCACGGTGGTCGGCCAAGGGCAAGGTATATCGCTACCGGATCTATCGCGGCCGGGTGCTGCCGCCCTCGCTGTGGCGCTACGTTCTGCATTACCCGTTTCCATTAAACGAGGAAGCCATGAAGGAGGCCGCCGCGCGGTTCGTGGGGCTGCATGACTTTTCCTCCTTTGCCGCCTCCAGCGGGTCGGAGGACGACGACAAGGAACGGAACATGCAGCGGGAAATCTTTTCGAGCGAGCTTCAGCCGAGCGCAGACGGCCAAGAGCTGTGGTTCACGGTGCACGGCCGGTCCTTCTTGCGCTACATGGTTCGCAAAATGGTGGGAACGCTGCTCGAAGTAGGCCGCGGAAGATTGACGCCCGACGATATCGACAACCTGTACGTGCTCAAAGACCGTTCGAAGTCCGGGCCCACGGTTCCGCCGCAGGGGTTGTTTATGGTCAGCGTGGATCATGACGAAACCTTTCGCATCCGAGACCGCCGGCCTACCGGTTCAGAAAACTAGCAGCGCCGCCCGAAGTGGCCCTCAGGGCGGCGCTGTGCGTTCGGGGGTGAAGTTAGTTGGTGGTCGCTTGGGCAAAGCCCGTGAAGTAGGTGACCACGTAGCCCTTGATCGTGCCGTTCGCTTGCAGGATCCCGTATGCCTTCACGGGCGTCCCGGTGACCAGGTTGGTCGATAGTGTGTTCTGACCTGCGGTGGTGGTAATGTCCACCG